>Ga0256839_1000034_pt1 | contig 161937 bp, 151 predicted proteins | sample 354166metaG_FD_185968 | JGI IMG/M metagenome (GOLD analysis project Ga0256839, IMG submission 185968) | Hydrothermal vent microbial communities from Mid Atlantic Ridge, Atlantic Ocean - 354-166 | ecosystem: Environmental > Aquatic > Marine > Hydrothermal vents | place: Atlantic Ocean: Mid... | reverse complement strand
CGCGAGGAGGCGAGCGTGGTCGGCTTCTATCTCTCGGCGCATCCGCTTGACGGCTACGGCACCGAGCTCGAACGCCTGGAGGTCGTCCCGGCCGCCACCCTGTTCGAGAATCCGGCGGCCTTCGAGGGAAGACGGCTGCGGCTCGCCGGCGTCGTCATCGGCAAGCAGGAGCGCACCGGCGGCCGCAGCCGCTTCGCCTTCGTCCAGCTTTCGGACGCCAGCGCCCAGTTCGAAGTGATGGTCTTCTCCGATCTGCTCTCCCGCACGCGCGAGCTGCTCGAAGGTCAGGCGCCGCTTCTCCTGGAGGCCGACGCGCGGGTCGACGGCGGCGAGGTCAAGCTGGTGGCGCAGCGGATCGCGCCGCTGGAGCTGCAGGCCGGCAACGGCGGTGTGCTGGAGCTGCGGGTGGTGGAGCCGGCGACCCTGGCGGCGCTCGCCCGGATCGTCGAGCGTGGTGGTCGCCGCGGCATGCGGCTGCGGCTCCTGCTGCCGACTTCCGACGGCGAGGAGGTGTGTGTCGAACTGCCGCCGGACTGGCGTCTGCCCTGGCCCCATCGCCCCGACGTCGAGCGGCTGCCCGGGGTCGTCGAGGTCGCCGAAGTGCCGCGACTGCATTGACCGCGGGCCGCCTTGACAAGGCCCGGGGCGCTACCTATTCCTCCGCTGGTTCCTGCGTGGGGGATAGTTTAACGGTAGAACTCTCGGCTCTGGACCGAGCAGTCCTGGTTCGAATCCAGGTCCCCCAGCCAGTTCCGCGAAGATCCCGATCCCTTTCCGGTGACGGCGTCCGTCCGCTGCCCGCGAGGCGATCTTCGGCCGGTGGCGTTCAGCCCTCGCCGCCTTCCCCGGGCTTGGCGACCACGCTCTTGAGGCGCAGCCTTTCGCGCGACTTGACGCCGAGACGCGGCGCCGGAGCCGATGCCGGGGTGGCGCGGGTTTCCTCCTCGGCGGCGGAGGACGGTTCCTCCTGCGATGCCGGTGGGGCCGGCATCCGGGCCTGTTCGACGGCGGCACTGCTGGTGGTGACGGCGAGAGAAAGCGCCACCTCGCGCAGCCGTTCGGCGGAGACCTCGCTCCGCTCCGCCACCGGAGCGGCCGGCACGGCCGCGGTCGGTTCCTGCTCCTCGAGCATGGCCTCGGCGTCGGCGACGGTCAGCTTGAGGCGGGCGAGCTGTTCGAAGAACTCCTCGCGGGCCGCCGGGGGAAGACGGTCGACGGCACGCTCGGCCACCAGCCTCTCGGCCTGGGCGAGGACGTTGCGGGCGTGCACCGCCTGGCCGGAAGCCTTGACGTTGCCGGCCAGCATCTGGGCCAGGGATTTGGTCGCGGGCTGCAGGAGCGGCAGCAGTTCGGCGGCGCTCTGCGGCACGCGGCGGCCGTTGCCGTCGCGTTGACGTCGGGAGCCTCCCTTCGGCCGCTTCTTGGGACGACGGTACGGAAACATCGGTTTCGGTTTCATTCCTCCGCTCGCTGCTGGCGGACTCGACGGGAATCGGGTGTTGCGATGTGCGCTTCGCGTGCCGACGCTGCCAATGCTGTCCGCCCGCGGTTCGCCCCGTCGGCCGGAAGGCGACAGATTCCCCTTCGGGACTCGCGGAATCCCGACAGAACCCCATGGTCCTCCCGAGACCCGATCAACACGCTAGGTCCGCCCATCCGGCGCGTGAATACCGAATGGTGTGTCCTTGTCCTTGCTCTTACAAGTAACGATTGGCGACTCCTTTTCAAGCCAAAAACGCGCGACCGTCATTTCCCGCCGACCGTCGAGGACCGTGACGGTCTTCCCGCTTCGTTCGCCGGAGAGGAGGATCCCTCGCCCCGGTCTCCTCCGGTTTCGACCGGCCCCTCGGGCGCCCGGCGCAGCAGGAAGCGGATGTCGGACTCCGACGCCGGCAGCAGCCGGCCGCCGCCGCGGCGCAGATGGAGGGCCGCGAGCGTGTACAGGATCCCTCCGCCCGCCTCCCCTTCGGTCCGGCCGGGGCACGACACCAGGACGGTGACGGTGCGCGGCCGCGCCGACAGCCGGATCCGCCACCCCGGGGCGCCATCCGGCGGACAGAGGAGATCCAGGGCGGCGCGGATCTCCTCGGCGGCCACCCTCACCCGGACGGATCGGGGGCCTTCGACCTCGAACCGTGTCAGCAGGGTGGCCAGGGACACGGGTCGCAGTACCGGCCGCGGGCGCGCCCGCAACCGGTCGATCGCCTGGCAGCGGCGGAGATGCCGCTCGAGGTCGCGGGCGGCCTCGAGAATGGTGGTGACCGCCCCGAGCGCCTCGGCGCCGAGGGGGCCGGTGGCGCCCGCCAGCATCAGCTCGCTGGCGCCACGCACGGCGTTGAGGCAGGTGTAAAGCTCGTGGGCCGCGTACCAGGGGCGTGTCTCGCCGGCCTCGGCCACGGTCGCGGGATCCGCGTTCATTCTCCGCGTTTCATCCCTTTTTCCGGCGGCGGGTGGTGTCCCGGGGAGCCGCTTCCAGGGTCCCGGTCGCGCTCCACCGGGTCCCGGCGGCGGCCCGTCGCCCTATTGGCCGCCCGCCGGTCGCGGTGCCGCACTCGGGACGTGCACCCAGCGGGTGGTGGCGTTCACCGAATAATAGGGGCGGTACTGGGGCAGGGCCTCGTCGGGACGGATGGCGTCGGTGACATTGTCGAGCAGGACGATCTCCTCGCCGAGATGGACCGCGAGGACCGCATGGTCGATGCCGCGTTCGACGTCCCGCAGGACGACGATCCGCATCTCCTCGTCCGGTACTCCGAGCGCCCGCAGGCTCACGTACTTGAAGATCGCATAGTCCTCGCAGTCGCCGGAGCGATCGAGGAACTCGAGGGGCGAGGCCCAGTAGTCGTTGACACCGTAGTTCGCGGGATCGACGATGTAGCGGTTGCGGTTGGCGAAACGATTGACCGCCTCGAGCTGGCGGGCCCGGGGCTGGTCGCGGAGCGCGTTCAGCAGCTCCTGCCATTCGCGGACCAGGGGGTCGGGGCAATCGCCGCCGGGGGTCGCGCAGCGTTCGTAGATCGGACGCTCGGCGGCGATGCGCTCGAGGACCCGCTCCCACTTCGGCAGTTCGAGACGGCTCGAAGCCGACAGCGGCACGGTGCCGAGCAGACGCGGCACGGTCGCCTCCGCGGGGCCGGGGGACAGCAGGGCGAAGACGGAAAGAAGGGGTGGCAGGATGAACCGCAGCATGGGCCGTTCCGGAGTTGTGTGCGCAACCGGACCCCATGATGCGCGACAGCCGTTACCAAAGGTTTAACACGAGTCTCGACTATCAACCAATAGTAGATTGACTCTCCCCTCGCTGTAACCCTTAGGCTGGAACGGTGAACAAAGGATGGAGAGGTGCGATGAAGCTGCGTGTCGAAGGGATGAGCTGCGGACACTGCGCCGAGGCGGTGCGCGAGGCGATCGCCGCCGTCTGTCCCGAGGCCGAGGTCGTGGTCGATCTGGAGGCGGGAATCGTCACGGTCGAAGGCGTCACGGAGCGTGAGCCCGTCGCCCGGGCCGTTCGCGAGGCCGGTTACGAAGTGAAGGAGGAAGCGGCGGGGGAAGCCTCGCCGGCCTGACCGTCCGCGGCGGCGGGGATGGGCGGATTCGGTGCTCGCCGCCGGTTCGCCCCTTCCCGCCCGTCCGGAAGGCTCTTTCAAGCCGTTCCCGGCTGGGTTAGGTGTGGGTGGCGGGCCGGCGGGTCCGAACCATATTGTTCCAACGCAGGGAGTGCACCGTGAAAACACAGTTGGGGATGGTCTCGCTGGCGGCGCTGGCGCTGACCTTCGTTGCGCCGGCGGCCGGTGCCAAGACTCTCGTCTACTGTTCCGAGGGCAGCCCGGAGGGTTTCAATCCGGCCCTCTACACCTCCGGTACCACCTTCGACGCCTCCTCGCGGGCGATCTTCAACAGGCTGGTGGAATTCTCGCCGGGCACGACCGAGCTGGTCCCGGCTCTGGCCCTCGGCTGGCAGGTGTCCGAGGACGGCCTCACCTACACCTTCCAGTTGCGTAAGGGCGTGAAGTGGCAGACCACCGGGAACTTCACTCCGAGCCGGGATTTCAACGCCGATGACGTGATCTTCTCGTTCGAGCGTCAGTGGAAGAAGGGTCATCCGTATTATTCCGTCGGCGGAGGATCCTACGAATACTTCGAGAGCATGGGGTTGCCCGGTCTTCTCGACAGGATCGAGAAGATCGACGACTACACGGTCCGCTTCGTCCTCAAGCAGCCGGAGGCGCCCTTCCTCGCCAATCTGGGAATGGATTTCGCCTCCATCCTCTCGGCCGAGTACGCCGATCTGATGATGAAGGCGGGGACGCCGGAGAAGGTCGATCTGGAGCCCGTGGGCACCGGTCCCTTCCAGCTCGTCAACTACCAGAAGGACGCGGTCATCCGCTACAAGGCCCATCCCGACTACTGGCGGGGCAAGGCCGAGATCGACAATCTGGTGTTCGCCATCACCCCCGATGCCTCGGTGCGCTACCAGAAGCTCAAGGCCGGCGAATGCCAGATCATGGCCTATCCCAATCCCGCCGACATCGAGGCGATGAAGGCCGATCCCGACATCGTCGTGCTCGAGCAGGAAGGGCTCAACGTCGGCTATCTCGCCTTCAACACCGAGAAGGAGGCCTTCACCGACCGTCGCGTGCGGCAGGCCCTCAACATGGCGGTCAACAAGCAGGCCATCATCGACGCCGTGTTCCAGGGGGCGGCCAGGATCGCCAAGAACCCGATCCCGCCCACCATGTGGTCCTACAACGACGCGGTGCGCGACTATCCCTACGATCCGGAGGCGGCCAAGCGGCTCCTGGCGGATGCCGGCTATGCCGGCGGCTTCGAGACCGACATCTGGGCGATGCCGGTGCAGCGGCCCTACAATCCCAACGCCCGTCGGATGGCGGAGCTGATTCAGGCCGACTGGAAGGCGATCGGGGTGGAGGCGGAGATCGTCTCCTTCGAATGGGGTGAGTATCTCAAACGCTCCAAGCAGGGCGAGCACGGCACGCTGCTCCTCGGCTGGACCGGCGACAACGGCGATCCCGACAATTTCCTCTACGTGCTGCTCGGCTGCGAGGCGGCGAGGGATGGCACCAACCGGGCCCGCTGGTGCGACGAACGGTTCGAGGATCTCGTGGTCAGGGCCAAGCGGACCACCGATGTGGCGGAACGCACCCGGCTCTACGAGGAGGCGCAGCTCGTCTTCAAGGAGGAGGCCCCCTGGATCACCATCGCCCATTCCGTCGTCTTCATGCCGATGCGCAAGGAGGTTAAGGGCTATGTGATGGATCCGCTGGGCGGCCACAGCTTCTACACGGTCGATCTGGTGGAGTGAGCGCCGCTTTCCGCGGACGAGACCGGCGGGGCGGCCTCCGGGGCGCCCCGCCCGCCGTTCAGTCCCCCGCGGGGCGACGCAGCCGGTTGCGCGAGGGATGCCGGTCGGCGTCGCGGAAGCCGAGCGCGTCCTCGGCGATCAGGATGCGCTGCACGTTCTCGGTACCCTCGCCCACCGTCAGCATGTCGACATAGGCCCGCAGCTTGCGGACCGGATACTCGTCGGCCAGCGCATAACCGCCGTGCACCTCGAACAGGGCCGCGGCCGCCGTCTTCGCCGCCGTGGTGGCGAAGTACTTGGCCCGGGCGGCGATCCGGTTGGCCGGCAGGCCGCGATCCATCGCCCAGCCGACCCTATAGGCCATCAGCCGCGCCGCATCGGCGGCCACCACCGCATCCGCGATCCGCTCCTGGACCATCTGGTGACGGCCGATCGCCCGCCCGCCCACCTCCCGTTCCCTGGCGTAGGCGACGGCCCGTTCCGTGCAGGCCCGGGCCAGCCCGACGAGACGGGCGGAGACGGTGAGACGCCCGTATTCGAGTGCGTTGAGGGCGATCTTCAGCCCCTCGCCTTCCTCGCCCAGCCGGTGCTCGACCGGCACCGGGAAATCCTCGAGGAACACCGCATTCGCCCGCAGCGCCCAGGAAAGCCCGCTCATCCGGATGCCGTCGGCGCGGAAGCCGGGATGGCGCCGCGGTTCGACGATGAAGGCGGTGATCCCGTGGCCCGGCGCGTCCGGCACCCGGGCGAGCAGGACGCCGACATCGGCGGCATGGGCGAAGGTGATGAACATCTTGGCGCCGTCCAGACGGTAGAGGTCGCCCGCGCGCCGCGCCGTGGTCCGGATGCTGGTGCGGGGATCGGAGCCGCCTCCCGGCTCGGTGAGGGCGAACATGCCGATCCGCCGCCCGGCGATCAGATCGGGGACGAACGCCCGGATCTGGCGATCCTCGCCCCAGTTGAAGATGGTGAAGGGGCAGGTCATCGCCTGCAGATTCATGCAGTAGCCGAGCTCCGGAGCGGCGCAGGACAGCTCCTCGGCGATCACCGAGACGGCGAGGAAGCCCATGGCGCTGCCGCCCAGCTCTTCCGGGAAGGCGGCGCCGAAGAAGCCCGCTTCCCCCATCCGCCGGATCTCCGCGCGGGGAAAGGCGCCGCTTTCCTCGTAGCCGGCGGCGACCGGTTCCCAGACCTCGTGCACGAAGCGGCGAACGCTGTCGCGCACCGCTTCGAGTTCCTCGGGCAGCGTGAAATCCATGGCGCTTCTCCCCCCTGTGGCGGATCCATGCTAGGCCCGGGGGGCGGGCTTGTGGAGGGAGGCGCTGGAAGATGGGCGAGACGACGGCGCTGATCGGCCTCGATTGGGGCACGAGTTCGCTGCGGGCCTACCGGCTCGCGGCCACGGGCGGCGTCCTGGAGCGGCGCCGGGCGGATCTCGGCATCCTCGGAATCGCCGGCGGCGCCTTCGAGGACGCGCTTTCGGCTTTCCTCGGCGACTGGCTGCGGGCCGGGCCCGCGGTGCCGCTTCTCGCCTCGGGCATGATCACGAGCCGTCAGGGCTGGGTCGAGACCCCCTATCTGCCCTGTCCGGTCACCGTCGAGGCGCTCGCCGCCGCGCTCGTCGAGCGGCGGCTGCGCTCCGGCCACCGCATCCTCTTCGTCTGCGGCCTTTCGACCCGGGGGACCGACGGCGTGCCGGACGTCATGCGGGGCGAAGAGACGCAGATCGCGGGGGCCCTCGCCGAGGGCGTTTCGGCCCGACTTCTGGTCCTGCCCGGCACCCATTCCAAATGGGTGCGCTGCGCCGAAGGTCGGATCGTCGATTTCGCCACCATGATGACCGGCGAGCTCTACGAGCTCCTGCGCCGTCACAGCATTCTCGGCCGCCTGATGCGGGAGGGGGAGGAGGACGGTGAGGCCTTCGCCCGGGGCGTCGCCCGGGGGATGGCCGACGATCCGGCCTCGGGCGGTCTCCTCCACCGCCTGTTCGGTGTCCGCAGCCTCGGCCTGCTCGGGGAGGTGCCGCCGCCCGGGCTGGCGTCGTATCTTTCGGGTCTTCTCCTCGGCAGCGAATTGCGCGAGGCCGCGCTCCTGTTCGGTACGAGGGAGGTCCCGGGGCTGATCGGCGAGCCCGGGCTCGTGGAACGCTACCGTGCGGCCTGCGCCGGGGTCGGCCGCCCCTGCCGCGTCCTGCCGCCGGATCTGGCCGCTCGCGGCCTGTTCGAACTCGCCCGGCGGAGCGGTATCCTCGACAGCCCGTGACCGCCGGCGTTATTCGGCCGGCGCGGTCTCGCCCGCGCCCAGCCGCCGCCTCCGGCGGAGCTGCCAGCGCTCTTCGGTCACCAGGAGGATCGAAAGCAGCGGCGGCACGAGGAACAGGGTCAGCAGGGCCGACAGGGCGAGGCCGCCCACCACCACCGAGCCGAGCCCGCGATAGAGTTCGGAACCGGCACCGGGAAACAGGACCAGCGGCAGCATGCCGAACACCGAGGTGGCGGTGGTCATGAAGATCGGCCGCAGCCGGTCTTCGACCGCGGCCATGATCGCCGCGCGCGCCCGGCGCTCCTCCTCGCGGCGATAGGCCAGCGCCCGGTCGACCAGCAGGATCGCGTTGTTGACGACGATCCCGATCAGGATGACGAAACCGAGGAGGGTCAGCATGTCCAAAGGCTGGAAGGTGAAGCGGTTGAGCAGCCAGAGCCCGCCGACGCCGCCGGCGGCCGCCAGCGGCACCGCGATCATCACCACCAGCGGGTACAGGAAGCTCTCGAACAGCACCGCCATCACCAGATAGACGATGATCGTGGCGAGCAGCAGATCGAAGGCGAGGGCGTCGAAGGTCTGACTGAGCTTGTCGGCGGTGCCGGCGAGATCGAGGGTGACCCCCGGAGGCAGCCCCTCCGCCTCCAGCGGCGCAACCACCTCGCGGCGCAGCAGGTCCAGGGCCGCTTCCAGCGGCAGCGTGGGGGCCGGTCGCACCTCGAGGGTCACCGTGCGACGCCGCTCGATGTGCCGGATCTGGGTCGGGCCGGCGGTGACCAGCACCTCGGCGAGATCGCCGGCCCGGAGCACGACGCCGCCGGGCGTGACGATCGGTGTCGCGGCGATGTCCTGGGTCCGTTCGGCGGTGGTGCGCGGTCCCCGGAGCACCAGATCGAAGCGCTCGGCGCCGCTCGCCAGTTCCTCGACCCGCACGCCGTCGTTGAAGGCGTCGAGGGCGATGGCGAATTCCCGGGCCGACAGGCCGACGTCGGCGAGACGCACCCGGTCGGGCAGCAGACGCACTTCGGGCGCGCCGAGTTCGAGCCCGGGTTTCGGTCGGAGCTGGTTGCCGGCTTCCCGCGGCAGGACCCGGGCGATGCGGCCGGCCGCCCGCAGGGCCACCTCGAGGAGCTGCTCGATGTCGGGTCCGGAAATGTCGAGATCGATGGAGCGGCCGCCGCCGATGCCGCGACCGAAGATCGAGGGCTGGGTGAGGAAGCCGTAGGTGCCCGGCTCGCCGAAGATGGGCCGGCTCAGCACCGGCACCAGTTCGCCCGCCCGGGTCGGCTCCACCGCACTGGCACCGAGGAAGGCCGAACCGCGCACGGCGACGAAGAAGAAGTTCTCGATCAGCGGCGGACCGTCGGGATCGGCGGTGGCGCCGGCGCTCGCCCAGAGCGGGCGCGAGGCCGCCTCGATGCGCTCGGCGATCCCGGTCATGGTGTCCAGATTGTAGCCGGGTGGCGGCAGGATCATGCCGAAGACGAGATTGCGATTGCCCTCGGGCAGATATTCGAGCTTCGGCAGATACCGCCAGGCGAAACCGCCGGCGAGCAGGGTGATGCTCGTCACCAGCAGCAGGGCCAGCGCCCGGTTCGCCACCACCTGACAGAGGAAGGCGAGCAGCAGGCGGGCGAAGCCCCGGGCGAGCGGATCCAGCAGGGGAAGGCGCGGACCGGCGCCCCCGCCATCCCCGCTCAGGAGCTGGCGCGACAGGGCCGGGATGACGGTCATCGCCACCGCCAGCGACAGCAGCACCGAAACCGAGATGGCGACGGCGATATCGCGGAAGAGCTGCCCCACCTCGAGGGGCATCACCAGGATCGGTACGAACACCAGCACCGTCGTCAGGGCCGAGACCAGGATCGCACCCCAGACCTGCCGGGCGCCTTCCAGCGCCGCCTGCAACGGCGGTCGGCCGCGCTGGCGGAGGCGGTAGATGTTCTCCAGCACGACGATCGCCGCATCCACCACCATTCCGACGGCGAAGGCGATGCCGGCCAGCGAGATGACGTTCAGCGACCGGCCGGTGAAGGCCATCACCACGAAGGTCGCGACCACCGAGACGGGAATGGACAGGACGATCACCGCGGTGGCGGCGAAGGAGCGCAGGAAGAGATAGAGCACCAAGGCCGCCAGGGTGCCGCCGACGTAGATGTTCTGGACCACGAGATCGATCGCGCTGTCGATGTAGACCGTCTCGTCGTAGACCTGCCGGAGCTCGAGCCCGGCCGCCGGCAGGGGGCCCGCCTGCAACTCGGCCACCGCCGCCCGGATCTCGGCCATGGTGTCGATGACGTTGGCCCCCGTTTCGCGGGTGGCGTTGAGGGCCAGCGCCGGCTCCCCGAGGAAACGGATGCGGGCGACCGGTCGGCGGTAGTCGTAGCGGACGGTGGCGATGTCGCCGATGCGGATCCGGGCGAGACGACCGGTTTCCGGATCGACGAGGCTGCGCACCAGCACCGCGGCGACCTCCTCGGGGGTGTCGAGATCCCCCTCGACGCGGACCACGTAGCGCCGCTTGCCCTCCTCCACCGCCCCGGCGGTGAGGGCGATGTTGGCGGCCCGCAGGGCCCGCACCACATCGCCCGCGGTGAGCCGGTAGAGGGCCAGGCGCTCGGGGGCGACGATCACCTGCAGCTCGCGTTCGCCGCCGCCGAACAGGTTGACCCGGGCGACGCCGCGGACCCGCTCCAGCCGCGCCTTGACGGTGTTCTCGAGAAAGTCGCCGTATTCGTGAATCGGACGATCGTTGCCTTCCACCCGGGTGACGATGAACCAGGCGATGGCGTTGTCCTCGTTGCCGGCGGTGGAAAGCCTCGGTTCGTCGGCCTCCTCGGGATAGCCGCCGACCTGATCGAGGCGGTTGGAGACCAGCAGCAGGGCCCGGTTCATGTCGGTGCCGAGACGGAATTCGAGGCTCACTTCGGCACGCCCGTCGTAGGCCGTGGCGGTCATTTTCTCGACGCCTTCGAGACCCTTCAGGGCCTCTTCCTGGCGGGTGACGATCTCGCGCTCGACCTCCTCGGGTGCGGCGCCCGGCCAGGCCGTACGGACGGTGATCACCGGCCGCCGGACGTCGGGCGCGAGCTGGATCGGGATCGTGCGCAGGGCCACCCAGCCCATGAGGACGATCAGCGCCACCGCGGCGAGGACCGCGACCGGCCGCTCGAGGGCGAGGCGAACGAGCTTCATCCCCCCGCCCCTTCACCCGCCGGTGCGGCGGTGACCGCGGGGTTTTCCACCGTCACCTTCTGGCCCGGCCGGAGCCGCTCGTTGCCGCGGACCACCACGATCTCGCCGGGGGCGAGCCCGGCGGCGACGACGAACCGGTCGCCGAGGGTCCCGGCGGTTTCGATCGCACGCCTCCGCACGGTGCCGTCCTCGACCACGAACACCGTCTGCCGGCCGGCCACCACGGTCACCGCGTCCTTGGCGACGGTGACCACCTCCTCGCCGCCGACCGGCACCTCGACCCGGACCGACTGGCCGACCGCGGTGACCGAGGACGGGGGCTCCCCGAGGAAGGCGAACCGCACCGCCCGGGTCCGGGTCAGGGGGTTCTCGATCGGCACCACCGCCCGAAGCAGGGCGCGCACGGGTTCACCGTCGATGCGGAGCTCCACCTCGCTTCCCGGTGTCAGCCCGGCGAGCCGCTCGGCGGCGATATCGGCTTCGATCTCGAGGTCCGCGTCGTCCACCATGTCGATCACCGGCTCGCCCTCGCGGACGTACTTTCCGGGACTCACCCGCTTGCGGGTCACCACTCCGGCATAGGGAGCGCGGATGGTGGCGTCGGCCAGATCGGCCTCCCGGAACCGGAGCACGACCCGGGCCCGCTCCAGTCGCGCCCGGGCGGTCGCGAGCCGGCTGGCCGCGATCTCCACTTCCTTGAGCTTGTCCTCGTAACGGGCCCGCGAGAAGGCGGCCGAGCCCTCGAGCCGTTCGAGACGGAGCTTTTCCTGGCTGCGCAGCTCGAGGTTGCGGGCCGCCTCCGCAACCTCGGATTCGGCCGTCGCCAGTTCGGCGCGTGCCAGCTCGACCTCGAGGGCGAGCCGGACGGTATCGAGGCGCACCAGCGGCTGGCCGCGCTCCACCCGCTGACCGACCCGTACCGGCACGCGGGCCACCGGCCCGGAGACCCGGCTCGCCACCTCCCCTCGCCGGCGGGCGACGATCCGGCCGAGCAGGGTCTCGATCCGCTCCATCCGCTCGAGGCGCACGGCATCCACCCGCACCCGTGGTCCCCCCTGCGCGGCGGTCTCGCCAGCGGCCGTCAGCAGGAGGAGGATCAGCAGCAACGGCTTCGTTCGCATGGGCGTCGCGTTCCCGTCGCTCGGCGCCGGCCCGGTACGGCCGTCCGCATCGACGAAACCTAGGCGTGGGAAGCGCTCTTGTCGATGCACCGCGGTCGCGGATCCGCTTCTCTTCACGGTTTTTCAACCTTTTTCCGGCTGTTCTCGACCGGAGGACCGACGCCGCCACGGCCGGCCCGGGACGGGACATGGACGAGGAGATCATTTTCGAGTTCCAGACGATCGGCGACTGCCTGCGGGTGACGGCCGTCTCCAGCAGCAGCCTCGTCGAAGTGACGGTGGTGGCGCCGGCCACCACCCCCCGTCACGATCTGGAGCGTCTCGCCATCCGCAAGCTCCGCGCCGCGGAAAGACGGACGGCGGCGCCACGGCCGAACGGCGGGACATCGCGCGGTCTCCTGATCTGAGCCGCGGGGCGCGACCGGTATTCCTCTTGCCTCCCGCGGCCGGCTGCTCTAAAGCGCGCCCCGGCGACGGCCATGCCCTTCCGCGCGTGTAGACTTCCCGGGATGCCCCGCTTTCGCCGCCCGGCCGCGGGCCGGCGACCTCGAGAGCGGGTGGGGATTCCGCCATGAGCGGGCCGACGGAGGCAAGAATCCGATGTATTATTTCCTGCAGCAGCTCATCAACGGCCTGACGCTCGGCGCCATGTACGGGCTGATCGCCATCGGTTACAGCATGGTCTACGGCATCATCGGCATGATCAATTTCGCTCACGGTGAAATTTACATGATCGGTGCCTTCATATCCATCATCAGTTTCTTGCTGCTGGGCGTGCTCGGCATCACCTGGGTGCCCCTCGCCCTGCTGCTGGTGCTGATCCTGGCGATGATCTTCACCGCCACCTACGGCTGGGCGGTGGAACGTCTCGCCTACCGGCCGCTGCGCGGTTCCTTCCGCCTCGCCCCGCTGATCTCCGCCATCGGCATGTCGATCTTCCTGCAGAACTACGTGCAGATCCTCCAGGGCGCCAACGTCAAGCCGCTGCCACCCCAGGTCACCGGCGGCTACGTGCTCGGCACCGACGGCGGTTTCACCGTCCAGATCAGCAACATCCAGATCATCATCATGCTGCTCACCGTGGTGCTGATGGTCATCTTCTCCACCATCATCGCCAAGACGCCGCTCGGCCGGGCGCAGCGGGCCTGCGAACAGGATCTCGGGATGGCCGCCCTCTGCGGGGTCAATGTCGACCGCACCATCTCCCTGACCTTCGTCATGGGCGCGGCACTGGCCGCCGTCGCCGGGCTGATGGCCACCCTCTACTACGGGGTGATCGACTTCTTCATCGGCTTCCTCGCCGGGATCAAGGCCTTCACGGCGGCGGTTCTGGGCGGCATCGGCTCGATCCCGGGCGCCATGCTGGGCGGCCTGCTGCTGGGGCTCGTCGAGGCCTTCTGGTCCGGCTACTTCACCACCGAATACAAGGACGTGGCGGCCTTCGGCATCCTCGTCATCGTCCTCATCTTCCTGCCCACCGGCCTCCTGGGCAAACCCGAAATCGAGAAGGTCTGAGACGATGTCCGTAGCCGCGCAGGGCGTCGGCGCCGAGAAAGCGCGTTTCGACCCGGCACGGGCCCTGAAGGAGGCGGGGCTCGCGGCCTTCGTCGCCTTCATGCTGTTCCTGCCGATGATGGGCTTCCGCCTGGTCGGGGCCGAGGGGCGGCTCGGTCTCGAATACCGGCCGCAATGGGTGGTGATCGGGGTGGTGACCGTGTTCTTCGGTCACCTGCTGGTCTCCTTCCTGCGCGCCATGCGCGGCGCGCCGGTGCGACCCGCCGGCCGGGTGGGACCCGTCGCCCGCTACGTCAACACCCACGCCAAATGGTTCGCCCTCGCCGGGATCGCTCTCGCCTTCGCCCTGCCCTTCACCCCCTTCGCCAACCGCTACGTGGTGGACGTGGCGACGACCGTCCTGATCTACGTGATGCTCGGCTGGGGGCTCAACATCGTCGTCGGCCTCGCCGGCCTGCTCGATCTCGGCTACGTCGCCTTCTATGCCGTCGGCGCCTATTCCTACGCCCTGTTCGCCCAGTGGTTCGGGCTCGGCTTCTGGGAGGCGCTGCCCATCGCCGGGGTGCTGGCGGCCACCTTCGGCATCCTCCTGGGCTTTCCGGTGCTGCGGCTGCGGGGCGATTATCTGGCCATCGTCACTCTCGGTTTCGGCGAGATCATCCGCATCATCCTCCTCAATTGGTATCCGGTGACCAGGGGACCGGACGGGCTCTCCGGGATTCCGCGGCCGACCTTCTTCGGCCTCGTCTTCACCCGCCGGCCGGCGGAGGGGGAGGTCGCCTTCCACCAGTTCTTCGAGATCTCCTATTCGGGCCTGCACCGGGTCATCTTCCTCTACTATCTCATCCTGCTGCTGGCGCTGCTCACCAACTGGTTCGTACTGCGCATCCGCCGGCTGCCGGTGGGGCGCGCCTGGGAGGCGCTCCGGGAGGACGAGATCGCGAGCAAGGCGCTGGGCATCAATCCCACCAACACCAAGCTCACCGCCTTCGCCCTCGGTGCCATGTTCGGCGGCTTCGCGGGCTCCTTCTTCGCTACCCGGCAGGGTTTCATCAGCCCCGAAAGCTTCACCTTCATCGAGAGCGCGACGATCCTCGCGATCGTCGTCCTGGGCGGCATGGGCAGCCAGATCGGGGTGGTGCTGGCGGCGGCGGTGATCGTCATCCTCCCCGAGCTGGGGCGCGAGTTCGAACAGTTCCGGATGCTGCTGTTCGGGGCCGCCATGGTGGGAATCATGGTCTGGCGGCCGCGCGGCCTGCTGGCCAGCCGCGAGCCCACCATCCGACTGCACGCTCGGAGCGCCGGGGAGCGGTCGCCATGACGGCGCCGCTGCTCGAGGTCGAGCATCTGACCATGCGTTTCGGTGGTCTGACCGCCGTCGACGATCTGAGTTTCGTCGCCCACGATCGTCGGATCACCGCCATCATCGGCCCCAACGGTGCCGGCAAGACGACGGTCTTCAACTGTCTCACCGGCTTCTACCGGCCGACCGTCGGCCAGCTCACCTTCCACGGCCACCACGGTCCGGTCCTGCTGGAGCGTCTCGACGGCTACCTCATTCCCCGTCAGGGAATCGCCCGGACCTTCCAGAACATCCGCCTGTTCGCACAGATGAGCGTGCTCGAGAATCTGGTGGTGGCGCAGCACAACGAGCTGATGCGCGCCTCCGGCTACACGGTCTACGGGCTCCTCGGGCTGCGGCGCTACCGGGAGGCGGAGGCTGAGGCGGTGGATCGGGCCCGGCACTGGCTGGATCGGGTCGGCCTCTTGTCCCGGGCCGACTGGGAGGCCGGCAACCTGCCCTACGGCGACCAGCGGCGGCTGGAAATCGCCCGGGCGATGTGCACCCGGCCGCGGTTGCTGTGCCTCGACGAACCGGCGGCCGGCCTCAATCCCCGCGAGACCGCCGAGCTCGGCGAGCTGCTGCTCGGGATCCGCGAGCAGGAGAAGATCGGCATCCTGCTGATCGAACACGACATGAGCATGGTGATGGGGATTTCCGACCATGTCATCGTCATCGACTACGGCCGCAAGATCGCCGACGGGCCACCCGCGGCGGTCAGGAACGATCCCAACGTGATCAAGGCCTATCTCGGCGAGACCGAGGAGGAGGAGTTGCCCGAGGAGGTCAAGGCCGATCTCGAAGCCCGTGGGGAGGGCGGCGGCTGATGCTGGAGCTGCGTCAGGTTCACACCCACTACGGCCGCATCGAGGCCCTCAAGGGCATCACCCTCGACGTCCGCAAGGGCGAGATCGTCACCATCATCGGCGCCAACGGCGCCGGCAAGACCACCCTCCTGATGACCATCTGCGGCAATCCGCGGGCGAGCGCCGGCCGGATCCTGTTCGAGGGCGAGGACATCACCCGTCTGCCCACCTACGAGATCGTGCGCCGGGGCATCAGTCAGGCGCCGGAAGGACGGCGCATCTTTCCGCGCATGACGGTGCTGGAGAACCTGCAGATGGGTGCGGTTCCGAACGGAGAACGCTATTTCGCGGAGGATGTGGAGAAGGTTTTCAGCCTCTTCCCCCGTCTCGAGGAGCGCATGCACCAACGCGGCGGCACCCTTTCCGGCGGCGAGCAGCAGATGCTCTGCATCGGCCGCGCTCTGATGGCCCGCCCCAAGATGCTCCTGCTCGACGAGCCTTCCCTGGGTCTCGCGCCGATGCTCGTCCAGCAGATCTTCAGATCCATCGTCGAGATCAACCGCACCCAGGGGCTGACCATCCTGCTGGTCGAGCAGAACGCCTATCAGGCGCTGCGGATCGCCCATCGTGGCTACGTGCTGGCCACCGGCAGCGTGGTCATGGAGGGTGAAGGCAGAGAGCTCCTGGCCAGCCCCGAGATCCGGGCGGCCTATCTCGAAGGCGGCCATTGAGGGAGGACGAGGATGGAGGAGCTGTTCGGCAGTTCGCCGGCGGTGTTCGTCGGTCTCACGGTGATCCTCGCGGGCGGCTGCTCGATGCTCGCCGGCCGGGCGATGGCCGAGAACTGGCGCGGTCCCTGGCACGTCGCCGCCGCCGCCTTCGGCCTCACCATCGCCGATCGTTTCCTGGTCTATGCCCTCTTCGAGGGGGAGCTCCTGAACCTGCCCGGCTTCATCCTCGATTTCCTGGTGCTCCTGGCCCTCGGTCTGCTCGCCTTCCGCATCACCAGGGTGGAGCGCATGGTCCGCCAGTATCCCTGGAAATACCGCAAGCGTTCGCCCTTCGCCTATGTCGAGATCGGCCCCTCCCGAGAGACGGTGGGGTGACCGGGAAAAGGCTTGCGCCACGGGCCGCACCCCTTAAACAGAAAGGCCGAATGGGCGGGGCGGTGAGCCATCGCGCAGCTCATTTACGACGTCCATATCCGTGAATAACAGGGGAGTTGCACCATGTACCCACGAACCGGCATGCTGTTCGGGGCGGCGGCGCTGCTGACTTTGGGCGCCGGCGTGGCGGCGGCGGAAACCCTGATCGCGACGGCCGGGCCGATGACCGGTCAGTACGCGGCCTTCGGCGAGCAGATGAAGAAGGGCGCCGAGGCGGCGATCCGCGACATCAACGCCGCGGGCGGCACTCTCGGCGAGCCGCTGACGCTGGAGATCGGGGACGACGCTTGCGATCCCAAGCAGGCGGTGGCGGTCGCCAACCAGCTCGTCAACAAGGGCGTCGTTTTCGTCGCCGGCCATTTCTGCTCGAGCTCCTCGATCCCGGCCTCCGCCGTCTACGCCGAGGAAGGGGTGCTGATGATCTCGCCGGCCTCCACCAACCCGAAGCTCACCGAGCAGGGCTTCGACAACGTGCTGCGGGTCGCCGGCCGTGACGATCAGCAGGGTCAGGTGGCCGCCAACTACGTGGTCGACAACGGGATCGGCAGCAAGATCGCGATCCTCCACGACAAGAGCGCCTACGGCAAGGGGCTGGCCGACGAATTCAAGAAGCAGCTCAACAAGCGCGGCGTACAGGAGGTGATGTACGAGGCCATCACCCAGGGCGACAAGGATTTCACCGCGCTGATCACCAAGATGAAGCAGCTCGGGGTCGATCTCATCTATCTCGGCGGCTATCACACCGAGGCCGGTCTCATCGTTCGTCAGGCTCGCGAACAGGGGCTCGAGGCGCGGCTGATGTCCGGCGACGCGCTGGTCACCGACGAGTTCTGGCAGATCACCGGCGAGACCGGCCAGGGCACGCTGATGACCTTCAGCCCCGATCCGCGCAAGAACCCGGCCGCCGCCGAGGTCGTCCAGCGCTTCCAGGAGGAGGGCTACGACCCCGAGGGCTACACCCTCTACACCTACGCCGCCATCCAGATCTTCGACCAGGCGGCCGAGAAGGCCGGCTCCCTCGATCTCGATGCGCTGATCGAGGCCCTGCGCACGACCGCGTTCGACACCGTTCTCGGCACCATCGAGTTCGACGAGAAGGGTGACGTCAAGGGCTCGAACTACACCGTCTACATCTGGGACAACGGCAACTACCGCGAAATCGGGGGCTGATCGCGGCCCTTTCCGCACCGTCGGGAACCGGGCCTTCGGGCCCGGTTCCTGCGTTCGGCCGACAACCAGGATTTCTCGGAGGGAGCGTCGGTTCCATGCCGGTTCTCAATCGCATCAACGAATTCCACGACGAGCTGGTCGCCTGGCGCCGCGATCTTCACGCCCATCCGGAACTGGCCTACGAGGAGAGGCGGACCGCCGCCTTCGTCGCCGGGAAGCTGCGCGCCTTCGGGGTCGACGAGGTACACGAGGGTATCGGCGGCACCGGCGTCGTCGGGGTCGTCCGGGCCGGCGGGAGCGGGCGATCGATCGCGCTTCGCGCCGACATGGACGCGCTGCCCATCAGCGAGGAGACGGGCCTGCCCTGGGCGTCGAAGACTCCCGGCAGGATGCACGCCTGCGGCCACGACGGTCACACCACCATGCTGCTCGGAGCGGCCCGCTACCTGGCCGAGACCCGCCGTTTCGACGGCACCGTCTACCTGATCTTCCAGCCGGCCGAAGAGGGCCTCGCGGGGGCCAAGGCGATGCTCGAGGACGGTCTTCTCGACCGCTTCCCCTTCGAGCGCGTGTTCGGCCTCCACAACTGGCCCTGGACGGAGCCGGGGCGCTTCGGCGTCCACGGGGGTGCGGTGATGGCCGCCTCCGACGAATTCCGCATCCGGATCGAGGGCCGCGGCTGTCACGCAGCCATGCCGCATCTGGGGCGGGATCCGATCCTCGCCGGCAGCGCGCTCGTGCAGGCGCTGCAGAGCCTCGTCGCCCGCGAGACGGATCCCCTGGAGGCGCTGGTGGTGTCGGTGACCTGCTTCAACGCCGGCGACGCCTACAACGTGATTCCCCGGACGGCGGAGCTGGTCGGCACCGTCCGCTGCTTCCGGCCCGATCTCCGCGAGCGGGCCGAGGAGCGGCTGCGAGTGGTAGCCCGGAATGTCGCCGCCGCCTTCGGTGTGGAGGCCGACATCGCCTATCGACGCGGCTACCCGGCCACGGTCAACGATCCGGAACTGGCGGCCGTCTGCGCCGAGGTGGCGGCGGAAATCGTCGGCGAGGAGGGAATCCTGCGCGATCCGCCGCCTTCGATGGGAGCGGAGGATTTCGCCTTCATGCTGGAGCAGCGCCCGGGGGCCTACCTCTGGCTCGGCCAGGGCGGCGCCGAGGAGGGACGGCTGCTGCACAGCCCGTTCTACGATTTCAACGACGAGGTCCTGCCCCACGGGGTCAGTTACTGGGCGCGGCTGGTGGAGCGTCTGCTTCCCGCCGGAGGATGAGGGCGGGAGGCGAGGGTACGAAACCCGCCTCATAGGGTGCCGCCCCGGGATCATCGGCTGTTGCCGCCGGCGCCCGTTCCGTTAAGATCCTGTTAACAAACGGATCGGGACGGAACGATGACCGAAGAACGATATCCGGGGGAGCGCCGCGGACTGACGCTGTTTCTCGAGGACCTGGCTCCGGTCGTGGCATCGGAACTGGGGGAGAGCTGCCTGCTCCATCATGCCATCCGGGCGGCCCTGCGATCCTCCAGTCTCCAGCGCCTGCGACACGCGCGACGCCTGTTCAACCATCTGCCGCGCGACGTGCGCCAGCGGCTTTCCGAGGCGCTTCTCCGGCGATCGCCGCCTCTGCCGAGCCGCGAATCGCTGCTGGCCGATTACGCCAGCCGGCCGCCGGCGCCGGTCATCGCCTTCGAAGGTCACGAACGGCAGGCGGCGGAGCCGTTGCCACGTGCCGAGCTGCAGCACGAGCTGGCACCCTCCGCCGATCTCCGGGTCACCATCCGCCCGGGGACGCTGCCCGCGGTGGCGGCGGCACGCCTGCGGGAGATCGCCGATCTCATCGAGCGGGATCGGCGCCTGCTCTCGCCCCGCTTCTGGCGCGAGCGTCAGCTCGTCGAACTTGCCGGTAACGATCGGGCCGACTGGCGCTGACCCGCGGCGGCGGGGCTCGCCGACGGGTCGCGCGCCTCACTCCTGCGGCTGGGCTTCGTCCGCGGCGGTCTTCTTTTCCTGTTCGGCCCGTGCCCGGGCCACCGCCTCGTCGAGTTCGGTCTGGGAACAGAGACCGAGCAGCACCGGGTCGCGGGGACGGATCTCGGCGCTCTTCCAGTGGGTCCGGTCCCGTACCGCCTGCACGGTGTTCTTGGTCGTCCCCAGCAGCCGGCAGATCTGCTGGTCGCTCAGCTCGGGATGATGACGGAGCAGCCAGGCGATGGCGTCGGGCCGGTCCTGACGTTTGGAAAGCGGCGTGTAGCGCGGCTCCTTGCGTTTCGGCAGCTTGATCTCGTCGGCCACCGATTTGGCCATCCGCAGCCGTGCCCCGGGATCCTTCTGGCAGCGCTCGATCTCCTCGCGGGTGAGGATCCCGGCACCGATCGGATCTAGGCCACGGATCCCGGTCGCGACCTCGCCGTCGGCGATGGCTTTGACCTCGAGGGGGTGCAGGCCGCAAAAATCGGCGATCTGTTCGAAAGTCAGGCTCGTATTGTCCACCAGCCAGACCGCGGTGGCTTTCGGCATGAGGGGTTTCGACATATGTGCTCGTCTCCTCTCGTGGTGCCCGCCGATCCACCGAGCGCGCTCGCGTTCCGAAGGGCGCCACGCCATGAGATGGCGCGGAAGTTCCGCAATTGCAACTGCCGGTTGGCTCAGTCCCGGACCGGCACGGTGTAGTTCAGGGCCAGCCGGCCGCCGTCGATGTAGACGATCTGACCGGTCATGTAGCTCGCCTCCTCGCTCGCCAGGAAGAGAACGAGACGGGCCACCTCCTCCGGCGTGCCGCAACGTCCCATGGGCGTGCGGGAGAGGATGGTGCGGCGGGCCGCCTCGTCCTCCATCACCGTCGTCAGGAGCTCGGTGAGGATCGAGCCCGGGGCCACCGCATTGACGCGGATGTTCTTGTCCGCGAGGGCCAGCGCGGTGGCCCGGGTGAGCTGGTTGATACCGCCCTTGGCGACGTTATAGGGCACCTGGTCGGGGATCGCCATGATCCCGTTGACCGAGGACATGTTGACGATGGCCCCGCCGCCGCGGGCGGCCATCACCCTCGCCGCCGCCTGGGTGCAGAGCATCGGCCCCTTGAGATTGACCCGCAGCACGGCATCGAAATCCTCCTCGCCGAGATCGAGAAAGTCGCTCTTGCGGATGATCGCGGCGTTGTTGACGAGCACGTCCAGCCGGCCGCCCCATTCGAGGGTGGCATCGACCATCGCCCCCACCTGCCTCGCATCGCCGACATCGGTGACCACGAAATGGGCACGGCCGCCGCTCGCCAGGATTTCCTCGACCGCCCCGCGGCCCGCCTCCGCATCGACATCGGCGATCACCACGCAGGCCCCTTCCGCGGCGAACGCCCGGGCACAGGCCCGACCGATTCCCCGCCCGGCCCCGGTGACGATGGCGACCTTGTTGAGAAACCGCTGCATCTCCTCTCCCCTGTCCCTCCTCTCTCCGGCGGGTTCACGCGACGACCGCTCTTAGCACGGGCCGCCGCCGCCGGTCACCGGGGCAGCGGCCACTTGCGCGGGACCCGTCTTTCGGCTCATTTGCCGGCGAACGGAGCGGGGGACGGCATGAAGCGATCCGGCACCATCCTCGGGGTCGATGTCGGCGGAACCTTCACCGATCTGGTCATGCTGCGGCCGGCCGATCCGGCGCGGCCGGTGGCCATCGCCAAGGTTCCGACCACTCCCGACAACCAGGCGATCGGTGTCATCCGGGCGATCGAGCGGGCGGGCGTCGATTTCGGCGCCATCGATCTCGTCGTCCACGGCACCACCACGACCACCAACGCCATTCTCGAGCGGCGGATCGCCCGCACCGGCCTGATCACCACCCGCGGCTTCCGCGACGTGCTGGAACTCGGACGTCGCACACGCCCCCGGCCCTACGGCATGTACGGGGTGTTCGAACCGCTGATCCCCAGGGAACTCCGCCTGGAGGTGGAGGAGCGGATGGACTGGCGCGGCGAGGTGCTGGTGCCCCTCGACGAGCAGGCGGTGCGGGCGGCCGCCCGGACCCTGCTCGATCGCGGCTGCGAGGCGGTGGTCGTCCATTTCCTGCACGCCTACGCCAATCCCGCCCACGAGCTCAGGGCCGGCGAGATTCTCGAGGAGATCTGGCCCAATCCTTACATCACCCTCGGCCACCGGGTGCTGTCCGAATACCGCGAGTTCGAGCGGGGTACGACGGCGGCGGTCAACGCCTGTGTGCAACCGGTCCTGCACCGCTACCTCGAGCGGCTGGAAGAGGAGCTGCGCGGCCGTGGCTTCACCGCCCGGCTGCTGGTCATGCAGGGCAACGGCGGTACCGTCGCCGCGGCTCTCGCCAGCGGTCAGGCGGCACGTACGGTGATGTCGGGACCGGCCTCCGGGGTGATCGCCGCCGCCCGCACCGGGGCGGCGGCCGGCTACCCGAACCTGATCACCTACGACATGGGTGGCACCAGTACCGACGTGGCGCTGGTGCGGGGCGGCGTGCCGGCGGTCAGCGACGAGCTGGAGATCGAATACGCCATGCCGCTGCACGTGCCGATGGTGGACGTCCACACCATCGGTGCCGGCGGCGGCTCCATCGCCTGGCTCGACGAGAGCCGGATGCTCCGGGTCGGGCCGCGCAGCGCCGGCGCCGATCCCGGTCCCGTCTGCTACGGCCGGGGCGGCAGCGAGCCGACCATCACCGATGCCAATCTGGTGCTCGGCCGGCTCGATCCCGCCCGCCTGCTGGAGACCGGGCGACGGATCGGCCGCGAGGAGGTGGAAAGGGTGATGGTCGAGCGCATCGGCCGTCATCTCGGTCTCGACGCCACCGCGACCGCCGCCGCCATCCTGCGCATCGCCAACGACCGGATGGCCGGTGCGATCCGCATGGTGTCCCTGGCCCGCGGTCACGATCCCCGCGATTATGCGTTGTTCGCCTTCGGTGGGGCGGGGCCGCTGCACGCCACCGCGCTCGCCCGCGAGCTGGCCATTCCCCGGGTGCTGATCCCGGCCCGACCCGGAATCACCAACGCCATCGGCTGCGCCGTGGCCGATCTCCGGCAGGACTACGTGCGGACCCTCAATCGGCCGCTGGAGGAGGTGGAGGCGGCCGATCTCGCCGCCATCCTCGACCGCCAGTTCGAGGAAGGGCGGCGGCTCCTCGAGCGCGAGCGGGCGCCGGTCGAGGAGGTCACGGCGCTGTTTTCGGCCGACATGCAGTTCCGCGGCCAGACCCATCTGCTGAACGTGCCGCTGGATCGGGCGCGGCTCGATCGCGACAGCCTGCGGGCGGCATTCGAGCGCGTCTATTTCGACCGTTTCGGCATCGCCCTGCCGGAACTCGGGGCGCTGCTCGTCAACCTCAAGACCAGCGTGATCGGCCGGCGGGCGGCGGTCGATCTGGGGCTGCTCGCCGCCGGCAGCGAGCGGGCGGCGAAGCCGGAGGAGGCGATCGAGGAGGAACGGAGGGTGTGGTTCCCGCAGGGCTGGCTCGCGACCCCGGTCTACGCCCGCGACCGCCTGCCCCTCGAAAGCCGTTTCGAGGGACCGGCGCTGCTGCGGCAGCTCGATACCACCATCGTCATCGAACCGGGCGACAGGGTAGAGGTCGATCGACTCGGCAATCTGCTGGTCGCGGTCGGCTGAAGGGGCCGGCCCGGTCGCGGATCAGACCTTCGCGAGCCGGTCCCCTCCGGCCGGCGATGCCGCCTCGGCCGGGACCTCGAGGTGGCGGCGGGCGGGATCGTCGCCGGTGGCCGGGACCAGCTCCAGCAGACCGATCTCCGGCGGCCGGGCGAAGCGGATCGGCAGGCCGGTGGTGCCGACGCCGGCGGTGACGAACAGCCGCCGGCCGGAGAGCTCGTGGAGACCGTGCGCCTGGCGGCGCGGCAGCCGGCTCAGCGTGACGATGGGGCCGAAGCCCGGCACGCAGACCTGACCGCCGTGGGTGTGACCGGCGACCACCAGGCGTACCGCCGCCGGCGCCTCGCGATGCACATCGGGCAGGTGACTGAGGAGGATCGCCGGTTCCTCCTCCGGAAGCTCGGCGAGAGCGGCCTCGAGATCGTGCCGGTCGGTCACCGGATCGTCGACACCGGCGAGCCAAAGCGGCCGGCCACCCAGGAAGACGGCCGCCGATTCGTTGCGGAGGACCCGGATGCCGACTGTTTCGAGGGCCCGGGCCACCCGCTCGCCGCCGTAGTCCCAGTCGTGGTTGCCGAGCACCGCGAAGGCCCGCCCGTTGCGGGCCAGCGGGCGCAGCGGCGCCACCGCCGCTTCGATCGCCACCGGCCGCACGCCCAGGGTCTCGGTGCAGGCGAAATCGCCCGGCAGCAGAACGAGATCGGGTTCGAGGGCGAGCAGGCGGCGCACGATGCGGGCGATGCGCCGCGGTGTCATGTGCGGCCAGGCGGCATGGATGTCGGAAAGCACGGCGATGCGCAGGTGCGCGCCCGGAAAACCCCAGGGGCTCCAGGGAATGCGATGGCGGCGGAGCAGCAGGCGTCGCGGCTCGACGGCCAGGGAATAGGCGCCGAGCCCCAAGGCCAGCGCCCCGGCGGTGGCCATCAGCGGCATCGGTGGCCGATCTCCCGATGACGGAGCCGCGATCCGCCCATGAAATTCCCCTCCGCTTCGCCCGTGCGTTCCCTCGATATCCGAAATCCGTTACCCGAAGATTACCAATGGGCGGCGGTGCGCGTTTTCGCAACGACTTTTCGCACATCCTCGCATCCGGGCACCCGCCGGATCAGCCGCCGCGCCGGGTCCACAGGCTCGCCGCCATCATGCCGATGGCGCAGACCAGCATGGCGAGCAGGGTCGGATAGGGGGTGCCGTTCTGGATGCTGCCGACGATCTGCACCGCCACCGCCGCCATCATCATCTGGAGGAAGCTGGCGAGGCCGGAGGCGGCCCCGGCGGCCCGCGGATCGACGCTGACGGCACCGGCCTGGACGTTGGGCAAAGCGGTTCCCTGGGCGAAGGCGATCGCCGCCATCGGCGCGAACAGGGTCGCGAGGTTCCAGCCGGCATACGCCATCAGCGGCAGGGAAACCGCCGCGAACAGCAGGACGAGGGCGCTGCCGATGCGGATCATGCGGTCCAGGCCGATCCGGGCGGACAGGCGGGCGGCGAGGAAGTTGCCGAGGATGAAGGCCACCGAAACGAGGATGAAGACGAGGCCGTATTCGCTCGCCGGGCGCCCCAGGACCTCGACGGTGACGAAGGGCGCTCCGCCGAGGAAGGAGAAGAACAGCGACATCGAGAAGGCGCCCGTCAGCGCGTATCCCTGGAAGGCCCGGATGCGCAGCAGGCGGCCCATGCTCGCGAGGAGGGTCCACGGTTCCTCGACGCCCCGATCGAAGCGGTGGGTCTCCGGAAGACGCCACAGGACGCTCAGCAGGACGAGGACACCCGCCCCACCACCGATCGCGAACACGCTGCGCCAGCCGTAGAGGTCGGTCAGCAGGCCGCCCAGGGCCGGCGCGAACATCGGCGCCACCACCATGCCCATGGTCAGGTAGGCGATGATGCGGGCGGTATCCTCGCGTCCGAACAGATCGCGGACGATGGTCCGGGTCAGGACGAACCCGGTGGCTCCGCCGGCCGCCTGGAGGGTACGCCCCGCCACGAGCTCGGGGATCGAGCCGGCGGCGAAGGCGATCGCGGTGCCGGCGAGGAACAGTCCGAGCCCGCCGATGATCACCGGCCGCCGGCCGAAGCGGTCGGCGAGGGAGCCGGCGACGAGGGTGCTCGCCGCCATCGCCAGGGTCGACAGGCTGAAGGTGAGCTGGACGACGGCGGTGCTGCTGGCGAAGGCGTCGCGGACCGCCGGCAGGGCGGGGATGAAGATCTGCATCGCCGTGGGCCCGAGGGCGGTGAGCACCACCAGCAACAGCAGCAGGCCACCGCCGACCGGGGTCGGTCCCGCGGCGGGCGCCGGATCGCGGGGAGGCGGGACCGCCCGTTTCACCTTTCGCGGCTGGCGGCGCTGGCGTGCCAGCGCCTGAGCAGCAGATGCTGCAGCGCGGTGAAGGCGAGGAAGATGAGGATCCCGGCGAAGGAGATCAGCAGCAGGGCGGCGAACATGCGGGGGATCTCGAGGCGCCAGCCCGCCTCAAGGATGCGGAAGGCGAGGCCGGATCCGGTTCCACCGGTACCGGCCGCGAACTCGGCCACGATCGCCCCGATCAGGGCCAGCCCGCCGGCGATCCGGAGTCCGCCCAGGAAATAGGGCAGGGCCGAGGGCAGCCGCAGATGGAGAAGCTGCTGCCAGCGGCTGGCACCGTAGAGCTCGAACAGATCACGCAGATTGTGGTCGGCGCTGGCGAGTCCCATGCTGGTGTTGGACAGGATCGGGAAGAAGGCGACGATCCAGGCACAGATCAGGAGCGCCAGGGTGATGTTGTCGACGTAGATGAGAATGAGCGGGGCGATGGCCACCACCGGCGTCACCTGGAGCACCACCGCCAGCGGGAACAGGCTGAGTTCGACCCAGCGGGAAAGCGAGAACAGGATCGCGAGCCCCACACCCCCGACGACGGCCACGGCGAGGGCGAGGAAGGTGATTCGCAGGGTCACCAGCAGCGAGGGATAGAGGGAGTGCCAGTTGTCGAGGAGGCTCTCCACGACCAGCCCGGGGCCGGGCAGGATGTAGGGCGGGATCTCGTTGATCCGCACCAGGAACTCCCAGCCGCCGACGATCGATCCCAGGAGCAGGAGCGGCCCGAAGATCCGGACCAGCAGTTCGGCCCGGCCGGCGGGCGGGCCCGCCGGCGGCAGGTCCGGGTTTTCGCTGTCGAAGGCGACGGCCATCCTTCATTCTCCCATCGCCCGCCGGAGCTCGTCCGAGACCCGGCGGCAGGCGGCGGTGTAGCGGGACGAAAGGCGGAACGCCTCGTCGCGCGGATAGGGGACCTCGATCGGGATCTCGCCGGTGATCCGGCCGGGGCGGCTCGCCATCACCAGGATCCGCTCGGAAAGGTAGACGCTCTCGTAGACGCTGTGGGTGACGAACACCACCGTCCAGCTCTCGCGGGCCCAGAGGTTCAGGAGCTCGTTGTTGAGCTTGAAACGGGTGATCTCGTCCAGTGCCGCGAAAGGCTCGTCCATCAGCAGGAGCTCGGGGCGGGTGACCAGCGCCCGGGCGATGGAGACCCGCATCTTCATGCCCCCCGAGAGTTCGCGCGGATAGGCACCGGCGAAATCCTCGAGGCCGACCATGGAAAGCGCCCGTTCGACCTCCTCGCGCACTTCGCGGCGCGGCCGGCCCTGGAGCTTGAGCGGCAGGCGGACGTTGTCGAACACGCTGGCCCAGGGCATCAGGGTCGGTTCCTGGAAGACGAAGCCGATATCGCCCCGGGCGATCCGGCGATGCCAGATCAGCCGACCGCGGCTGGGTCGCAGGAGGCCGGCGATCAGGCGCAGGACGGTACTCTTGCCGCAGCCCGAGGGGCCGAGCAGGCTCACGAAGGCGTGCCTGCCGACCGCGAAGTCGAGCCCTTCCAGGGCCACCGTTCCGCTGCCGAAGGTCTTGCCCACGCCGCGCAGCTCGAAGAGGGGTTCGCTCACCGGCTGCCTCGCCGCCGGCTCCGGGTCCCGCCGCGGCCGCCCGGCCGTCGCGATCCCGATCGTGTGCGTGCTCACCGGTCGAGAAGCCGCCGCTTCAACTCCAGGCCGTGGCCCTTGTTGACGAAGGCCAGGGTGTAACCTTCCCGATAAGGGAGGTCGGCGGGATAGAGACCCCAGCCCACCGCCTTCTCGAAGAAGCTCTGCCAGCGGGCATCGGTCATCGCCCCGATGCCGAGGGTGAGCGCGTCGCCGGAATCGACGAGGCCGTAATCCATCATGGCCTTGCGCGAGAAGGCGATCTGCTCGTCGGTCATGTCCGGGTTTTCCTGCTTGATGAGCCTGTTGCCCGGGGTCGGATCACCGTAGAGATAGTAGTACCAGCCTTCGATCGAGGCATCGACGAAGGCCTGGACGATCTCGGGCTTCTCCTCCACCAGCCGGCGCTTGACCTGGAGGATCGTGGAATAGGTGTCGTAGCCGGCGTCGGCCATCAGCAGCACCACCGGCTCGAAACCGCCGACCCGTTGGATGGCGAAGGGCTCGGAGCTGACATAGCCCTGCTGGACGCTCTCGGGATCGGCGACGAAGGGACCGGGGTTGAAGGTGTAGGGTCGGATCTGCGAATCCTCGAGGCCGAATTCGGCCTTCAGCCAGCGCCAGAAGGTCATCCGCCCGCCGGTGCTGATGAACAGGGTGCGCCCCCGGAGATCCTCGAAGCTCCGGACACCCGATCCGGGATGGGCGAACAGGGCCTGCGGCTCCTTCTGGAAGAAGGCGGCGACGGTGACGACCGGAATGCCCTGGGCGTCGAAATTGAACTGGCTGAAAAGGTTACCGCCCATGTTGAAGTCGATCTTGTCGGCGGCGAGGAGCTGGGCGTGGTTCACCTGCGGACCGCCCTGGCGGATGGTCACCTCGAGCCCGTATTTCGCGTACAGGCCCATCGCCAGCGCCTGGTAGAAGCCGCCATGCTCGGCCTCGGCCTTCCAGTTGGTGCCGAAGATCACCTTTTCCTGGGCCTCGGCGACCGGCGGGAGCGCCAGGAGCGCCGCCGTCAGGAGGGCGAGAATAGGGATGGGACGGAAGTTGCTGGGCACGGCTCTCTCCTGCCTTCTGCTCGCTGCACGGCCGCGGAACTTTTCAGGAAAACCATAGATGTCGGCCTGCGGGCGTCGGGCAAGGGCCACGGGCGACACCGAGGATCGCGATTCGCCCGGAGCCACGGGGGACGCCGGCGAAGCGGCGGCCTTGCACCGCCCGTCCGAGGCTCTCATGTTGGGACCGAAACTAGAGGAAAGCCTCGCCATGGTCGAGATCGATGCGCTGGAGCGGCTGCTGCTGGCCGCCGGAAGCCGCGGCGAGACCCTGACCTACGGTGCGATTCTCCGCCGTTTCGGTCGCCGGGTGACCCCGGTCACGGTGGCCGCTCTGTGTCGCGATCTGGGGCGGGTCTGCCGCCGGGTCGAAGCCCGCGGCGGACCGGATCTCGCCTGTCTCGTGGTGCGCCGGAGCGACGGTCTGCCCGGGGAAGGCCATTTCGCCGCTCTGCGCGAGGAAGGCGTCTATCGGGGGCCGGGCGAAGGGCCCCTGGCACGGCGCTTCCTCGCCGATCGGCAGCGGGCGGCCTTCGCCTGGTGCCGAAGGGAAGCCGGGGCGGCCGACTGGTCGCCGCCGGAGCTGGATTTTCTCGTCTGACCGTCGAGCTCGGCTTCGCGGAGAAGGGGGCGATGTCGGTTCCGGGTCTCGTGGCGCTGCTTTTCGGGGTTCTCCTGCCGACGGCCCTGCGGTCGGAGCCGGTGACCCTCGACGGGATCACCTTCAGCGACGAGGAGGGCGGTTTCGTGATCCTCGAAGGACGTGGTCGCGGGACCCCCGCGGATCCCTTCGTCCTGGTCGAGGAGATCTTCGACGACGAGCGGCCGGCGGTGCTCACCATCCGCGGCATGCGCGCCGCCTTCGGCAACCGGCTCGGCGGCGCGCCGGAGATCGGCTTCGTGCTCGTCAAGGTGGTCCGCAACCGCACCGGGCGGCCCTGGTCGAGCTTCGAGATGGAGCTCCGCGAGCTCAAATCGCGCCCGAGTCCCTTCGAGGACGGGCTGTCCTTCGCCCAGGCGGCGGGAGCCGGGAGGGTCTACCGTTCCGACCGTTTCGCCGCCGCCTGGCAGACCGACGAGCCGATCGACGCCGTCACCTTCTACGACGGGCTGGTGCGTCCGGGGGAGACGGTGACCATGGAGATCCGGGTGACCGATTACTCGCCCAACTGGCAGTTCTATCTCCTCCAGCGTCGTCAGGTACCGCTGGCGATGCGCCCGCCTCCTTCCTCGCGGCTGCGGTAGGCGCCCGATGACCGAGCCCCGGTCCGACCCGATCGGCCGGATCCCTTCCCTGGCCGAACTGGAACCCGACTGCCGGCGACGGCTGCGCGAGGCCGGCCGGTTCGTGACCCTGCCGGCGGGCACGGTCCTGTTCCGGCCCGGCGACGCCTGTGCGGGCTGGCTGATCCTGGCGCGCGGCACCGTGCGTGTGCAACTCGTCGATCCGGGAGGCCACGAGATCGTCCTCTACCGTGTCGGCCGTGGCGAGAGCTGCATCCTCACCACCTGCTGCCTGCTCGCCGGCAACGATTACGAGGCCGAGGGCATCGCCGAGACGGAACTCGAGGCGCTCACCGTGCCGCGCGCCGTGTTCGAGGAGCTGCTCGGGCGCTCACCGGCGTTCCGGCGTCTGGTGTTCACCAGTTTCGCGGTCCGCCTCGCCGATCTCATGGCCCTCGTGAGCCAGGTCGCCTTCGCCCGGGTCGACGTCCGGCTCGCGGCGCTGCTCCTCGAACAGGAGCGCCGCGCCGCCGGGCCTCTCGAACTGCGCCATCAGGATCTGGCGACCGAACTCGGAACCGCACGCGAGGTGGTGAGCCGGCAGCTCAAGGAATTCGAGCGACGGGGCTGGGTGCGCCTCGGACGTCGGGCGATCGCGCTTCGCGATCGCTCGGCCCTCGCCCGGCTCGCCGCCGCCCTTCGGTGACTTAGTCACGGAGGGATGCGAGGTTCGGGCTAGGCTCCGGACATCCCGACGACCGTCGGCAAGCTCGGAGGAAAGCCCATGACCCGCAACGTCGGCACCGTCGATCGCGTGATCCGCGTCCTCGTCGGTCTGGTTCTGATCTCCCTGGTGTTCTGGGGGCCGCAGACCAACTGGGGCTGGATCGGTCTGATCCCGCTGGTGACCGGGCTCGTCGGCTCCTGTCCGGCCTACAAGCTGTTCGGCCTCTCCACCTGCCCACTGGAGCAGAAGAAGGCCTGAACCTCAGCGCCCGCCGACCGCGGCCCGCAGCCGTTCGGTCGCCGGAAGGTCCAGCTCCAGCGTCTCTTTTCCCACCACGACCCCGTACCAGTCCCGCGCCTGCGCCACGGTGTAATAGCCGCGGCGCAGGTCGCGGACGACGAGCTCCGGTTCGCGCTCGAACGGATCCCCGTAGCCGCCGCCGCCCGGTGTCTCGATGGTGATCCGGTCGCCGGCGGCCACCGGCACGCCCTGGTCCTTGGAAATGTGGGGCGGAAGATAGGTCCGGCCGTCGGCGTAGTGGACGGTGATGCGATTACAGGCGCCGTCGCGGCCACCGAGCACGCCCTGGGGACCGAAGCGGCCGTGGTCCATGACGAAGGAGGCGCGCGCCTCGCCCGCCGTCAGCCGCACCGTGTAGCGGGCACCGAAGCCGCCGCGCCGGCGACCGGCACCGCCGGAGCCCTCGCGCAGGGCGAATTCCTCGAACAGCACCGGATACTGCTGTTCGGTGACCTCGACGGGCGCGCTCTTGGAAATGCCGATGGTCGAGCAGCCGTAGGAAAGCCCGTCGTGATCGGCGTTGCCACCGTAGCCGCCGCCCGTGATGTGATACATCACGTAATTGCGCCGGCGCAGCGGGTCGCTGCCGCCGAGGGCGAAATTGCCGGAGGTGCCGGCGGGAGCCGCGGTCACCCGCTCGGGCACCGCCTCCACCATCGCCGCGAACACCGCCTCGGCGATCCGCTGGCTCACTTCCGCCGCACAGCCGGAGACCGGGCGGGGATATCGGGCGTAGAGGAAGGTCCCCTCGGGATCGGTGATCCGCAGCGGCACGAACATGCCGGCGTTGATGGGCACCTCGGGGAAGATGTGCTTGATGGCGAGATAGATCGAGGAGCGGGTGGTGGCGATCACGCTGTTCATCGGCCCGCGGCAGGGGGGGCTCGATTCCGAGAGATCGAAGTGGAGCTCGCTGTCCCTTTTGGTGATCCTGAGGCGGATCCACAGCGGCTCGTCCACCACCCCGTCACTGTCGACCACCGCCGTGCCCTCGTAGATGCCGTCCGGGATCGGGGCGATCCGCGCCCGCATCTGGGTTTCGGCCCGTTTCTCGAGCTCGTCGATCGCGGCATCGACGGTGTCCCGGCCGTAACGATCGAGCAGAGCGGTGAGACGTCGTGCTCCCACCAGCAGCGCCGCCCGCTGGGCGCGGATGTCGCCGATCCGCTGTTCGGCGACACGGATGTTGGAGGTGATGATGCCGTAGATCTCGGTATCGAGCTCGCCCTTCTTGTAGAGCTTGACCGGCGGCAGCCGCAGCCCTTCCTGCTCCACCTCCGTGGCGTTGGCCGAAAAGCCGCCCGGAACGGCGCCGCCGATGTCCGGCCAATGGCCGGTATTGGCCAGCCAGCAGAACAGCTCGTCCCGGTAGAAGAAGGGGGTGACGAACTTGACGTCCATCAGATGGGTGCCGCCCAGATAGGGATCGTTGAGGATGAAGATGTCCCCCTCCTCGGGCGGGGCGGCGCTGCCGGCGGCGATGGCGTCGAGCACCGCCCGGGTCGAATCCTGCATGGTGCCGACGAACACCGGCAGGCCGAGTTCCCCCTGCGCGATCAGCCGCCCGCCCTCGCGGTGGTAGATGCCGTCCGAACGGTCGTTGGCCTCGGCGATCACCGGCGAGAAGGCGGCGCGCGAGAAGGCGAGATCCATCTCGTTGCAGACCTGGGCGAGGCCGTTCTCGATGACGGCGAGGGTGACGGGGTCGAGGCTGCTCATTCCCGGGCACATCCCTGAAAACGCGAACCGCGGGCAGACTAGCCCGCCGCCGGCGCTCCCGCCAGACGCCCTAGAACCCCTCGTAGACGGGGAAGCGATCGCAGAGATCCGCGACCCGCCGACGGAGGAGGGCGAGCGTGTCCTCGGCGAGCTCGCCTCCGCTCGCCAGCGCATCCAGCACATCGCCGATCATCCCGCCGATCTCCCGGAACTCGGCGATGCCGAAGCCGCGCGTGGTACCGGCCGGGGTCCCGAGACGGATGCCCGAGGTCACCGTCGGTTTTTCCGGATCGAAAGGCACGCCGTTCTTGTTGCAGGTGATCCCCACCCGCTCGAGGGCGGCCTCCGCCACATCGCCCGTGAGGCCCTTGGGCCGGAGATCGACCAGCATCAGATGGGTGTCGGTGCCGCCGGAGACGATGGCGAGACCACGCTCCACCATCACCGCCGCCAGGGTGCGCGCATTGTCCACCACCTCCCGGCAGTAGGCCGCGAACCCGGGCGAGAGGGCTTCCCGGAAGGCCACCGCCTTGGCGGCGATCACATGCATCAGCGGCCCGCCCTGCAGACCGGGAAAGACGGCCGAGTTGATCCGGCGGCCGAGCTCGGGATCGTCGCTCAGGACGAGCCCGCCCCGCGGCCCGCGCAGGGTCTTGTGGGTGGTGCTGGTCACCACATGGGCATGAGGGATCGGCGAAGGATGGAGACCGGTGGCCACCAGCCCGGCGATATGCGCCATGTCGACCATGAGATAGGCGCCCACCATGTCGGCGATCTCGCGGAAACGGGCGAAGTCGATGATCCGCGAATAGGCCGAGGCGCCGGCGATGATCAGCTTCGGCCGATGGGTTTCGGCGAGCCGGGCCACCTCTTCGTAGTCGATCAGCCCGTCCTCGCGTCGGACCCCGTAATGGACCGCCCGGAACCATTTGCCGGAAAGGGCGGGGCGGGCGCCGTGCGTGAGATGACCGCCGGCCGAGAGATCCATGCCGAGAATGACATCACCCGGTTTGGTCAGCGCCAGCATCACCGCTCCGTTGGCCTGGGCCCCGGAATGCGGCTGGACGTTAGCGAAGGCGCAGCCGAAGAGACGTTTCGCCCGCTCGATGGCCAGCGCCTCGGCGACATCGACATGCTCGCAGCCGCCATAGTAGCGGCGCCCGGGATAGCCTTCGGCGTATTTGTTGGTGAGCACCGACCCCTGGGCCTCGAGCACCGCACGGCTGACGATGTTCTCGCTGGCGATGAGCTCGATCTGCCGCTGCTGCCGCCGCAGCTCGTCGCGGATGGCGGCGTGGATCTCCGGATCCCGCTCCGCCAGGCCGGCCGAAAAGAACCCGCGATCGCCGGTCACCGGGGCCCGCTCACGCAGGCCGGCAGCTCCTTGCGCCATACGTCAACACTCCACGCGATTGACCGCGAGACCGCCGAGGGAGGTCTCCTTGTACTTGTCCGACATGTCGCGGCCCGTCTCTCGCATGGTTTCGATCACCTTGTCGAGAGAGACGTGATGGGTCCCGTCGCCCCGCAGCGCGAGCCGGGCGGCGTTGATCGCCTTCACCGCACCCATCGTGTTGCGCTCGATGCAGGGAATCTGGACGAGGCCGGCGATCGGATCGCAGGTCAACCCCAGATTGTGCTCCATGCCGATCTCCGCGGCGTTCTCGATCTGGGCGTTGCTGCCTCCCAGGACCGCGCAGAGACCGCCGGCGGCCATCGAGCAGGCGACCCCGACCTCGCCCTGACAGCCGACCTCCGCCGCGGCGATGGAAGCGTTTTCCTTGTACAGCATGCCGATCGCCCCGGCGGTCAGCAGGAAGTCGACGACGCCCCGGTCCGAGGCGCCCGGCACGAAGCGGGTGTAATAGGCGAGGACGGCGGGAATGACACCCGCGGCCCCGTTGGTGGGGGCGGTCACGACGCGGCCGCCGGCGGCATTCTCCTCGTTGACGGCGAGGGCGTAGAGATTGACCCAGTCGAGCACGGTGAGCTGATCGCGGAGCCCGGCCTCGGGCCGTTTCGTGAGCTCGGCGTGGAGGGCGGGCGCGCGCCGCCGCACGCGGAGCCCGCCGGGCAGCACACCCTCGGTGCGACAGCCGCGTTCGATGCAACCCTCCATCACCGCCCAGATCCGGAGCAGACCGGCCGCGACCTCCTCCCGGCTGCGCCAGGCGGTCTCGTTCTCCAGCACCAGCTCGGCGATCCGCAGATCGGCCTCGGCCGCCCGCGCGAGGAGCTCGGCCGCCGAGGAGAAGGGGTGGGGCAGAGCGATGTTGCTGCGATCGGGGGAGGGCGCCGAGGCCTCCTCCTCGCTCACCACGAAGCCGCCACCGGTGGAATAGTAGGTCGCCTCCAGCAGCGGCCGGCCGGCGGCATCAGATGCGCGAAACCGCATCCCGTTGGGATGGCGCGGAAGGCTTTCGCCGTGGCGGAACCGGAGATCGCTTCCTTCGTCGAAGGCGATCACCGGTCCCCCGCCCAGCGGCAGGCGGCCGTGCTCCCGGACCCTCGCCAAAAGCGCCTCGCCGGCCGCGGGATCGACCGTTTCCGGCTCCTCCCCGAGGAGGCCGAGCAGGACCGCCCGGTCGGTGCCGTGCCCCTTGCCGGTGAGCGCCAGGGAGCCGTAGAGGGCGATCTCGATCCGGGCCACGGCGGGGAGCAGGGCGCGGCTCCGGAGATCCTCCAGGAACCGGTTGGCGGCCCGCATCGGTCCCACCGTGTGGGAGCTCGACGGGCCGATGCCGATCGTGAACAGGTCGAAAACGGACAGGGGCAAGATACCGACCTCCACCACCACCGCATGATCCTCTTTGCGCCGCCGTCGCGCCGGCCGCTTGCCGATCCGCGACAGAAGTCCTCTCAGGACGGACGCCGGGCGGCCTTCCTCGTCCCGCGGTACCAGCTCGCGAGCCGTTCGCGCATCCGCCGCACGTGACTTCCCGGCCAGAACAGCCGCCCGCAGCGGGGACAGCGGGTGAAAGGGCCGGGCAGATGGCGCGCGGGCGCCGGGATTCCCGCCGTCGCCGGATCGGCCACCTGCTCGAGTTCGGCATTGTCGAGGAGGCAGCGGCTGAAGGGCGCACGCAGCCAGTCGATGCCGAGATCCTCGCGGAGAATGCGGGCGAGCTCGGAAAGCTCGGCCATCGGCAGGTGCCGGACCCGGCCCCCGTCGCCGGGGATGGTGCGATCGCAGGTGAGGAGGATCCGCCCCTCGCGGCGCGCGGAATCGAGGAGGGTGCGGTCGCCGGCCCGGGGCGGCGCCAGCTCGGTATCGTAGCCGGCAGCCCTGAGCCAGCGGGCGAGATGACCGAGCATGGCGTCGCAGAGGAACCGGTCGCGGCGCCGGGTCCGCGCGACTTCGCCGGATCGGGGCTCAGAGAATCGCCGGACGGTTGGCGAGGGCATGGCGGACGAGCTCCTCCACCCGGCGGCGTTCCTCCCCCTCGAGCGGCAGCCGGGGACGGCGAACCCATTCACGGCCGGTGCCGGCGAGCTGGTTGGCGAGTTTGATCATCTGCACCAGCTTGCGGTCGGTATCGAGGTGGAGGAGGGGCATGAACCAGCGATAGAGAGCGAGCGCTTCCTCGAGCCGCTTCGCCGCGGTCAGCTCGAACAGGCGCACCGCCTCCAGGGGAAAACTGTTGGCGAGGCCGGAAACCCAGCCGACCGCCCCGCAGAGAAGGTTCTCGAACAGCAGATCGTCCACTCCGCAGAAGATCCGGAAGCGATCGCCCAGGTGGTTGATCATGTCGGTGATCCGGCGGCTGTCGTGGGAGGAATCCTTGACTGCCACGATGTTGTCCCTGTCGGCCAGCCGTTCGAGCCCGGCGGGTTCGAGATCGACCCGGTAGGCGACCGGATTGTTGTAGATCATGATCGGCAGCGGGGTGGCCTCGGCCACGGCCGCGAAATGGGCGACCGCCTCCCGTTCGTCCTGAGGATAGACCATGCCCGGCAGGACCATCAGCCCGTCGCACCCGGCCCGCTCGGCGCGCGCTGCCGCTTCGGTGGCGAAGGCGGTGGTGTATTCGGCGATCCCGGCCAGCACCGGTACGCGACCGTCGGCCACCTCCACCACCGCGGCCGCCACCTCTTCCTTCTCCTCCGGGCGCAGCGAGGTGTTCTCGCCCAGCGTGCCGAGCACGACGAGGCCGGTGCAGCCGGCCTCGAGGCACAGCGCCGCATGGCGGCGGGTGGCATCGAGATCGAGCGATCCGTCCTCGTGGAACTCCGTCATCAGCGCCGGGAACACGCCCTTCCAATCGACCCGCATGGTTCGTCCTCCGTCGGATTTCAGCCGATGGTGTCCGGATCCCCCGAGAATTCGAGACTGCAGAAGCCGCCCCCCTCGAACCGGTCGCCGACCGGATCCGGCGGCATGGCCGCCTGTGCGGCCAGGGCTTCGGCAGCGTGATCCTCGGCGCGGTGACGTGGGCGATAGCCCAGTCGCCGGGCCGCCTCGTCGTCCCACCAGGAACGCTCGTTGGCCGAAGCGCCGAACAGGATCTCGTTGTGGACCGCGGGATGTTCGAGGCCGATGCGCACGAGCTGCGCCAGGTCCTCCGGATGGATCCAGATCGCCAGCCGGCGCCGGTCCACCGGCCTTTCCGCGACATTGCCGATGCGGATGCTCGTCACCCGCAGCCCGTATTTGTCCGCGTAGAGGGAGCCCAGGGCCTCGCCGAAAACCTTCGACACGCCGTAGCGGCTGTCGGGACGGACCCGGTGATCGACGCCGATGCGCCGTCGTCGCGGATAGAATCCCACGGCGTGGTTGGAAGAGGCGAAGACGATCCGTTCCACCCCCTGCCGCCGGGCGGCCTCGAACAGATGGTAGCAGCCCAGGATGTTGGCCTGCAGGATTTCCTCCCAGGAGCCTTCGACGGAATGGCCGCCGAGATGGACGATCCCTTCGACTCCGGCGACCGTCCGGATCACGGAATCGAGGTCGGCCAGATCGGTGGCACGGAATTCCTCCTCCGGCCGGAGATCGGCGGGCGGCCGCCGGTCGCTCAGCACCAGCCGCGGATAGACGCCGGCGAGGAGACGGCGGAGCCAGCCACCGACATTCCCCGCCGCTCCGGTGATCAGAACCGTCTTCATCTATCGCCTCCCCTCCGCGCGGCTTCGAGGCTAGCTCGCGGCGGCGGCTCTGTCGCCGGCTTTTTTCCCGCCTCCGGGTCGCCCCGCCGACGCGTCCGGTGGGCCGCCAAACGGCTTGCCACGGGGGCTCCGCTTCCGCACAGTAGCCGCCCGGGGAGGCTCGGCGCTGCACCCGCCATCGCGGAAAGCGGGACCGGAGAAGGGCGGAAATGCCATACCCTGTGGAGCATATCGAGGGCATCGGCCGCGGCTACGGGGCCAAGCTCAGGGAAGCCGGCATTTCGACCACCGCCGACCTCCTGCGCGCCGCCGGCAGCCGTCAGAGGCGACGGGAGCTCGCGCGCCGCACCGGCATCGAGGAGGGACGGCTCGCCAAATGGGTGGCGATGGCCGATTTCATGCGCATCAAGGGCGTCGGCAGCCAGTATGCGGAACTGCTCGAGGCGATCGGCCTGCGGACCGTCCGGCAGTTGCGTGGCGAACGGGTCGAGACGCTCGAGAGCCGGATGATGGAGGTCAACGGCGAGGGCCGCGTCACCCGTTCGCTGCCGGCGCGCAAGACCATCGCCCGCTGGATCGCACAGGCGAAGAGCCTACCTCCCGCGGTGAGTTCCTGAACGTCGAGAGGAGGATCGGGTTGGGACTTGGTGACATGTTCAAACGTCTCCTGGGCGGCGGCGCGCCCAAGCCTCCCCCGGGAGAAACGGTCGAGTACCAGGGCTACAGTATCACCCCCACGCCGATGGCCCAGGGCGGGCAGTATCTGACCGCCGGGATCATCAGCAAGGAGACGCCCGAGGGGCGCAAGGAACACCGTTTCATCCGCGCCGACACCCACGCCAGCGCCGAGGCCGCGGCCAGTTTCGCCGTGCGCAAGGGCCAGCAGATCATCGACGAGCTGGGCGACCGCATCTTCGATCGGGGAAAAGGCTGATCCGGGCCGCCCGCCGACCGCTCAGGGGCCGCGACCCTCCTCCACCGCATGGCAGGCGACCTGGCGATCGCCCCGCTGCAGCGGTTCCGGGCGCTCGCGGCGACAGCGCGCGTCGGCGAGGGGACAGCGGGGGTGGAAGGGGCAACCGGACGGCGGGTCGATCGGGGAAGGCGTCTCGCCCCCGAGGGCCGACCGGTCGCGCCGCCGCCGGCGGCGGGGATCGGCCACCGGCGTCGCCGCCAGCAGCGCCCGCGTGTAGGGATGGAGGGGCTCGGCGAAGAGGGCTTCCCGCGGTCCCTGTTCCACCGGACGTCCCAGATACATGACCATGATCTCGTCGGCGATGTACCGGACCACCGAGAGATCGTGGCTGATGAACAGATAGGCGAGCCCCAGTTCGGCCTGCAGATCTTCCAGCAGGTTGAGGACCTGGGCCTGGATCGAGAGATCGAGGGCCGAGACCGGTTCGTCCAGCACCACCACCGCGGGCTCGAGCATCAGGGCCCGGGCGACGGCGATCCGCTGGCGCTGGCCGCCGGAGAACATGTGCGGATAGCGTCGCCCCAGTTCCGGCCGCAACCCCACCCGGCGCATCATCGCCGCCACCGCCTCGCGCCGTTCCCGGGCGCTCTTCCGGGTGTTGATGACGAGAGGTTCGGCGAGGATGGTCGCCACCTTCTGGCGCGGATTGAGGGAACCGTAGGGATCCTGGAAGACGATCTGGACGCTGCGGCGGAGACGCCTTTTGGTCTCGCGATCCACTCCGACGGGATCGGTGCCGCAGATCTCGAGGCGGCCCGAGCTGGGCCGCTCGACCATGGTGACGAGGCGGGCGAGGGTCGATTTGCCGCAACCGGATTCGCCGACCACCGCCAGGGTACGGCCGGTCCGGAGGGTGAAGCTCGCCCCGTCCACCGCCTTCAGGATCTGGCCGCGGGCGAACAGGCCGCCGCCGACCGTGTAGTAGCGGCACAGATCCCTGGCCGCGACCACGACCTCGCCGGTCATTCGGCCGGCGCCCCGATGCGGGGATGGCCCAGCGGCACCCCGCCGACCAGCGGGTAGTGGCAGCGGGCGCGGCCGAGTTCCGCCGCCGCCGGCGGAGGTGGCTGTCGGCGGCAGCGATCGGTGGCGAAGCGGCAGCGGGGATGGAAGAGGCAGCCCTCGGGCCGGTCCCAGAGACCGGGCACGACGCCGGGGATCGCCGCCAGCCGCCGGCCGAGATTGCGTTCGGGCAGGGCGTCGAGGAGCGCCCGGGTGTAAGGATGATGCGGATCCTCGAAGAGGCCGAACACCTCCTGTTCCTCGACCTGCCGGCCGGCGTACTGGACGACGACCCGCTCGGCGGTCTCGGCGACCACCCCCATCGCGTGGGTGATGAGCACCATCGCCATCTCCCGTTCCCGCCGCAGTTCCAGGAGCAGGTCGAGGATCTGCGCCTGGATCGTGACGTCGAGGGCGGTCGTCGGTTCGTCGGCGATCAGCAGTCGGGGGCCGCAGGCGATGGCCATGGCGATCATCACCCGCTGGTTCATCCCCCCCGAGAGCTGATGGGGGAAGGCGCGCAGCCGTTTTTCCGGGGAGGGGATGCCGACCTTCCCGAGCAGCTCGATCGCCCGTCGCCGGCGCTCCTCGCGGCGGCCGCCGAGATGGGTCCCGATCGCCTCCTCGAGCTGGAAGCCGATGGTGAAACAGGGGTTGAGGGAACTCGTCGGCTCCTGGAAGATCATCGCCATGTCCTTGCCGATGATGCGCCGGCGATGATCGGCGCGCATGGCGAGCAGATCGTGGCCGGCGAAGGCGAGGCGCCCGGCGGTGACCCGCGCCGTCGGCGGCAGCAGGCCCATGACCGCCAGCATGGCCACCGACTTGCCGGAGCCGGATTCGCCGACGATCGCCACGAGTTCGCCCGCATCGACGTCGAGATCGATCCCGTCGACCGCCCTCAGCATGCCGCCGGCGACCGGGAATTCGACGATCAGATCGCGGATTTCGAGCAGGCTCATGAGCGTTTCAGTTTCGGATCGAGTACGTCGCGCAGGCCGTCGCCCACGAGGTTGATGGCCAGCACGGTGAGCAGGATCGCCATGCCCGGGAAGGTCACCACCCACCAGGCGCGGAGGATGAACTCGCGGGCGTCGGCCAGCATCGTACCCCATTCCGGCGTCGGCGGCTGGGCCCCCATGCCCAGGAATCCGAGCGCCGCCATGTCCAGGACCGCGGTGGAAAAGCTCAGGGTCGCCTGGACGATCAGCGGTGGCATGCAGTTGGGCAGGACGGTCACGAACATCAGCCGGGGCAGCCCGGCGCCGGCGACGCGGCTGCCGGTGACGTAGTCGCGCGACAGTTCGGCCAGGGTCGCCGCCCGCGTCAGGCGCACGAAATGCGGCAGGTAGACGATGGCGATGGCGAACATGGCGTTGAACAGGCCGGGGCCCATGATCGCCACCACGACGAGGGCGAGGAGGAGGCCCGGGATGGCGATCAGCACGTCCATCAGCCGCATCACCAGGCTGTCGATCCAGCCGCCGGAGAAACCCGCCACCAGGCCGATGGTGATGCCGCCCAGAAGCGACAGTACGATCACCAAGAAGCCGATGGACAGCGAATAGCGCGAGCCGAAGACGATCCGCGAAAGAATGTCGCGACCGGTGGCGTCGGTGCCGAGCGGGAACCGCCAGCTTCCTCCTTCCTGCCAGACCGGCGGGGTCAGGAAGGCGTCGCGATACTGGGCGTCGGGCGGATGCGGGGCGACGAAATCGGCGAACAGGGCGAGGAGCACGAGGAAGACGAGAAAGCCGAGACCGACCACCGCGCCCCGGTTCTGGCGGTAGTGGTGCCAGAATTCGCGCATCGGGCCGGGCGGCTCGGGCCCGGCGGTGATGTCCGCAGCGGCTTCCGGGAGGGTCTCCGGCGGGCCCGCCATCAGGCCCTCCGATGCCGGATGCGGGGGTTGATCAGGCCGTAGAGGAGGTCGACCACCAGATTGACCAGCATCACCAGGCTGGCGATCAGCAGCAGCCCGCCCTGCACCGCCGGATAGTCGCGGCGGAAGATGGAATCGACGAGCCATTTGCCGACCCCGGGCCAGGAGAAGATGGTCTCGGTGAGGATCGCGCCGGCGAGCAGCACCCCGACCTGCAGGCCGATGGTGGTGACTACCGGGACGAGAGCGTTGCGGAGCGCGTGCAGGCCGATGATCCGCCAGGGCGGCAGGCCCTTGGCGCGGGCGGTGCGGACATAATCCTCGCCCAGCACTTCGAGCATCGCCGAACGGGTCTGGCGGGCGATCACCGCCAGCGGAATGGTGCCGAGGACCACCGTCGGCAGGATCAGATGCCGCAGGGCCGAGAGGAAGGCGCCCTCCTGATCGGACAGCAGGGTGTCGATCAGCATGAAGCCGGTCACCGGTTCCACGTAATAGAGCAGCGACAGGCGGCCGGACACGGGTGTCCAGCCGAGAATGCCGGAAAAGAGGATGATCAGGAGCAGCCCCCACCAGAAGATGGGCATCGAATAGCCGGTCAACGTCACCGCCATGACACTGTGATCGAAGACGGTGCCCCGGCGTACGGCGGCGAGAATGCCGACCGGCAGGCCGATCACCACCGCCAGGAGAATGGCACAGAGGGAAAGCTCGAGGGTGGCCGGGAACAGGGTGAGGAATTCCTCGATGATCGGCTGCCTGGTGACGATCGAACGGCCGAGATCTCCCTGCAGCACGTCGAGCAGATAGTTCAGATACTGCTCCCACAGCGGCCGGTCGAAACCCAGCTCCCGCATCAGGCGGGCATGGCGTTCCGGGCTCACGCCCCGTTCACCGGCGAGGATCTCGATGGGATCGCCGGGCAGCAGGCGAATGAACAGGAAGGCGATCAGGGTCACGCCGAGAAAGGTGGGGACGAGGAGACCCAGCCGTGTAATTGCGAAGCGGAACAAGCGCGTTCGATCCTGTCGACTGTGAGGCGGCCCGGAGAACGGACGGGCATGCTTTACGCGCCCGGCGGTGTCCTCGCAACGGTGGGAGCCGCCTCGCCGGGGCGCGGGATCGGAACCGCCGGTGTCGCGATCAGAGCCCGGCCGCCCCGGTCGCCGGTGGCGCTTCGGTGTCCCCGGCCTGGAGCTGGGCGAGGCGGGTGCGGAGGCGATCGGCGAGTTCGCCGGCCGCCCCGACCACCCGCCGCGGGTCGCCGCCGATCGTCACCGGCGTGGTCATCAGTTCGAACAGGATGTCGGTGGTCAGCGAGGGATTGCGGTCGGCCACGAGGCGCGCGATCCGCACCACCTTTTCCCGCTCGCCGCGCCGCCACAGGGCGGTGCCCACCCGCAGCGCGGCGATGGTCTCGTTCTCCGAAACCGGTTCACGGCGTTCGAGCCTGCTCGTCAGGAGGGGCGCGAGAGCAACGAGCCGGTTCCAGTCTCGGGCGACCCAGGCGGCGTCGATGCGGATCCCGAGCGCCCGTGGATCCGCGATGTCCTCGACGGCGGCGAGTGCGCCCCAGGGATTGCCGCGGGCGAGCTCGATCCGGGCCGCCAGCAACCGTGCCCGGAGGGCGTCCTCGCCCGCACCGGTGGCGACCAGCTTCGCGGTCGTTTCGCGCGCCGCTCCCAGCGCGCCCCGTTCCAGGCTCGCCCGGGCCTGCAGCCAGGCGAAGGCGCGGCGCATCGCGGCGTCGAGGACGAGCGGCAGCCGCTCCGCGGCGAGGGTTTCGGCGACCTCGGGAAGGCCCGCTTCGAGAAGGCCCTCGGCGAGATCGAGGGTGATGCCGTCGCCCGCCTCGCCCGGTGGCAGCAGAGCGACGTAGCGGCGATAGAGCTCGAGACGCAGGAACAGAGGCAGCGCGGGATCCGCTTCCGGATCGAGGGCCGCGGCCAGGGTCGCCGCCATCTCCTCGGGAACCCCCTTGCTCGGCGCCGCCTCCGGATAGCGGCCGAGAAGCTCGCGCCAGACCGCGAGGGCCTCCGGCAGGCGGTCGAGGGCCCGCTCGAGACGACCGAGTTCCCGAAGCATCGCCGGTTCCCAGGGGTGGCCCCGCCAGAAGGGGCGCTGGCGGAGGAAGGCGTCGCGGGCGGTGGCGATGTCGATGCGGTCGGCCTCCCGGTCGAGGTTGACGAGGGCATAGTCGGCCTTGGTGGCGGTGATCCAGCCGGCTTCCTCGGCGAGTCGGGCGAGGAGCCTGCGCGCCTCCTGTCCGGCCCCGTCACGGTTGAGGGTGAGAGCCTCGATGAAACGGAGCTCGTCGCGCTGTGCGGCGGTGAGCTGGAGGCGGTCGAGGCGTTCGAGCCAGGCGAAGGCGCTCGCCGCATCCCCGTTCTGGGCGGCGATCATGATCGCCATCAGTCCGAGCCGGAAGCGCAGGGGCGGCGGATAGGACTCGAGAATGTCGCCGGAGCGCTCGAGCTCCTCCGCGGCGTCGCCCCAGCGGTTTTCGCGCGCCGCCAGTACCGCCTTCCAGAGCGCGACTTCGCGATCCTCCTCGAGCAGCGGATTGCGCAGATGCTCCGCCGCCACGCCGTTGCGCCCGAGCAGCAGCGAGGATGCGCCGGCCAGAGCGGCGCGTCGTTTAGCCAGTACCGGATCGTCCTCGATCACGGCGGCATCGCGGGTGGCGAGGAGTTGGGCGAAGGCCTCGGCACTCAGCGCATCGGCGAGATAGAGGCGGGCGATGCGCAACCGCAGGGCCTGACGTTCGGGATCGTCGCGCATCGCCAGTTCGGCGGTCAGGGCGCGGCGCAGCCGTGCGGTCCGTTGCAGCACTTCGGGCGACAGCTCCGCGAGCCCCAGCGTCGTCCGCCACTCCATCTCGGCGGGCCTCACCGCGGGTGCCGGGGCGCCCGTTCCGGTGGCCGCTTCGGGGGCTTCGCCCGCGCCTTCCGCCGCCATCTCCGCCCGCGGCTCCTGCGGGTTGTCGGGCGAGGCCGCCGCGGTATCGCCGTCGGCGGGTGACGGGGGGTCTTCGCCTCCGCCGCCCGGCGCGGGGACCGGCCGTGCGGTCCGGATCTCCGTCGCCGCGGGATCCTGGGAGCCACCGCCCTCGGCGGCGGAAATGCCGTCTTCGGGCGCCGCAGCTTGGGCCGCAACACTCTCGGCCGCCGTCTCCCCGGCCGCGGCCGGCGGTGGGGCGGTCGCCTCCCGCGGGGGAAAGGCCGCGGGATCGAGACGCAGCCCGCCCGGGCGCGTGATGGCCATGCCACCCGGAACCGGCCGCGCCCGGACCTCCGGCTGACCGGTCCTCCAGGCGACTCCCTGGACCGTCGGGAGAAGGGTCAGATCGACCAGCCGTCGGCGCTCGGCGAGACCGGCGGAAGACCGCCGGTAGGTGAGCACCTGCACCTCCTCGCCGGCCACATTGTCACGGAAGCGGATGTTCCGTCGGGCACCGGGAAACAGCAGGCGGCCGGCGGTCGCGTCCACCTCCACCGGCAGCGCCGAGATCCCGGGGCGGTCGAACAGCAGCACCCAGGCGGTGCCCTCCCGCCGCATCGAAAGCTCCGGGGTGCCCTTGAGATCGATGCGCAGGACGGTCGCCCGCTCATGGGGCTGCTGACGCAACGCGCGGATCAGGGCCCCGGCGTGAAAGACGATCCGTTTCCTTTCCGCGAGCAGCGACCGCGTGCGGGCATCGAAGACGACCCACAGCCGCCCGGCCCGGACGAAGGCGGCGGCACCGACCTCGAACGGCCAGAGGAACCGAAGCAGGACGGTATCCCCTTCGCGTGCGGCCCTGATCTCGAGCACCTCGGCCTCGGCCGTTTCCGCCTCCGTCACCCGGCGCGCCGGATCGTCTCCGACCGCTGCCGGCGGTTTCGGCGAAGCGGCCGGCGGCGGAGCGGGAAGAGAGGCGGGGGGAGCCGCTCCGGCGGCGACGGCCACGGTCTCCCGGGGCGGAACGGCCGCCACTTCCGCCCGGCCTGGCGGGGTCCCGGCCGCGGAATCTCCGCGCCCGCCCGCGGCCTCGGCCGCCCCCGCGGTCTCCTGCGCCGCGCCGGTTCCGGGCTCCGCCGAAGGCGGCGAGGGCGCCGCGGGGGCGATCGCCGGGCTCCCGGAGGCGGCGGGATCGCGCGCTTCCGCTGCCGCGGGCTCGGCTTTCGCCGCCGAGAGATCGAGCACCAGGCGATCGGGCGGCAGCCGCAGGATTTCGACCTCGCGGCCCTCGGCGAGGCGCAATCGCAGGCTGCGGGGGTCGACCGCCTCCACCACCGCGAGCTGATCGAGACGCGCGAGGCGTGCCGCCACCCGCCGGTCGAGGGGACGCGCGAAGCGCAACGAGATCCCGGGACCCGTGCGCGCCAGTTCCGCCGCCGCCGCTTCCGGTCCCTCGAACACGATGCGCAGGAAACCCGGATGGAGGCCGGTGCGGACCCCGATGACGGCGGTCGCGGCTTCCTCCCGCCGGAAGGTGATGCGCAGCCCCTGGCTTCCGCTCCGGGCGATCTCGACCTCGGTTCCGGAGCGAAGAACGAAGAGCAGGCGGCCGGAGGCGGCGTCCTCGGTGACACCGGCCACGAACTTCCGCAGCCGGGTTTCGAGGTCACCGATCCCGGGTCGGGGACGGTCGCCGAAATCGAGGACCAGACGGCCGCCGCGCACGACGGCCTCCGGCAGCGCTTCACCCGGCGCGGCGAACCGCAGATCGGCCGTCTTCCCGTCCGCTTCGACGGTGAGGACGGGCACCGGGTCGGGGGGCTGCGCGAGGCCGGCCACGGGCCAGCCCGGAACTCCCAGCAGCAGGCCGAGAAGAACGAGGACCCGGCCGGTCGTCATGGCACGAGAACGAGCGTCGCCTGCCCGTCGGACGGAGCGGCGAGCACCAGATCGGGAGTTCGCCCGAAGCGCCGGCCGGCGGCTTCGCCCAGCCGTTCGAGTCGGCGCAGCCGGTCGGCCAGCGGAGAGGCCGCGGGGACCGGTATCAGGAGGCGCGTTTCGGCGAGATCGGTCAGCGCCGGCAGGAGAACCGCCCGCAGAGCCGTGATGTCCGCGCTGCCACCGGCGGTTCCCCCGGTCAGCAGCCGGGTCCCGAAACGAAGGACCACGGCGCTCCCCGCCGTGGTCGCCCGCAGACCGTAGGGGCGACCGAGGGCGGCCAGTCGCTGATCCAGCACCCGCGCCAGGTAGCTCGCCTCGCCGATCCCCGGTTCGGGCCGCGGTTCGGGAGAGCTGTGGCTCGGCCGCGCCCGCGCCCGTTCCGGATCGGCCGAAATCTCGGTCCGCCAGAGGGCGGAGAGGGCGCGCCAGCGTTCGGCATCGAGACGGCTCATGGAAAAGGTCAGCACGAAGAAAGCGAGCAGCAGCGCCGCCAGATCGGCGAAGGTGAAGAGCCACGGGCTGCACCGCTGCGGCATCTCCCCTCTCATCCGGCCACCCCGGCGAGCCGGTCCCGGAAGGTGAAGCTCCAGATCCCGCCGTCGGTTCGTCCGAGCCCGTAGGTCACGGCATCCGGATCGGCCCCCAGACGGTCGAGGAGGACGAGGAGCTTTCCCAGGCGGGAGGCCAGCTCCCCGAGGTCCTCGCGGCCCGTCCAGGGGGCCGCGATCTCCAGTCTCCAGGCCCGTGGGTCCCGGGTGGCCGCGGCCATTCTGCCGAACAGGAGCCAGCGCGCCCGGGGAACTTCCCCCCGTTCGTCGAAAAGCCGCGACGACGGCAGTTCGACGCGCCCCACGATCCCCGCCCGTTTCGCTTCCGCCGTGAGCGGCGGGCCGAAACGGAGGGCGCGCGGCGTGTCACCGGCGATCAGGGGAAAAGGCGGAGGTCCCACGGCCGAAAACGGGGGTTCGCCTCCGGCCGGAGGCTCGGTGGCGAACTGCCTTCCGAGTGATTCCAGCACTCTTTTGGTCCGGTCGCGGTCGAACTCGGACATCGCGATCAGGAGGACGAAGAAACCGCTCAGCAGCAGGAACACCGAGAGAAAAAGGGTCGGGGTCGTCGGAGAGGGCGGCGGTGAGGGGGTGGAAGACCCGTCCTCCTCCGGCGGATCGGTGACACGCGAAACGGTCCCGGCCGGCCCGTCGGCCGGCATGGCGCCGCCGATCGCCGGCGCTACCCGCGTCGCCGTCCCGACCATCCCGGGGGCGTCCCGGTGAGCGGTCGATGGCAGGGGGCTTTCCTCCGACATCGCCGGGAGCGCGCGTCAACCGAACATCGCGTCGATCTCGTCCTGGGTCGTGCCGGTCCCGGGCAATGCCGGGCCGTTCAGGAGATCCTCGTCGCTCGGCGGCTTCGGCGGAGGCGGCGCCGCAGGCTCCGCTCGGGGCGGCTCGCCGCCGAGCGCCGAGAGCAGGGCGTCCACCCTGGTCTCCACGGCCTCCAGCGTATCCGTGACCTTCTTGATCCGCTGACCGGTGATGTCGTGGAAGTTGCAGGCCTCGTAAATCCGCGTCACGCAGTCGAGCAGCTTGTCCCGGGCCTCATCGGGCAGAGTCTCGGCGATGTTCTCGAGTTGTTCGCAGGTATCCAGGATCTTGCCGGTCGCCTCCTCGAGATGGGACGCGATGGCCCCCAGCTCACCGTTGGCCAGCGGCAGATGATGGGCGCGGATGTCCTGCGGGCGCACCGATTCGACATCGACCTTGGCGCGCTCGATGACACCGGCGAGGGTCTCCAGCTCTTCGGCGATCCGCCGTTCCTTGGCCGAGACCTGGGTCTGGACCCGTTCGAGAACCGCCTGGATGATCTTCACCACCTCGGCGAAAAGCTGCCCGCCCTGGCTGATGTCGGTCACCGAATCCAATCGCCGGTCGATGAACTGTTCGAGACTTTCCTGTGCGTCCCGGGTCGTCTGTCTCGTCACGATCCGTCTCCGGTGTCAGGAACCGCCGAGTACCATGGCGATCTTCTTGTGCAGCGTTTCGGCGTTGAACGGCTTGACGATGTAGTTGTTCACGCCGGCCTCCTTGGCGGCGATCACGTTCTCGGTCTTGCTTTCGGCGGTGATCATGATGAACGGGACGTCCTTCAGCTTCGGATCGGCACGCACCGCCTTGAGCAGCTCGAGACCGGTCATCGGCTGCATGTTCCAGTCCGAGATGACGAGCCCGTAGGGCTTTTCGCGCAGCTTGGCGAGTGCCGCCGACCCGTCCGTGGCTTCGTCGACATTGGTGAACTCGAGCTGGCGCAGAAGATTTCGGATGATCCGCAGCATCGTCTTGTAATCGTCGACGATCAGGATCGGCATTTTCTTGTCGACTGACATCGAGGCTGGCTCCAGGCAAGCTGTGGTGGGACGGGTTTCGCAACCGCACCGATCGCGGCACCGACGCCGCATTGTCGGGCCGCGCCCATCCTAGGAGCCGCTTCTTAAGGTTTGGTTAATGCACCGGAGCCACGGCCCGCCGCGGTCTCCTCGCGGTGGCGTCGGAGGCCGATGCGGGTGGCGGCCGCCGTCAGAACTCGTCGGGCGGCACGACTCCGGCCTGTTCCAGATGGCGCCGGATCTGGGCCTTGAGGGCCTCGAGTCCCTCCGCGGAGCGGGCCTCGGCGCGGGCGACCAGCACCGCCTGGGTGTTGGACGCACGCAGCAGCCACCAGCCTTCCGGGGTGCGCACACGGACCCCGTCGGTCTCGTCCACCTCCGCGCCTTCGGCACGGAGCGCCGCGGCCACCTTTTCGATCACCGCGAACTTGGTCTCGTCGGGGCAGTCGAAACGGATCTCGGGGGTGTTGTGGACTTCCGGGAGGGAATCGCGGATTTCCGCCAGACTCCGCGAGCCGCGGGCGAGGATGTCGAGCAGACGGACGGCCACGTAGAGGGCATCGTCGTGGCCGTAGAAGCCGTCCTTGTAGAAGATGTGACCGGACATCTCGCCCGAAAGCGGCGCCCCGGTCTCCACCATCTTGGCCTTGATCAGCGAATGGCCCGTCTTCCACATCAGCGGCCGGCCGCCGAGGCGGGCGATCTCGTCGAACAGGAGCTGGCTCGCCTTGACGTCGGCGATGATGGTGGCCCCGGGATGGCGGGCGAGGACGTCGGCGGCGAGGATCCCCAGGAGCTGATCGCCGTAGATGATCCGTCCCTTGCCGTCGACCACCCCGATGCGGTCGCCGTCACCGTCGAAGCCGATGCCGACCTCGTAGCCGCCCTCGACCACGGCCCTGCGCAGCGCCGCGAGGTTCTCGGGCACGGTGGGATCGGGATGATGGTTCGGGAACCGCCCGTCCACCTCGGCGAACAGGCACAGATGACGGCCGGGCAGCCGCGCCGCCACCGCCTCCATCGCCGGACCCGCGGCACCGTTGCCGGCGTCCCAGACCGCGTCAACCGGCCGGGTACCCCGGAAATCCCGGACCAGACGATCGATGTAGGCATCGAACACGGCGCATTCCGTCACCCGGCCGTCGCCCGTGGCGAAGGTGCCTTCGGCGGCGATCCTTCCGAGCTCCCGGATCCGCGGGCCGAAGAAGGCGGCCTTGCCGAACATCATCTTGAAGCCGTTGTGGTTCGGCGGGTTGTGGGAGCCCGTCACCTGGATACCGCCGTCGGTGTCGAGATGATGGACGGCGAAATACATCATCGGCGTCGGGCCGAGCCCGATCCTGAGCACCTCCGCGCCGCTCGCCACGAGGCCCTCCACCAGCGCCGCCTCGAGTTCGGGAGAGCTCAGCCGGCCGTCGTAGCCGACGCATACCCGCTGCCCCCCTTCGCGCCGCAGCATGGTGGCGAAGGCGCGCCCGATGGCGCGGGCGTCTTCGGCGAACAGGGTCTCCCCGACGATGCCGCGGATGTCGTATTCGCGCAGGATGGTGGGGTGGAAACGATGTCCCGGGGCCATCTCCAACTCTCCTCAGGGCTTCTCGGGCGGAGTCTCACCGAGGGCCGGCCGGCCGACGCTGACATAGGAGAAGCCGGCGCGGACCACCCGTTCGGGGTCGAACACGTTTCTGAGGTCGACGATCCGCGGCTCCCGCATGGCGCGGCGCACCCGTTCGAGATCGAGGCCGCGGAACTCGTTCCATTCGGTCAGGATGACGAGGACATCGGCGCCTTCGAGGATGCCGTAGGGATCCTCGCCCCAGGCCACGCCGGGAAGCAGCTTCGCCGCTTCCTCCATGCCCTTGGGATCGTAGGCCCGCACCTCGGCACCTTCCGCCTGCAGCGCCGGCACGATCACGAGACTCGGACTTTCCCGCATGTCGTCGGTGTTGGGCTTGAAGGTCACGCCGAGAACGGCGACCGCCTTGCCGGCGACGCTGCCGCCGCAGGCCTCCGTGATCTTGCGCACCATCCGCCGCTTGCGGGCCTCGTTCACGGCCACCACCGCCTCGATGGTGCGCAGCGGGCTGTCGTACTGCTCGGCGGTGCGCAGCAGCGCCAGCGTGTCCTTGGGAAAGCAGGATCCGCCGTAGCCGGGTCCGGCATGGAGGAACTTGCGCCCGATCCGGCCGTCGAGGCCGATTCCCTTGGCCACCGCCTGGACATCCGCACCCACCTTCTCGCAGAGATCGGCGATCTCGTTGATGAAGGTGATCTTCATCGCGAGGAAGGAGTTGGTGGCGTATTTGATGAGTTCCGCGGTCTCGAGGCCGGTGAACAGGATCGGGGTCTCGATCAGGTTGAGGGGCCGGTAGGCCTGGGCGAGGACGTCCCGTGCACGTTCCGTTTCCACCCCGCAGACGACCCGGTCGGGGCGCATGAAATCGCCGATCGCCGAACCTTCCCGCAGGAATTCGGGATTGGAGGCGACCTCGATCGGCAGCTCGGGCCGCCGCGTCTCGAAGAACTCCCGGAGCCGCCGCGTCGTGCCGACCGGCACCGTCGATTTGGTCACCACCACGGTCGGTCGCGTCACGCAGGCGGCGATCTCCTCGGCGGCACCGAAGACATAGGTGAGATCGGCATGGCCGTCGCCCCGCCGGGTCGGGGTGCCGACGGCGATGAACACCGCATCGGCGTCGCGCACGGCCTCGGCGAGCTCGGTGGTGAAGGCGAGACGTCCGGCGGCCCGGTTGCGGGCGACGAGCTCGTCGAGACCGGGCTCGTAGATCGGCATCTCGCCCCGCTCGATGCGTCCGATCTTTTCCGCTTCCCTGTCGACGCAGACGACCTCGAGGCCGAACTCGGCGAAGCAGGCGCCCGACACGAGTCCGACATAGCCGGTGCCGATCATGGTGATACGCACGGATCTTCTCCTTCGTGCGCGGTGGCTCCGGGGCGGCGGGGCCGGACCGCGACCCTCTCAGACGTAGTGGCGCAGCGCGGCGTGGAGACCGGCGGCGAGGTCGTCGCGCTCCATGGCCAGCGCGACGATCGCCTCGAGATATCCCAGGCGGTCACCGCAATCGAACCGTCGCCCCTCGAACCGCAAGCCGAAGAACGGTTCCCGTTCGAGCAGCCGGCTCATCGCGTCGGTGAGCTGGATTTCGCCCCCGGCACCCGGCGGCAGCCGGTCGAGAATGTCGAAGATCCGCCCGCTCAGCACGTAGCGTCCGATCACCGCGAGACGGGAAGGCGCCTCGGCCGGCGACGGCTTTTCGACGAAACCGCGGACCTCCACGAGCCGGTCGCGCGCGGCGCCGGGATCGATGATGCCGTAGCGCCCGGTGTGTTCCGGCGGCACCTCCATCACCGCGACGATATTGCCGCCGGTCTCGGCATGGGCCTCGACGAGCTGGGCCAGACAGGGGGTGCGGGCATGGATCAGATCATCGACCAGCATCACCGCGAAGGGCTCCTCGCCGACGATGTGGCGGGCGCACCAGACCGCATGGCCGAGCCCGAGAGGCGCCTGCTGGCGGGTGTAGAGAAAGCATCCCGCCGCCGGCACCGCCGCTTCCAGTTCGGCCAGCGCCTCCTGTTTCCGCTTGCGGGCGAGGGTCTCGAACAGCTCGAAGGCGCGATCGAAATGATCCTCGATCAGGGTCTTGCCGCGCCCGGTGACGAAGATGAACTGCTCGGCACCGGCCGCCGCCGCTTCTTCGACCGCGTACTGGACCAGCGGCCGATCGACGACCGGCAGCATTTCCTTCGGCAGGACCTTGGTCGCGGGCAGCATGCGCGTGCCGAGCCCGGCTACCGGAAAGACGACCTTGCGAATGACGGCCATGGGCGGACGCTTTCCCGACGAAGGAGGAGGAATCCGAACCGGCGCGACGAAACCGGCGCCGCGGCGGGCGAGGATGGGGCTTCTAATAGCGGCGCCACCGTGGATTTTTCAACCGTATTGCGAGAGTGCCGGAATGCAGCGGAATATGTGCCGGCGGTCGGCCGTCGCCTCATCGCCGCTTGCGCAGGAGAGTCTCCTTGGCCCGGTTGATCTGGGTGGCCAGATAGTTGGAGCCGCCGTGGTCGGGGTGCAGCTTGGCCATCAGGCGGCGATGCGCGGCCTTGATTTCCTCGACGCTGGCTCCCCGACGCAGACCGAGAACCGCCAATGCGGTGCGCTCGTCCATGACCCTGTCGCCCGCCGGTCCCGCGCGCCCCGCTTCCCCACCCTCCTCCTCGAAGCCGGTCGCCCGCCAGCCCGGATCCCGACGATCGAGATAGGCTTCGAGCAGTTTCGCACTGTCGGGGTCCTCGCGCCGGAATTCCGCCAGCAGCTCCCGCAGTTCGGCGAGCCCGAGACCACCGAGGCGACGGCCGGCGAAGCGGCCGCCGAGCACGGTGCCGTCGAGACGGCCGGAACGGCGGTCGAGCTCCATCTCCAGAAGCCGGGTGGCGACCCGCGAGATCTCGTCCCGTTCCTCGCCGCCGCCGAACGGATCGGCCCCGCGGCGCGCCTTGAGGAAGGAGCGGACGGCCATGACCATCGCCGCCAGGGTGACCAGGGCGAGGCCGAACCGGCCGGCGTAGATGAGCCCGGTGCTGGCCAGGGCGCTGAAGACGAAGATGAAGGTGCGGACCGCCTGGGCGAGATCGGAGACCGGCGCGGTGGCGAACCAGCGCAGGCCGATCAGCAGCAGGATCACCGTCGCGGTGACGAAGAGAAAGGTGCTCATCCCTCACCGGATCTGGCGCGCGATCAACCTGACGCTGCGGTCCGACCGATCGGCGAAGGATTCGAGCGCCTTCACGCCGCCCGCGGCGTAGGTGGCGACGGCGGCGAGAAGATCGCGGAGCTGACCGGGGGCGGCGCTGTCGAAGCGGCAGTGGGCACCGCCCGTGAGCCGGGCGATGTCGCGGAACGCACGGGTCGCCACGGGATCGGCGCCTTCCTGGAAGAGGAACGCGCGAACCCCCCGCAGGCCCAGCTCGCCGGCCAGCCGTCCGAGTTCGTCGACATCCTCCTCGCAGCAGTCGCCGATGAAGACGAGGGCGTGCACCCGTTCCTTCTCCGTCTCCTTGAGAGCGTGGCGCAGCACCCGCCGGATCTGGGTCTGGCCCGCGCGACAGCTCACCCGGGTCATCAGATCGATCAGCCCCCGCGGCTCCGCCATCCAGCGGCTGGCCTTGCACTCTTCGAAGCCGCGATAGAACACGAGCTGCACTTCGAGCCCGCCGAGCCTGCCCGCTTCCAGGAACATCTCGCCGGTGACCCGCGCCGCCCGGTCCCATGTGGGTTCCCGGGAGGCCGTCGCATCGAGGGCGAAGATCAGCCGTCCCGGCCCGCCACCGCGGCGCTCGGGAAGACGCCGTACCTCTTCGAGGAAGCTCGTGAGGCTGTCGGACGATCGTCGCGTGAGGCTCTTCCTGCTCATGGCGTCGAATCTGCTCTCCACGGCCCGACTGTCCAGACCCCGGTCGCTCCGGGCCGGCGTCCGGCGGGCCGGCGGCGGCCGCTCGGGAGAGGCCCGAACGGTGTGCTGGCGCTTGCCCGAAAAGGCATCGCAGAGTAGCTAGGACCGAGCATACAATCCACGAACAAAAGGGGGGAACACGAGATGCGCCGGATTCTCGACCGGGTGTGGAGCACCGCCCTCTTCCTCGTTCTGTTCGCCGCCGGTCCGCTCGTCGCCCAGGAGCTGGGCACCCTGCGTCTCGGAGTGCTCAAGTTCGGCACCGTCAACTGGGAGCTCGACGTGATCAAGACGAACGGGCTCGACACCAAGGAGGGATTCACCCTCGAGGTTCGGGGTTACGGCGGTGGCGAGGCCACCAACGTGGCGCTGATGGGGGATGCGGTGGACGGCATCGTCGACGACTGGATCTGGGTCTCGCGCCAGCGGGCGGCGGGTATTCCCCTGGTTTTCGCCGTCCCCTATTCGCACACCGTGGGGGCGCTGGTGGTGCACGGCGATTCCGGCATCGACAGCCTCGATCAGCTCGCCGGCAAGAAGATCGGCATCGCCGGCGGTCCCTTCGACAAGAGCTGGCTGATGATCCAGGCGGTGGCCAAGATGCGCCACGACATCGGGCTCGCCGAAGTGGCCGAACTCGCCTTCGGTGCGCCGCCGCTGCTCAATCAGAAGTTCCTTTCCGGCGAGCTGGACGCGGTGCTCAACTACTGGCATTTCGTGGCCCGGCTGGAAGCCGCCGGCCACGAGCGCCTGCTCAACGTCTCCGACGCCCAGGCGGAACTCGGGGTGCCGCCGACCGTGCCGCAGCTCGGCTACGTGTTCAAGGAGAGCTTCGTCGAGGCCAATCCCGAGCTCGTCGGAGCGTTCGCCCGCGCCTCCTACAACGCCAAGCGGATTCTTCGGGACAGTGACGCCGAATGGGAGCGCATCCGGCCGCTGACCAAGGCCAAGAACGACGCCGAGCTCGAAACCCTCAAGCGGCGTTTCCGCGAGGGCATCGTCGAAAGCTGGGGTGACGAGGAGCGCGAGCTGGCCGCGCGGCTCTACACCGTGCTCGCGGAACTCGGCGGCGAGAAGCTGGTCGGGCCTTCCCCCGAGCTCGCCCCCGGCACCTTCTGGGACGGTGTGAAGTTCTGAGCGATGGCACGCTCGCTCACCGGGATCGGTCTCGCCACCACCGAGGATGCGGCCTTCCCGGCCGCCCGCGGGCGGCGCGGGCTGATCCCGGTGCTCTCCGTCCTGCTGCTGTTCGGTCTCTGGTACCTGATGGCGCTCCTCGCAGCCGATCCACAGCTCATGCCGGGACCGGTCACGGTTCTCGCCCGGATGGCGGCGGAGGCGCGGAGCGGCGAGCTGTTCTTCCATCTCGGGACGACGCTCGCCCGGGTGGCGGCGAGCTTCACCATCGCCATGCTGGTGGGAACGGCGGCCGGGCTGCTGATGGGACGGCGGCGCCTCGCCGACGAGCTGGGCGGCCCCTGGCTCGTCTTCTTTCTCAATCTGCCGGCGCTGGTGACGATCGTCCTCGCCTACATCTGGATCGGGCTCGTCGAGAGCGCGGCGATCCTGGCCGTGGCCCTCAACAAGATGCCCAACGTCACGGTCACCATCAGGGAAGGTGCCCGGGCGCTCGATTCCGGCCTGTCGGAAATGGCGACGGTCTTCGAGGTGCCGTTCGGACGGCGGCTCCGGCACGTGCTGCTGCCGCAGCTCTACCCCTACATCGCGGCCGCCGCCCGTTCCGGTCTCGCCCTCATCTGGAAGATCGTGCTGGTGGTGGAGCTGCTGGGGCGCTCGAACGGGATCGGCTTCCAGATCGCGATCTTCTTCCAGTTCTTCGACGTCGCCGGCATTCTCGCCTACGCTCTGGCGTTCATCCTGGTCGTACAGGGCATCGAATGGGGCATCCTCCAGCCGCTCGAGCGACGGCTGACGCGATGGCGGCGCTGACCGTCGCCATCGGCGAAAAGAGCTTTCCCGCTCTCGGCGCGGCGGCGCGGCGACATGTCCTGGGCAGCCTGCGCTTCACCGTGGAAGCCGGCCAGACGGTGGTCATCACCGGACCTTCGGGCTGCGGCAAGACCACGCTTCTCAATATCGTCGCCGGTCTCGATCCGCGTTTCGAGGGGCGCATCGAGATGCCAGAAGTAACCCGCATCGGCTACGTGTTCCAGGATCCGCGTCTTTTGCCCTGGCGGACCGTCGAGGACAATCTGCGCCTCGTCCTGGACGGTGAGAAGGAGGAGATCGCCCGGCGGATCGCCGACGTGCTGGCCGAGGTCGGGCTCGCCGATGCGCAGCAGGTCTACGCCTCGCGGCTGTCGCTGGGGATGGCCCGGCGGGTGGCGATCGCCCGGGCCTTCGTCGTCCGCCCGACGCTGCTGCTCCTCGACGAGCCCTTCGTCTCTCTGGACGAGCCCACCGCCGCCCGCCTGCGCCGCCTGCTGCTGGATCTGCTGGCGACCCACCGGGTGACCACCCTGTTCGTCACCCACAATCTGCGCGAAGCGATCATGCTCGGCGATCGCCTGATCTTCCTCTCGCGCTCGCCGGCGCGGATCGTCAGCGACGTCGTTGTGCCTCTGGACCGCGCGGCCCGTACCAGCGAGGCGGCGATCGAAAGCTTCCGCACGCGTCTCGGCGAGCTGCCGGCACTCCTGGAACAGGGCCTCACGGAGCCGACCTCCTGATGGCGGATGCCCTGACCGTCGAGAACCTCTCCTATGCCTACACCCGCCGCGGTCGGGCGCTGGACGGGGTGTCGATGGAGGTGCCGGAGGGGTCGTTCACCGCTCTTCTCGGCCCCAACGGCGCCGGCAAGACGACGCTGATGGCCCTGGTCACCCGCCTGTTCGAGGCCCGCGAGGGAACCATCCGCGTGTGCGGGCTCGATCTGCGCCGGTCCAGCACGGCCGCCCTCGCGCGGATGGGGGTCGTGTTCCAGCGCCCGACCCTCGATCTCGACCTCTCGGTCGCCCAGAACCTCGACTATGCCGCGGCGCTGCACGGTCTGGGCCGGGCCGAGACGCGGCGGCGCACGGAGGAGGTACTGGAACGGCTGGAGATGACCGCTTTCCGCCGGCGCAGGGTGCGCACCCTGTCCGGCGGTGAGCGACGCCGGATCGAGCTGGCACGAGCCCTTCTCCACACCCCCCGGCTGCTGGTCCTCGACGAGCCGACGGTCGGCCTCGACATCGAGAGCCGGCGGGCGATCGTCGAGCATGTGCACAGGCTCTGTCGCGAGGACGGGGTGGCGGTGCTCTGGACCACCCATCTCATCGACGAGATCCGGGAGGGAGATCGCGTCGTGGTGCTCCACCGTGGTCGCGTCCGGGCCCGGGGCACCCTCACCGAGTTGCTCCGGCACACCGGCGCGGACGGTCTCGGCGAGGCCTTCCGCAGACTCACCGAAGAACGGTCATGATCCGGTATCTGCGCTGTTTCACCGGCATTCTCTCGCGCGAGCTGCTGCGCTTCGTGCAGCAGCGCGGCCGCTTCTTCGCGGCCCTGGTGCGGCCGCTCGTCTGGCTGTTCATCTTCGCCGCCGGCTTCCGCTCCATCCTCGGCGTCTCGATCCAGCCGCCCTACGAGACCTACATTCTCTACGAGGTCTACATCACCCCCGGGCTGTCGGCGATGATCCTGCTCTTCGCCGGCATGCAGAGCTCCCTGTCGATGGTCTACGATCGCGAGATGGGCTCGATGCGGGTGCTGCTGGTGAGCCCCTTCCCGCGCTGGTACCTGCTCACCGCCAAGCTGTTCTCGGGGGTCGTCGTCGCCTGTCTCCAGGTCTACGTCTTTCTCGCGATCGCCTGGTTCTGGGAGATCCGGCCGCCCCTCGCGGGCTATCTCGCGGTCTTTCCGGCCCTCCTGCTGAGCGGTCTGATGCTGGGCGCCCTCGGCCTGCTGCTCTCCTCGCTGATCCGGCAGCTCGAGAATTTCGCCGGGGTCATGAACTTCGTCATCTTCCCGATGTTCTTCGCGAGCTCCGCCCTCTACCCCCTGTGGCGGATCCGCGAGAGCAGCTACGCTCTCTATCTGGTCTGTGCCTTCAATCCCTTCACCTACGCCGTGGAGCTGATCCGCTTCTCGCTCTATCTGCGTCCGAACCCCGAGGCGCTGGCGATCACCGCCGCCTGGACGGCGCTGTTCCTCGCCCTCGCGCTGTTCGGCTACAATCCGCAGCGGGGTTTCGTGGCCGCCACCGGCAAGGGGGAATAGTCAGCCGATCCCGAAGCCCTGCCGCAAGCCGTCGATCACGTACTGCATGGCCAGCGCCCCGAGCAGCAGGCCGAGGAGGCGCGAGAGGACGTTGATCATCGTCGGTCCGAGGTGGCGCTGGATGCGGTCGCCGAGCAGGAACGCGAGATGGGTGGCGATCATGATCAGTAGCAGGGCCGCGGCCACGGCGAGGAGCTCCGGCCAGGAGCGGGCGTAGCGCTCGGCGGCGAGGACGGTGGTGGTGATGGCCGCCGGGCCGGCGATGAGCGGGATCCCCAGCGGGAACACCGCCACATCGGCGCTCCGGGGCTCGCTGGCGATGGTGCCGGCGGTGCCGCCGCGCCGCTCGCCGCGGCGTTCGAACACCATCTCCAGCGCCAGGACGAACAGGAACAGCCCGCCGGCGACGCGGAAGGCGGGAATGCCGATGCCGAGGCCGGTCAGAAGGCGGTGGCCGAAGAGCACGAACAGGAGCAGGACGGCGGTGCCCACGAGGACGCCCCGAAGCGCGATCCGCCGGCGCTCGACGGTCGTCGCCCCGGCGGTGATGGCGATGAAGATGGGGACGAGGCCCAGCGGATCGACGGTGACGAAATAGGCCACCAGGGCGGTGGTGAAGGCCTCGCTCACCGCCGGGTCCCGCCTTCAGTAGGTCGCGCGGCCGCCGGAGAGATCGAACACCGCTCCGGTGGTGAAGGAATTCTCCTCGGAGACGATCCAGGCGACCATCGCCGCGATCTCCTCGAGCTCGACGAAGCGTCCGCGCGGGATCTTGGAAAGCATGTAGTCGACATGCTCCTGGCTCATCTGGTCGAAGATGCGCGTGCGTGCCGCCGCCGGGGTGATGCAGGCGACCGAAATGTCGTGGGAGGCGAGCTCCTTGCCGAGCGACTTGGTGAGGGCGATGACCCCGGCCTTGGCGGCGCTGTAGGCGGCGGCGTTGGGATTGCCCTCCTTGCCGGCGATCGAGGCGGTGGTGCAGATGCGGCCGTAATTCTGTTCGATCAGTTGCGGCACCACCGCCCGCAGGCTGTGGAAGACGCCGGTGAGATCGATGTCGATCACCTGCCGCCAGGCCTCCAGCGGATACTCCCAGAGCGGCATGGTGGGACCGGCGATGCCGGCATTCGGTACCAGGATGTCGATGCCGCCGATCTGCGCGTTGGTGGCGGCGACGGCCTGCTCGACCGAGGCATAATCGGTGACATCCACGGTCACCGCCACCGCGTGTCCTTCCCCGGCGAGATCCTCGACCGTCCCGGCGAGTGTTTCGGCATCCCGGTCCCAGAGGGCCACCGCGGCACCGGAGCGCAGCAGCCGCGAGGCGATCGCCCGGCCGATGCCCCGGGCGGCCCCGGTGACCACCGCCCTGCGTCCCTCGAGATCGATCCTGTTCATCGGTTTCCTCCCCCCTCCATCCGGCCATGGCATGGCACAGCCGCAGCCCGCCGGCAACGCCCGCGGGAGCGGTCGCGCCGGGCGGCTCAGCAGCCGGGCCGGTCGCAGACCGGGGGAGCGACGAGACGGGCGTCGCGCACCGGATAGCCGAACCGCAGTCTCTCGGTGACGAAGATCGGCGCGTCCCGGTAACCGACGAACAGTGGCCAGCCGTTGCGGGCGTAGGTTTCGAAGGCCACCCGCCCGCAGCCCTTCCGGTCCCGGGGGCGCAGGTTCCTTTCGACCCGCTGCAGCAGGGCGACGGCGCGCACGAGCGGTTCCGCGAAGCGTTTCATCCAGCGGCTCGAGAGCACCTCCGCGCAGATCGTTTCGCCGCGTTGCAGCACGTTGTAGACGCTGCCGTAGCCGGCCACGGCGGGCCCCGGACTCCAGCTTTCCAGCCGATAGCCGTCGAGGGTGGCGCCGTCGTCGGCGGAAGCGGCGAGCCGCCGTCGCCCGCGGTCGCCGTCGAGCCGGAAGATCTCGCCGCGTTCGAGTTCCAGGAGATAGCGCCGTCCCTCCACCTCGCCGATCGCCCTGCGGCCGTCGTCGGCGAGTTCGATCCGCAGCGGCAGGTTCTCGAGGCGTGCGAGCAGCAGCGTGCCGGCCCGGAGCGGCGGCGCGAGGGCGATCAGGAGGAGAACGACGGCGACCAGCGACCGCCGGAAATCACGCGGCACGGCCGAAGACCCGCGCGAAGATCCTGTCGACATGGCGGAGATGATATTGGAGGTCGAAGAGTTCCTCCAGTTTCTCTTCCGGAAGTCGTGCCGTCACCTCGGGATCGGCGGCCAGCAGCGCCCGCAGCGGCCGTTCCTCGCCGAAGGCCCGCATGGCGTGGCGCTGCACCAGCTCGTAGGCGCGCTGCCGCGGCATGCCGCTTTCCGTGAGGGCGAGCAGCACCCGCTGCGAGAAGACCAGCCCGTGGGTGGCTTCGAGATTGGCACGCATGCGCTCGGGATGGACCACCAGCCCGGTCACGAGGCCGGTCAGACGGGCGAGGGCGAAATCGCCGAGGATCAGCGCATCCGGCAGCATCACCCGCTCCACCGAGCTGTGGGAGATGTCCCGCTCGTGCCAGAGAACGACGTTTTCGAGGGCCGGACCGAGCGCCGCCCGGATCATCCGGGCGAGCCCGGTGAGATTTTCGGAAAGGATCGGATTGCGCTTGTGGGGCATCGCCGAACTGCCCTTCTGCCCCCGGGCGAAGGGTTCCTCCACCTCGCGGACTTCGGTGCGCTGGAGATGGCGGATTTCCACCGCCAGCCGCTCGATGGCGCTCCCCAGAAGGGCGAGGGCGGCGTGCATGGCGGCGTGGCGGTCGCGCGGGATCACCTGGGTGGCGACGGTTTCCGGCTCCAGCCCGAAGCGCGCCGCCACCGCCTCTTCCACCCGCGGATCGATGTTGGCATAGGTGCCCACCGCCCCCGAGATCTTGCAGGTGGCGATCTCCGCCCTTGCCCGTTCGAGACGGGCTCTCGCCCGGGCGAACTCCGCCCAGTGGCCGGCGAGCTTGAGGCCGAAGGTGGTGGGTTCCGCGTGGACCCCGTGGCTGCGGCCGATGCACACCGTGTACCGGTGCTCCAGGGCCCGCGCTTCGAGGGCGCCGAGCAATTCGTCGAGATCGGCCAGCAGCAGGTCGAGGGCGCGGCAGAGCTGGATGGCGAGACTGGTGTCCAGCAGATCGGACGAGGTCATGCCGAGATGGAGGATGCGGGCGTCGACGCCGCAGACCTCCTCGATGTGGGTGAGGAAGGCGATGACGTCGTGACGGGTGATCGCCTCGATTTCCTCGATCCGGGCGGGATCGATCAGACGGTCGCGGTTCTCGGCGACGGCGGCGGCGAGCCTCGTGGCGACCCGGCGCGGCACGAGATCGAGATCGGCCATCGCCTCGGCCACCGCCAGCTCGATGTCGAGCCAGAGCGACAGCCTCGCCTCCGGCGAAAACAGGGCGGCCATCTGCGGCCGGCTGTAACGCGGGATCATCGCGGTGCTCCGTTGCGGCGGGGAGGAGGCGGGAAAGCCCGGCCGCCTTGTACCAGCCCGTGGCGGATGCTTTAAGAGTACACGGGGTCGCGCACCGCGGGAAACAACGGGGTCGCGCGCGCCGGAAAGCAGATGCGACGCATGCCCGCCGTCCGACGGTCCTCTCCCCGCAAGGCTCCGCTGGCCCTGGTTCTCGGCACGGCCGTGGGCGGCCTCGTGGTCGTCGCCTTGGCGGTGGTGCTCGGGCTTTCGCTCTGGGTGGCGGCCCGCAACACCACCGAGCTTCTCACCGAGAAGGGCGCCCTCATCCTGCGCCTCGTCACCGAGCGGATCCTCGATCATCTGGCGCCGACCGAGGCGCTGGCCGAGTTCGTCGGCGGTGGGCTCGAGCGGGGAGAGCTTTCGCTCGACGATCCGGAGGCGCTGGGCGAGGCGCTGCGGTACACTCTGGCGGCGGCACCGCAGATCCAGAGCAGCGTGGTGATCAGCCCCGAGGGTTGGATGCTCTCGGCCTTCCGCAGCGGGGACGGAAGGATCGCCGTCACCAGTGGCACCTGGAAGGAGGAAGCCCACATCCGCAGGGCGGTGGTGGAGCTCGTGCGGCGCGGCGATCCGCGTCCGAGCTGGGGTCCCCCGCTCTATCTTGAGGATGTCGGCTCCACGATCGTCAATTTCGCCCGCCCCGTCTACCGGGACGGCGGGTTCCTCGGCGCGGTGGTGGCGACGATCCGGGTCGATCGTCTCGGGGAGTTTCTCGCCCGCCTCGGGGCCGAGCTCAACGGCAGGGTCTTCGTACTCTACGATCGTGATCGCGTCCTGGCCTACCCGGAGATGGAGCTGGGCGAGCTCGATCTGTCGCCGCAGCGACCGCTGCCCGGCCTCGCCGAGATCGGCGATCCGGTGCTCGCGGCGATCTGGAGCGAGGGGTTCGAGGAGCGCGGCATCCGGGGCGACCTCTCGGGGCACTGGAACCGAAGCCGCGGCCGGGGCGTCTTCTACTATCTCTACAGCGAGCTGGCCGAGGATCGCGAGATTCCCTGGCTGGTGGGAGTCTATTTCCGGGCTTCCGAGGTCGCCGACCAGCTCCGCCGTCTGCGGCTGGCGGTCGTCCTCGCGGTGGTGGCGGTGCTCGCGAGCCTGGTCGCGGCCATCGCGCTGGCGCGCCGGATGGCGCGACCGATCGTGCGGTTCGCCGACGCCGCGGTACGGGTCGCCGATCTCGATCTCGACGGTGTTCCTCCGCTGCCCCGCTCCTCGGTGCGGGAGCTCGACCAGGCGGCCAGCGCCTTCAACGGCATGGTGGCGGCGTTGCGCTCCTTCGCCCGCTACGTGCCCCGCGAACTCGTGCGCCGCCTCCTGCGCACCGGCGAGGGGCAGCGCCCGGAGAGCCGCGAGCTCACCATCATGTTCACCGACCTCGCCGGCTTCACGGCCCTTTCCGAAACCCTCGACACCTCGGAGGTGGCGAGGATGGTGGAACGCCACTTCGACATGCTGGGGCGCTGCATCGAGGCCGAGGGCGGCACGGTGGACAAGTTCATGGGAGACGGGGTGATGGCCTTCTGGGGCGCGCCCGGTCGGGTCGCCGATCACGCCGAACGGGCGGTGCGCGCCGCCCGGGCGATCGCCGCCGAACATCTCGCGACCCGGGACGATCCCGACTTTCTGCCGCTCCGGATCGGCATCCACACGGGTGAGGTGATCGTCGGCGAGATCGCCACCCGGGCGCGGACCAGCTACACGGTGCTGGGGGATCCGGTGAACACCGCTTCGCGGCTGCAGGAACTGGTGCGCGAGCTGTGTCCGGGGGCGCCCGCCGGCATCGTTCTCAGCGAAGCCACCGTGGCGGCGCTGTCGGCGGCGCCGGACCTGTGCGACCTCGGGTGTCACCGGGTGCGCGGGCGGCAGAGCGAATTGCATCTCTACCGGCTGGACGTGGGGTGATCGGAACGCTTCTCGGCCGGCTCGGTCGGCACGGTGCCGCGGTGATCGCCGTCGGCGTTTTCCTCGGCCTGGCGCTGCCGCCGCTGGCGGCGGTCGTGCGCCCGCTGCTGCTGCCGGCCATCCTGCTGCCCTTTCTGGTCGCTCTGCTGAAGGTCGATTTCCGGCGCACCGCGGTGCTTCTCCGGCGTCCGGGCTTTTCGCTGCCGCTCTTGGTCTGGCTGCTGCTCGCCTCACCGGGGCTGGTCTGGCTGGTGACCGCCGGCCTCGCCATCCCCCCCGAGCTGCGCGCGGCGCTGGTGACCAATGCCGCAAGCGCACCGCTGATGGCCTCCGGTGCTCTGGCTCTCATTCTCGGGCTGGATGTCGGATTGGCCCTGCTGGCCACAGTGGCGGCGACGGTGATCCTGCCCCTGAGCCTGCTGCCGCTGGCGCTGCATCTGGCCGGGCTCGGGCTCGAGATCGACGCCTCGCGGCTCGCCCTCCGCCTCGGGCTGCTGATCGGCGGCTGCTTCGTCCTCGCCACCCTCCTCCGCCGGCGGCTGGGAGAGCTGCAACTCCTGAACCGGGGACGTCAGCTCGACGGGCTGGCGGTACTGGGGCTGCTGATCTTCGGCGTGGCGGTGATGGACGGTGTCGCCGAATTCCTGTGGCTCCGTCCGACCTACGCCCTGGCGACCGCTCTTTCCGTCTTCGCTCTCAACGCCGGGCTGCAGGTGGCGGGGACCCTGATCTTCTGGGGGCACGGGCGCCGTGTCGCCCTCACCGTCGGGCTGATTTCCGGCAACAACAACATCGGCATCGTCCTCGCCGCGCTGGTCGCCGAGGCACCGGTCGAGTTCCTGGTCTACGTGGCGATGGCCCAGTTTCCGATCTACCTTCTGCCGGCCCTGCAGAAACCGCTTTACGCACGGCTCCTGGCCGGGGACGAGGAACGGTGATCGAGACCGGATCCCGTTTCCGGTTCCGCGGAGGTGCCACGCCGTTCCCGGGGAGCGCGGCCGCTTCCTCCGATCGTCCGTTCCCCGGCCTTCAGGCGGGCGCGGTGTCGAGCTCGCGCAGCCGGGCACTCATCTCGCGTCGGTAGATCTCGTCACCGGCGAGGCGGGTGATGAACTCCTCGAACGGCAGATGCGACGCCAGTCGACGATGGGCGAGCCGCAGCGCCGCCGGCTGGGTGAGTGCCGGCAGGGGACAGCGGATCGTCGGAACCTCGGCGATCCTCACCGGGCGACCCGCCACCTGGAGGGGGCCCGCCCGGCCGAGATAGACCCCGACCCGGGGGAGGGCGCCGACTTCCTCGACGGTGATCGGCAGTTCGGTTTCGCGATAGTCGTAGCGGTCGCCCACCCCCTCCGTCTCGTGCATCCGCAGAAGCTGGGTCGGGGTCAGCCAGGTCACGAAGACGTAGGCGAGCGCGCCTTCGAGCCGGGTCAGCGAGGCCGGCAGCGAGCCGTATTTCGAGAAATGCGCCGAATAGACCACCGCATGGTCCTGCAACACCGCCCGGGCCACCGGGATGGGCGCGTCGAGTCGGGGAAACTTGCGGGCGAGCTGCGAGGGTGCCGCATTCGAGCCCAGGGCCAGGACGGGGACCCGGTCCTCGAGATCCGTCCGGTGCCCGGGAACGGCGCCGAACAGATAGGAGCCCTCGGGCAGGTCGAAGGGATAGGCTTCCGCGTGCCGAACGACGTCCTGCCTGCTCACCCCGGAATCTCCCGCCGGCATCCCGTTTCCAGAATACCCGAAACGGGCCAATTCCGCAAAACGCATCCGTCACACGTTGAAATAACGAGCCTGTGGATGGTGAATGACGATCGCCGAGGTACTTTGTTCCGGCTCGAGCTGGTATTCTTCGGACAAGCGCACGCCGATGCGCTCGGCTCCGAGCAGTTCCAGGAGTGGCGCCTGGGCGGCGAGATCGGGGCAGGCGGGATAGCCGAAGCTGTAGCGCGAACCCCGATAGCCCTGGCGCAGCAGCTCGCGACGGTCGGTGGCATCGAGATGGCCGAAGCCGAGCTCGGCCCGGATCCTGGCGTGGACGTACTCGGCCAGGGCCTCGGCCAGTTCCACCGACAGCCCGTGCAGACGAACGTAATCCCGGTAGCGATCCTCGGCGAACCAGCGCCGGGCGATATCGGAGGCGCGGGAGCCGACGGTGACGAGCTGCAGGGCGACCACGTCGCGTTGCGGATCGTCGATGTCGCGCAGGAAATCGGCGATGCACAACCCGTCCGGACGCCGCTGGCGCGGCAACCGGAAGCGGGCCACCTCGCGCCGGCCCGCCGGATCGAAGAGCACGAGATCGTTGCCCTCACCGGCGGCTTTCCAGTAGCCGTACACGGCCTTGGGTTCGAAGATCCGCAGTCGCCGGTCTTCCTCGAGCAGCTCCTCGAGCACCGGTCGCAGGGCCTTGCGCGCCCAGGCGAGGAAGACATCGTGGCGGCGCCCCTGCTTCTCGTAGCCCCAGTGGAACTGGTAGAGCATCTGCTCGTTGAGGAAGGGGAGCAGGGCCTCGACCGGCACCCGCTCGACCACCGTGGCGCCGAAGAAGGGAGGTGTCGGCACCTCGACTTCGCGGTTCAGTTCCCGCCTCCTGAGGCGGATCTCCTCGTATTCGACGGGCCGCAGCCGTTGCGGCTTCGTCTCCTGGGCGAGCTCCAGGGCACGCGGCTTGCGGCCCGGCCTGCCACGGGCTTCGGCGGCCGCCGCGCGGGCGCGGACATGAGCCTCGAAGTCGCCGGCCACCACCCGGTTCATCAATTCGAGGCCGTCGAAGGCATCGCGGGCGTAGGCCACCGGCCCTTCCCCGTAGGCACGGTAGCAGTCCTCCTCGACATAGGCGCGGGTCAGGGCGGCGCCGCCCAGCAGCACCGGCAGTCGCAGACCCTGCCGGCGCATCTCCTCGAGATTCTCGCGCATCACGACGGTGGATTTGACCAGCAGACCGGACATGCCGATGGCATCGGCCCGATGTTCCCTGGCGGCTTCGACGATCGCCGAAAGGGGCTGCTTGATGCCGAGATTGACCACCTTGTAGCCGTTGTTGGTGAGGATGATGTCCACGAGGTTCTTGCCGATGTCGTGCACGTCGCCCTTGACCGTGGCCAGCACCACCGTTCCCTTGTAGCTGCCCTCGATCCGCTCCATGTGCGGCTCGAGCAGCGCCACCGCCGCCTTCATCGTCTCCGCACTCTGCAGTACGAAGGGAAGCTGCATCTTGCCGCTGCCGAAGAGCTCGCCCACCACCTTCATGCCGTCGAGCAGATGGGTGTTGATGATGGTCAGCGGATCCATCTCGGCGAGGGCTTCCTGGATGTCCTCCTCGAGTCCTCGCCGGTCGCCCTCGATGATCCGGAGCTCGAGCCGCTCGCCGACCGACGCCGGCCGTTCGCGCGCGGCGGTGGTCCGGGTCTCGCGATCGGCGAACAGGGCCATGAAGGCCGGCAGCGGGTCGTAGCCGGGGCGCCGGCGGTCGAAGATCAGATCCTCGGCCGCGCGCACCTCCTCCTCGGGGATCCGGTGCAGCGGCACGATCTTCGAGGGATGGACGATCGCCCCGGTGAGCCCGCGTCGGACGGCGTGATCCAGAAACACCGAATTGAGCACCTGCCGGGCGGCCGGGTCGAGACCGAAGGAGACGTTGGAAACCCCGAGGATGATCTGGATCGCGGGGAACTCGGCGGCGATCCGTTCGATCGCCTCCAGGGTCCAGAGCGCCAGCCGGCGATCTTCCTCGCTGCCGGTACAGACGGTGAAGGTCAGGGGATCGAGGAGCAGATCGCTCGGTGGCAGGCCGAAGCGACCGCAGGCGAAATCGACCAGGCGGCGGGTGATCGCGAGCTTGCGCTCGGCGGTCTTGGCCATGCCCTCCTCGTCGATGGTGAGCGCCACCACCGCCGCCCCGAACCTGCGCGCGAGACGCAGCCGGGCGGCGGCCGCCTCCTCGCCGTCCTCGAAGTTGATGGAATTGATGGCTCCCTTGCCGCCGTAGAGGGCGAGCGCCCGTTCGATCACCGGCAGTTCGGTCGAATCGAACAGGAGCGGGGCGTCGACCTGGCCGCGCATCCGTTCGACCAGCGCCACCATGTCGGCCGCCTCGTCGCGGCCGACGTAGGCGGTGCAGAGATCGAGCGCATGGGCGCCGCCCCGCACCTGATCGCGCCCCATGGCGACGCAGCCGTCCCAGTCGCCGGCCGCTTGGAGCTCGCGGAACTTCCTCGAGCCGTTGGCGTTGCAGCGTTCGCCGATGGCCAGATAGGCGTTCTCCTGCCGCAGCGGCACGGCCGAGAAGAGGGAGGCGAGGGAAGGGACCGGTTCGACCGGGCCGCGGGCGGCGGGCGCTGGCCGGTACCCGTCCTCGGCGAGCTCCCGCAGCATGGCATCCAGGGCCCGGATGTGCTCCGGCGTGGTGCCGCAGCAGCCGCCCACCAGATTGACCCCTTCCTCGCGCACGTAACGGGCGAGCCAGAGGGCGAGTTCCTCCGGCCCCAGCGGGTAGTGGGTCCGGCCGTCGCGGAGCTCGGGCAGGCCGGCGTTCGGCAGCACCGAGATCAGCCCCGGCCACTGCTCGCGGAGGGTGCGCAGATGCTCGGCCATCTCGCGCGGACCGGTCGCGCAGTTGAGGCCCAGGAGCGGCACCTCGAGGGCGCCGACGATGGTCGCCGCGGCCTGGATGTCGGTGCCCACCAGCATCGTGCCCGTGGTCTCGATGGTCACCTGGACGAGGATCGGCACTTCCCGGCCGCCGCCGGCGAAGGCCCGCCGGCAGCCGTTGACCGCGGCCTTGATCTGGAGCGGGTCCTGACAGGTCTCGATCAGCAGCGCATCGGCACCACCCGCGAGCAGGCCCGACGCCTGCACGGCGAGGGCCTCCTCCAGTTCCGCATAGGTGACGTGGCCGAGGCTCGGCAGCTTGGTCCCGGGACCGATGGAGCCGATCACGAAACGCGGTCGTCCCGGCTCGGCCGCGGCATCGACGGCCTCGCGCGCGAGACCGGCGGCGATCCGGTTGATCTCGAACGCCCGTGGGCCGAGATCGAATTCGGCGAGGGTCAGTGGCGAGCCGCCGAAACTGTTGGTTTCCACCGCATCGGCGCCGGCCGCCAGATAGGCCGCATGGATGTCGCGGACGATGTCCGGCCGGGTGAGATTGAGGATCTCGGAGCAGTTTTCCTGCCCGCCGAAATCCTCGAGGGAGGGATTGCGGGCCTGGATCTGGGTGCCCATGGCCCCGTCGAGCAGGAGCACGCGCTCACGCAGGCAGGCGAGAAAGTCCGCCATTCGGGTCCTCTCGGGTGTGAAGCCCGCCGCCGTTTCAGGCGGCGGCCGAAAGCATGCTGGCGCCGCCGAGAAGACGGCAGACGGCCAGGGTCAGGGACGCCCGGTTGAGGGCGTAGATGTGGAGATGGTCGAACCCCTCGGCGACGAGCCGCCGGCACTGTTCGGCGGCGATGCTGGCGGCGATCATCGCATGGAGGGGCGTTCCCGGCGGCACCCCGCAGAACAGCCGCTCGAGCCAGAGGGGTACCGAGGCCCCGCATTGCCGGCTGAAGCGCTTGATCTGGGCGAAATTCTGGATCGGCATGATGCCGGGCACGAAGGGCACGGCGATGCCCGCCCGCTGCAGCCGGTCGCGAAACCGCAATACCTTCTCGGTGTCGAAACAGTACTGGCCGATGATGCGGGAGGCCCCCGCGTCCACCTTGCGGCGCAGGTTGTCGAGATCGAAGGCGGGGCTCGGCGCTTCGGGATGGGTTTCGGGGTAGCCGGCGACCGAGATCTCGAAATCCGCGATCCGCCGGAGACCGGCGACCAGATCGGCGGCGTAGGGGTAGCCGTCGGGGCGCGGCTCGTAGCGCTCCGATCCCCGCGGCGGATCGCCGCGCAGGGCGACGATGTGGCGGATTCCGGACTGCCAGTAGGCGCGGGCGAGATCGTCCACCTCGGCGCGCGCATGGCCGGCACAGGTCAAATGGGCGGCCACCTCGAGACCGAGGCGGCGGCGGATCTCCTGCACCAGGGGGAACGTCCCTTCACGGCCGCTGCCGCCGGCGCCGCAGGTGACGGACAGAAAGGCCGGTTCGACGGTCGCCAGCCTGCCGAGGCTTTGCCAGAAGCGCGCCTTCGCTTCCTCGCTGCGGGGCGGGAAGCATTCGATGGACAGCCGTACCGGCGGCAGCGGCGTATCGTAGCTCCAGGCGGTGCGGGGTGGGGTTTCCGGCGGGGCGGCGTTCATGCGGCGCGTCGTTCCCTCTGCTGCAGGTCGCTGTCGTCGGCGGCGCATTTCCGGGCGGTCCAGACGACGACGGTGAGCTGGTCCCCCCGCAGCCGCCGTGGTGTTTGCGGCTCCAGCCCGAGCTCGCGGAACCAGGTGGCCATTTCCTGCTCGGTGAAGCCGAGACGGCGATGATGCCGTTCGAGGCGCAGCCACTCCTGGTCGTGGCGGAGGAGATCGACCACCACCAGCCGGCCACCCGGGCGCAGCACCCGGGCCGCTTCGCCGAGCGCGGCCGGGGGATCGTCGGCGAAATGCAGCACCTGATGGAAGACGACCGCGGCGAAGCTCGAATCGGCGAAGGGGAGCCGATACATGTCGGCATGACGGACGTGGCAGTTCCGGAGCTCGCGGCGATCGAGCCGGGCGCGCGCCACCTTCAGCATGTCGTGGGAGATGTCGACTCCGACCGCACTGCCGACATGGCTCGCGAGGATCCGCAGGATGTGGCCGGTTCCGGTGCCCACGTCGAGCAGGCTTTCCGGTCGTTCCTCCCGGAACAGCTCGAACAGGACCTCCTCCACCCGCCGGCCGTCGACACCGAGATCGCGTTCGCTGTCCCAGGCCCGGGCGTGGCTCGCGAAATAGCGCTCGGCCTCGCGGCGGCGGGCTTCGCGGACCGCGTCGACGCGCTGACGATCGCGGGTGAGCTGGCGATCGTCGAGCGGCAACAGGCGGCAGAGATTGCGGGCGACGCGGGCTCCCGGTCCGCTCCGGGCACGGCGGTAGAAGACCCAGCTTCCTTCCCGGAAGCGCTCGAGCAGCCCGGCTTCGGCGAGGAGTCTGAGGTGCCGGGAGATGCGCGGCTGGCTCTGGCCGATGATCTGGACGAGTTCGCTCACCGTCCATTCGCCCTGGGCACAGACCGCCAGCAGACGCAGACGGCTGGGATCGGCGGCGGCCCGCAGGCAGCCGAGGAGCCGGTCGAGATCGGGGCGATGGTCGCTGTCGGGCATGGGAGTCCCTCGATGACGCGTATTGATATCTACATTTCTTTATATCCGCATGTCAACGATCCCTTCCCCCCGATGCCATCCTCCCGTACCGCTCCACCCCTCCGATTCCGCATGCATCCCATGAAAAATCGGCCGTTCTCCTCCGCGCGCGCCGGGCCATCTCAGGGACAGCGAATCGGACCCGAGTGTGGGAGAAACCTCATGAGCGAGCGTAACGCACGCTACACCGACATCGACCGCCGGCGGATCGAGGCGGCGATGCGCGAAGCGCGGAGACTGCGGGCCGAACACATCGCCGGCGGCATCCGGCGGCTGGCGGGAAAGCTGCGCCGGGGGATCGCCGATCTCGGTCGGCGGGCCCGGACCGGGGTCGGTGCCCACGCCTGAAGGGCGTGAACCGACCCGGGGATCTTCGACCCGGGCGATCTGCGGACTTGTCAGGGGGGGCGTCCCTTCGTTAAGCCCCCCTTGACCATTCGGGGCTAGGCTGTGCGTGCGACCTGCCCGCTTTCGGAAGCGCCCCTTCGTGACCATCGTCCGCAAGATCGGCCGCAACATGTTCTGGCTCACCGTCGGCAAGGTGGCGACGGTGATCCTGGCCCTGGGGACGGTGGCCCTGATGACCCGGCATCTCGGGCCGCAGGGCTACGGCATCTTTCGCAGCGCCCAGGCCTACATGGCCTTCGCCCAGCTCCTCGCCAATCTCGGCCTGGCGGTCATCGTCGCCCGCGAGATCGCCCGTCCCGGAGCCGACCAGGTCCGGATCCTCGGCAACGCCATCGGCCTGCGGCTGGTCACCGCGGCGGTCATTCTCGGGACCGCCGTTCTCCTTTCCTGGCTGATTCCGTACGAGGCCGAGGTCCGGCTCGGCATCCTGCTGGCCTTCGTCGGCTTCCTGGCCCTGTCCTGCTTCCAGACGCTGATCGCCGTCTTCCAGCAGCGGCTCGAGCAGGCCGGGCAGGTATGGGCGGAAGTGGCCGGCGCCACCGGCCTGTTCCTGGCCGCGGCGGTCCTGTCCGGCCTCGACCTCGGGCCGCTCCCCTTCGTCGCCGCGATGAGCCTCGCCTTCCTGTTGCAGGCGGCGATCGCCTGGCTCGCCGCCGGCCGCTTCCTCGCCATCCGGCCGCGGTTCGAATGGCGGCAGTGGAAGGCGATCCTGATCCCGGCACTGCCGCTCGCCCTCGCCAACATCCTGACCCTCGTCTACTACCGGGCCGATACCGTCCTGCTCTCGGTGTTCCATCCCCCCGAGGCGGTGGGCCAGTACGGTGTCGCCACCAAGGTCCTCGACACGGTGGTGGGTTTCACCATCATGTTCACCAGCCTCATGTTGCCCCTGCTTTCCCGCCTCGCCCAGGACGGTCCCCGGTTCCGGCAGTATCTTCAGGCATCCTTCGACGCGCTGGCGATCGCCGTGCCGGGGATGGCCATGCTGTTCTTCCTGTTCGCCGAAGAAGTGGCGACGCTGATCGCGGGTCCGGCCTTCGCCGCCAGCGCCGTGCCGCTGCGCATTCTCTCCGTCACCATGGCGCTCATGTCCTTCTCCCTGCTCCTGCGCCACACGGCGACGGCCCTCGACCAGCAGCGGCACATCCTGCCCGGTTTCGTCGTCGCCGCGGGACTCGCCCTCGGCATCTATTTCCTGGCGATTCCGACCTGGGCGGAGGTCGGCGCCGCGTTCGGTACGGTGGTCGGCGAAGCGGTGGTGGTGACGTGGATCCTGGGGGTTCTCCACCGTCGCAGCGGCCTCCGCATGCGTACGGGCGCCCTCTGGCGGGCGTTCTGCGCCGCCGGCTCGGCCGCCCTCGCGGCCTGGCTGACGAAGGGCTCCGGCCTCCCCTGGCCGCTGGCCTTCGCCATCACCGGGTGCGTCTATCTCGCGGGACTGCTGGCCCTCCGGGCGATCCCGCTTGACACGCTCTTCATGGTTCTGGGAATTGAAAGACCTCGCTTCGCATCGTTCGCCGGGCGGTCTAGGCCGCCGGTCCCCGGATCCGGAAGCGACGGGATCGGATCATGAGCGCCAAGCCTCTGCGCACCAAGCTGATCGAATTCTGCGGCCGCCAGCCCCTCGTGCGGCCCTTCTGGCGGGCGGCGCGCGCATTCCTGGTGGTCGAGCGCTCCCCCTTCGTGAACATCTACCACTGCTGCACCCAGAAGACCGCGAGCCAGTGGTTCCGGGCGGTGTTCAGCGATCCCGTGATCATCCGTCACACCGGACTCGACCCCGAACCCTATGTCGCACTCGGCCTGCGCTACGCGAAATTGGACGGGCCGCTGCCGCCGAACACCGTGGGCATCCATCTCTACATCGATCATCCGACCTACGCCGCCCTGCCCAAGGCGGAACCCTACCGCAGCTTCTTCGTCCTGCGCGATCCCCGTGATCTGGTGGTTTCCTGGTATTTCTCGGCCCGCTACTCCCACGCCCGGCAACCCGTGGTGCTCGAGATGCGGGCCGAGCTCGAACGGCTGAACACGCGGGACGGCTTCAAGTTCATCATCGACAAGGTCGCCGAGTTCGGCACCTTCGAGGCCCAGCTCTCCTGGATCGAGGCCCCGCCCGATCCGCATCTGCGGATCTTCCGCTACGAGGATCTGGCCGCCGACAACGCCGCCTTTCTCGGCCGTCTCCTCGACTGGCTGGAGGTCCGGCTGGCTCCGGCCGAGTTCGAGGCGCTGGCCCGCCGCAACAGCTTCGAGCGGCTGAGCCACGGGCGCAGGCAGGGCGAGGAGGCGACCAGGAGCCACTATCGCAAGGGGGTGGCCGGCGACTGGAAGAACCATTTCGACGCCGAGATCATGGCCCATTTCCGGGCCGTCACCGGCGATCTCGTGAGCCGGCTCGGCTACGCCGAGGAGGAGCCCGGCGCCACCGTCGGCGCGCACTGACCCGGGTTCGCTCAGGCGATCCGGTCGCCTTTCTCGACCCGGGCCGCGCGGCTGTCGACCCCGGGCAGCATCCGGGAGGGGTCGCGGGTGACCAGGAGGTCGATCACCACCGGCCGCTGCCGTTCGCTGAGAGCCTCGCGGAGGGCGGGGGCGATCTCTTCGGGCGTTTCGACCCGCAGACCCCGGCCGCCCATGGCCTCGGCGATCCGGGCGTAGTTCATCGGCGCCAGATCGCTCGACTGGTAGGCCCCCTCCCCGTACATCAGATGCTGCAGGGCCTTCACATAGCCCGAGGCGGCGTTGTTGACGATCACGAGCGTGAAGGTGAGCCCGAGACGGACCGCGGTCTCGAGCTCCCCCATCGCCATGTTGAAGCCGCCGTCGCCGGTGAGCGCGACGACCGGTCGTCCGGGGGCGGCGAGGCTGGCGCCGATGGCCCCGGGCAGCCCGTAACCGATGGAGGCGAAGCCCCGGTCCGGCACGAAGCCGCGGCCCGGGCGCTTGGTATCGTACAGGAGACCGGCCCAGTGGGCGGCGAAGCCGCCGTCGGCGATCAGCAGGGCATCCGCGGGCAGATGGCGGTTGAGCTCGTGAACCAGGCGGGCCATCGAGACCGGGCGTTCGTTCGAATGGAGTTTCGCCGCCACACCGTCCCGCCAGGCCGCCATCCGACCGGCCACTTCCCCGGCGTAGCCGCGCTGGCGGTCGGCGACAGCCGGCGCGCGGTCGGCGAGCAGGGCCGCGAGCTCGCGCAAGGTCGCTCGGGCGTCGCCCCAGAGGGCCAGGCCGGCAGGGGTGGTCCGGCCGAACTCCTCGGCCAGGATGTCGAGATGGATCAGGGTCCTGCCATGGCCGGGCAGGGCGTAGCGCTTGGTCGCGATCTCCCCGAGCTTGCAGCCGACCACGAAGAGACAGTCCGCCTCCGCGATCAGCCGGTTGGCGATCCGGTCGTAGCGGCCGAACAGGCCGGCGTTCAGCGGATGGGTGCAGGCGATCGCGCCCTTCCCGCTCATGGTGTGGGCGACCGGCAGCGCGAGGCTTTCGGCGAGGGCCGTCACCTCCTCGGCGGCGCCGCTGATGTGCACCCCGCCGCCGCAGAGCATCAGCGGCCGGCGGGCCGCGGCCAGCGTGTCGGCCGCCCGTTCGAGGACCGCGAGGTCGGGCCGGCAGCGGTGCGCGGGGACGGCGAGGGTGGTCGGATCGACGGTGAAATCCGCGTCCGCGAACGGGTGGGTCCCATGGCAGACGTCTTCCGGCACATCGAGCACCACCGGCCCGGGTCGCCCGGAGGTCGCGAGGGAAAAGGCCCGGCGCACGAGTTCGGGGATCCGCTCGACGACCTCGATCCGCAGCACCTCCTTCACCGCCGGACGCAGGATCTCGAGCTGGCGGGCCTCCTGGGTCATGTTCTTGCCGGCATGGAGCCGATGGGCGTCACCGGTGAGCACGACGAGCGGCGAGCCGGCGTTGAGGGCCTCGACGAGCCCGGTGACGAGATTGGTCGCGCCCGGTCCGAGGGTGGCGTCGCAGACACCGACCCGTCCCGTGACCTTGGCGTAGGCGTCGGCGGCGAAGACACCGGCGCGTTCGTCGTTGATCAGATGATGGACGAGGCCGAGACGGCGGACCGCATCATAGAAGGGCAGGAGCTGGAACCCGCCCATGCCGAACATGGGTCCCACCTCGTGGATCTGCAGCATGCGGGCCAGAGCCTCGCCGCCGGTCATCTCGTTGGCTCGGGACATCGGACCTTCCTAGGAACGGAGCAGCGCGCGGGCGGCTTCGGCGATGCGATCGGCCGAGACCCGCACTTCCTCTTCCAGCGGCGGCGAATAGGGAACGGGGACGCGCGGGGCGCCGAGACGCCGGGGCGGCGCGGCGAGCCGGTCGTCGAGTTCCTCGGCCAGGGTGGCGGCGATCTCGGCCCCGAAGCCGCCGACCCGGACCGCCTCGTGAACGATCAGCACCCGTCGGGTCCGGGCGACGCTCTCGAACACCGCCTCCCGGTCCCAGGGCCAGAGAGTACGGAGATCCAGCACCTCCGCCTCGATCCGCTCACCTGCGAGCCTTTCCGCCGCTTCCGTGGCGGTGTGGACCATCGCCGACCAGGTGACGATGGTGACGTCACGGCCGGTGCGGGCGCGACGGGCGGTGCCCAGGGGAATCGGCGCCACCTCCTCGGGAACCTCTCCCTCGAGGCCCCAGAGGTCCTTGTGCTCCATGTAGACCACCGGGTCGTCGCAGCGGATGGCGGCTTTGAGAAGACCGGCGTTGTCGGCCGGCGTCGCCGGCATGACCACCACCAGCCCCGGGACGTGGACGTACCAGGCCTCCAGGGACTGGCTGTGCTGGGCGGCGGCCGACTTCCAGAGTCCCACCGGCTCGCGGACCACCAGCGGCACCCTGGTCTGGCCACCGAACATGTAGCGGGCCTTGGCCGCCTGGTTGACGAGCTCGTCGATCGCACAGAGCGCGAAATCGGCGAAACGCATCTCGACCACCGGACGCGCCCCCGTCATCGCCGCTCCCACCGAGGATCCGAGGATGCAGTTTTCGGAAATCGGAGCATCGATGATCCGTTCCGGACCGAACTCCTCGAGCAGGCCCCGGTACTGGCCGAAGACGCCACCGCGACCGAGATCCTCGCCCACCGCCCAGACGTCGGGATCGCGACGCATCTCCTCGGCGAGCGCCCGCCGGCCCGCCTCCAGATAGGTGATTCGGGGCATCAGTAGGGCCGCTCCGTCGGTGCACCGACGTCCTGGACGTCGGTGTAGGCGAGATCGCGCCGCGGCCAGGGGGCGTTCCGTGCCCGTTCGTAGATCTCCGCCATTTCCCGGCGGGCCTCCGCCTCGATGGCGGCGAGCTCGGCCTCCTCGAGACCGGCGAGGCGCAGGAGATCGGCACAGCGGCGGATCGGATCCTTCTCGCGGGCCGCCGCCAGCTCCTCCTGCGGACGGTAGCCGGCGGGATCACGGCTGGTGTGGCCGGTCAGCCGGTAGGTGCGGGTCACGAGCAGCACCGGCCGGCCACCACGGACGCGGGCGATCGCTTCGCGGGCGATGGCATCCAGCGTCGGCACCTCGTTGCCGTCCGCCTCCGCCGTCTCGATGCCGAGGGCCCGGCCGCGGGCGGCGGCGCCCTCGCCGGCGGTGAGCTCGGCCGTCCGGGTGGAAGCCGAATAGCGGTTGTCCTCGCAGACGAAGAGTACCGGCAGGGTACGGACGGCGGCCCAGTTGAGGGCCTCGAGGAAGGTGCCGCGGTTGACGGCCCCGTCGCCGAAGATGCAGGCCACGATACGGTCCGAGCCCAGCTTCTTGAGACGCTGGGCGGCGCCGACCGCGATCACCGTGTTGGCCCCCACCACCCCGTTGGCGCCCAGCATGGCGATTCCGAAATCGGCGATGTGCATCGATCCGCCCTTGCCGCCGCAGGTGCCCTCGGCACGCCCCAGCAGCTCGCACATCATGGCATAGGGATCGGCACCCTTGACCAGGGTGTGGCCGTGACCGCGATGGGTGGACAGGAGAATGTCGTCGCGCCGCAGATTGCCGCAGACCGCCACCGCCACCGCTTCCTGGCCGATCGAGGGGTGGACGGTGCCGAACACCTCGCCCGCCTCGGCGCCGCGGATCGCACATTCCTCGAAGGCCCGGATCCGCCACATGTGGCGATAGAAGGCGCACAACCGATCCCGATCGAGATTGGCACCGGAGCCCCCCTTGGTATCTTCCATCCGGTTTTCTTCCTCTCTTTCCTCTCCCGCTCCCCGTTCGCCCCGGGGCGCTTGCCGAGGGCGCGGCACCCGCCTAAGCGGTGTGGCGAGAAAGCCTAGCCGGCCGGGCGAAGTGGTCAAGGCGGGCCGGCGGGGGGAACGGAGATGACGGACGAACCGGGGTGGCTCTGTCTCGCCGGCAGCATCACCAGCCTGCCGGCCGGGACCGAAGGCAGGGTAGTGGTCACCGGGTCCCACGGCGGTCTGTTCGCGGCCGCGCTGGCGATCCGCGCACGGTTCCGTGCCGCCATCTTCCACGATGCCGGGATCGGCCGCGAGGGGGCCGGCATCGCCTGTCTCGAGGTCTGCGCGCGCACCGGGATGCCGGCGGCGACGGTCGGCCACGAGACGGCCTGCATCGGCGACGCCCGTCACATCCTCTCGGCGGGGCGGATCAGCCATGCCAACGCCCCGGCCGTGGCGCTCGGGGTCCGTCCCGGGATGCCCTGTCGCGAGGCCGCGGAACGCCTCGCCGGTGCGCGGATGCCGCAACGGTGGGAGGCCCCGCCGATCGACGAGGAACGCCATGTGCTGGAAGGCCACGGTCGGCGCATCGTCCTCGTCGATTCGGCGAGTTTGATCCGGGCCGAGGACGAAGGTGCGGTGCTGGTGACCGGCTCCCACGGCGGGCTGGTGGACGGCGATCCCGCTCGCGCCCTGAAGGCGGACGGGTTCGCCGCCGTCTTCAACGATGCCGGCATCGGCTTCCGCGACTGTGGGGTCCGTCGTCTCGCGGTCCTGGACGCCCGGGGCACCGCCGGGCTGGCGGTGGACTGCGCGACCGCACGCATCGGTGATGCCCGCTCGAGCTTCGAGGAGGGGCGCATCTCGCGGATCAACGGGACCGCCGCCCGGCTCGGGGTGGTCCCGGGGCAGCCGTGCCGCGAGGCGGTGCTGGCGCTGGCGGCGATGTGAGCCGCCTTCAACCTTCGCCGTCGGCCGCCGCGAGGGCGGCGAGGTCCCGATCCACGAACCGGAGATGCCCTTCCTTCACCCACAGACGGCAGCCGTGCGGCCCGGCGACGGCGTTCAAGGGGTACCCCGCGGGAAGGCGCAGCCAGGACCATCGGGAAAAGCTCTCGCCGCCTTCGGCGAAGCCGCCCTCGAGACAGAGGATCTCGAGACCGCCCTCCGGCCGGTGGGAGATCCGCGCCCCCGGTTCCCAGCTCTCGATCCGGACCGATTCCCGGGCATCCTCGTGGAGGCGGGCGGCGCGCACACCCGGCCGCGTCGCGAGGGGGACGAGCGCGAGATCCCCGGTGTCGCGTACCAGATGCCCGCGGTCGCCGGGCGCGAACTGCCACAGCTTGACGAAGATCACGCAGCCCGGCCCCGAGCCCGGCGTATGGCAGGAGCCCGGAGGGTTGCGGACGTAGCGGCCCTCGGGAAAGGCCCCCTCCTCGTCCTCGAACACGCCTTCGAGGACCAGATATTCCTCGCCGCCGCCGTGGCGGTGCGGCGAAAAGCGACTGTTCGGGGCGAACCGGACGATGGTGGTGGCCCGTGCTCGCTCGCCGCCGACCCGATCGAGCATCAGGCGATCGACACCGGCGACGGGCGAGGGCACCCAGCGCGTCGAGCGGGCGTGCACCGCCGCACGACGTTGGAAATCGGCGTTGACCTTCATCGCTGTCCCCTTCCGGTGTCCGGCGCCGTCAGTCCGTCAGGACGGCGCCGAAGTTGCGGCCCGGGTCGAGTTCCGGGGCCAGCCTGCCGGTGGGTTTCGCCGCTTCGCCTCCGGTCCGCGGCAGGAAGCGGCCGCTGCCCGGCATGGCGCGAAGTTCCCCCTTCTCCACGATCACCTCTCCGCGACGCAGCACCATCACCGGCCAGCCCCGGACCCGGCGCCCCGCGTAGGGCGTGTAGCCGGCATTGTCGTGGCGCGGACCCTGCGCGATGGTGACTTCGAGGGAAGGATCCCAGAGCACCAGATCGGCATCCGCACCGACGGCGATGGTACCCTTCTTCGGGTGCAGATTGTAGATCCGGGCCGGGGCCGTGGCGGTCAGCTCGACGAAGCGGCGGAGATCCATCCGACCGGAACTCACCATGGCATCGAACAGCAGCGGCAGGCGCAGCTCGATTCCGGGCAGACCGTTGGCGATTTCCTTGAAGCTCGGATCCGGTCCCCGGGCCAGCTTGCCGGTTTCGTCCATCCGGTAGGGTGCGTGGTCCGAGGAGACGAGTTGCAGGGTCCCGTTCTCGAGCCCTCGCCAGAGGGCTTCCCGATCCTCCGCGTCGCGCAGCGGCGGGCTGCACATCCACATGGCCCCCTCGATCCCCGGCCGGTCGAGATCGGCGGCGTCGAGCAGCAGATACTGGGTGCAGGTTTCGGCGAAGATCTTGCGACCTTCGCCCCGGGCGCGATGGACGATCTCCACCGCCTCGCGGGTGGAAAGATGGAACAGCATGATCGGCTGGTCGAGGAAGGTGGCGAAGGTGATCGCCCGGTACACCGCCTCGGCCTCGCCGAGGCGCGGATGACTCACCACATGATAGCGGGGCGCCTTGTAGCCGCGTTCCAGCAGGCGGCGGCTCGTCCAGGAGATCATGCCGTGGTTCTCGGCATGAATGCAGACCATGCAGCCGTGACGCCGGGCCGCCCAAATGATGTCGAGGAGCTTCTCGTCCTCCACCCGCAACCGATCGTAGGTCATGAACGCCTTGAGAGAGGCATGTCCGGCGCGCACCAGGGGCGGCAGCTCCCGGTTCAGGATCTCCGGCCGCGGGTCGGTCACGATCATGTGGAAGGCGTAATCGACGATCGCCCCCCGGGCGGCGGCTTCGTGGTAGTCGGCGACCACCTTTTCGAGGCTCGTTCCCGGATGCTGGGCGGCGAAGGGAACGACGGTGGTGGTCCCTCCCTGGGCCGCCGCCCGGGTCGCGGTTTCGAAACTGTCGGCGTTCATCAGCCCGGTCGCGGTGAGCTGCTCGATGTGACAATGGGCATCGACCCCGCCCGGGGTCACGATGTACCCGGTGGCCTCGATCTCCCGGTCTCCGGCCGGAAGATCGCGGCCGATGGCGGCGATCGTCTCTCCGCGCAGACCGAGATCGGCGACGAAAAGATCGCTGGCGGTGACGATCCGCGCACCGCGAATGACGATGTCGAACGGAGGCATGGATGCGGTTCCGCGATTGGCGTGCCGGGCGGGGTGAGCATAGCGGATCACGAGTATCGTTCGCCAGGGTTTCGAACCCGTACGCTGCTCCGCCGGGGGCGCGGGCGTTTTTCGGCCGTGGATTTCTGATACGAGAAGTGTAATATTCATCGAATTACGATACGGTGGGATGGTGGTGGAAACGACGATGCCGGTCTTTTCGGATCCCGAGCGATTCGCGCGCCTTCTTCCCGGGAGCGGGTCGCTTTTGGCGATCGACGTCAGCAAGCGGCGCCTGGGTCTGGCCGGAACGGATGTCGGGCGGCGACTGGTGACCCCGGTCGCCACCTTCTCGCGGAAGCACTGGGAGGCGGACATGGAGCGGATCGGGCTCGTGGTCCGCCGCCGCGAGGTGGTCGGCTTCGTCGTCGGCTGGCCCGTCAACATGAACGGCACCGAAGGGGCGCAGGCGGAGCGCGCGCGGGCCTTCGCGACCGGCCTCCGGCAGGTGTTCGGCCTGCCCGTTCTGCTCCAGGACGAACGGCTGACCACCTTCGCGGTGGAGGAAGCCATCCGGGAAGGGCGCCTGCCGAAACCCAGACGCCGCTCCACACCGCTCGATCATTATGCGGCGGCGGTCATTCTCGAGGATGCCTTGCGCGCCATCGCCGGGCCGCCCGAACCACGCGCCGCGATCTCCGGTTCCGTCTGAGTGGGCGCGCTTTCAGACCCCGAGCCAGCGCCGCTCGATCGTCTCCATCTCGGCGCGGAAGTCCGCGCTCGTGCCCTTCCAGACGCAGCGTCCCTTCTCGACGACGAAATGGCGATCGGCGAGATCGAGCAGCGGCTCCACATGCTTGTCGATCAGCAGGACCGCGAGCCCCTCCCGTTTGAGACGGGCCAGGGCCCGCCAGATCTCGCGGCGGATCATCGGTGCCAGTCCCTCCGTGGCCTCGTCGAGGAGGAGCAGCAGCGGATTGGTCATCAGCGCCCGACCGATGGCCAGCATCTGCTGTTCGCCGCCGGAAAGCTGGTTGCCCATCGCCTCGCGACGTTCGGCGAGACGCGGGAAGAGATCGAACACCGCGGTCAGGGTCCAGGCACGGTCCCCCCCGGGACCCGGCCGGGCCGTGGCGACGAGGTTCTCGCGTACGGTGAGCCGTGGAAAGACGTGGCGTCCTTCGGGGACGAGGCCGATGCCGAGCCGGGCGATGCGGTGTGCCGGCCAGCCCGTGATTTCGCGGTCCAGGAAACGGATCGAGCCGGCGGTGGGCGGCGTCAGCCCGAGGATGGCCCGCACCGTCGTCGTCTTGCCCATGCCGTTGCGGCCCATCAGGGTGACGAGCTCGCCGCGGCCGACGGAGAGCTCCATGCCGAACAGCACCCGGCTGTCACCGTAGGCCGCTTCGAGTCCCTCGATCTCCAGCATCAGCCGCCCTCTTCCTCGCCGAGATAGGCCGATCGCACCTCGGGATCACGGCGGATCCCGTCGGGATCGCCGCTGGCGATGACCCGGCCGTAGACCAGCACCGTCACCCGGTCGGCCAGTCTGAAGACGGCGTCCATGTCGTGCTCCACCAGCAACATGGTGGTCCGCGGACGCAGACCCGCCAGCAGCTCGACCATCCGCCGTCCCTCCTCGGGGCCGAGCCCGGCCAGGGGTTCGTCGAGGAGCAGCACCTCGGGATCGCCGGCGAGAGCCATCGCCAGCTCCAGCACCCGCTTCTGCCCGTGGGCGAGGCGGGCCGCCGGCAGGCCGGCGCATTCCCGGAGGCCCACTCGGGCGAGCAACTCCGAGGCGGGTTCGTTCAGCGCCGGATCCCGCCCGGCATCGGCGAAGAAACGGAAGCTGGATCCGGCGTGGGCCTGGATGGCGAGACTGACGTTTTCCAGCACGCTCATGCCGGGAAGGATGCTGGTGATCTGGAAACTGCGGGCGAGACCGAGGCGGGCGCGCCGATGGGTGGGCAGACGGGTGATGTCCCGTCCGCAGAGCAGGATCCTGCCGGAATCCGCGGCGAGTTCTCCCGAAAGCAGGTTGAGGAAGGTGGTCTTGCCGGCGCCGTTGGGGCCGATCAGAGCATGAATCTCGCCCCGCCGCAGGGCGAGGGAAACCCGATCGCAGGCGATCACCCCGCCGAAGCGCCTGGTCAGATCGACGGCCCGGAGAACCTCTTCGCTCATCGCCCGGTTCCGACGAGCACACCCAGAAGCCCCCGTCGGGCGAACAGGGCGACGATCACCAGCAGCGGCCCCAGCAGCAGCATCCAGTACTCGCCGGCACCCGCCGCGAAGAGATCCAGAACGTCCGGCAGGAACTCCTCGAGGAGGATGAACAGCGCCGCCCCCAGCACCGGTCCGAACAGGGTGCCGATGCCGCCCAGCACGACCATGACGATGAGCTGGCCCGACATGTGCCAGCTCAGATAGGCGGGACCGACGAAATATGTCGCGTTGGCCAGCAGGACCCCGGCGATGCTCGTGACCACCGCCGAGAGCAGATAGGCCGTGAGACGGTAGCGATAGGTCGGAAAGCCCAGCGCCCGCATCCGGCGGTCGTTGTCCTTGCTGCCCCGGACCACCCGGCCGAAACGGCTGTGATAGAGCCGGGCGGCGAAAACCAGGAACAGAACCAGGCAGGCGAGAACGAAGTAGTAGAAGGTCCGCTGATCCTCGAGCTCGAGCCAGCCCCCGCGACTGCGGTTCCACAGCGCGATCCCGTCCTCGCCGTTGTAGCGCCGTAGCGAGACGAAGAAGAAGAAGAGCATCTGCGCGAAGGCGAGAGTGATCATGATGAAGGCCACCCCCCGCGTGCGCAGGCAGACCGCGCCGGTCGCCAGCGCGAAGCCGCCGGCGACCAGGGCCGCGAGCAGGAACTGGACGAAGATGTCCTGGCTGGGCGCGAGACCGAGAAAGCCGGTGCCTTCGAAATCGTGCAGGAACATGATGCCCACGACATAGGCGCCGAGACCCAGGAAGGCGGCGTGCCCGAAGCTCACGAGCCCGCCCAGGCCGAGCACGAGATCGAGGGCGCTCGCCGCGAGGGCGAAGATCAGGATGCGGGTCGCGAGCTTCACCAGATAGTCGTCGCCCGTCCAGGGGATCAGCAGCGCCGAAAGCAGGGCGAGAGCGAGCAGGATGCGCCAGCGCCAGCCCATCTCCGAAAGCCGCGGCATCGGCTCAGGACCGGGCCGGCAGCAGGCCGCGCGGCCGGAAGGCCAGCACCAGCGCCATCAGGATGTAGATGGCCATGGAAGCGATCGAGGCCCCGGCGGCATCGGCGACGGTGCGTTCGAGGAACATCGCGAGGAGGTCGGGCAGCATCGCCCGCCCGTAGGTATCGACCAGCCCGACCAGCAGCGCCCCGAGAAAGGCGCCGCGGATGGATCCGATGCCGCCGATGACGATCACCACGAAGGCGAGGATCAGGATGTCCTCGCCCATCCCGATCCGGACCGCGAGAACCGGCCCGGCCATCGCCCCGGCGAGGGCCGCCAGCGCCGCCCCGAGGGCGAAGATCAGACCGAACAGGCGGGCGATGTCCACTCCGAGCGCCTGCACCATCTCGCGGTCGTCGGCCCCGGCCCGGATCAGCATGCCGAGGCGGGTGTGGCCGATCAGCCACCAGAGGAGCAGGGCGCTGGCGAGACCCACGGCGATGATGGCGAGGCGGATCACCGGATAGGGCGCGCCGAAGAGGGGCACCTGGCCGGACAGCCAGGCCGGCGGCTGGAGGAAGATCGGCTGCGGCCCGAACAGGAGCTTGAGGCCTTCGTTGAAGAACAGGATGAGGCCGAAGGTGGCCAGCACCTGGTAGAGATGATCGCGCCCGTAGAGGCGGCGCAGCGCCGTCACCTCGACCAGGAAGCCGACCGCCGCGGTGATCAGCAGGGCGAGGGCGATCGCCGGCAGAAAGGCGTCCACGAGGCCCATCGTCCAGGCCGTGAGATAGGCGCCCAGCATGTAGAAGGAGCCGTGCGCCAGATTGATCAGATCCATGATGCCGAAGATCAGGGTGAGCCCCGCCGCCATCAGGAAAAGCATCACCCCGAGCTGCAGCCCGTTGAGCGTCTGTTGCAGGAGGAGCAGCAGGTCCATCGCGCGATCCGTGGCGACGCCGCGCCGCGACGGCGCGGCGTCCGACGGCTCATCTCATGCGGCACTCGCCGACGTAGGCGTCCGCGTGATCCTCGAAGATCTTCTCGACCACCCGGTTGGTGATGGTCCCGTCGTCGAGTTTCACCACCCGGCGGACATAGAAGTCCTGGATCGGGAAGTGGTTCACGTTGAACCGGAACGCCCCCCGGGTGGTCTCCAGCACCACCGATTCCAGCGCCTTGCGGAAGGTCGCCTTGTCGGACCAGTCGGCACCCGCGTTGCGCACCGCGGCGTCGATCACGAGGGCGGTGTCGTAGCCCTGCGCGGCGTAGAGCGAAGGCAGACGACCGTAGGTCTCGCGGAAGGCGGCGACGAACTTCTTGTTCAGCTCGTTGTCGAGGTCGGGGCTCCACTGGGCACCGTTGTAGGCCCCCACGGCGGCCTCGCCCACCGCCCGCAGGATGTCCTGGCTGAAGGAGAAGGCTGGCCCGAACAGGGGGATCTCCTCGATCAGCCCGGCCTGGGCGTACTGCTTGATGAAGCTGATGCCCATGCCGCCCGGATAGAAGAAGAACACCGCCTCGGGCGCGGCGGCACGCAGGTTGGCGATCTCCGCCGCATAGTCGAGCTGGCCGAGGGGCGTGTACACCTCGCCCTTGATCTCGCCCTCGTAGTAGCGCTTGAAGCCGGCGATCGCGTCGTGGCCGGCGGGGTAGTTCGGAGCCAGGAGATAGACGCTCTTGTATCCCTGCTTCTGGACGAAGGCGCCGGTCGCCTCGTGATTGTTGTCGTTCTGCCAGGCGGTGTTGAAGAACCAGGGATTGCACTGCTTGCCGGCCAGCGCCGAAGGACCGGCGTTGGGACTGATAAAGAACACCCGGTTGCGGGCGAGAGTGGGCATCATCGCCAGGGTCAGGTTGGACCAGACCTGCCCGGTCATCAGAAAGATGCCGTCGCGCGAGATCATCTCGTCGGTCTTCTGCACGGCGACATCGGGCTTGCGGGCGTCGTCCGCCTCGATCACCACCGTCGGCACCCCGCCGAGCCGCCCGCCGAGATGTTCGAGCCCGAGCCGGAACCCGTCACGGATGTCGGTGCCGAGGCCCGATCCCGGTCCCGAAAGCGTCGTCAGAAGACCGATTCTGAGTTCCTGCTGGGCCGTGGCCGGGGTCGGGGCCGCCGACCCGATTGCCACCGCGGCCGCGGCGACGATGGCCGAAAGCGCGTTGCGCATCGCTCTCCCTCCTTTTCTGCCCGGGTCACTGTCGTGACCCGTCGCCGGCGATTTGTCCAGAGACCGGGGCGGGCCTCCCGCCGGCACGGGGCATTGTAGGAGAAATGTTTTAGGCATAAAATGTTTTCGTGCAAGCGGGGGCAGCGGAGGAAGGCGATGCGTATCGCGGTGATCGGCGGCGGTCCGGCGGGACTCTATTTCGCCAGTCTCGTGAAGCGCGATTTCGACGGCGCCGAGATCGACGTGTTCGAGCGCAACCGGCCGGACGACACCTTCGGTTTCGGGGTGGTGTTCTCCGACCAGACCCTGGACACCTTCGAGGCGGTGGACCGACCGACCTACGAGGCGATCCGGGACAACTTCGCCTACTGGGACGATATCGAGGTCCATTTCCGGGGCACCGTCCAGCGGATCGGTGGCAACGGTTTCTGCGGCTGCTCCCGGGTGAGCCTGCTGCGCATCCTCCAGGATCGCTGCCGCCAGCTCGGTGTGCGGCTGCACTTCGAGCGTGAGATCGAATCCGTCGCCGAGCTCGGCCGTTACGATCTGATCGTCGCCGCCGACGGCATCAACAGCCGGGTGCGCGAGGCGTTCCGGGACCATTTCCGCCCGCGCATCGACCTCCGTCCCAACCGGTTCACCTGGATGGGCTCGACCCGCCCTCTGGACGCCTTCGGCTTCTTCTTCCGCGAGACCGAATGGGGGATCTTCATCGCCCATGCCTACCAGTACGAGCAGGGGCGCAGTACTTGGGTGATCGAGACCGACGCCGAGACCTTCATGAGGGCGGGACTCCAGGACTGCACCGAGGAGGAGAGCCGGGATTTCCTCGAGGAGGTGTTCCGGGAAGAGCTCGCCGGACACCCGCTGCTCGTCAACCGTTCCATCTGGCGCCGCTTTCCGATGATGCGGCTCGAGCGCTGGGTGAAGGACAACATCGTGCTGCTGGGTGACGCCAAGGCCACCGCCCATTTCACCATCGGTTCGGGCACCAAGCTGGCCATGGAGGACGCCATCGCCCTGCACGACGCCTTCCTCGAGAGCGGCGATGTGGCGACCGCACTTTCCCGCTTCGAAGCCGCCCGCCGCGACGAGGTGGAGAAGTTGCAGCACGCGGCCGACGTCTCGCTGGTCTGGTTCGAGCATGTGAAGCGCTACTGGCACATGACCCCGGTCCAGTTCTGCTTCGGGCTGATGAGCCGGGCCAAGGCGATCACCTATGAAAACCTCCGCCTGCGGGCGCCGGAGTTCGTCGATCGGGTCGATCGCGATGCCGCCGACAAGGCGCGGGCGCTGGGCTTCGACATTCCCCGCGACGACCCGCCTCCGCCGATGTTCCTGCCCTTCCGCCTGCGCGGGATGGTGCTCGAGAACCGGGTCGTGGTCTCACCCATGTGCATGTACTCGGCCGAGAACGGCGTGCCCGGCGACTGGCATCTGGTGCACTACGGCGCCCGCGCCATCGGTGGCGCCGGACTCCTCTATACGGAGATGACCGATGTCTCGCCGGAGGCCCGGATCACCCCCGGCTGTACCGGCATCTGGAACGAGGAACAGGAGGCGGCCTGGAAGCGGATCGTCGAGTTCTGCCGGGCCCACGGGCGGGCGAAACTCTGCATGCAGCTCGGCCATGCCGGCCGCAAGGGGGCCACGAAACTGATGTGGGAGGGGATGGACGAGCCGCTGGAGGAAGGGGGCTGGCCGATCCTCTCCGCTTCCCCGATCCCCTATCTCCCGCACAGTCGGGTACCGCGGGAGATGACCCGGGCCGACATGGACGCGGTGATCGCGGATTTCGTCGCCGCCACGGAACGGGCCCTGCGGGCCGGCTTCGACATGATCGAGCTGCATTGCGCCCACGGCTATCTGCTGGCCTCCTTCATCTCGCCGCTCACCAACCGGCGCAGCGACCGCTACGGTGGCGAGCTCGCGAACAGGCTGCGCTTTCCCCTCGAGGTGTTCGAGGCGATGCGGGCGGTCTGGCCCGAAGAGAAACCGATGTCGGTCCGCATCTCGGCGGTGGACTGGGCACCCGGCGGGCTCACGGATGCGGAGGCGGTGGAGGTGGCCCGTGCCTTCGTCGGCGCCGGCTGCGATCTGATCGACGTATCGAGCGGGCAGACGGTGGCCGATCAGCAGCCGGTCTACGGGCGCATGTTCCAGGTGCCCTTCGCCGACCGGATCCGCAACGAGCTGGGCTGCGCCACCATGGCGGTGGGTGCCATCACCGACTGGGATCAGGTCAACACCATCATCGCCGCCGGCCGCGCCGATCTGGTGGCGCTGGCGCGGCGTCATCTGGCGGATCCCCATTTCACCCTGCACGCGGCGGCCTTCTACGGCCATCGCGAGCAATCCTGGCCGCCCCAGTACGGGCCCGGCGCCGAGCAGGCCTACCGGCTGGCGGAACGCGAGCGGGAACAGCTCACCGAGCTGCGCCTCGCCGCCCGGCCCAAGCCGCATTATCGCGAAGCGGCGGAGTGAGGGGCGGAGGGGATCAGAGCCCGTAATGGGCCCGGCATTCGCGTTCCCGGCCGCGCACCACCCGCCGGCCGAGGAGCGGGCCGCGGGTCTCGGTGACCACCGTGCGCTGACCCTCGAAGTCGTCTTCGTCGCGGTGGAAGTAGAGCACCACCCAATCCCGGACCCGGCCGAGCTCGTGGGCCCGGGCGGTGTTGGAATAGACCGCGGTGAAATGCCAGGGGCCGCGCTGGGTGTGGAGGATGGGCAGCCAGGCCTCGCCCGAAGGGTTGAAGCGGCGGGGTGCGATCCTCGGCAGATCATCGGCCTCCGCCCGCCGCCGATATTCGGCATCGACGTCGAGCAGGGTGGCGATGTCGGGCTCCTCGGGCGGGACCATGCGTCGTCGCGGCCGGGTGCGGGCCAGCATCTCGGCGAGCAGGGGGCGCAGCATCGCCGCCCGCTTGGGGCCGATACCCGGCACCTGCTCGAGCCGCCCGTCGTGGGCCGCGAGCTCCAGCTCCTCCAGGGTGTCGATGCCCAGGATCTCGTGGATCCTGCGGGCGAGTTCGGGACCGATGCCGGGGATGCTCGCGAACAGGGCTTCGGGATCGGCCGCGCCCTTGAGACGTTCGAGTTGCGCCCAGCGGCCGGTCCGGACCATTTCGGCGATGGCCGCGGCGATCGAACGGCCGATCGCCGGCAAAGCGGTCAGCCCCTCGAGCCCTTCCTTTGCCAGGACGTCGCGCAGATCGACATCGAGGCTTTCCACCACCCGCGCCGCCTCGCGATAGGCGCGACAGCGGTAGGGATTGGCGCCCTGCCGTTCGAGCAGATCGGCCGCCTGCCGCAGCCGTTCGGCGATCAGCCGGTTGCGCTCGGGAACGATCCGGGCCGGCTTCATGTCTCGGTGCCGGTTCCCGGCAGCAGCTTCGACAGTTCGATGGGGAAGGGAAAGACGATGGTCTGGCTGCGCTCGTTGGCGATCTCCTGGAGCGCCACCAGATAGCGGAGCTGCATCGCCTCGGGGCGCTGGGCCATGATCTTGGCGGCGTCCAGCATCCGTTCGGCGGCCTGGTATTCGCCCTCGGCGCTGATGATCTTGGCCCGGCGGATCCGCTCCGCTTCGGCCTGCTTGGCGATCGCCCGGATCATGCTCTCGTCGAGATCGACATGTTTGAGCTCGACGTTGGAGACCTTGATGCCCCAGGCATCGGTCTGCTCGTCGAGGATGCGCCGGATGTCGGCATTGAGCTTGTCGCGCTCCGAGAGCATCTCGTCGAGCTCGTGCTGCCCGAGGACCGAGCGCAGGGTGGTCTGGGCGAGCTGGCTGGTGGCGGCCTCGAAATTCTCGACCCGGATCACCGCCCGCTCGGGATCGATCACCCGGTAGTAGATGACCGCGTTGACCTTCACCGAGACGTTGTCGCGGGAGATCACGTCCTGGGTCGGCACATCGAGCACCCGGGTGCGGAGATCGACCCGCACCATCTGCTGGATCACCGGGATGACGATGATCAGGCCGGGACCCTTGATCCGGTAGAAGCGACCGAGGACGAAGACCACCGCCCGTTCGTACTCGCGAATGATCTTGAGCGAGGCGAGAACGACCAGGACGGGAACCAGAATGGCGACGAGGGTACCGATCAGCATGGCGGATCACTCCTCCCGGGACAGCGGTTCGACGATCAGCACGAGACCCTCGCGACCGGTCACCCGGACACGCGCTCCGGGTCGCAACGCCCGGGTACTCCGGGCTTCCCAGACCTCGCCCTCGAAGCGCACGACGCCCCGATCTCCGCTCCAGCTCTGGACTTCGGCGAGGGTGCCGCGGATCCGCTCCGGACCGATGACCACGCGACGCAGGCGACTGCGGGCGATCATCGCCATGGCCATCAGCAGCAGGCTGCCGAGGCCGGCGGCGACCCCGCCCACCAGCCACAGCGAGATGGTAAAGCCCGGGGCCTCGGTGTCCATCAGCATCACCGCACCAGCCACCAGTGCGGCGATGCCCGCCACCCCCAGGGCGCCGAAACTGCCGATGAAGGCTTCCGCCACCAGCAGGGCGGCGCCGAGAGCGACGAGCGCGAGGCCGGCGAAGTTCACGGGCAGGACCTGGAAGGCGTAGAGCGCCAGGAGCAGGGAGATGGCCCCGATCAGGCCGGGTCCGGTGAGGCCGGGACTGTAGAACTCGAGGATGATGCCGTAGATGCCGATCAGCATCAGGATGTAGGCGACGTTGGGGTTGGTGACGATCTGCAGCAGCCTGGCCCGCCAGTCGGGTTCGACCCGTTCGAGAGCGAGCCCGTCGGTGTCGAGCACCAGCTCTTCGCGGCCGATCGCCACCACCCGCCCGTCCATCTTCTCCAGCAGCTCCTCGAGATCCCGGGCGAGAAGGTCGATCACCCCGAGCTCCAGGGCTTCCTCCGCCGACAGGCTGGCCGCCTCCCGCACCGCCTTCTCCGCCCAGTCGGCGTTGCGGCCGCGCATCCGTGCGAGCGCCCGGATGAAGGCGGCGGCGTCGTTCATCACCTTGTCCATCATGCCGGGTCGCGGCGGCGGGGATTCCGCTTCCTCTTCCTTCCCGCCCTCCTCGGCGTCGGGTTCGGAGGAGGGTGCCCCCGGAAGGCCCCCGATGGCGACCGGGGTCGCCGCCCCGAGATTGGTTCCCGGGGCCATGGCCGCGACATGGGAGGCGTAGAGGATGTAGGTCCCGGCGCTGGCGGCCCGGGCGCCGCTCGGTCCCACCCAGACCGCCACCGGGATGGGACTTGCGAGGATGTCGCGGATGATCTCGCGCATCGCGGTGTCGAGCCCGCCGGGTGTGTCCATCCGCAGCACGACGAGGGAGGCCCCTTCCCGCATCGCGCGTTCGAAGCCGCGCGCGAGATAGTCGCTGGTGGCCGGGCCGATCGGCCCTTCGATCTCGAAGACCAGCGCGCGGCCCTTCGGTTCCTGCGCCTCGCCGGCCGCTCCCACCAGGCCGAGCGCCAGCGCGACCCCGAGGATCCAGCGTAGGATCACGGCACGTCCCCCGCAGTGGCCCGAAGCCTCCGAGAGGTGCAGGATGGGCCAGCACGGAAATTTCGGCAAGCGTCACCGGCCACGGACGGCGGGAACGGCGGCGCGAGGGAGCGGGATCGATGACCGAAACGAATCTGTGGCAATGGACGGCGGGCGAGGCCCTCGCCCTGCCTCCGCTCGAAGACCGGCGGCAGGCGGAGATCGCCGTCGTCGGCGGTGGCTACGCCGGACTTTCCGCGGCTCTGCATCTGGCCGAACGGGGGCGCGAGGTGGTCCTGCTCGAAGCCGGCGGGATCGGCGCGGGAGCCGCCGGTCGCAACGGCGGCCAGGTGATCCCGGGGCTCAAGCAGGATCCGGAGGCGGTCGAGCGGATCTGGGGACCGGGAAGGGGGATCCGCGCCGCCGCCTTCGCCGGTGCGGCGCCCGATCTGGTGTTCGAGCTGATCGCCCGGCACCGGATCGCCTGCGACGCGGTGCGGGGAGGCTGGCTCCAGCCGGCGGCCGCCCCCGGCCATCTGCCGACCCTCGAGCGTCGGGTGGCGCAATGGGCGCGCCTCGGCGCTTCCCTGCGGCTGCTGTCGCGGGCCGAGGTGGCCGAGCGTCTCGGTACCGATGCCTATCACGGGGCGCTGTTCGATTTCCGCGGCGGCAGCCTGCATCCCCTGAAGTTCGCCCGGGGCCTCGCCCGGGCCGCGATGGCGGCCGGCGCCCGGCTCTTCTGCCGCAGCCCGGTGCGGAAGATCGACCGCAGCGGTGACGGCTGGCGTCTCGTCACGCCGCGCGGCGAGCTGCGATGCGGTGTTCTCGTCTGCTGCACCAACGCCTACAGCGGGCCGCCTGTTCCGGAGGTGTCCCGCTGCATCCTCCCGTTGTGGTCGGTGCAGATCGCGAGCGAGCCGCAACCGGCCGCGGTCCGCGAGCGGATCGTGAGGGACGGCATCTGTGCCTCCGACACCAGGCGGCTGCTCACCTATTTCCGCTTCGACGCCGAGGGACGGTTCGTCATCGGCGGACGGGGGGCGGTCGGCGAGCGCGGCCGCCAGCGCGCCTTCGCGGCGCTGCGTCGGCGGGCGCGGGCGCTGTTTCCCGATCTGGAGCCGAGCTGGCGGTTCGCCTGGGGCGGCCTCGTGGCGCTGACGGAAAACCGTCTGCCGCAGCTCGCCGAGCCCGAACCCGGTCTGCTTCTCGCCTTCGGTTACAACGGCCGGGGGGTGGCCCTGGCCACCGCCACCGGCCGGGTGCTCGCCGACCGTCTGACCGGTACCGAGCCCGCCGACCTGCCGCTTCCGGTTCTGGGCCGCCCGCGATTCTGGCCGCATGCGCCGCTGCTGCGGTGGTCGCTGCCGCTGGCGGGCCCGGTCGCCGGTTGGGTGGAACGCCTGCGACCGGCGGGCGGGCGGTGAACAGGAGGGGGCTCGTCGCCAGCGCGTCGGCGTCAACCTTCCGTTAACCGGACATGGGTACATACCCGGCCATGCGCATGCATGCGCATCGGCTTCAGTCTGCGTCGGGCCGTTCCGACCGGACCGCCGGGAGTTCGGATTGTCGGAAGCACGGCCTGCCAATGTAGCAGCAAGGAGTTGACGACGTGCGTCCGAAAGACCTGCCACTGCTCGAGCTGAGCTTCGTCCTGTCTCTGGCGGCCGGCATCGGCGCCGGTTTCGCGGCCCTCCTCATCGTGGATTCCGCCCCCCTCCTCGCCTCGGCCATCCTCTTCGCCGCAGCGGGCGCATTCCTCGCTGCGACCTGTGTCGGGTTTTCCGTGCGACGCCTGGGCGGGGTGATCGACGAGAGCGGCGGCGGCGACTCCGAGGCCGGCGGAGTCGCCGGCCGGGTTGCCGCGACGCTGCGCCGCCTGCGCGCACGGGAACGGGAGCTGCCCGCACGCTTCCGCGTCATGCTCGAGGCTGCGGTGCGAGGGGAGCCCGTTCCCGCCGAGCTCGCGGCCGGGGAAGAGGCCGCCTGGGGGGCAATTCGCGCCTTCCTCGGCGAACTCGCGGCCCGTGGTGGCACCACGGAGGACTGCGGGGAACGGGTCGCGGCGCTCCGCGACATCTGCGGCGAGCTCGAACGCGGCGCCGACCTGCTCGTCGATCTGCGCGAGCGCCTCGGCGAGGCCACCCGCGAGAGTTCGGAGGACATGCAGAGTATCGCCGCCGCGGTCGAACAGCTTTCGGCGGCGGTCGGGGAGATCGGCCGCAACACCGGTGTTTCCGCGGAAGTCGCCCGGCGGTGTGTGGACGAGACCCGGCAGTCGCGGGAGGAGGCCGACCGGCTCGGCGATGCCGCGGGCCGCATCGCCTCCATCGTCGAAACCATCCGTCAGATCGCCGATCAGACGACCCTGCTCGCGCTCAACGCGACCATCGAGGCGGCACGAGCGGGAGCCGCCGGACGCAGCTTCGCGGTGGTCGCCGGCGAAGTGAAGGCGCTCGCCCAGCAGACGGCGGCGGCCACCGAAGACATCGACCGCCGCATCGAGCAGATGAAGGCGGCGGTGGACAAGGTCGGGGGCAGCATCGAGGTGATCATGGCCACCGCCGGCGAGGCCGATCAGGCGGCGGCCGCCATCGCCACCGCCGTCGAACAGCAGAGTGCGGTGATCGACGAGATCGCCCAGCGGCTGCAGCGGGCATCCGACGCCACGGGTCGCATCGATCGGGCGGTGACGCGTCGGGAAGGAGATGCCGCCGGGGAGGCGCATCTCGAAACCGTCGCCGACCGTATTCGCGAACATGCACGACGGCTGGTGCGGGCGCTCGAGGAGGAGGGGGTGCCGGAGGCGGGGGGACAGCGGGCGGCCTGACGGGCCGCCCGCTCCCTCGCGGTGGCCTCAGAAGAGCCCTTCGACGCGTCCCTGCGCGTCGATGCGGATGCGCTCGGCGGCCGGGCGGCGGGGCAGACCGGGCATGGTCATGATCTCGCCGCAGATCACCACCAGGAACTCGGCCCCGCCCGAAAGCCGCAGCTCGCGGATCGGTACGACATGGCCGGTTGGCGCGCCGCGCAGTTCGGGATCGGTGGAAAAGCTGTACTGGGTCTTGGCCACGCAGATCGGGAAATGGCCGTAGCCGGCCGCCTCGAATTCGCGGAACTGAGCCCGAACCTTCTTGTCGGCGATGATGTCGGAAGCGCCGTAGAGCTCGGTGGCGATGGTCCGCATCTTGTCCCAGAGCGGCATTTCGTCGGGGTAGAGGAAACGGAAGCCGCGCCCGTCCCTGGCCCGCGGCGCTTCGCACAGCTCGACCACGTGCCGGGCGAGTTCTTCGGCGCCCGCCGAGCCCTCGGCCCAGTGCGAACAGACGAAGGACTCGATCCCGAGCTCGTCGTGGCAGAAGCGCCGGATCGTCTCGTGCTCGGCCGCGGTGTCGGTGGTGAAGCGATTGATCGCGACCACGCTCGGGACACCGAACTTGCGGAGGTTGAGGACATGGCGCTCGAGATTGGCGAGCCCCTTTTCCAGCGCCTCCACGTTCTCCGCACCGAGATTCTCGCGCGCGACCCCACCGTGCATCTTGAGCGCCCGCACGGTGGCGACGATCACCGCCACGGCGGGCTCGAGATCGGCCTTGCGGCATTTGATGTCGAAGAACTTCTCGGCCCCCAGATCGGCTCCGAAGCCGGCCTCGGTGACCACGAAATCGGCGAGCTTGAGGGCGGTACGGGTGGCGATCACCGAATTGCAGCCATGGGCGATGTTGGCGAAGGGGCCGCCGTGGACGAAGGCCGGATTGTTCTCGAGCGTCTGCACCAGATTGGGCATCAGCGCGTCGCGAAGCAGCACGGTCATCGCTCCGGCGGCGCCGAGATCGCGGGCCAGCACCGGCTCGCGGTCGCGGGTGCGGGCGACGATCATGCGCCCGAGCCGTGCCTCCAGATCGGCGAGATCACGGGCCAGGCAGAAGACCGCCATCACTTCCGAGGCGACGGTGATGTCGAACCCGTCCTCGCGGGCGAAGCCGTTGCCCACGCCGCCGAGGCCGACGGTGATCCGGCGCAGCGCCCGGTCGTTCATGTCCACCACCCGGCGCCAGGTGATGCGGCGGGTGTCGATGCCGAGGCCGTTGCTCCAGTGGACGTGGTTGTCGATCATCGCCGCCAGGAGATTGTTGGCGGCGCCGATGGCGTGGAAATCGCCGGTGAAATGGAGGTTGATGTTCTCCATCGGCACCACCTGGGCGTGACCGCCGCCGGCGGCACCGCCCTTGAGGCCGAAGCAGGGACCGAGGCTGGGTTCGCGCAGGCAGATCGCGGTCTTCCTGCCGATGCGGTTGAGGGCGTCGCCGAGCCCCACCGTGGTCGTCGTCTTGCCCTCCCCGGCCGGGGTCGGGGAGATGGCGGTGACCAGCACCAGCTTGCCGTCGGGACGATCGGCGAGGCGGTCGATGAAATCGAAGTCGATCTTGGCGATCCAGCGGCCGAAATGGTGCAGCGCCTCCTCGGGAATGCCGAGGCCGGCGGCGACTTCGGCGATCGGCCGCATCGCCGCGCCGCGCGCGATCTCGATATCGCTCTTCACTTCGCCCACGGTTCCCACCTCCCCCTGATGTGTCGGCGTCCGGAAGCGGCGGCACGATCCGCCGCCGGCAGTGCTGGCGACAAGGGGCGGAAACGTCAACGGCTTGCGAAAAAAGGCCGCCCCCGGATGCTCACCGCATCAGCACGTAGCTTCCGGGCGCCGGCATCAGCGGCGGCAATCCCGCTTCCGGTGCGCCCATCGGGGGCGGCGGGCCGGGCGCACCGCTGTGCCCGCCCAGCCAGTCGCACCAGGCCGGCCACCAGGAGCCCTCGCGATATTCCGCCAGCGCCGGCCAGGCGTCGGGCGGAATGTAGGGCTCGTCCTCGGGCATCCTGCGGATGCGGAAATGCCGGCCCGGTCGGCCGGGTTCCGAAACGATGCCGGCATTGTGGCCACCGGAGGCGAGAACGAAGGTGACCTCGGTGTCGGTCAGGAGGCGGATCTTGTAGACCGACTGCCAGGGGGCGATGTGATCCTTCTCGGTCCCGACCACGAAGATCGGCACCCGGATGTCGGTCAGCACGACCGGACGCCCCTCGACGGCGTAGCGACCGCGCGAGAGGCGGTTCTCGAGGAACAGATGGCGCAGATATTCGCTGTGCATGCGCGCCGGCATCCGGGTCGCGTCCTTGCTCCAGGCCATCAGATCGGTGAGCTCCTCGCGCTCGCCGAGCATGTACTCGCGGACCATGCGCGACCAGACGAGGTCGGCGGAACGCAGGAGCTGGAAGGTGCCGGCCATCTGCCGGGAGTCGAGATAGCCCTGGTCCCACATCATGTCTTCGAGCCAGGCGAGCGCGCTCTCGTCGATGAACAGCATGAGCTCGCCGGCCTCGGTGAAGTCGGTCTGGGCGGCCAGCAGGGTCAGACTTGCGAGACGCTCCTCGCCGTCGCGGGCCATCTTGGCGGCGGCGATGGCCAGCAGGGTGCCGCCGAGGCAGTAGCCCAGCGCATGGACCTTGCGCTCGGGGAGGATGCGCCCAACCGTCTCGAGGGCGGCCATCACCCCCAGACGCCGATAGTCGTCGAAGGAAAGATCGCGATCCTCGGCGCCGGGGTTCTTCCAGGAGATCATGAACACGGTGAAGCCCTGTTCGACCAGATGCCGCACCAGCGAATTGTGGGGCGAGAGGTCGAGGATGTAGTATTTCATGATCCAGGCCGGGACGATCAGCACCGGCTCGGGCCGGACCGCGTCGGTGGCCGGCGCATACTGGACGAGCTCGATCAGCTCGTTGCGGTAGACCACCCGACCGGGGGTGACCGCCACTTCGCGTCCCGGTCGGAACTTCTCGGTGCCGGCCTGCGGCTCGCCGGTGAGCTGGCGTTCCAGATCCTCGAGGAAGTAGCCGAAGCCGCGCAGGAAATTCGTACCGCCCTCGGCGAGGGTGCGGCGGATCACCTCGGGATTGGCCCAGGGGAAGTTGCTCGGCGCCAGCCGGTCGAGATCCTGGCGCACCATGAAGTTGATCTGCTGGCGATGACGGGTGCCGACGCCGCGCAGATCACAGGTGGCGGCGTCCCAGAAATCCTGCACCGCCAGATGGGTCTGGGCGAGGATGTTGAAGGGCGGACGCTCCCAGTCGGGATGGCGGAAGCGCCGGTCGTGCTCGGCGGGCTGGAAGGGGCCGGGTTCGTTCCGCCCGAGCATCGCCCGCCCGGCCCAGGTCACGAGTTGGATGCCGTCGAACCAGGCCTTCTGCGCCAGGGCCGCCTGGCGGCCGGGGGCGTTGGCCAGATGCATCCACCAGTCGAGGCGGGCGAGCGCCGTGCCGGGCGGTGAAAAACCGCCGGTGAACCGGGCCTGGAAGGCGTGCAGCAACCGGTCGAGATTCTCCCAGGAGGGGGCGAAGGGGAGAGGCGGCGGAACCGCCTCCTTCCGTCGTCGCCCGGGACCGTGGACCGGACGAACCGCCGCCGGGCGCAGGCCGTGATCCTCGGCCCGCGGCGGCGCGGCGGCGTGACGCTTGCGGCGGGTCCCGGCTTCTCCCATTGCGGCTCTCTCCGTCGCGTGATGTTGCGTTGCAACATATGGGGTCGCTCCGTGCAACCGCCAGACGGACGGACCGTCGCGGCTCTCCGGCGGGAGGGTCCCGATGGGGCTTCGGCCGGTGACCGCGAGAGCGGATCGTCGGGGCGCCCGGCAGGAGGCTCGTCCGGGCCGCACCGGTGGTGACGGCCGGGGCCGCCTCGGCTATAGACCGCCCGGTTCGTGCTCCGGCGGGGGATCGTGGCGATGGCCGACGGCTGGCAGTTCTGGATCGATCGTGGCGGCACCTTCACCGACGTGGTGGCGCGGGCACCCGACGGCTCGATCCGCATTCACAAGCTGCTGTCGGAAAATCCCGAGCAGTATGCGGACGCCTCCCTCCAGGGCATCCGTGACATTCTCGGGATTTCCCGGGACGCTCCCATTCCGGCGACGCGGATCGAGGCCGTGAAGATGGGCACGACGGTGGCCACCAACGCTCTCCTCGAACGCAAGGGGACACCGACGGTGCTGGCGATCACCCGCGGCTTCCGGGATTGCCTGCGGATCGGTTATCAGGATCGGCCGGACATCTTCGCCCGTCACATCACGCTGCCCGAGCAGCTCTATTCCAAGGTGGTGGAGATCGACGAGCGGCTCAGGGCCGATGGCCGCATCGACCGGCCGCTCGACGAGCGGCAGGCGCGGACCGTGCTGCAGGAGGCCTTCGACGAAGGGTTCCGGTCGGTGGCCATCGTCTCCATGCACGGCTACCGCTTCCCGCAGCACGAACAGCGGCTCGCGCGGATCGCCCGCGAGATCGGGTTCACCCAGATTTCGACGAGCCACGAGGTCAGCCCGCTCATCAAGATCGTCGGTCGCGGCGACACCACGGTGGTCGACGCCTATCTCTCGCCCATCCTGCGCGCCTACGTCGATCGGGTGGCGGCCGAACTCGGCGATGTCCGGCTGATGTTCATGCAGTCCAACGGCGGTCTCGTCGACGCCCATCGCTTCCAGGGCAAGGATGCCATTCTCTCCGGGCCCGCCGGCGGCATCGTCGGCGCGGTGAAGACCGCACGGATCGCCGGTTTCGATCACATCATCGGCTTCGACATGGGCGGCACCTCGACCGACGTGTCCCATTACGCCGGCCAGTACGAGCGCGCCTTCGAGACCGAGGTCGCCGGAGTGCGCATGCGGGCGCCGATGATGAAGATCCACACGGTGGCGGCCGGCGGCGGCTCGATCATCACCTTCGACGGTTCGCGCTTCCGGGTGGGGCCGGAGAGTGCCGGCGCCGATCCCGGTCCCGCCTGCTACCGTCGCGGCGGGCCGCTCGCGGTCACCGACGCCAATCTGATGGTGGGCAAACTGCTGCCCGAGTTCTTTCCCCGCGTGTTCGGTCCCGGCGCCGACCAGCCGCTCGACGCCGAGGTGGTGAAGCAGCGTTTCGAGGCGCTCGCCCGCGAGGTCCGGGAACGGACCGGGGTCGCCCGCAGCCCGCTCGAGATCGCCCAGGGCTGCCTCGCCATCGCCAACGACAACATGGCCAACGCCATCAAGAAGATCACCATCCAGCGCGGGATCGACACCTCCCGCTACACCCTCGTCTGCTTCGGCGGCGCGGGGGCGCAACACGCCTGCCAGGTGGCCGATCTGCTGTCGATCGGCCGGATCATGATCCATCCTTTCGCCTCGGTACTGTCGGCCTACGGGATCGGCCTCGCCGATGTGCGCACGATCCGTCAGAAGGCGATCGAGAAGGTGCTCGAGGAGGGGCTGGTCGGCGAGCTCGAGGAGGCCATCGCCGGTCTCGAGCGCGAGGTGCGGGCCGAGCTCCTGGCCCAGGACATCGCCGAAGCGCGGATCCGCACCGAATCTCGGGTTCATGTCCGTTATGCCGGCACCGACACGCCGCTGGAGGTGCCGGCGGGTGACATCGCGGAGATGCGGGCCGCCTTCGAGGCCGAGCACCGCAGCCGCTACGGCTTCATCGTCGAGGGCCGCGATCTGGTGGCGGAAGCGGTGACCGTCGAGGCCATCGGGGCGATGGAGGAGGTCGCCGAACCGGAACATCCGATCGTTCCCCGGGATGCCGACCGGCCCCTGCGGCCGGCACGCACCACCAGCATCTTCACCACCCGCGCCCCCCACCAGCCGCCCGAGAGTTTCGCCTGCGCGGTGTACCGGCGCGAGGACATGCGGCCGGGCGATCGGATCGTCGGCCCCGCCATCGTCGCCGATCCCACCACCACCGTGGTGGTGGAGCCCGGATGGGCGCTCGAGGTCACCCGTCACGATCATCTGGTGATGGAGCGGGTGGAACCGCTGCCCGAGCGGGTCGCGGTCGGCACCGACTGCGATCCGATCCTGCTCGAGATCTTCAACAATCTGTTCATGACCATCGCCGAGCAGATGGGCGTGACGCTCCAGAACACCGCCTATTCGGTGAACGTCAAGGAGCGGCTCGATTTCTCCTGTGCCCTGTTCGACACCGCGGGCGGCCTCATCGCCAACGCGCCGCACATGCCCGTGCATCTGGGTTCGATGGGGGAATCGGTGCGGACCATCATCCGCCAGCGTCGGGGAAGCATGCGCCCGGGCGACGTTTACGCCCTCAACAATCCCTACAACGGCGGCACCCATCTGCCGGACGTGACGGTGATCATGCCGGTCTTCTCGGAGGCCGGCGAGCTCCTGTTTTTCACCGCATCGCGCGCCCATCACGCCGATGTCGGCGGCATCACCCCGGGCTCGATGCCACCCGACTCCAGCCATATCGACCAGGAAGGTGCGCTGATCGACGATTTCCTGCTGGTGGAAAAGGGGGTGTTCCGCGAGCAGGCGCTGATGGAGCTTTTGACCTCGGGCCCTCATCCCTGCCGCAACCCACGTCAGAACGTGGCCGATCTCCAGGCTCAGATCGCCGCCTGCAGCAAGGGGGCGACGGAACTGCTGAAGATGGTCGCCCAGTTCGGCCTCTCGACGGTCCACGCCTACATGCGGCATGTCATGGACAATGCCGAGGAGAGCGTACGGCGGGTGATCGACCGTCTCGAGGACGGGGAATTCACCTATCCCCACGATCTCGGCCCGGTGATCAAGGTGGCGGTGAAGGTCGATCGTCGAAACCGCAGCGTGCGCATCGACTTCACCGGCACCAGCGAGCAGCAGCCGTGGAACTTCAACGCCCCGGCGGCGGTGACGCGGGCGGCGGTGCTCTACGTATTCCGGACCCTCGTGGAGGCGGACATCCCCCTCAACGACGGATGTCTCGTCCCCATCGAGCTGGTGATTCCCGAAGGCTCGATTCTCGCCTGCCGGTATCCGGCGGCGGTATGTGCGGGCAATGTCGAGACCTCCCAATGGGCCACCGACACCCTGTTCGGGGCGCTGAAGGCGATGGCCGCCGCCCAGGGAACGATGAACAACTTCACCTTCGGCAACGAGACCTACCAGTATTACGAAACCATCTGCGGCGGCAGCGGGGCGGGTCCGGATTTCGACGGGACCCCGGCGGTCCACACCCACATGACCAACTCCCGCCTCACCGACCCCGAGGTGCTGGAATGGCGCTACCCGGTGCTGCTCGAGGAACATGTCATCCATCGCGGCTCGGGCGGTCGCGGCCGGCATCGCGGGGGTGACGGGACCATCAGGAGGATGCGTTTCCTGGAGACCATGCACGCCGCCATCCTCGCCAACCACCGCGTCGTCCCACCTTTCGGGCTCGAGGGGGGCGAGCCCGGGATCTGCGGCGATCAGTGGGTGGAACGCGCCGATGGCCGCATCGACCGGCTGAAGGGATGCGACAGGACGGTGCTCGGTCCCGGCGACGTCTTCGTCATCGTGACGCCGAGCGGCGGTGGCTACGGAAGGCCGGAGGGCTGAACGGAAGCGGGCCGTCGCCGCCGGCGCCATGCGGGCTCACATACAGGAGCGTCGGCCCCCGTGCCGTTCCCAGAGAGCGACGGCCACCGGGCTGCCGAACAGGAGTTCGATGATCCGCAGCCGTTCCATGATCGCCGGTTCTTCGAGATTGGTCGACTCGCCGCGTTGCCGCCGCCTCGCCACGAAGGCATCGAAGGCCCCCGTATAGCGCTCGATGGCACAGCGGAGCAGATCGTCGATCTTGCTCGCGAGCATCAGTTTCGGCGCCACGAGACGGATCCTGGTGATGGCGCGGGCGGCCCGTTCGTAGCTGTGGAGCGGGACGGTATCGCTGTCGTCGTCGAAGCTCTGCTTGATCTGCTTGAGAACGCGGCGGGTGGTCTGCTCCGCGAGTTCGGCGGTCCGGCGCGTGATCCGTCGTACGGCGTGCTTGTCGGTATCGAGTTTGGTGGCGACATCGGACAGGGATTCGAGCCCCGACATGACCCGCAGGACGAGCTCCGCCACCCCTTCCGGGGACGCCTCCTCCTCGGCGAGACGTTGCGAGATTTCCTTGCCCAGCTCTTCGAGGCAGGCTTCCACGACCCGGTCCGCGCACTCGCGCTTGTCGCGGGGGCCGAGCGGGAATTCGCCGGCGAGCAGGGGTTCGAGCACCGCGAGCGGCGACTGGCAGCGCGTCCCCAGAAGATCGGCGACCAAGGCGAGCGCCTCGGTCCCTCGCTCGGCCGCCGTTTTCAGCAGCTCGACGACGGCCCGCCGATCGGCGCCCGAGAAGGAAAGAATGGGTTGCGGCGGAAGATGTGCGAACGTGTCGACGAAGGTCTCGCCGATGGCCAGCAGATGGGATGCGAGACGGAGGCTGATGGCGAGCTCGCCGAGACGGCTCCGGTCGTTCGCGAGGGTGGCGTCGAGCGCCGTCGCCGCCGCCGGCCAGAGCCGCCGGCCCGCGACTTGCTCGAGACCCGCATCGGCGGTCGTCCGGCCGGCCAGCGTCTCCTCCAGCCAGGCGTGAAGATCGTCCTCGAGCCGCTCGCGGACCGCGTCGTGCAGCGCCTTCAAGTGCGATCTGGGGATCCGGTAGGAGCCCGGCACCCACTGCTCCGCCGCCACCAGGGCCGGCTCCAGCGGCAGGGTCAGAACTCTCTCGAAGGTCAGCGGCCTGGGTGGCCTGAGGCGGGCGAGGCGGCTGCGATGGGGGGCGATCAGCAGATCGAGGACACGGTGTCTCGGCTGCCGGTCGATCACCGCGACGACGCTGCAGAGTTTGCGATCGTCGGCGGCCGCGAGCGCCCGGGTGAGCTGGGCGAGGATGGAATCCTGCTTCGTCATGCCGGGAGCTCGGCGCGAAGCGCTTCCTGCCGTTCGAAGATCTCCGCTAGACGGACCTCGTCACGCCAGTCGGTGCTCTCGCGCAGGAAGCGCATGAAGGCGTTGACGGCATCCTCGCCACGACGGGCGTTGCGCTCGATCTCCAGGGCCGGCGGCAGAAGCTTCGCGATGTGCATGAGGGCGGCCCGCTGGGACGCTCTGTCGGTGGCCGGCGCCGCCCGCCACAGGGCGCAGCGGTCGGCCCAGCCGTCGAGGAGCCAGTCGCAGCACTGGAGCCCCTCCAGCAGCTCCACCCGGTTTTCCTGCCAGCGCGCGAGCAGCGCCCGGCCGTCGGCGAGCTCCTCGTGGCGCCGCTCCAGCTCCCGGCTCGCCGCCTCGTGGGTCTCCCGGGCCGCGCGCGCGACCTCCGCGGCGATCTCGACGACCCGGCCGGTCCCGTCCCGGCGCCATCTGTCGAGCGTGTCCGCGAGGGTCGGCAGGGCCCGCAGGATCTCGGCGTGATCGCTGGGGATCCCCGCCGCGGGAAGACCGATGGCCGCGCTGTGTTCGGCGATCTCCCGGACCGCTTCCTGCAGCGTCGCGTCGGACGGGCCGTCGGCCATGTCCAGGTGGTTCGCGAGGTGCTTCCGCAGTTCCGCGATCCGCTGCTGCTCCCGCCGGAGGGCGGCGCCTGCCGCGAGATGCGCCCGATGTCCCGCGGCTCCCCAGAGAGCGACACGGCGGGCGCAGAGACGGACGTTTCTCGGGCTCACGCGGACGAGCTTCAGTAGCTCGGCGAGGAGGATGCGATCGTGCAGGCTGATGGAGGAAAAGCGGTGGGCGCTGCGCAGCTCCACCAGATAGACTCCCTTGCCGCCGGAGGGGTTGCGCAGCAGCAGTTCGAACTGTCCGTCGCGCCCGACCCGCAGGCGCGCGCCGATGAACTGTGGGGTCGTGAAGGGAACCACCACACCTCGGGCGGAATCCGGGCGATGATCCGCGCATGGGGTCTCGGTCGAGGACATCGGCTCCTTTTCCGACGGGTCGCGACCGTTCCGACATCGGTCCCGGCCTACCCGTCCCTGATAGTCCCCGCATATGAATTATTCGTTAATCCTGTCCGCCCCGCTTCCCGGTACCGGATTCACGCCGAGCATCTCGAGCAGAAAGGTCCAGATTTCGGCGAGTTCCCGCAGATGCTCGTAACGCCCGGAACGGCCGAAATGCCCGGCGCCCATGTCGATACGCAGCAGCAACGGCCGATCGTCGGTCCTGGTCGCGCGAAGCCGGGCCACGTATTTCGCCGGCTCCCAGTAGGTCACGCGGGGATCGGAAAGACCGGCCGTGACCAGCATCGGCGGATAGGGCTGCGGCCGGATGTTGTCGTAGGGACTGTAGGACAGCAGGCGTCGGAGCGCTTCCGGATCGTGCACCGGATCGCCCCATTCCGGCCATTCGATGGGGGTGAGGGGCAGGGATTCGTCGAGCATCGTGTTGACCACGTCCACGAAGGGGACTTCGAGGACGGCGCAGCCCCAGAGATCGGGCCGCTCGTTGAGGACCACGCCGACCAGCATGCCACCGGCGCTGCCGCCGTGGACGGCGATGCGCCCGGGCGCCGTGTAGCCGGCCTCGATCAGCGCCTCGGCACAGGCGACGAAATCCCGGAAGCTGTTGACCTTCTTTTCTCGCCGACCGTCCTCGTACCAGCGATAACCCATCTCGTCGCCGCCGCGGACGTGCGCCATCGCGTAGACCACACCGCGTTCGACGAGACCGAGGCGGGCGGTGCCGAAGGCCGGCGCCAGCCCGTGTCCGTAGGCGCCGTAGCCGTAGAGATAGAGTGGCGCGCTGCCGTCCAGGGGCAGATCGCGCCGCCGCAGGATGCTGATCGGGACCCGCGTCCCGTCCCGGGAGACCGCCCAGAGGCGCTCACCGACGAGGCGGGAGGGGTCGTAGCCGCTCGGGATCCGCTGGACCTTGCGGGTTTCGAGCCGCCCTTCCGCGAGGTGGTAGTCGAGCACCGACCAGGGGGTGACCAGCGAGGAATAGCGCAGCCGCAGGACATCGGTCGCGAATTCCCGGTTGTCGCCGAGACCGACGGTGTAAACCTCTTCCGGGAACCGGATGCCGTGCTCCGCCCCCCGGTAATCGCGCAGGCAGATGGTATCGAGACCCTCGCGCCGTTCGGTGAGGACCAGGACTTCGGCGAAGCAATCCACCGCCAGGAGGTAGCGTTCCTCGCTGCCGGGGACGATTTCCTACCAGTGCGCCTCCTCCGGGGTCTCCGCCGGTGTCCGGACCAGGCGGAAGTTCCGGTGTCGGTCGTTGGTGAGAATCCACAGATGGCCGTGGGCATGGTCGATCCGGTAGTCGTGGCCTTCGCGTCGCGCCGCCACCGTTCGCTGGGTGAAGGGCGGGCGGGGCTCGACCAGCCGGCATTCGCGTGTGACATGGGTGCCGCTGGTGATCACCAGGTAGCGACGGTCGCGGGTCTTCGCGAGGGAGACGAAGAAAGCGGGATCCGCTTCCTCGTAGACCACCGGATCCGACCCGCTCCCGTCGCCGAGGCGGTGTCGGCGGACGCGGAAAGGGCGAAGCTGCGGGTTGAGCTCGACATAGAACAGCCATTCGCCGTCCTCGCTCCAGGCGATCTCCCCGGAGCAGTTGCGGACCAGATCGGGCAACGGCCCGCCGCCATCGAGGTCCACGACCCGGAGGATGTGGCGCTCGGAACCGTCCTCGTCGGCGGTGAAGGCCAGCCGTGACCCGTCGGGAGAGACGGCGAGTCCCCGGAGACGGAAGTAGGCCTTGCCTTCGGCCAGGGCGTTCTCGTCGAGAACGGGGACGAACGCGCCGCCGGCGAGCGGACGGCGGTACCAGCACCGGTACTGGGCACCACGATCGAAGCGCCACTGGTATTCGAAGGCCCCCTCGCGTACCGGAACCGATCGGTCTTCCTCCTCGATGCGGCCCCTGAGCTCGGCGTAGAGCTGGTCCACGATCGGCTGTCGCGGCTCCATGAATGCGCGGTAGTAGGCGTTCTCCGCCTCGAGATGAGCCAGGATTTCCGGATCCCTCACCTCCGGATAGGCCGGATCGCGGAGCCAGGCATAGGGATCCTCCCAGCGGATGCCGAAACGTTCGTGGCGCAGGGGGACGGTCTTCGCGCGTGGGGGCCTGATGTCGTTCATCGGGCGGGACGCTCCTTCGGCCGGGGTCGCGGACCCCGCCGATACACCCTGCGCGCGTCCCGGGGAAGCTCGACCGTGTGCCACCGGCCGCGATAGGCGGTTCAGCAGTTGGTCGTGGAGTGCTAGACTGGGATATCGGGATTGGGGGTGAACGAATGGCGCGGAAGCCGGAGCCATCTTCCGGCCGCTCTGCCGGAGGCGCCGAGGCAGGTTGGAGGCCGCTGGTCGAAAACACGCCCGAGGCGATCCTCGTTCACCAGGACGATCGCATTCTTTTCGCCAACACCGAGGCGGCGGAACTGTTCGCCGCCGGATCTCCCGAACGGCTCGTGGGCCGCTGCATCTGGGAACTCGTCCATCCCGCCAGTGCCCGCCGCGCCCGGCGGCGGATCGCCCGTGTGCTGAACGGCGGCGGAGGGCTCCAGCGTACCGAACTCCGTTACCGGCGCCTCGACGGCAGCAACTTCCTCGCCGAAGGTCATTCGGCCCGCATCTGGGAGAACGGACGTCCCGCGGTGCTGGCCGTGATCCGCGAGGTCACCGAGCGGCGGCGGGCCGATCATGCGCTCGAGGACAGTCACCGCAGGTTCTGCGATTTCGCCGAACTGGCGTCGGACTGGTTCTGGGAAACCGATGCCGAGATGCGTTACACGTGGCTTTCGGACAACGTCGAGACCCTGACCGGGGTGCCGCCGAGCTGGTTCCACGGCAAGACACGGTTCGACATCGCCGGTCCCGAGGTGCCGCGCGAAGCCCTCGAGGAACATCGACGGCTGCTCGAGCGGCGACTGCCGTTCCGCGATTTCGATATCCAGATCCGCCTGCCGAAAGGGGACCGGTGGGTGCGCAGCAACGGCAAGCCGCTGTTCGATTCCGGCGGCCGTTTCCTCGGCTACCGCGGCACCGGCCGCGACATCACCGCCGCCAAGGAAGCCGAGTTGCTCCGGCAGGAAACGGAGCAGCGCTACCGCCAGCTCGTCGAGATGTCCCCCGACGCCATCGTCGTTCACCAGGACGGACACATCCTGTTCGCCAATCGTCAGATGGCGGAGCTGGTCGGCGCCGCCGGGCCCGAGGAACTGGTCGGCCGGCGGGTGCTCGATCTCGTCGACGAGGCCGACCACGGCCGCGTGCGGCAGCAGTCGCGGGCCCTGTGGAGGGGCGATGGTGCTAGCCTCCCCCTCGAGATTCACGTGCGACGCATCGGCGGCGGCCTGCTGCACGTGGAAACCCGCGCCGCGCTGATCGTGGAAGCCGGCCGGCCGGCGATCCTCGTCGTGGCCCGCGACAGCGGTCAGCACCGGCTCGCGGAAGAGCGGCTGCGCTATCTCGCGATGCGCGATCCGCTCACCGGCCTCGCGAATCGCAATCTCTTCTACGACCGTCTCGAGCAGGCGGTGGCCTTCGCCCGCCGTCACGGCTCGCTGGTCGGGCTGCTGGTCGTCGATCTCGACGGTTTCAAGGGCGTCAACGACATGCTCGGGCATGCCGCGGGCGACCGGCTGCTGACGGTGGTCGGCGAGCGGTTGCGTACCGCGACCCGCGACTGCGACACCGTGAGCCGCCTCGGCGGCGACGAGTTCGCCGTGGTCCTGAGCGGTCTGCAGTCGGCCCACGGTGTCTACATCACCGCCGGCCGGATCCTCGACAGCCTCGCCGAGCCGGTGATCATCGACGGGCATCCCTGCCGGATCGCCGCCTCGGTGGGTGCCGCGCTGGCGCCGGAACACGCCGAGGATCCGGATGCTCTTCTGCGTGCGGCGGACGTCGCCCTCTATGCCGCCAAGGACACCCGCCGTGGCGGTGTCTGCCTGTTCGATCCGATGATGCGGGCACGGGCCGAGCGGCGGCGTGAGATCGAGGCGGCTCTGCGCTCGCATCTCGCCGAACAGGCGCTGGAAGTCTGGTACCAGCCGGTGATCGCGCTCGAAACGGGCGCCGTACGGGGATTCGAAGCGCTCGTCCGCTGGCCGGGGGGGAACGGTGGCCAGCGCATTCCACCCGATCTCTTCGTCGGCGTCGCCGAGGAATGCGGGCTGATCGAACCGCTCGGCGAGCTCGTGCTGCGTCGTGCCTGCACCGATACCCGCGAGCTGATCGGCCGCCTCGGTCGCGATCTGCGGATCGCCGTCAACATTTCCCCGCGGCAGCTCGCCGGTCTCGACAGCGCCGATCGCATCGCCGCCGTTCTCGCCGAAACCGGCCTTCCGCCCGGCAATCTCGAACTGGAGATCACCGAGCGCGAGCTGCTGCGCCATTCGCGCGACGTCGCCCGGACCCTCGATCGGCTGGAGGCGATGGGCGTGGCGCTGGCGATCGACGATTTCGGCACCGGCTATTCCTCGCTCGTCTATCTCAAGCGCTTTCCCGTCCGCAGGCTGAAGCTCGATCGGACCTTCGTCGCCGGCCTGCCGGAGGACTCCGAGGATCGGGCGATCGTACGGGCGGTGATGAGCCTCGCCCACATGCTCCGCATCCCGGTTCTCGCGGAAGGCGTCGAAACCGAGCCCCAGCGGCGATTCCTCCTCGAAGCGGGCTGCCGCGAGGCGCAGGGCTATCTGTGGCATCCGCCGCTGCCCTTCGCCGATCTCCTCCCGGCGGTATTCGAGAAGCATCGTCCCGACAACTGTCTGCCGTTCGTCTTCAAGGCATGAGTTCGTCTTCAAGGCATGAGATGGATGCCTTCGGCGAGCAGGGAGACCCGGACCTCGACCCCGGGAGCGAGGCGGTTGCGGCGGGCGGCGTGGGTGGACACCGTGAAATGGAGGGTGGGCGCCGGCGCCCCGTCCACCAGCATGGTGACGTTCGTGGTCTCGCCGAAGGCGACGAGCTCCTCGATCCGCCCCCGGACCGGGTTCTCGCGCTCGCCTCGCGAAGGCCGATCACGCCGATGCATGACCACGAAACCGGGCGGAATCACCCAGGCCACCCGGCTGCCGACGGCGATTTCCCGGCGCAGGCGGGCCTCCAGCAGATGTCCGTGCCAACGCAGCAGCGTATGCCCCGCCTCGGGTCGGTGGCCCGCCACCTCGCCCTCGAAGATGTTGCCGAGATCGACCAGCCTCGCGACCTGGGCGGAGATCGGCCGGTTGAGGATCTCCGAAGGGGGGCCGGTTTGCAATGTCCGCCCGTGATGGAGCACGCAGATACGATCGGCGAGCCGTGCCGCCTCTTCGAGATCGTGGGTGACGAGGATGGTCGGCACCGGCAGGCGCTGGCGGAGGAGCACGAGCTGGCGCTGAAGACGTCGGCGGGTGACCTGGTCCACCGCCGAAAAGGGCTCGTCGAGGAGCAGCACCCGCGGCTCCCGGGCCAGCGCCCGCGCCAGGGCCACACGCTGCTTCTGCCCTCCCGACAGGGCGTGCGGGCGGCGGGCCTCCAGCCCTTCGAGATGGACCCGGCGCAGGAGTTCCCGGGCCCTGCCCGGGCGTTCCGGGCGGGGCAGATGGCCGAGGGCCGTTTCCACGTTTCCCTGCGCCGAAAGATGCGGGAACAGGGCGTAGTCCTGGAACACCAGCCCGGCGCGGCGGCGCTGCGGCGGCAGATGGACGCCACGGGCGCTGTCGGTCCAGACCTCGCCGTGGCAGCGGACGAGGGCGTGCCGCGGCCGGTAGAGGCCGGCGACGGCCCGGAGGATGGTGGTCTTGCCGCTGCCCGAGGGGCCGACCAGCGCCAGCAGCTCGCCGGTCCGGCAGGCGAACCGCGCGGCCAGCGGGATCGGACCGTCCTGCACGAGTTCGACCTCGAGGGCGGTCACGTCAGCCATCGCGGCGCCGACCCGGCTCGAACAGATAGACGAGGGCGATGGTGGCGAAGGAGATCGCCAGCAGGCTCGCCGACATGATCCCCGCCGCGGCCTCGTCGAGCGCCTGGACACGATCGTAGATGGCGATGGCGATGGTCCGGGTTTCTCCCGGGATGGCTCCGCCCACCATCAACACCACCCCGAACTCGCCGAGGGTGTGGGCGAAGACGAGGGCGAAGGCGGCCAGCACGCCCGGCCAAGCCAGCGGCAGCTCGATCCTGAAGAAGATGGCCACCGGCGACAGGCCGCTGACCGCGGCGGCTTCCCGCAGATTGCGGGGAATGGCGGCGAACGCCCGCTCCAGCGGCTGGACGGCGAACGGAAGGTTGAAGACGAGGGAGGCCGCCACCAGACCCTCGAAGCTGAACACGAGGCTGCCACCGGTCAGCTTCTCGTAGAGCCCACCGAGGGGTGAGGCCCGCCCCATGAGCACCAGCAGATAGTAGCCGAGAACCGTCGGCGGCAGGACCAGCGGCAGCGCCACCAGGGCGCCGATCAGCCGCCGTGGTCCCGGGCGGAGCGAACGCAGTGCCCGGGCCAGCAGCGTACCCGCCGGCAGGAGCAGCAGGCAGGTCCAGAGCGCGAGCTCCAGGGAGAGGCGGAGCGCCTCCCAGTCCATGGCGGTTCAGCCGCTCCGGTCCGGTGGGTCCAAGCCGTGGCGGCGCAGCAGATCGGCCGAGTCGGGGCTGCGCAGATGGGCGAAAAAGCGACGCGCGGTCTCGTCTTCGGGGCGCAGCAGGACCATCCGCTGACGCAGGGGGGCGTGCCATCGGCTCGGGATCGGGGCGTAGCGTCCGCGATCGCGCAATGTCGGTGCCGCGGCCAGGGCGCGGGCGAGGATTCCGCCCTGGGCCGAGCCCGAAACGGCGAACTGGGCGGCCTGGGCCACGTTTTCCCCGAGCACCAGGCGGGGCCGCAGGAGATCCCACAGACGGCGGTGACGCAGCGCTTCCTCGGCCCGTTTTCCGTACGGGGCGTGCTCCGGATTGGCGATCGCGAAACGGCGGATCTCGCCCCGGCGTAGCGCCCGCTCGAGACCGTCGAGCTCGGCATCGACCTCGAGCGGCGAGCCCTTCGGTGCGAACAGCACGATCCGGCCGACGGCATAGATCACCCCGGGATCCGGCGCCCGACGGCGTTCGGCGAGGCGCAGCACGTAGTCCTCGTCGGCGGAAAGAAACAGGGCGTAGGGAGCACCCTGCAGGATCTGGCGATAGAAATTGCCGGAAGAACCGAAGACCAATCGGATCCGTGGTCCGCCCGCGCGCCGGAACCGGTCGGCGATCTCCGGCAAGGCGAACTGCAGAACCGACGCCGCGGCCACGATCGGCGTGGTGGCCGCCCTGGCCGGGGGCGCCAGCAGAACACCCGAAGCCGCCAGCAGCAGACGGCGCCGGGTCGTGGCCGGTGGCATGGGTCCCTCCGGTCTCGTGACACGGTTCCTCATAGCGCAGCCGCCCCTCCGGGCAAGCCTTTCACGGCCGACCGCGGCTTCGCCTCAGGAGGAGCGGCGTCCCATCTCGGGCTCGAAAAGCGCCTCCAGTACCGCACAGTCGGGTGTCTCCTCCCCGCTGCATCGCCCGATCAGATCGCCGAGCGTGTCACGCATGCGCTCGAGATCCCGGATCTTGCGCTGCACCGCCTCCAACTGGACGCTCGTGCGTCTGCGGATCTCGGCACAGGTGCAGTCGCCGCGATCGACGAGTTCGAGGAGGCCGCGGATTTCCTCGAGTGCGAAGCCGAGGGCCCGGCAGCGGACGATGAATCGCAGGCGCCGCAGATGGGCCCGGCCGTAGATCCGGTGCCCGGCCTCGTTTCGGGGCGGTGACGGCAGCAGTCCGTGACGTTCGTAGAAGCGCACCGTTTCCGGATGGCATTCGGCCCGTCGCGCGACCTCCCCTCTTCGCATCCGCCTTCTCCTTTCCGGTTGCGCCGGTTTCGGCCTTGATCCTGTAATCGCTACAGGATGCATCCATGGATCGCAGCCGTCTCGGGACAAGGGGAGAGACCCCGTGCAGAATGATGCGACGAGGCCGACCGATGCCGGAATCCGTGTCCCGGCGGAGGCCGGCAAGGACGGATTGACCGCCGTCGGCGGGGACGCGGCACGGGCCGGGGAACGAACCGTCCGGCTCGCGGTCGACGGCATCGATGGTGCTTCCTGCCCCTGGATCCTGCGCGGTGTGCTCGAACGTCTTCCGGGAGCCGTGGCCGCGGAGATGGTCTGTCTCGGCGACACGACCATCGAGGTCCTGCTCGGGTACGAGGAGGAGGTCGCCGGAGCCGAGAGAACGACCGCCGCCACCGGGGAGGTGGGGTTTCCGGCGCGTCCCCTCCGATGACCGTGTTCGAAGCCGATCTCCTCGTCATCGGCGCCGGCTCGGCCGGCTTCTCGGCGGCCATCACCGCCGCCGAGCAGGGCGCTTCGGTGGTGCTGGTCGGCTGGGGCACCCTCGGCGGCACCTGCGTCAATGTCGGTTGCGTGCCCTCCAAGACGCTGATCCGGGCCGCCGAGGCGGTCCACGCCGGGGTCGCCGCGAAGCGCTTCGCCGGTATCCGGGGGCATCTGGAGCTGGTCGACTGGGCGGCTCTGCGCCAGCAGAAGAATGCGCTGGTGGCCGCTCTCCGCAAGGAAAGGTACGAGGATCTGCTGCGCCGGTATCCACGGATCACCTGTCTGCCCGGCCGCGCCCGTCTCACCGCCGAGGGGGCGAGGGTCGGCGATGCCCTGGTACGGGCCGGGCGGATCGTCATCACCACCGGCAGCCGTCCCGCGGTGCCCGGGATCCCCGGACTGGACGCGGTTCCCTGGATGGACAGCACGGCGGCGCTGGACCAGGAGACGCTGCCCGCATCCATGATCGTCGTCGGTGCCGGCTATATCGGTGTCGAGCTGGCCCAGACCTTCGCCCGCTTCGGGGTGGAGGTCACCCTGGTGTGCCGCCGGCGCCTGTTGCCCGAGGCCGAGCCCGAGATCTCGGAGAGCCTGACCCGCTTTTTCGAGGAGGAGGGCATCCGCGTCCTGTCCGGGCTGCGTTATCGGGAAGTGCGGCGGGTAGCGGGACGGATCGTCCTTTCGGTGGGGCGCGACGGGATCCCGCTCGAGCTTTCCGCAGAACGTCTGCTGCTGGCGACCGGACGCCGTCCCAACACCGAGGATCTCGGTCTCGAGGACATGGGCATCGCCCTCGGCGCGCATGGTGCCATCGCCGTCGATGCCCGTATGCGTACCTCGCGTACGGGCGTCTACGCCGCGGGCGATGTCACCGGCCGCCACATGTTCGTCTACATGGCCGCGCATGGCGGGAAGATCGCCGCCCGCAACGCGCTCGAGGGCGATCTCCACAGCTACGACGACAGCGCGGTGCCGGCGGTGGTGTTCAGCGACCCGCAGCTGGCCAGCGTCGGGCTCACCGAAGCCGTCGCCCGCGACAGGGGCATCGCGGTTACCACTTCGCTGCTGCCGCTCGATCGGGTTCCCCGCGCCCTGGCGGCCCGGGATACCCGCGGCCTGGTCAAGCTGGTGGCAGAGCGCGAAAGCGGACGCCTGCTGGGCGCCCACATCCTCGCTCCGGAGGGTGCCGACGGCATCCAGACGGCGCTACTGGCGCTGCGGCAGGGCCTGACGGTCCGCCAGCTCGGCGAGACGATCTTTCCCTATCTGACCACGGTGGAAGCGCTCAAGCTGGCGGCGCAGAGCTTCGACAGGGATCTCTCCGGGCTTTCCTGCTGCGCCGGCTGAGGGGGCGGGGATGGCACGCGACAGGTGCGGGACGGCGCCTTGACGCACGGGCGCCGGCCTCATAGCCAGAGCCCGCTGCGGGTCGCATCGGACGGCGGGGCATCTGCGTTCCTGCCAGCCCGGTGCGGGAAAGGGGGAGAGATGATCGTCGATCACAGGACCTACACCCTGAGACCGGGAACCATCAAAGACTATGTGGAGCTCTACCGGGAGAAGGGCTTGCCGGTGCAGAGCCGGCACCTCGGGCAGCCCCTCGGCTGGTACGTCTCCATGGACATCGGCCCTCTCAACCAGATCGTCCATCTCTGGGCCTACGAGGATCTCGCCGATCGGGCGCGGCGGCGGGCGGCGCTCCAGGCCGACCCCGACTGGCAGGCCTTCATCGCCGAGGCCTCGAAGATGATCGTCCAGATGGAAAACAAGATCCTGCATCCGGCCCCGTTCATGGGACGGTGAAAGGATGATCGAGGCGCAGCGGCGCGCTCTCGCCGCCTTCCTGGCGGAAGCGACCGGAGCCGAGGCGGCCGAACTCCTGGAGGTCACCCGGCTCGGCGGCGGTGCCATCCAGGAGAACCGGGCCCTGGAAGTCCGTTTTTCCGGCGGTCGGCTGGACGGCACCCGGCGTCTCGTGCTGCGGACCGACGCCCCCTCGCGAATCGCGCCGAGCCATGGTCGCATCGAGGAGTTCCGGATCCTCGAGCTGGCCTGGCGGGCGGGTGTGAAGGTGCCCGAACCGATCGCCCGCTGTCCCGACCCCGGGCCCATCGGCCGGCCCTTCTACGTGATGCGGCACCTCCCCGGCGAAGCCCGGGGGATCCGGATCGTGCGCGATCCGCTGGTGCGCGAGCACGGCGATCTGCTGCTGGCGGAACTCGCCCGGCAGCTCGCCCTGATCCACACCATCCGACCGCCACGCCCGGAGCTCGATTTCCTGTCGGTCCCCGAAGAGGCGGCCCCGCGGCGGATCCGCGAATATCGCGGCTATCTCGATTCGATAGACGCCGCCGAGCCGGTGCTCGAATACGCGCTGCGGCGTCTGGAGCGGACGGCGCCCGAGAGCGCCGAGCTGGTACTCGTCCACGGCGATTTTCGTACCGGCAACTTCCTGGTCGAGGAGGGGCGGCTGGTGGCCCTTCTCGACTGGGAATTCGCCTCCTGGTCCGATCCCCTCGAGGATCTGGGCTGGTTCTGCGCCCGCTGCTGGCGCTTCGGTGCGATCGAACGCGAGGCCGGCGGCATCGGCGACAGAGAGGTCTTCCTGCGGGCCTACGAGGAGGCGAGCGGCCGGCGGGTGGATCGCGAGCGGCTGCTCTACTGGGAGGCCATGGCCACCCTGCGCTGGGCGGTGATCGCCCTGCTCCAGGCGCAGCGCCATCGCTCGGGGGCCGAAAGCTCGCTCGAGCTGGCCCTCACCGCCCATCTCCTGCCCGGTCTCGAGCAGGATCTCCTGGCGTATCTGACGAGGCTCGAAGGGGAATGAGCGAACGGGAGGAGACGGCGGCGCTGTTGGGGACCGCGCGCGACGAGCTGCGGCAGCGGCTGATGCCCGGGCTCGCCGGCGAGGATCGCTATCTGGCGGCGATGATCGCCAACTGCATGGCGATCGCCGCCCGGGTGCTGGAGCGTGGCGAGGAGACGACGGAAGCCGAACGCCGGGCGCTGGCCGGCCTCTACGGATCCGAAATCGGCGAGCTGCCGCTGGAGGCGTTGCGCCGGCGCCTCGCCCGGGACATCCGGCGCGGTCTCTTCGACGGGGAGCCGGAAGTCCGGCTGAAGCAGGCACTCGAAGTCCGCATCCGAGCGCGGCTCGCCATCGCCGATCCCGCGCGGCTCCGGGCTCCGGGCGGCGAGACGTCTGGTCGCGGGGCGATCGCACCCTAGATCATGCCCCGGAAACGGGGGCGCCTGATGGACGGGCGGACGGATTTCGATCGGCTCCGCGTCTGGCGGGACGAAGCGGTGGCGCGGGCCCTCTCCTGGTATCGGGCGGTGGCCACCGACCGGCGGCCCGCGAAATTCCGGATCGCCGCCACGATTCCCGTCGATATCGCGCCGGAAGGAGCGGAGGAGGCCGCCCTGTGGCCCGTTCTCGAACGGGCGACGCCGGCGTTTCTCGAACGCTGGCGGGCGATTCGCGAGGAAGGGGTGGACCTCGGTCCGCGGGTCGCGCCCAGTCTTCTCGACCTCTGCCACGCCCTCGCCACGCGAATGCTCGCCCGCTGCACCTTCTGTCGCTGGGAATGCGGAATCGACCGGACCCGGCCGGGGCGGCCCGGAGCCTGCAGGCTGGCGGCCGAAAGCCGGGTCGCCTGCGCCTTTCCCCATCTCGGCGAGGAACTCGTATTCCGTGGCCTCCGCGGTTCGGGGACCATCTTCTTCACCTCCTGCAACATGCGCTGCGCCTTCTGCCAGAACGGCGACATCAGCACCGACCGCGACAACGGGGAGCCGGTGGACGACGAGGACCTCGCCACCCTCGTTTGGCTTTTGAGAAGGCGCGGCTGCCACAACATCAACTTCGTCGGCGGTGAACCGGCCGTCCATCTCCATCGCATCACCGGGGCCATCGCCCTGCTGGCCGCCGGCTTCGTGCCCGGGGATCGGGGGGAGGCCCTGCGGCGCCGACGGATCTTCGATCCGGTGACACCGCCGCCGGACCGGCCGGTGGGCCTCTACGCGGGCGGTTTCAACGCCCCCGTCCTCTGGAACAGCAACATGTATCTCGGCGAGCCGGTGATGCGTCTGCTGCGCATTCTCGTCGACGTCTGGCTTCCCGATTTCAAGTTCGGTCCGGGGCGCTGCGCCGTCACCCTCGCCCGCACGCCGCGCTATTTCGAGACCGTGACCGGTTGCCTCGAACTCCTCGCGGAATGGGAGGAGGATGTGCTGGTCCGCCATCTGGTGATGCCGAACCATGTCGATTGCTGCACCGGGCCGGTTCTCGAATGGCTGGCCCGGCATCTGCCGGCGGCTCCGGTCAACATCATGGACCAGTACCGTCCCGACATGTTCGCCGACCCGGGCAGCCCGCATTTTCTGGAACGCTACCGCGGGATCGCCCGCCGCCCCGGGGCGCGGGAGCTCGATGCCGCCCGTGCGCGGGCCCGGAAACTCGGCCTGCACTTCGAGGAGGTGACCTTCGAACGCCGGACCCGGCCGGGGTGACGTGCCCCTTCAGTCGAAGGTCCAGAGGGCGGCGATGGCGCCGTCGAGCTGGAGCAGGGCCCGTTCGACACGGTCCAGGGCCCGGTAACGCCGCGGACCCTCCCGGACCTTCTTCGCCTCGGCCAGCGCCGTCACCAGACGGTCGAGCTCCCGGTTCATGATGAAGAGGATCTGTTCGAGCTGCGGATCGCCGAGCTCCTGGACGGCGAGGTCGAGCGCATAGAGGCGTCGGCGGACCGCGGCGACGGCCGCATCGAGGACCGCGAGGCCGCTCGCCGCGCTCCCGTCGGCGATGCCCAGGAGCTTCGCCGGCACCTCCCCGCCGGGAGGTGCGACCGCCGTCTCGCGCGTGGCTTCGAGCTGGGCCAGGGCGCCGCCGAGATCCCGCTCCAGCCCCAGCAGCAGGGCCGCAGGCAGCGGCGGGGCGGCGACGGCCGAGGGGATCGCGAGCAGCCACAGGACGAGTGCGAGGAAGGGCGGAAAGGCGGCCATCTCGGCTTCCGGGATGTCGACTGGCGGCGACAGACTGCCAGCCGTTCCTTAAGCGGAGGTTAACGGTACGGTCGGACAGGCGACCGGCGGAGCCCCGCTTCCGGTTTCTCCCACCTTTCCCCGGAGCATCGCTTGACGCGACCGGGGCTTTGCGCGAGATAAGCCGCAGCTTCGTGGCGGGCGTAGCTCAGTTGGTTAGAGCACCAGGTTGTGGTCCTGGGGGTCGTGGGTTCGAATCCCATCGCTCGCCCCATCGCCCCGGCCGGCGGGCGCGGGACGCGCCCGCTCCGCCGAGTCGCCCGTCCGTTCCGCGCCGATCCCCTACTCGATGACGAAGGTGCCGGTGAGTCCCTGGGCTTCCAGCCCTTCGCAGGCCCATTCGTAGCGGCCCGGCCGGACCGGCACGAAGGTGAGTTCGAACTCTCCCTCGTCGTCGAGCTCGATGACCGAGATGGTCGGCACCTTGAACTCGACGTCGCCGGCTTCGAGCTGCCGCAGCCACACGTTGTCGAAGAATTCGCGCATCTCCAGCTCGCATTCCACGAGCCCGGTGGCGATCACCTTGAGCTTGTAGCCCTTGCCGGTCCGGAGCTCGTAGCTCTTCGGCTCCATGCCGTAGCCGTCCTCGCCGATGCCGATCTGCAGCGGTGGCAGCCGTTCGGCTCGCTTGCCCAGATAGCCCTGAGCCTCGGCGCCGGTGGTGACGGCGGTGAACGCCAGTGCCAGACAGAGTGCTCCCGATCGCATGACGCTTCCTCCCTGTTCGTCGGACCGAATGTCGTTCAGAGTTTGCAGGCGCTCATGGGCTCGTCGACGCCGAGCGTGTCGAGGTTGTTCCGCGCGTGCAGGAACTGCGGCAGCGGCGCATAGGCGATCACCGCGTCGCTGGTGTGCAACAGGATCGGCTGGCGGAGCTGCCGGTTCCAAGGGCGGAAATCGGCCGGCGCGCCCTTGTAGACGTCGAGCCGCACCTCCTCCCCCAGCAGGGCCTCCCGGAGGGTGGCGAAATCGGTGCTGCGCGTGCGGGTGTAGGCTTCGAGCAGGGAGCGAACCGCCGCCCAGGCCGCCCAGTCGAAGTCCGTCATCTTCCGCTTCTTCTTCACCTGGCGCTCGAAGCGCTGATTGAGCTGCGGCGAGCCGAAACGTTCGCTCGCCCAATGCCAGGCGGAGGGCACGAGACCGATCGAACCCACGACCGGCCGCGGCAGATAGGCGTTGTAGGGAACGAACCGGCCGAACTCGGTGCGGCTGTCGGCGACGAAGATGGCGTCGTAGTCGACTCCCGAGGTGAGCAGCCGGACGTTGTTCCGCTCACGGGCGCGCGGATCGTTGGTCGGCAGGAATTCCCGCCGGTCCACGACCTTGCCGCCGAAGCGCCGGAGCGAGGTGACGAAACTGTCGGCGAACAGCCGGTCCTCCTCGCGCGGCCCGACCAGCACCAGCACCTCGTACCACTGTTTCTGGGCGAGGAACTGGGCGAGCCCGTCGGTGATCTGGGTGCGGCTGGGGATCACATGGAGGAGATTGGCCTGGCATTTCTCGCCGCGGAGTTCCGGATCCATGGCCGAGACGTTGAAGAGGAGGACGTCCCGGTCGCGCAATGCCGCGGCGAAGGGCGCGAGCGCCTCTCCCGGGAGATCGACCAGGAAGAAACGGGCGTCGCGTTCCGCGTAGAGCTTTTCGAAGGCCGCGAGCAGCCCCTCCGTGTCCCTTTCCCGGACGACCTCGAGGGCGAATTTCATCTTCAGGGCCCGGCCGACGATACGCGCTTCGCGCATCGCCGTCATCGCCCCGTCGACGGGATCGATCGCCGGCCGCAGCACCAGATTGGTATAGGTCTTGAGTCGGGCGTAACGGGGATCCTTGGCGAGCCCCAGATAGCCGAAGGTCACCTCCTGCTGGGCGCCGGCCGTCGCGGACGCCAGCAGGACGACGAGCAGCACCACCAGGACGCGCATCGGATCAGTCGTCGATCAGGGCGATGTACGGGATCTGCCCGACCGGCACCGATTTGACGTTGGTCAGTGTCTCGGTGTCGATGATCGAGACATCGTCGGAAAGGCCGTTGGTGGCGTACAGCTTCTTGCCGTCCCTGGTCAGGGTGAGGCCCCAGGTGCGGTTCCCGGTGAGAATGTACTTCTCGACCTCGCGGGTCGCGACATCGACCACGGCGACATGGTTGGCGCGTCCGAGGGCCACGTAGGCGGTCTCGCCGTCCGGGGTGATCAGCACGTCCACCGGGGTCACCTGCTCCGGGCGGAAGCCGCGGGGCAGGAAACTGATGGACTCCTTCACCTCGAAGGTCTCCATGTCGATGATGTCGACCCGTCCGGCCAGTTCCGCCGATACCCAGATCTCCCGCTCGTCCGGCGGGGTGGCGAAGCGCCGCGGTCGCGTGCCGACGACGATGTCGGCCAGCACCTCGTAGGTCTCGCCGTCGATCACATGGACCAGATTGGAGGCTTCGGCGGTGACCCAGATCTGCTTGTCGTCCTTGGTGACGTAGACACCCTCCGGCTCCTCGCCGGTATCCACCCAGGCGATCACCTCGCGGGTCTCCATGTCGATCACGCTCAGCGCCGCATCCTCCTCGTTGGAGACGAAGAGCCGCTTGTGCGCCCGGTCGAACTCGAAGGCCTCGGGTTCCTCGATGTAGGGTATTTCGTCGACATAGGCGAGCTTCTCGGGATCGACGATGCCGATCACGCTGTCGTCGGCGCAGGCGACGTAGAACAGGGTCTGATCGGCGTTCCACTCCATGTCCCGGGGACGGCCACAGACCTCGATGGTTGCGACCACCGTGTCCGTTTCGCCGTCGAGAACGGTGACGGTATCGCTCTTCTCGTTGCTGATGAAAACCAGTCCCGTACCCTTGGCGGCACCCGGGCCGCTCCAGGCGCTCAACGCGAGCATTGCCGCGAATAGCCCAGCCGTACGCACTCTTGCTCTCCCAGCCTCGTTCTTCTCTCGACCCTGAAGGGTTTCTTGTAATCCGGGGGTCGATAGTCGATTCCGTAACGCCCGTAAAGAGCCTCGAGCTCGCCGCTGGCGATGAGATCCTCGAGGATGCCGTTGACCGTCCGCCGCAGGAACCGGTCGGAGCGGCGCATGCCCACCGCGAGATTCCAGGCGAGCCCCTCGGTTTCGGCGAAGATGTCGAGGAGACGGAGCCGGATCTCGGGATTGTTCCGCCGGAACCAGCCGCCGCTGATCGGCGTGACCGCGGCCATGTCGATCTCGCCGCTGGCGACGGCGGCCATCATCTCGTCCTCGAAGGCGAAGGGAATCGTGGTCAGGCCGCGCTGTTCGAGGGTCATGTGCGCGATGGAACTCCGCATCACGCCGATCCGGAAGGCCGGTGTCAGATCCTCGACGCTGGCGATACCGTCGATCCCCGGTCGCACCGCCAGTACCACCCCGCTCCGGAAATAGGGCCGCGAAACCTTGAGGCGGCTGTCCTCGAGCGCCTCGCGGTCGGCGATGGTCCCCATCACCATGTCGCAGTCGGCCCGTTTCATCTGATAGCCGAGAATCACCCAGTCGACCGACAGCCGCACGCCCAGGCGCTCGGCGACGAGCTCCGCGAGCTCGAGCTGGATGCCGGGCGGATCCCCCTTGCGGCTGGCGAAGGGCAGGGCGTTGGGATGGGCGCAGACCTGCAGGATGCCGCGGCGCCGGATGTCTTCCAGCGGCCGCGCCGCCACCGTCTCGGTGAGGATTACGAGACCGAGGAGCGAGCCGACGACGGCCGAAAGACGTCGCGCGTTCACCGGACGCTCGCCTCTTCCCGCGGCTCGAGAGCTCGAATATAGGCGACGATCTCGTCGATATCCTCGTCCGAGAACATCTTTCCGAAGGCCGGCATGCGGCCCGGCCGCCCCTTCGCGATCCGGTTGCGCAGAAACTCGTCGCTGCGTTCGGTGTTCATGAGCCGTGGCCCCTTGCCGGCCTTGCGCCCGCCGTCCTCGTGACAGAAGCCGCAGACGCTGGCGAACAGATTGGGCACGTCGAGATGCTCGGCCGTCGCCGGTCCGGCCGACGCGGTCGCCAGCAGCAGCAGCGCCGGAATGCCCCCGAGCCTGATCGTCATCGCGCATCCTCCCTTCCCCCTCGAGGGGCGAAAAGGTGGGGGCCGGCGCCCCCACCCGCGAAGCCGTTTCCGACCGGTCGTTCACTCCGGAAGGGTGAAGGTGACCAGCCAGCCCTGATCGGTGGCCATGCTCTTGTAGGGCTCACCGAACAGATCGGGATAGGCGTCGCCCACCAGCGACCCCCAGCCCACCGCGACGGTGATGTACTGCTTGCCGTCGACGGCATAGGAGATGATGCCCCCGTTGTGGCCGAGACCGTTGTTCTGCGACCAGAGCTCGGTGCCGTTGCGGGCGTCGTAGGCCCGGAGCACACCGCGGGCATCGGGCACGAACAGGAGATCGCCGCCGGTCGACAGCAGGCTGGCCAAGGGCGGCTCGGGAAAATCGATCCGCCAGGCGAGCTCGCCGGTGATCGGATCCCGCGCATCGACATGGCCGTAGGCCTTGCCCCCTTCGGGATCGGTGAAGGTGAAGTTGGCGCCGATGTTGAGCTGGGCCATGGGCTCGAGGATCGGCGTCGTCTTCACGATCTCGAGGTCCATGCACCATTCGTTGCCGACCTTGTAGTAGAGGCCGGTCTTCGGGTTGTAGGTGCCCGAGTTCCACGAGATGCCACCGGCGATGGCGGGGCAGAGATTGGTGTGCTTGCCCTCGCGCATGTCGCGCCGGCCGATCAGGTTGCCCTTCTCGTCGACACCCTCGATGAAGTTGATGTTCTTGACCAGCGGCCAGGCGTTCTTGAAGTTGAGCATCTCGTCGTAGACGTAGACATAGCCGCCTTTGTTGGGATGGACGATGTAGGTCTCGCCGTCCCGCTCGATGCGCAGGAATTCGCCCACCGCGCTGTCGAAATCCCAGGCGTCGTGCGGCAGTTCCTGGAAGTAGCTGACCAGCTCACCGGTGTCCGGATCGAGGGCGATCACCGAGCTCGTGTAGAGATTGGTGCCCGGCCGCGGTCCCTTCGTCTCCCAGTCGGGACCGGCCCAGTCGTAGAGCGGCGCCGGGTTGCCGGTGCCCCAGTAGACGATGTCCTTGGCCTGGTTGTAGGTGCCCGGCATCCAGCCGCCGCCGCCGCCGGTGCGCCAGGACTCGTTGCCCCATGTCTTCTTGGCTTCCTCGGTGCCGGCGACGGTGAAGAATTCCCACACCTTCTTGCCGGTCTTGGCATCGACACCGAAGATCGGCCCGCGCCACGGCCACTCGCCGCCCTGGGCGCCGATCAGGACCTTGTCCTTGACGACGATCGGTGCGCCGGTGAAGCCGACGGTGAGCTTTTCCGAGTCGACGAGCTTGGTGTCCCAGACCGGTGCGCCGGTCTTCATGTCGACGGCGATCAGGCGGCCGTCCACGGTCCCCACGTAGACGTTGCCGTGGCCGAGGGCGATCCCGCGATTGTAGGGCGAGTGGGTCTGCTGGGCGATCAGATCCTCGTTGAGTTCGGGAATGTAGGACCAGATCAGCTCGCCGGTCGCCGCATCGAGGGCGAACAGGCGGCTGTAGGAACCCGAATAGTAGAGAACCCCGTCGGCCACCAGCGGCATCGACTGCAGGCCGCGTGTCGCCCGCCCGGGGGTGTGCGTCCAGGCGACCTTGAGATCCTTGACGTTGGTGGTGTTGATCTGATCCAGCGGGCTGTACTGCCAGTCCTCGTAGCTGCGCCGGTACATCAGCCAGTCGTTGGGGTTCTTGGCGGCGTTCTCGAGCCGCGAAGGATCGACGGCCCAGGCCGGGCCCGTCGGCGGGACCACCGCCGCGAAGCCCACGACCGCCGCCGTCAAAAGCAGATGCTTGCGCATGAAAGCCTCCCCTTTCTTCCGAAAACCTCGATACGCGACGGCCGACCGGATCCGGGGATTTCCCGCAGCCTGCCGCACCGTCTTCACCGCTCGCTACCGCTGCACCTCCCTTCCGCTCCTGTCTTCATTCCACCGCGACGCGGTCGGCACGGCCGGGCACCGGCCCTTCCACACGCACCCGCCGGCCGGGGACGAGATCGGCCAATACCCCGGCCGCGGACCGCGCCACCAGAAAGGACGAGCGCGTGCCGGTCGCCGTTTCGATCACCAGCAGCGCGCGGTCGCGATCGACCACGATCGCGGTGCCTTCGAGGGCGAAAGGCTCTCGCCTGGTGCAACGCCTGTCGGTAGGCGTCAGCCTGCCGTCCCCCATCTCGTGGAGAGTCCCGCCGCAATCGCGGAACCGGATCCGGCCGTCGGAGGTCGCCACCGGCCAGCCCAGGAGGCGCCCCATTCCCTTGACCAGCAGGACTTCGGCGCCGATGGCCGTCGGCGATACGAGAATCGCGATCATCACGGCGTATCGCAGCCCGGACAACCCGCAGCCTCCCCTTTCATTTCATCATGCCCAAGGCGGCGGTGGATGTGAAGAGCAAAACATCCGCCGGGGTCGCATCCCGCAGGTGACATGCCGGCCACGGGTCTCCGGGAAGGCGGCGTACGGCGATCGGCCGCCGGTCGTGAACGGACGGCTCCGCGAGCCGCCGCCCGGGCGATGGTCGGCGGCCGTGAGAGCGGGCCGCGCCTGCTTGCGAGGCCTCGAGATCTGGTTTATGCGCTCGTCCGGCGGCACGGCACCGGAGCCGCCGTTCAGCCGACCGTCGCCGGGCCTCCGTTCAGGATCCGGTCCGTTTTCCCGCCCCGAGGTGGCCAACGGTGAAGATCGAACGCGAGTCGCTTTCGGAACACTACGAGTCCGTCGAGGTGCCAACCTCGGGACCGAGCCTGCGGCGCTGGTGGGCGATCGCCGGACCGGCCCTGCTGGTTTCGGTCGGCTACATGGATCCCGGCAACTGGGCCACCGACCTCGCCGCCGGCAGCCAGTACAATTACGCCCTCCTCTGGGTGCTGCTGATGTCCAACCTGATGGCCATGCTGCTGCAGAGCCTGGCCGCCCGGTTGGGGATCGTGTCCCGCAGGGACCTCGCCCAGGCCTGTCGGGAGACTTTTCCCGGCTGGATCAACATCCCCCTCTACGTGCTGGCCGAGATCGCCATCATCGCCACCGATCTCGCCGAGGTCCTCGGCTCGGCGATCGCCTTCCAGCTCCTGTTCGGCATCCCCCTGCTCTGGGGGGTGGTGATCACCACCCTGGACGTGCTGCTGCTGCTGGCTCTCACCAGCTTCGGCATCCGTAAGCTGGAGGCGGTGATCCTTTCCTTCGTGGCGACCATCGGCGTCGCCTTCCTGATCGAGATCTTCCTCGCCGAGCCCGACTGGGGCGGCGTCCTTCGCGGCTTCGCGCCCTCGCTGCCCGACAGCGGGGCGCTCTACATCGCGATCGGCATTCTCGGCGCCACCGTCATGCCCCACAATCTCTATCTCCATTCCTCGCTGGTGCAGACCCGCCTCGTGGGACGCTCGGAAAAGGACGTTCGTGCCTCGATCCGTCTCAACACCATCGACTCGGTGATCTCCCTGAATCTCGCCTTCCTGATCAACGCCGCCATCCTGATCATGGCCGCCGCCGTGTTCTATCGCAGCGGCCTCCACGACATCGCCGAGATCCAGGATGCCCACCGCATGCTGGAGCCGATCCTCGGCGCGGCGATCGCCCCGATCGCCTTCGCACTGGCGCTGCTGGCATCCGGCCAGAGCTCGACGATCACCGCCACGCTCGCCGGTCAGATCGTCATGGAGGGCCATCTGAACATCCGCATCCGCCCCTGGCTGCGACGGCTCATCACCCGGCTTCTGGCGGCCGGGCCTGCGGTGCTCGCGATCCTCTGGTTCGGCGAGAACGCGACCGGCGATCTCCTGATCCTGAGCCAGGTCGTGCTTTCCCTCCAGCTTCCCTTCGCGGTCGTCCCGCTCATCCACTTCGTCGCCGACCGGCGGCGGATGAAGAATTTCGCCGCCGGTCCGGTGATTCAAGGCCTCGCCTGGCTGATCGCCGGCGTGATCGTGGCCCTCAACCTCAAGCTGGTGAGCGACGAGATCTCGGGCTGGATCGCGGCCGCCGGGGACGAGGCCTGGATCCTGCGGATCACCCTTCTGCCCCTGGTGGCGCTGCTCCTGCTCCTGCTCGCCTACGTCGCCGTCCGACCCTGGATCGACCGCCTGCGGGCCGTGCCGCGGCCGGTGCCGACGACCGGGATCCACGGTCGCATGGAGGCGGGCGAGCTCGCGGTCCGCCCGGCTGCCGCCTACCGGCGGATCGCCGTCGCCCTCGATTTCGGCGATGGCGAGGAACAGCTCGTCAACGAGGCGCTCCGCTTCGCCGAGCGGGAGGGCACCGACATCGTCCTGATGCATGTCGTGGAAAGTCCCGTCGCCAGGGCGATGGGCGATCATGCGGCCGATTTCGAGACCGAGGCCGACCGGCGGCGGCTGGAGACCCTGTGCGAGAAGCTGCGTGCGGCGGGCTATCGCGCATCCTGCCGTCTCGGTCTCGGCGATCCCATCGCCGAGCTGGCGCGCCTCGTCGAGGAGGAGGGGGTGGAGGCGGTCGTCCTGGGCGCCCACGGACATCGCGGCCTGACCGACATCGTCTACGGCAACACGGCGAGCGCCCTGCGCCATCGGATCGGCGCCACGGTCATCATCTGCCCGCTGAAGCCGCCTTCCGCGGGCTGATCCGGGCCGAACGGATGCGGGGGGCCGAAGCCCCCCGCGTGATGGGTGGTCGGAGGTGGTTCAGTCGATGGCCACCGGCGCGCCGATCGACCCCGTGGCCCCGACGATGGGCACCGGGCTGTAGACGTACATGAAGGTCCACACACCATCCGCGACCAGCTCGTCCAGGTACATGTTCTCCTGGTTGACGAGCCCGTGCCGCGGCATGAGGTGCTGATGGACGCAGAAGGCGCAGGCGGGATCGGGATTGGGGACCACCTCGGTGGGCCAGGTGTCGGCCCCGACGACGCCGGCCTTGACCTCGTCGGTGAGCCAGCGGGCCACCTCCATGCCGATGCCGGGGGCGCCGGAATTGAACTTCTCGTTGTCGACGTTCCACAGCTTGCCCCAGCCGGTATGGAAGAAGACGCCGTCACCTTCGGCGAACTGGAAATCGGCCATGCCCTGCCGCTCGAGCGCGGCCCTGACGTCGGCCATGGTGATTTCGTCACCGGCCTCCATCATCTCCACGCCCCGCGCGCCGGCGATGTCGAGAAGGACGCCGCGGGCGACGATGGGGTGGAGCTTTTCCGTCCCGAGCTTCTTCAGCCCGTAGGCATCGCCCACCTCGGTCTCGGTGAAGCCGTTGTAGAAGCGCATCCGGTCCTTGTCGCCGGGACCGCCGATCATGACGCCGATATGGCCGAGCCCGTCGAACTGGGTGCCCACCTGGCCGATCTCGGTGGCCAGGAACTCGTCGTGCCAGATGATCCTGTTGGCACCGAACGGACCGCCGGTGGGGGTGCCCGGAATGCGCAGGCTGAACTTCCGGGCACCGAACAGCGGCATCTTCGCTTCGTAGGGGCGGCCGAGCTTGTAGACCTTGCCCTTGTCGGCCTCGGCGATCGCCCGCATCACCACTTCGGGCTTGGTGTACCAGTTGGTGGAGCCGGCCTCGTCGCCTTCACCCCAGAGCGGATGGGGCCACCATTTCTCGCCGATCGGCGTCTCCGGCTCGCCGATCACCCAGGGCTTGCCGCCGCATTCCTGCCAGTTTTCCGGCGAGCATTGCGCGCGGACCTCGTCCGCCGCGCCGAAGGCCATCATCGCGACCGCCAGCGCGGCCGTACCCGTCGAACGCCACATGGGTCTCCTCCCCGATTGGATCGGTTGTCGGCACAACTCGGCCGAAGCCGAGTCGCGCGGCGACGATACGCAAAAAGCCGCGGGCTGGGGAGGGAAAACCCGGAGGTGATCCTTCCCCGCCGTCAGCCGGTGACGATCCGGAAACGGTAGGGGGAATGCAGCCCGCCGGCGATCACCAGGTTTTCGCCCCGTCGCAGCGCCGCCCGCGAGCGTGGGAAATCCTGCCCGATGTAGGTGTCGCCGACCGCCGTACCGAGCTTGCTCGAGGTGTCCGATACGACGAGGCCGTCTTCGGTACGCAGGATCACGAAGTGATGTCGCGACAGACGGTACGGACGGCTGTCGACGAGGGCGAGATCCACGGGCGCCGTGGGCGCCCGCTCGCCCCGGTCGGGCCGTCGGCCGACGGCGAAGGGAAAATGGCCGACCACGAGCCCTTCCGCCGGCATCTGCCGTTCCAGTTCCGGTGATGCGGGAAGGATCCGCACCGCCGGGAGCTCCTCGGCCGCCGGTACGGGCTGGTCCGCCGAAAGCTCGACCAGCCGGTCGTCGGCACTGCGCAAGCGCTCGCTCAGCCGCCGCAGCAGTTCGCGGGCGAGCTCGGGATGCCGGCTGATCTCGTCGAGGAAACGCCGGCGATCGAGGAACCGGGCCACGACCGGCGTTCGGGCCCGTACGCCGGCGCTGCGCGGACGGCCTTCGATGGCCCCCATCTCGCCCACGTATTCGCCGCTCCGGACGATCCCCACGACCACCTCGCGACGTCCCAGACGGCGGACGATCTCCACCTCGCCTTCCAGCAGCAGGGCGACCTGCTCACTCGCTTCACCCTGGGCGAAAATGACGGAACCGGATTCGAACCGTCTCTCCTCGCCCGGCTCGCCTTCCGGGCCGGTTCCCGTCGTGGCCGGCAGCGACATGCGGCGTTCACCCCCTTCGGTTGTCGGCGCGGCATCCTAGCCCCTTCCCGGCACCTGACAAAATCTCCCGATGTCGTTAAACAGCCCCGGTCGTCCGGAACCGGGCTCCCGTACCTGCGGAACCGCTGCGCCTCATGAACCGCCATCGCGCTTCGACGCCGCGCCGTCTGGAAGAGCTTCCCCATGCCCGGCGCGTGCTCGCCGAGCTGGCGGCCGACTGCCGTCGCGGACGCCTCGCCCTGTTCCTGGATTTCGACGGTACCCTGGCGCCGATCGCCGCCCATCCTCGTCTCGCGAGGCTCGATGCCGGGCTCCGCCGGATCCTCGCCGAGCTGGCGGCCCGCATTCCGGTGGCGATCGTCAGCGGCCGGGCCGCCGCCGATGTGCGGAGACTGGTGGATCTCGCCGAGGTCTACATCGCCGGCAGCCACGGGTTCGAGATCCTCGGTCCCGGCGGGCTGGTCCACGACGAGGGCGCAGCTTTCGCCGCCGAACTGGATGCCGCCGAAGGGGACGTCGTCGAGGCGGTGGCGGACCTTCCCGGTGTCTGGGTGGAGCGCAAGCCCTACGCCATCGCGGTTCATTTCCGTGACGCCCCGGGAGCGGTCGCGGAGGCGGTGGAGGACCGTCTCCGCCAGGTCAACGGGAACCGTCCCGCGCTCCGGATGGGTGCCGGCAAGAAGGTGATCGAGCTGCGGCCGGCCAAGGACTGGGACAAGGGTCGGGCGGTGCTCTGGCTCCTGGCCGAGGTGATGGGATCCGCGGTCCGCCCGGTCTTCCTCGGTGACGATACGACCGACGAGGACGCGTTCCGCCGTCTCGGGGATCGCGGCGTCGGTATCGTCGTCGGCGAGGATCGGCGTCCGACCCACGCCCGCTACCGTCTGCGCGACCCCGGGGAGGTGCGGGCGTTCCTGGGTGCGCTGCTGGAGGGCTGCCGCGGGAAGGCGCGGGAGGGTTCCGGCGGCTAGAGATGGGCGGTGGCGGGCAGGACGGCCAGATGGCTGTCGACCCCCCGCACGCCCTCGACCGATTCCGCGGCCACGCGGAGCGCCTCGGCCTCGGCCTTGGAGGAGACGAGCCCCCAGAGATGGACGATACCGTCGGCGACGACGATGTTCACATAGGGATGGTAGTCGAGACCGGCGGTCTCGAGTTCCTTCAGAAGCCGCTCGCGGAGGGCGCTGTCGTCGGCCGCCGCGGGAGGCGCCTCGTGCCGGCTGGCGATCGCCCGCAGCAGGTCGGCGCGGCTGATGATCCCCACGAGACGGCCGTCTTCGACCACCGGCACCCGCTTGACATGGTGCTCTTCCAGCAGGCGCGCGACCTTGCCGATCGGCATCTCCGGCGTCACCGTCACGAGGTGGCGGGTCATCACGTCCCGCGCCTTCCGGCCGTGGGTGCGCACGTACTCCGCGGCGCGTTCCTCGGGGATGCCGAGCATCGCCAGCCACCAGGAGCCGCGATGCGGGCCGCCTTCCTCGATCCGGCGCATGAGATCGCCTTCGCTGACGATGCCCACCAGACGCCCGTCGGGCTCGACCACCGGGACGCCGCTGATGCGTTTTTCGAGCAGCAGGCGGGCGATGTCGGCGACCGCCGTGTCGGGTTCCACGGTGACGACGTTCCTGGTCATGACGTCGCGTGCCAGCATCGGTTTCCTCCCCGCCTTCCCGTCCGATGGCCATCCTCCGGACGGCCGGACGCCCACCGTCCGGCGAGGATCCTATCGCGACCGGCAGCTTGGCGAAAGATGGAGCGGGTGATGGGAATCGAACCCACGACATGCAGCTTGGGAAGCTGCCGTTCTACCACTGAACTACACCCGCCTCGGCTCTATTGATTAGGGATCGCGGCGCGAAGGTCAACTCCCTCCTCGGGGTGACGGTTGCGCATTTCCGAGCCCGCGCGTCTCTGGTAGACGGGCTCGGCGAGGGCCGGCCGATCGCCCGGTCCGGTCGTCTCGTTCCATCGCGGCGCGGACGGGCTCTGATGCTGACGGGAATCTCGGGACGAAGGCGCGGCTCGCCCGCGTCTTCGGGGAAACAGGAGGCGGCGATCGACCACCCGATCCTCGCCGCGCTGGTGGCCGGCGGCCGTCTGGGCACGGAAGCGGCGGCGCGCGCCGAGCGGCTCGCCGCCGAGAGGGGCTTGCCCCTGCCGGTGGTCCTGCGCGAGCTCGAACTGCTGGACGACGAGGAATGGGTGACGACCACCGTCGCCTATTTCGGGATCGCGCGCGCCGGTCCCGAGGAGATCCCCCCGGCGCCGCTCCTCGAGGATGTGTTCGCCCGCAGCTTCCTGCGTCACAATCGCCTCCTGCCGCTCGCCGCCGACGAGCGGAACCTGCGGCTGGGGATGGCCGATCCGGCGGATGCCACCCTGGTCCATGCGGCGGCGGTGGCCAGCGGCCGCAACATCGTTCCGATCGCGGTGCCGCTCCTGCTCGTCGAGGCCGCCCATGCCCGCTACTGGGATCAGGGCGCGGAGGCGATCGCCCGGATCGTCGCCGACATCGGCGAGGAGGAGGGCGGCGGGGAGGCGGCGGATGCCGTCGGCGAGGCGGAAGAGGCGCCCGTGGTGCGGCTGGTGGAACAGCTCCTCACGGACGCGGTGCGGCTCCGCGCCTCCGATCTCCACGTCGAACCGACAGCCGAAAGGCTGCGCGTCCGGCTGCGGGTTCACGGGACCCTGCGGGAAACCGCGGCTCCGCCGGCCCGGCTCGGACCTGCGGTCGTGTCGCGGATCAAGATCCTGGCCGGACTCGATGTCGCCGAGCGGCGGCTGCCCCAGGACGGGCGCACCCGTCTGCGGATCTGCGGTCGCGAGGTCGATCTGCGGGTGGCGACGATGCCGACGATTCACGGCGAAAGCGCGGTCGTGCGCGTGCTCGATCACGCCCAGCGGCGGGTCGGGCTCGGTGAGCTGGGTCTGCCGCCGGCGGTGGAGGCCCGGTTTTCGCGGCAGCTCGTGGCGCCGCACGGAATGCTGCTGGTGACCGGTCCCACCGGCAGCGGCAAGACGACCACCCTCTACGCGGCGCTGCAGCGGCTCGATGCGACGGCGGCCAAGATCGTGTCGATCGAGGATCCGATCGAATACCAGCTTCCCGGCATCACCCAGATCCAGGTACGGCCGGAAATCGGTCTCGATTTCGCCCGCGTCCTGCGGGCCGTGCTGCGCCACGATCCGGACACGGTGATGGTCGGCGAGACGCGCGATCCGGAGACCGCCGAAGTGGCCGTTCATGCGGCGCTGACCGGTCATCTGCTGCTCACCACCCTGCACACCAACACCGCCGCCGGTGCCATCGCCCGTCTCCTGGACATGGGCGTCGAGCCCTATCTCCTGGCCTCGGTCGTGCGTGGCGTGCTCGGCCAGCGTCTGGTCGGTCTGCTCTGCCCCGAATGCCGTCGTCCGGCGGCCGCCGAGGGCGGCGAGCGGGAGCTGCTGCGGCGCGCCGGAATCGCCGCCGGAGGCGAAATCACCCTGTACCGTCCGGCCGGTTGTCGGGCCTGCGAAGGGATGGGCTATGTCGGCCGCATCGGCATCTTCGAGTTCTTCGAGATCGACGAGGAGATCCGGGAGGCGATCCGTGCCCGCCGTTCGACCCAGGAACTGCTGGCCCTCGCCCGTCGTCGGGGGATGACCACCATGTTCGAGGACGGCGCCGCCAAATGCCTGGCCGGGCAGACGACGCTCCGGGACGTCTGCCGGGTCACCGAGGACTGGTGATGCCCGTCTTCCTGTTCCGCGCCCTGACGGCGGAGGGGGAGTCGGTCAGCGGCAGGATCGAGGCGGTGGACGAGCGCGGCGCCCTCGAACGCCTCAAGGGGCGTGGTCTCATCCCCGTCCGGGCCTGGCCCGCCGGACGCGGCCGGTGGGCGCGCATCGCCACGTTCCCGCATCGCGATCGCAGCCGCCTCGTCACCTCGCTGACCCGCGAGCTGGCCGTGCTGCTGGGCGCCGGGGAGCGGCTCGAACGGGCGCTCGCCGCCATCGCCGAAGGCCTTTCCGACCGCGTCGCGAGCGCGATGCTGGCGACGGTCCGCCAGCAGGTGCGCTCCGGCGTCGCCCTCAGCCGGGCGCTGGCCGCCTTTCCGGATCTGTTCGATGCCGCCTATGTGGCGGTGGTGGCCGCCGGCGAGGCCGCCGGCAGGCTCCCGGAGGCCCTCGGCCATCTCGCGGAACTGCGGGAGCGACGCGAGCGCTTTCGCCGCCAGGTTTCGGCGGCGCTGCTCTATCCCGCGGTGCTGGCGATCGCCGGCCTGCTGGCGATCGCCTTCATTCTCGGGGTGGTGATACCGGAACTCGTGCCCCTGGTCGGCGAGCGGCGCGCCGATCTGCCGGCGGCCGCCCGCTTCGTGTTCGCCGCTTCCGATCTGCTGCGCGGCCGCTTCGAGATGGTGGCCGGCGGCGTCCTGCTGCTCGCCCTGCTGCCGCTCGGTCTGCGGCGTCTGCCGAGGGCGGCCGAGCTCGGAGACCGGCTGGCCCTGATCCTGCCGGGGTTCCGTACGCTTTCCCGGGAGCGCACCAGCGCCGAATTCACCCGCGGTCTGGCCCTGTTGCTGGAAGGTGGACTGGATCTGCCCAACGCGGTCCGGCTGACCCGGGGCATGGTGACCAATCGCCACGCCGCGCGGGCGGTCGCCGAAGTGGCGAGAGGGCTGCGCGAAGGGCGGCGGCTCGCGGACTGTCTGACGGAGGCCGACATCCTCGCCCCGCTCGCCCTCCGCCTGCTGCGTACCGGGGAGGAGAGCGGCCGGCTGCAGGCCACGGCGGCCTTTCTGGCCGGGAATCTCGAGGAGCGGGTGAGCGAGCGCCTGAAGCGGCTGGTGCAGCTCGTCGAGCCGATTCTGATCATCCTCCTCGGTGCGCTGGTGGCCGGAATTCTCGGTGCCGTGCTCTCGGCCCTGCTCTCCGTCAACACCCTGGCCTTCTGACCGTGGTGCGGAATAAGGGCGCCCCGGTCCGCGTCTGTTCTTTGGTTCGCGCGAAAGACGAGGACGGACAGACAAAAGCATGAGCGGTAGACGGCCATCGGCGATCGGACGGCCCTTCGGGCGCACGGGCATCCGGATCGGCCTGCTGTCCGGCATTCTCGCGACGGCGGGCACGGCTCTCGCCGACAGCACACCCGGAGCCGAGCCGGAGACGGAACCCTATCGGGCGATCGTCGAACGGCCGCTGTTCCGTCCCGGGCGACGTCCCGAGCCGCCGGCGCCGGTCCTCCGGGCGGCGGTGGATCCGGCCGCGGTCGAGCCGGAAGCCGGTGATCTCCCGCCCGCGGATCCCGGGATCGCGTTTCTCGGCACCGTCCTGCACGACGGGCGCATCGTCGCGCTGGTCGCCCTTCCGGACCGGTCCGAGCCGCTGCGGCTGACCGTCGGCTCGGAGATCGCCGGCTGGCGCGTGACCGACATCGAGCCCACGCGGCTCGTGATCGAGACCGAGGACGCCTACGAAGAATACACGATTCTCGAGTAGGGGCCGACGGCACCGGGCGACCGGGACGCCGACCTCCGCCGGTGGGAAGGGCGACAGGACGAAGGAGAGGTCATTGAGGAATTGGCGCCGAACCCGGAGCACTGGCGATGGCGAGGCCGGCTTCACCCTGCTCGAGCTGCTGGTCGTGCTGGCGGTGCTGGCACTGCTCGCCGGGCTGGTCGCGCCGCGGGTGATGAGCTATCTGGGCGGGGCGCGTCAGGACACCGCGCGTCTCCAGATCGACCGGCTGGCCACGGTCCTCGATTTCTACCGTCTCGACGTCGGCTCCTATCCGACCACCGAACAGGGGTTGCATGCGCTGATCGAGGCACCGCCCGGAGTGGAAGGCTGGCGCGGACCCTATCTCGACGAGAAGGAGGTCCCCCGGGATCCCTGGGGTAATCCGTTCGTCTACCGGGCACCGGGTGCGGAGAGCGCGTTCGAACTGCTGTCGCTGGGCGCCGACGGGCGACCGGGGGGCGAAGGCGAAGATGCGGACCTCTCCAGCGGCGACCGATGACAGGGGGTTCACCCTGCTGGAACTGCTCGTGGTCGTCACGGTGCTGGCGCTGGTCTCGGGGCTGCTCGTCCACCGTTACCGGACCGGTGACGCCGGGGAGAGCTTCGAGAGGCGGATCGCCGCCGTCCGCGGGCTGCTGGAGGCGGCGGGTGCCGAGGCGGTCCTGCGGGGCCGGATGCGGGTCGTGAGCCGGGAGGAGATCGCCGCCGCGGCCCCGGGCCTCGTGGTCGCCGTGCCGCCGGGCGGCGGCGTCGGCCCGATCACCTTTCTGCCCGACGGAACCGCCTCGGGCGGAACCCTTCTTCTCGCCGGCGAGGGAGGCAGGGTGAAACTCGAGGTCGACTGGCTGACAGGGAGGCCGATGTTCGGTGATCCGTGACCGTGGTGCAGGGCAGTGGGGCTTCACGGTGCTCGAGGCCCTGGTGGCGGTGGCCGTGCTGGGTCTGGTCGCCCTGGGCATTCTCCGGCTGGTCGGCGAGACGGCGCTGGCCGCCCAGCGCGGCGAGGCGGCGCGACTGCGGGCCGCTCTCGCCGATGCGGTGTGGCAGCTCGTCCGGCTGGATGCGGCCGATCCGCGGACCGTCGGGTCCCTGATGCCGGAGGGCTACAGCTGGGAGATCGAACGGACCGCCGAGCCCGGATCGCCGATGGACGGGCTGGTCGCGGTGACCATCACGGTGACCGATCCCTCGGGGCGGAGTTTCGTCCTGCGCAGTCTCGACTACCGATCATGAAAGCGGCGCGGGAGACCGGTTTCACCCTGCTCGAGGTGCTCGTGGCGACGGCGCTCCTGGCCCTCCTGGGGCTCGCCCTCCTGGGCCTCGTGCGGACGACGGCGAGCCTGTCCGCGGACGTCGGGGAGCGTTTCGTCGAGGCGGCCCATCTGCGCACCGCCCGCGGCCTGCTGGCGGACCGGCTCGTGCGGGCGCTGCCCGTCACCTTCCCGTCCGCCGACGGATCGGGGCTCGCCTTCGACGGCGGCCCGAGGGTCCTGCGGTTCCTCGCCGCCGAACCGCCCTACGGCCGGTTTCCGGGCCTCGCGGCGTGGGAGTTCGCGTTGGAGGAAGTGGCGGAGGGAACCCTGGTCAAGGTCCGCGTCGCACCGGCGCCGGCGACCGGCGATCCGCTGCGGGCACTGGCGGAATCGGACTGGCGTCCGGTCGCGAGAATCGCCGCCCGCCTGCGGTTCACCTATCTCACCGCGGCCGAGCCGGGAGCAGGCGGCTGGATGGCCGACTGGCGCGAGCGCACCGATCTGCCGCGGGCGGTCCGGGTGACGGGCGAGAACCACGCCCGTTGGCCTCCCCTGATCGTGCCGCTGCGCATTCCCGAACTCGGCGGCTGTGCCGGAATCGGTACCGGAGCGGCGGCATGCCCCTCCTGAAGGACGCGTTCCGACGCCACCGGCCGGCCGAGGAGGGCATGGCCCTGATCATGACTCTCTGGGTGCTGACCGCCTTGGCGGCGATGGTGGTGCCCCTGGCCGTGGGGGCCCGCCAGGACGGTCTGCGCAGCCTGCGGGCCATCGAGGATGTCACCCTGAGGGCGGCGATCGACGCCGCCTTCGCCCGGGCCCTGGCCGAAATCGCCGCCGGTGAGGCCGGCCTCGGCCGGGAGCGGGAATGGCGCTTCGGGGAGGTCGAGCTCCGCTACCTCGTCGGTGGCGAGAGCGGCCGCGTCGATCTCAACGCCGCTTCACCGGAGACCCTCGAGGCGTTGTTCGCGGCCCATGGTTTCGCCGGGGCCGAGGCGGCGGCATTGCGCGATCGCCTTCTCGATTGGCGCGACCGTGACGATCTCCGACGTCTCCGGGGTGCCGAACGGGCGGACTACGAGGCCGCGGCGGCGACGGAGATGCCCGGTGACGGACCGTTGCGACATCCGGGCGAGCTGCGCCGGGTCCTCGCCGGGGCCGGCATCGCGGAAGCCGGCCCCGGCTCGCGCCTGGAGGAGGATGTCACCGTCTGGACGGGGGCGACGGCACCGGTTCCGCGGCTGGCGTCACCACGATTGCGCGCCCGGCTCGGGGGTCTCGGGGCGACGGTCCCGGAAGGCGAGGAAGATCCTTCGATCACCGGCCGTGACCTCGATCCCGGCGGGGTCTATCGTATCGACATCCGGGCGAGATTGCCGAACGGTGCGGCGCGGCGGACCATGGCGGTGGTCGCGCAGCGGGAAGGCGGCTGGCGGACTCTGGAATGGATGACGCCGCTTGTTCTGGAGGAGCGCGATGAGTGATCGCCGGTTGCCCCGGGCGCGGCGGGGTCTCCCGGACGCCGGTTTCCCGATCGCCGCCGACCCCCGCCTGCGGCCGCGGCGCTCGGTACTGATCCTGCTGGTCGGCGACGGTGGTCTCCGGGCCTGGCTGCGTCGGGGCGAAAAGATCGAGGTTCTCGGCCGGCTGCCCGGACCCTCCTCCGGGACCGGCGGAGGAGCCGATCTCTCCCGTCTCCTGGAGCGGCTCGCGGGCGGCCGGCAACGGCGGTCGGTCACCGTCGTCCTCCGTCTCGAAGCCAATGCCGGGCTCGTGCGCGAGGATCTGCTGCCGAAACGGGCGGCCCGGGATCTCGAACAGATCCTCGTCAACCGCATCGATGTTCTCACTCCCTGGTCGGCGGAGGAGGTTCTGTTCACCTGCTGGAACCTCCGCCGTCGGGACGGCGGGCGGCTGGCGGTCTCCCTGGCGGCGGCCAGGAAAGCGCGGGTCGAGGCGGGCCTCGCCGTCGTCCGCCGTTTCGGCCTCACTCCCGACATCGTCGATTTCGTGGTCGACGCGCCGACCGCCCCGCCGCGTTTCGATCTCATGCTGCCGCCGCCACGAAGCCGGCTGCCGGGCCTGCTTCGCGCCACCGCCGCGACGACCTTGGGCCTGCTGGCGCTCGCCGGTCTTTGGCTGGGTCTCGAACTGGCCGACCTCGACCGCCGCCTCGCCGCCCGGCAGGAACGTCTCGAGATGGTGCGGTGGGAACTCGCGAGCCGGATCGAGGCCTTGCGCGAGGAGGAGGGGGGACCGTCCGCCGCGCGCCTCCTGGCGAGGCTGGGCGGCGAACGTGCCTCGCCGCTCCGCCTGCTGGATGCGCTCAGTCGTCTCCTCCCCGACGGGGTGTGGCTGGAAAGCCTGGTGCTCCGGGGACGGGATCTCGAGATTCGCGGCATCGCCGAGGACCCCGCGGAGCTGGTCCGGCTGTTCGAGAGCTCACCCGATTTCGCCGATCCGCGTTTCGTCGCCCCCGCCGTGCGCGTGGCGGCTGAGGGCAGGGAAGGTCCGGCCGAGATCCGGTTCGCTCTCGCGGTCGAGGTCGGGGGGGGATTGCTGGCGATGCACCGATCCCCGGCATCGACGGCGGAGGAACCCGAGCGATGAGGCGCCGGTCGCCGGGGCGGGTCTGGCCGCTTCCGACGGCGGTGCTCCTCGCCGCCGGCCTCGTGCTCGGCGGCGGAATCCATCTCGAGGAGCGCCGCGCCCGGCTCGCCCTCGTCGAACGGCAGGTGGCCGAGCTCGAGACACGTCTCGCGCGTCTGGACCGGGAACCGTCGTCGGGCGCCGCAGGAGCGACGGAGGAGGTGGCGGATATCCTGCTGCGGGCCGAAAGCGACACCCTGGCCGCCGCCGAGCTGCAGAGCCGGCTCACGACGATGATCGCTGCCGCGGGCGGCGAACTGCAGTCGGTCCGGATCCTGCCGGCCGAGGATCTGGCGCCGTTCCGGCTGATCCGCCTGGAGACCCGCTTCAGCGGCGATCACGCGGCTCTGCGCGAGCTGCTGTTGGCGGTCGAACGGGAGGATCCGCCGCTCCTCGCCGACAGCTTTTCGGTGCGGGCCCGCGACGGCGGCGAGAAACTGGTGATCGAGCTGGCGGTTTCGGCGCCGGCGCGGGTCGGCGAGAGCGTGGCGCGATAGCCTCGACACGGGGGGCGAGGAAGAAGGAGGAGACGCAGGGTGACGGCGGGGAGGACCAAGCCCATCGGAGGGCGGTGCCCGGTGCGCATCGCCTGTCTGATGTTCGCCGTGCTGGTGGTGGCCGGATGCGCCACCACGGGCACCCGCGAAACCACGGCGCTCGATCGGGCCCTCCGGGATCTGAGCTTCGCGGTCCCCGAGGCCGCCGCGGCTCCCGGCGAGGAAGACCTCGGGGTCGGGCGGGTGGCCGACGAAGACGCGCGTCCACGGGTGTATCCGGGCCAGCCGCCGGCACCGCCTCCGAGGCCGGCCGGAACGGTCGTCCGACGGACGCCCGAGGGAATCCAGCTCAATCTGCAGGACGCGGAGATCACCGAAGTTGCGAAGATCGTGCTGGGCGACATTCTCGGCGTGAACTTCACCATCGATCCGGCGGTTCGGGGGACGGTCACCATCGCCAGCGTGCGGCCGCTGGCGGAACGGGACCTGCTCGGGCTGCTGGAGACGGTGCTGCGGATGCAGGGGGCGGCTCTCGTGGATCTCGGCGGCGGCTATGCGGTGGTCCCGGCCGAAGCGGCGATCGGGCGGAGCGAGGTGCTACCGCTGGGCGGGGAGCCGCCGGTGTTGCGGCCCGGCTTCGGCGTGGCGGTGGTCCCGCTCCGGTTCATCAGCGCCGGAACCGCGGCCAATCTCGTCCAGCCGCTGCTCCGACGACCCGAGGACATCCGCCTCGACGAGGGACGGAACATCCTGATCGTGGCCGCCGACAGCGTCGAACGGCAGTATGTGGTGGACACGCTGATGGCGCTCGACGTCGACTGGATGGCGGGGCGGTCGGTCGGCCTGTTCCCGCTCCGGCGCTCGACACCGGAGGCCGTCATTCCCGAGCTCGAAGCGGTGCTGCTGCCGCCGCGGGCCACCGGCGAGGAGCCCCTCGTCCGGTTCCTGCCGGTCGAGCGGCTCAACGCGATCCTGGCCATCGCCAACGATCCGCAGCAGATCGTGCGGGTCGAAACCTGGGTCGGCAGACTGGATCGCGGCAACACCGTCGGCGTCCAGTTCTACGTCTACGAAGTGAAGAACGTGCCGGCCGAGGAGATGGCCAAACTCCTGAATGCGGCCCTCGCCGACATCGAGAAGCTGGAGGCGGCGGACAGCGTGGTGGCCGCGGCGCCGGAGGAGGTGGTGGCCGAGCCCGGCCCGGAGATCCCTCCCGAACTGCTGGCCGCGGAAACCCCGGGGGGGGCTCCCGGCGGGGCCAAGGCGGATCTCCTGCGCACCATCAAGATCGTCCCGGACAAGGCCACCAACAAGCTGCTCATCCGGGCGACCCCGCAGATCTACGACATGATCGAGGCCACCCTGCGCCGTCTCGATCGACCGCCGCTGCAGGTGCTGATCGAGGCGACCATCGTCGAGGTCCTGCTCACCGATCAGCTCCGTTACGGCGTGCAGTACTATCTCGACACCGCCAATCTCCGGCTCGGCTTCAACACCACCGGGGTGGCCGGAACCGCGCCCAAGACCGGCCTCGAGCCGCTCGCCCTGCTGCCCGGGTTCAACTTCATCTACACCGGCGGCAACGCCAACATCACGATCCAGGCCCTGTCCAAGATCACCAAGCTCAGGGTTCTCTCCTCGCCCTCGGTGGTGGTCGAGAACAACCGCGAGGCGCGCCTCAACGTCGGCGACGACGTCCCGATCGTCACCCGCAGCTCGGTCAGCGTCACCGATCCCGACGCGCCGATCGTCAACAATGTCGAATACCGCAGCACGGGCGTCATTCTCTCGGTCAGGCCGCGGATCAATTCCGAGGGCGTGGTGTCGCTGATGATCTCCCAGGAAGTCAGCCGTCTGGCCTCGACAGGGGTGCAGGTACTGAACAACAATCCGCTGATCCAGCAGCGCAAGATCGCGAGCCGGGTCAACGTCCGCAGCGGCCAGACGGTGGTCCTCGGCGGCCTCATCCAGGACAACGATGTCCGCAACGAGGAAAAGGTGCCGCTGCTCGGCGACATTCCGATTCTCGGCGAGCTGTTCAAGAGCACCAACGACACCACGGCGCGCACCGAGCTCCTGATCTTCATCACGCCGCGGGTGATCCGGGACGCCGAGGACGCCAGGGCGGTGAGCGAGGAGCTGCGGTCCCGCATGCGCGCCTTCGCGCCGCCGAAAACCCCGCCCGAACCCGAGGAACCGGAGGAGCCGGCGCCGCCGCCGACGAGCGCCGTACCGCCGCCACCCCCGGCCGCGCCCGAAGCGTTGGCGCCGGTGCGGGCGGCGCCGTTCGCGAGGGTGCCGGCGGTCGGCGACGGGGCGGCGTGAGCGAAGGCCTGCTGCGGGCCCTCGCCGGTCTTCTGATCGGCGCCGTGATCGGCAGTTTTCTCGCCACGGTGCTGGCCCGGCGCGGGCGGGCGGACGGCGTCTGGCCGGTCGGCCGCTCCCGCTGCGATCTCTGCGGCAGCCGGCTCGGGGCGGCGGATCTGGTACCGATCGTGAGCTATCTGCTCCGGCGCGGTCGCTGTCGCCATTGCGGCGGGCCGATCTCCTTCCGTCACCCGGCGGTGGAAACCGCGGCCGCCTCCCTCGGTCTCGCTTCCTTCCTGCTCGGCGGATGGGCCGCCGGGGCCGTGGCGGCGCTGCTCGGCTGGACGCTCCTGCTCCTCTCGTCGATCGATGTGGAGGAGATGCGTCTGCCGGATCCGCTGACCCTGCCGCTGCTCGGGCTCGGCCTCCTGCTTTCGCTGCTGCAGGGGGCTCTCCTGCCGCCCCTGGGCCTGCCCGAACCCGCCTCGGCGTTGATCGCGGCGGCCACCGGCTGGGCGGTGCTCGCCGGCCTCGCCTTCCTCTACCGCCGCCTCCGCGGCCGGCAGGGTCTCGGCGCGGGTGACGCCAAGCTGGCGGCGGCGGCCGGGGCCTGGCTGGGGCTCGCCGATCTGCCCGCCTACTTTCTCCTCGCCGGTCTGCTCGGGATCGCCCACGCCGTGGTCCTCGGTGCCCTGCGCGATCCGAGCCGGCGGATCCCCTTCGGTCCCGCTCTCGGCGCCGCCCTTTGGCTTCTCTTCGTGATCGGCTAGGAAGGAAGGCGACCGGAAGGCCGGAGATTCCCTTCGGAAAGGGCGGCATGCTGGTGATTGAAGGGCTCCGCAGCGACCTCTTCGGCCCGGTGGACCTCACCGTGGCGGCCGGCGAATGCGTCGCCATCGAAGGCCCGTCGGGCAGCGGCAAGACCCTGTTCCTGCGGGCCGTCGTCGATCTCGATCCGAACCGCGGCGGGGTGCGACTCGACGGTTCCCGGCGGGAAGCCATGCCGGCCTGGCGCTGGCGGCGACTGGTCGGCATGGTGCCGGCGGAGAGCGGCTGGTGGGCGGATCGCGTGGGCGCGCATTTCGAGCGTCCCGAGATGCTGCCGCCGTTGCTCGAAACCCTCGGCCTGCCGCCGGAAAGCCCGGAATGGGAGGTGGCGCGTCTGTCGTCGGGCGAACGGCACCGTCTGGCCATCGCCCGTGCCCTCTGCCTGGAGCCGCGCGCACTCCTCCTGGACGAGCCGACGGCGAGCCTCGATCCTGCCGCCACCGAACGCGTCGAGGGGTTGCTGCGGCGCTTCATGGCGGCGGGTGGGCCGGTCCTCCTCGTCACCCACGACATCGGACAGGCGCGACGTCTCTCGGCCCGCCGACTGGTGATGCGCCGGGGGCGTCTCGGTGAGCTCCGGGAGGCTGCGGAATGAGCGGCTATCTCGCCCTTTCCTACCTGGACGTGGCCCTCGCCGCTCTGTTCGTTCTCCTGACGGCGGCGATTTCCCTGGCGGCGCGGCTGGGACTCGAAGGGCGGTTGATCCTGGTCTCCCTGCGCATGGTGATCCAGCTCCTCCTCGTCGGCCTGCTGCTCAAATTCCTGTTCGCCCTTTCCTCGCCCTGGCCGACCCTGCTCGCCGCCCTGTTCATGCTGGCGATGGCCAGTCGCGAGGTGCGGGCGCGCCAGCAGCGGCCACTCGCCGGAATCCGGGGTTACGGGCTCGGCGCCACCACCATGCTGACCGCCGGCATGCTGGTCACCGTCGTCGCACTGACCGTGCAGATCCGCCCCGATCCCTGGTGGGCGCCCCGCTACGCCCTGCCGCTGTTCGGCATGATCCTGGGCAACACCATGACCGGGGTCAGCCTCGCCCTCGACGGACTCCACGGGGCGCTCGTTCGCGACCGGGTCGCGGTCGAGGCCCGGCTGCTGCTCGGCCATACCCGGTTCCGGGCCGTCCAGCCGGTCCTGGCAGGGGCGCTGCGGGCCGGTTTCACCCCCATCCTCAACGCCATGGCGGCGACCGGGGTGATCAGCCTGCCGGGGATGATGACCGGACAGATCCTCGCCGGTGTCGATCCCCAGGAGGCGGTCAAGTACCAGCTCCTGATCATGTTCCTCATTGCCGGGGCCACCGGGCTCGGCGTTCTCGCCGCGGTGTGGGGCAGCCTTCTCTTCCTCACCGACCGGCGCGATCGTCTGTGTCTCGAGCGGCTGGCCCCGGCCCGGGAGGGAATCTGAAAGACGGTTGACGCCGCCCCGGCGGCTGTGCCACGCCCGGCGGCGGGAGAGGTCAGCCGGGGTGGCGGAATGGCGGAAATCACCGGCCTCGCGGAAGCGGTTTCGGCGCTCGTCCGGGACGGGGCGACCCTGGCGCTGGAAGGCTTCACGCATCTCATTCCCCATGCCGCCGGCCACGAGATCATCCGTCAGGGCAGGCGCGATCTGACGCTGGTTCGGATGACGCCGGATCTGGTCTACGACCAGCTCATCGGCATGGGTTGCGTGCGTCGGCTCGTGTTTTCCTGGGGCGGCAACCCCGGGGTCGGCTCGCTGCACCGGTTCCGCGATGCCGTCGAGCGCGACTGGCCGCATCCCCTCGAGCTCGAGGAACGCAGCCACGCCGACCTCGCCAACGCCTACGTCGCCGGCGCCTCCGGCCTGCCTTTCGCGGTGCTCCGGGGTTATCGCGGCTCCGATCTGCCGAAATACGGCGACCACATCCGCTTCCTGACCTGTCCCTTCACCGGCGAGGAGCTGGCGGCGGTACGGTCGATCCGTCCCGATGTCGCGATCGTTCACGCGCAGAAGGCGGACCGGCGCGGCAACGTCCTCCTCTGGGGAATCCTCGGCGCCCAGAAGGAGGCGGTGCTGGCGGCCCGCCACAGCATCGTCACCGTCGAAGAGGTGGTCGAGGATCTCGAGGCCTGGCCCAACGCCTGCCTCCTGCCGCATTGGGCGGTGACCGCCGTCTGCCCGGTGCCGGGGGGCGCCCATCCCTCCTACGCGCAGGGCTACTACCGGCGGGACAACCGATTCTACCGGGCCTGGGACGCCATCTCCCGGGACCGCGAGACCTTCCGTGCCTGGCTGGAGAGGCATGTGCTGGGCACCGGGGATTTCGGCGCCTACATGCGCTCGGCCGGGATCACCCTGCCGCCGGAGAAGGGGCCATGAGCGGTCCCGGTTTCACCGCCGCCGAGATGATGGCCGTCGCCGCCTCGCGGCTGCTGCCCGACGGTGCGGTCTGTTTCGTGGGCATCGGTCTTCCGGGCACCGCCGCCAATCTCGCCCGCCGCACCCATGCCCCCGATCTGGTGTTGATCTACGAATCCGGGCCGATCGGCGCCAAGCCGGAGGTGCTGCCCCTGTCGATCGGCGACGGCGAGCTTTCGCTGACCGCCGACACGGTGGTCCCGACGCCGGAGATCTTCCGATACTGGCTGCAGGGTGGACGGATCGACATCGGCTTCCTGGGCGCCGCTCAGATCGACCGTTTCGCGAACATCAACACCACGGTCATCGGAGACTATCGGAAACCGAAGGTCCGCCTCCCGGGCGCCGGGGGCGCGCCGGAGATCGCGGCCATGGCCGGCCGGACCCTGATCGTCCTGCGTCATTCCCGGCGGTCGTTCGTAGAGAAGCTCGACTTCGTCACCACCGTGGGCTTCCTCGATGGCGGCGACGCCCGCCGGCGCCTCGGATTGCCGGGCGCCGGTCCCACCCATGTGGTGACCGATCTCTGCGTCATGGAGCCCGATCCGGAGACGAAGGAGCTGCGGGTCACCGGCATCCATCCCGGAGTCGAACGCGGGCGGATCGTCGAGGCCACCGGATGGCCGGTTCGCTTCGCCGAGGAAGTGACCACCACGACTCCACCCGACCGCCGCGAGCTCGAAGCGTTGCGCGAGCTGCAGCGGCGGACCGCCCTCGCCCACGGCGAGGACGCCTGAGGAGATCAGCCATGGCCGAAGCCTTCATCTGTGATGCCGTTCGGACGCCCATCGGACGTTTCGGCGGCGCGCTCGCCCGGGTCCGTACCGACGATCTGGCGGCCCTGCCGCTGAAAACCCTGCTGGAGCGCAACCCGGGTCTCGATCCGGCGGCGGTGGACGACGTGATTTTGGGCTGCGCCAACCAGGCCGGCGAGGACAATCGCAACGTCGCCCGCATGGCCCTGCTGCTCGCCGGGCTGCCGCCGAGCGTGCCCGGCCTCACCGTCAACCGCCTCTGCGCCTCGGGGCTCGAGGCGGTGGGGTATGCGGCGCGGGGGATCCGCGCCGGCGAGATGGAGCTGGCCGTGGCCGGCGGGGTCGAGTCCATGACCCGTGCGCCCTTCGTCATGGGCAAGGCGGAAGCGCCCTTCCAGCGCAGCGTCGAGATCTACGACACGACCATCGGCTGGCGGTTCGTCAACCCGGCGATGGAGGCCCGCTACGGCACCGATTCGATGCCCGAGACGGCGGAGAATCTGGCCGAGGAGTTCGCGATCCCGCGCGAGGACCAGGACGCCTTCGCCTGGCGCAGCCAGATGCGGGCGAAGCGGGCCGCGGAGGAGGGCTTCTTCGCCGAGGAGATCGTTCCCGTCGTGATCCCCCGCCGGCGCGGCGAGCCGGTCGAGGTGACGCGGGACGAGCATCCGCGTCCGGACACCACCCTCGGGGCGCTGGCGAAGCTGCCCACACCGTTCCGCGAGCCGGGGACGGTCACCGCCGGCAACGCCTCGGGGGTCAACGACGGCGCCGCGGCCCTGATCGTCGCCTCGGAAAAGGCGGCCGCGAGATCCGGCCTGCGCCCGCGGGCCCGCATCCTCGGTCTGGCCGCCGCCGGGGTGCCGCCGCGGATCATGGGCATCGGGCCGGTGCCGGCCACCCGCCGGCTGCTCGAGCGGCTGGGGATGGCGATCGGCGATTTCGACGCCATCGAAATCAACGAGGCCTTCGCCGTCCAGGTTCTCGCCTGTCTGCGCCAGCTCGGTCTGCCCGACGACGCCGAGCAGGTGAACCCCAACGGCGGTGCCATCGCCCTCGGCCATCCCCTGGGCATGAGCGGGGCGCGGCTGGTCCTGACCCTCGTCCATCAGCTCGAGAGGACCGGCGGACGGTTCGGCCTGGCGACGCTCTGCATCGGTGTCGGCCAGGGGCTGGCGCTGGCGGTGGAGCGGGTCTGACGAGTCGCCGACGGTGGATTCGGCGCTGTTCGATCCGCTCTTCGACGCGGCGGGCGTCGCGCCCCTCTTCGCGGACGCGTCCCGGCTCCAGGCGATGCTCGACTTCGAGGCGGCCCTGGCCCGGGCCGAGGCCGCCTGCGGCATCTTCGCCGGATCCGAAGCAGAGACCATCGCCCGCCACTGCCGGGCCGGGCTGTTCGACACGGCGGCCATCGGCAGGGCCGCCCCGGCCGGCGGCAACCCCGCGATTCCCCTGGTGGAGGCGCTGACGGCGAAGGTCGCCGCGGTGGATCCGGCGGCGGCGCGGTGGGTGCATTTCGGCGCCACCAGCCAGGACGTGATCGACACCGCCACCGTCCTGCTGCTGCGCCGCCTGCACCCGATGTTCGAGGAGAGGACGGCGGCTCTCGCCGCCATCCTCGCCGACCGCGCCGCCGCCCATCGGGACACGCCGATGGTCGCGCGCACCTTCCTCCAGCATGCCGTGCCCACCACCTTCGGCTGCAAGCTGGCGGGCTGGCTCGACGCCCTTCTCCGGCATCGCGACCGGCTGGCGGAGCTCGAAGGGCGGCTGTTCGTGCTCCAGTTCGGCGGTGCCGCCGGCACCCTCGCGGCGCTCGGGGAGAAGGGGCCGGCGGTGGCGGCGCGGCTCGCCGAAGGGCTCGGGCTGGGGCGCCCCGACATCCCCTGGCACGGCCATCGCGACCGTCTGGCCGAGTTCGCGGGCTGGCTCGCTTCCCTCGCCGGATGCCTCGGCAAGATGGCGCAGGATCTGGCGCTGATGATGCAGACCGAGGTGGGGGAACTGGCGGAGCCGGGCGAGGGAGGACGGGGCGGCTCCTCGACCATGCCGCAGAAGCGCAATCCGGTCGCCTGCACCTTGGTTCTCGGCGCCTGCCGGCAGGTCCCGGAACTCGCCGGGAGCCTGTTCGCCACCATGCTCCAGGAGCATGAACGGGGACTCGGCGGCTGGCACGCCGAGTGGCGGATCCTGCCCGAGCTCTGCGTCCTCGTCGGTGGGGCTCTGGCGCGCCTGCAGGAGACCCTGGCGGGGCTCGAGGTGGACGTGGCGCGCATGCGCCGGAATCTCGAGCTCACCGATGGTCTCGTCATGGCCGAGGCGGTGCGGATCGCACTCGTGGAGGCGCTCGGGCGGGAGGCCGCGGGGAGGCGGCTCGCCGCCGCCTGCCGGCGGGCGCGCACCGAAGGCCGCCATCTGCGCGAGGTGCTGGCCGCCGACCCCGAGATCGTCTCCCGGCTCGGGGAAAGGAAGCTCACGGCGCTGTTCGATCCGGCCGGCTATCTCGGCGCCGCGCCCGCCTTTGTCGATGCGGTGCTGGCGCGCTACAGAGAGCGGGGCGAGGGGCGCAGCGGCGCCTGACTCGGGAACAGGGGAGGCGGCGGATGCGAACGGAGGTGGCGATCGTCGGTGCCGGACCGGCCGGGCTGCTGCTGTCCCATCTGCTGCATCTGCGGGGCGTCGGTTCCGTGGTTCTCGAGCGGCACGATCGCACCCATGTCGAGAACCGGATCCGGGCCGGGGTGATGGAGCACGACGTCGCCGCCCTGCTGGATGCCGTCGGCGTCGGCGCGCGGATGCGGCGCGAAGGGCTCGTGCACGAGGGCATCAACATCCGTTTCCGGGAGCGGACCCGTCGCATCGACTTCCGCGACCTCGTCGGCCGGACGGTGATGGTCTACGGCCAGCAGGAAGTGGTCAGGGATCTGATCGCCGCCCGGCTCGAGGCCGGCGGCACGATCCTGTTCGGGGCCGAAGCCACGGCCATCGAGGGCATCGACGGCGAGCGCCCCCGCGTCCGCTTCCGCGAGAACGGCGAGGAACATCTCCTCACCTGTGATTTCGTCGTCGGCTGCGACGGCTTTCACGGCGTCAGCCGGGCCGCCGTGCCGGCCGACCGGATCACCCTGTTCGAGCGCGTCTATCCCTTCGCCTGGCTCGGCATCCTGGCGGAAGCGCCACCCGCCTCCGAGGAGCTGGTCTACGCTCATCACGAGCGCGGCTTCGCGCTTTTGAGCATGCGCTCGCCGCGTCTGTCGCGGCTCTACATCCAGTGCCGTCCCGACGAGACGCTCGAAGCCTGGCCGGACGAGCGGGTCTGGGAGGAACTGGAGATCCGCCTCGGCGGCGCGGAGCTCGGTCTCCGGCGCGGGCCGGTGGTGCAGAAGGGGATCACCGCCATGCGCAGTTTCGTCGCCGAGCCGATGCGTTTCGGACGGCTGTTCCTGGCCGGCGATGCCGCCCATATCGTGCCGCCCACCGGGGCCAAGGGCATGAATCTGGCGGTGGCCGACGTGCGTCTGCTCGATCGGGCCCTCGGCGCCTGGTACGGCGAGGGCGATCCGCGGCTGCTCGAAGCCTATTCGGAGATCCGGCTGCGCCACATCTGGCGGGTGCAGCATTTCTCCTGGTGGATGACGGCGATGCTGCACCGCTTCGAGGACGCTTCACCCTTCGATCGCCGGCGGCAGCTCGCGGAGCTCGACCATGTCACCTCGTCGCGGGCGGCAGGACGGATGCTGGCGGAGAATTACACCGGTCTGCCCTTCCTCGAAGAGGGTGAACCCGCCTGGGAGGATCCTTCGTGAAACCCGACACGACCTATGCGCCGCGGGACTGGAACGCCCACCCGCCACTCGTCCATCCCGACTACCGCTCGACGGTGGCACGGGGGCCGAAGAAGCCGCTCGTCCCTCTGCCCCAGGGTCTCGGCGAGCTCACCGGTCCGGTCTACGGTCACGAGGCGATCGGCGATCTCGACGCGGATCTCACGCGGAACGGGGCCGTCAACGGCGAGCCCTCGGGAGAACGCATCATCGTCGCCGGACGCGTCCTCGACGAGGCCGGGCGGCCGATCCCGGGCACGCTGGTCGAGATCTGGCAGGCCAACGCCGCGGGACGCTACGTTCATCGCCGGGATCAGCATCACGCGCCGCTCGATCCCAATTTCTACGGTGCCGGGCGCTGCGTGACCGACGAGGAGGGCAGCTACCGCTTCCTCTCGGTGCGCCCCGGCGCCTATCCTTGGAAGAATCACGCCAACGCCTGGCGGCCGCCGCACATCCACTTTTCCCTGTTCGGCCCGAGCTTCGTCACCCGTCTCGTGACCCAGATGTACTTCCCGGGTGATCCGCTGCTCGACCACGATCCGATCTTCCGGAGCGTGCCGGCGTTCGCCCGACCGCGTCTGATCGCGACCTTCTCGCTCGAGCTCACGGTGCCCGAACAGGCGCTCGGCTACCGCTTCGACATCGTCCTGCGCGGGCCGCGCGAAACGCCGATGGAGGGCTGAGAAGATGCCGGGACAGACCCCCTCGCAGACCGTCGGCCCGTTCTTCGCCTACGGTCTCACGCCCGAGCTCTACGGCCGCTCGCCCATCGCCGACGGGCGGGTCGCCCCGCGCGAGGCGCCCGGCGAACACATCCTCCTGACGGGCAGGGTGCTGGACGGCGAGGGTGCGGCCGTTCCCGATGCCATGATCGAGCTCTGGCAGGCGGATTCGCGCGGGCGGTTCGCCCATCCGCTCGGCGGTGGCGGGGCGGATTTCCACGGCTTCGGCCGGACCGGCACCGACGAGGAGGGCCGCTTCCGTTTCGCGACCGTCAAGCCCGGACCGGTACCGGCGGCCGACGGGCGCCCGCAGGCGCCGCATCTGAGCCTGATCGTCACGGCCCGCGGGCTGCTGAACCACCTTTTCACCCGCGTCTATTTCGCCGACGAGGCGGAGGCCAACGCCGCCGATCCGGTGCTGGCCGTGGTTCCCGGGGAGCGTCGCGGAACCCTGATCGCGAGCCGTGAAGAGACCCCCGGGGGGCCCGTGTATCGCCTGGACATCCGTTTGCAGGGTGAAAACGAAACGGTGTTCTTCGACCTTTGATCCGAGGGGTGACCGACATCGTACCGGCTTATGTCCGGCCGGTGGCCGACCGCTTTGCGACCGCCCGTGCTTCGGTTAGGGTTGAGGAACCGTTAACCCGGGGTCAGCCGAACGACCGTTTCTTGTCGGGAGGAAGCGACGAATGGCCTGGCTGTTGCCGACCCGTCCGCAGCGCGCGTTGCAGATCCGCCGGGCGACCACCAACGACATCGCCCAGATCGCCCGGGTCTATGTCGACAGCTGGCGCGAAACCTACGCCGATCTGCTGCCGCGCTCCTATCTCGACGGGCTTTCCTACGCCACCTTCGAACAGCATTGGCGGCGGACCTTCATGACCCGGGGCTGGGCCTTCGTCGCCGAAGTCCAGTCCGGCATCGTCGGTCTGGCGAGCGGCGGCCGTTCCCGCCAGCCGGACCTCGCGGCGGGCGAGCTTTACGTCCTCTACGTGCTGCGTGCCCACCAGCGCCAGGGAATCGGTCGCGCCCTGTTCGACGCCTGTCATTACGAGCTCGCGCGGCGCGGCCACGGCAGCATGCTCGTCTGGGTCATGGCCGCCAATCCGGCGCGGGGGTTCTACGAGCATGTGGGCGGCGAGCTGACGAGCGAGAACGAGCTCGAAATCGCCGGCGCGAAAGTCCGCGAAGTGGCCTATGTCTGGCCGGAGTGAGGCCTCTCCGGGACCGGCCGCCGTTCAGGCGGTCGGCAGATAGTCGAGCTCGGCGCTGGGCGTCTTGAGATAGCCCCGGACCCAGACACCGTTCTCGTCGTACCAGACCTTGCCGGAGCGGCCGCGATTGGCGGTGAAGGAAAAGCGCCGTGTCCGGACGCGGCGACCGCGCAGCTCGATCTCCTCCAGGTCCCCGGCGCCCACGATCAGCGGCGCGAGCCGGCCGAGCCAGGTGTCCACGATCTGGTTCTGCCGCGCGATCTCGGGGTTCCAGAAGGCGATGTCGGTCATCGCCCCGAGCGGCGCCTTCTGCAGGCCGGCCGGGCCTTCGATGGTCAGCTCCCGGCCCTGGAGCTCGGCGCGGAAACGGGCCTTCTCGCCGTCGTCGTTCGTCATCCCCTCGGCCTCGACCATCATGTCCTCGCGCCAGACCTCGGTGATCTCCTGCTCGAACCGGAACAGGGTGAGGAAGCCGAGTTTGACCGCCACCTCGACATTGGTCCGGGCTTCGAAATCGCCGTTTCCGAGCGAGGTGAAACGGACCTCGTGGACGCCGATCTTCTCACCCTTGCGGATGATGTCGAAAGCGATGTCGGCGGGCATGGTGAACGCCGCGAGCGGCGGAACCCCGGGCAGCAGCGCGATTCCGGCGGCGATCCCCGCGACGAATGCCCGCCGGCTCACCATCCCCCTCACGCGATCCCGCGGCGACATGATCGACACCCCCTGTTCGCGGCCGAGCGGTCAGACGCTCGGCAATGACCTGAATCCGGGCGGAACCGGATCCGACGTCTCCCCTGTTTCGACCCGCTCCACTCTCGCGAGCGGCGGCCCCCGGCGACACAATTCCACCATCCTCTCGACGCATGCGCGCGGTCCCGCGAAAACCGCCTCGACCGAGCCATCGCGCCGGTTGCGGACCCATCCGTCGAGGCCGAGGCGCTCGGCCTCGGCGACCGTCCACGCCCGGAACCCGACAGCTTGCACCCGACCGTGGATACGAACGGAAACGGCGAGATTCGAGGGCGCTGCGGTCATTGCGCAATATAATGTGTGTCGAACCCGTTGCCTAGCCGATGGACCGCCGAAAACGGCCGGATGGCACGGAAATTGCCACAGTTTGGCGGGAATGCAACCGTTCCGCATCCGCCGCACCGGAGGCGGCCTCTAGCCGAACAGGTCGAGCTGGCCGTCCGGGCGGGGCGGGCGGAACAGATCGCAGCGTGCCGGCAGAGCCCGCGGGCTCAGACCGAGCCGCCGACAGGCCACCGCGAAACGCCGGTCGAGGAGATCGGCGTAGGGTCCCGTACCCCGCATCCGGCGGCCGAAGACCGGATCGTCGAGACGGCCTCCGCGGCACTGGCGCAGGAGCGCCAGCACATGCCGCCGTCGTGCCGGATAATGGGCCGTCAGCCAGGCGTCGAACAGCTCCCCGAGGTCGTGCGGCAGCCTCAGCAGCACGTAGCCCGCGGCGGTGGCCCCCGCCGCCGCGGCGGCTTCGAGGATCGGCTCCAGCTCGTGGTCGGTCAGGGCCGGAACCACCGGCGCCACCATCACCCCGCAGGGTACGCCGGCTTCGGCCAGGATGCGGAGGGTCGCGAAACGCCGATGCGGCGCCGCCGCCCGCGGCTCCATGCGGCGCGCCAGGACGGGATCCCGGGTGGTGATCGAGACCATCACGCTGGCGAGCCCGTCCGCGGCCATGGCCGCGAGAATGTCGAGGTCGCGCAGGACCAGGGCCGATTTGGTGACGATTCCCACCGGATGGCGGCAGGCGGCCAGCAGCTCAAGGAGGCGCCGGGTGATCCCCAGCCGCCGCTCCACCGGCTGGTAGACATCGGTGCTGGTGCCGAGTGCGATGGGACGGCAGCGGTATCCCGGTCGTGCCAGCTCCCGGCGCAGCAGTTCGGCAGCTTCCCGCTTGGCGAAGATCCGGGTTTCGAAATCGAGGCCCGAGGAGAGACCCAGATAGTTGTGTGTCGGGCGGGCGTAGCAGTAGACGCAGCCCTGTTCGCAGCCGCGGTAGGGGTTGATCGACTGCTCGAAGGGCACGTCCGGCGAATCGTTGCGGGTGATCACCGTGCGGGCGGCATCCACCAGGATCTCGGTCGCCGGCGGCGGTTCGCCCGCCGGCTCCTCGAGCGTTCCCCAGCCGTCGTCGAAGGCTTCCCGCCGCCAGGTTTCGAAGCGGCCTTCCGGATTGGCGGTGAGACCCCGTCCCTTGATCGTCCGCTCCCGCCGCCCGGTTCGGTCGATGCCCATGCCGCTTCCTCCGCCGATCGCCAGCATACCCCCGGTCGGCTCGGGCACAAGCCGCGGCGGCGCGCCGGTGGGTCGGGCAACCCGGCATTGACCGCCATGGCGGTTCGCGCGATAGTTGTGTGTATCGGTTTCGAGCGCTGAGTAACTGGCGAAGGGGGCGATCATGCGGCACACGGAGGGGGGTCTCGTTCTCGATCCTCCGGGACCCGATGTCATCCAGGCGTTGAGCTGGACCGGCTGGGGCGGCGGACCGCTGCACTGGGGCCGCACCACCATCACCTACAGCTTCGTCGGCCCCGCCGATCGGGCGCCGACCCAGTTCGCCCCGTCGCCTTCGATCTCCTCTCTCGATGCCGTGCAGCGAAGCGGATTCGAGGCGGCCATCGCACAGTGGGAGGCGGTCGCGGCCGTCGATTTCGTCCCCTACAGCGGGAGCGATCCCGGACAGGCCGATCTGCGCATCGGCTACTCGGACTTTCCCGACGGTTCGGGGCTCAGCGCCGTCACCTGGGTGGTGCCGGATGCCCGGGACCGGATCCTCCGCGCCGAGATCTGGCTCAACTCGGCCGACCGCAACACCACGAACCTGGAACCCGGCACCTTCGGCAATCTGGCCGCCATGCACGAGCTCGGCCACGCCCTCGGCCTCGGCCATCCGTTCGCCGGTGCGGCTACCTTGCCCCCGGATCTCGACCATCGCGGCGTCACCATCATGTCCTACCGCGATCATCCGGGGACCGGCCGCGATGCCGGCAACGCCGGCCTCCAGGCGGAACCCCTGACACCGATGCCCTACGATATCGCGGTGGTCCAGAACCTCTACGGGGCGAACACCACCTATGCGACGGGTGACGACGTCTACCGGTTTCCCGACGGGATGGCCCGGATCCGGACCATCTGGGATGCCGGGGGCAACGATACCATCGACGCCGGCGGACAGCGTCTGGACGTGGTGATCGACCTGCGCGAGGGGGCCTACAGCAGCATCGGAAGGGCCAGCAGCTACGGGGCGGGACGCAACCGGACGGCCGAGGACAATGTGGCGATCGCCTTCGGTACGGAGATCGAGAACGCGATCGGCGGTCGCGGCGACGACCGCATCATCGGCAACGATCTCGCCAACCGTCTGGAAGGGCGTGCCGGCGACGACGTCATCAGCGGCGGTGGCGGTTTCGATACCCTGGTGGGTGGTCCCGGGGCCGATCTGTTCGTGGATACGCCGGAAGGACTGGCCGGGGATCTGCTCCTCGATTTCGCGATCGAGGACCGGATCGAGTTTCTCGGCGTCGCGCTCACCGACGATCAGCTCGCGACCGGGGCCGCGGGAGGTCGCTCGCTCCTTTCGGTGGATCTCGACGCCGACGGGATCTCGGATCTCGCCCTCCGGTTCGGCAGTCTGCTCGCCGGCGAGTTCCGGGTCGCCGGCGGCGCCGGGGCGAGTGCCGTGGTCCGTCTCGACGTCGGACCGGGGACGGGCGACTGGCGCCCCGACGAGCGGGGGATCGACTGGGTCGGGACGGCGCGTTCCGAGAAGAAGCGGGGCACGAAATACGACGATCTCCTCGACGGTGACGGCGGCAACGATCGCCTCTACGGCAAGGGCGGGGACGATCTGCTGGAGGGCGGCAGCGGCCGCGACAAGCTCTACGGCGGTCGTGGCGACGATGTCCTGCGGGGTGGCGAGGGTGCGGATCGGCTCTACGGGCAACGTGGCGACGATCTGCTCGAGGGTGGCGAGGGCAGGGATCGGCTGTACGGCAAGAGCGGCGCCGACCGGCTGTTCGGCGGTCCCGGCGACGATCGGCTCTACGGCGGATCGGGTGACGATTTCTTGGATCCCGGTCCCGGCGACGATCGCGTCCACGGCGGCAAGGGCCGGGATGTCGTGCGGATCGCAGGGGACAGCGCCGACTATTCCCTGGTCCGCCGCGGCAAGATCTGGATTCTCGACGATCTCGATCCCGGGGACGGCGATACCGGCCGGGATCGCATCAAGGCGGTCGAGGTGCTGCAGTTCGACGATCTGCGCCTCGACATATCGGGCGGCACGGCCCGGGTCCTCGACGGTGGCGCCGGGTTCGACGTGGCGGCACCGCCCGCCGCTTCCCTCGCCAGCCTGCTCCAGGAGGGAGAGGCGCCGGTGGTGAGCTGAGGGCGTGCGCTCGCCGATTTGACGCGGCCCGCGCTCTGTCCCACCATCCTCCCCGTTTCACGGGGAGGAGGAGATGGTCGCTCGGGAATTCCTGCCGCAATCGAGCATGGACGTGCCGCGCTTCGCCGGTGTCGCCAGCTTCATGCGGCTGCCGCACCTGCCGCTCGAGGAAGCCGAGGGCGTGGAGATCGGTCTCGTGGGCGTGCCCTGGGACGGGGGCACCACCAACCGCGCCGGCGCCCGCCACGGGCCGCGGCAGCTCCGCGATCTTTCGACCATGATCCGGATGCTCAACCAGGCCACCGGCATCCGCCCCTTCCACATGGCGCGCTGCGCCGATCTCGGCGACGCCCCGGTCAATCCCGCCGATGTCGCCGACACCCTCGCCCGTGTCGCCGGCTTTTACGAAGGGATGCGGGCCCGGGGCATCCTGCCGCTGACCGCCGGCGGCGACCATCTGATTTCCCTGCCCGTGCTGCGCGGCCTGGTCGGGGACTCCGGTCCGGTGGCCATGATCCATTTCGACGCCCACACCGACTTCTACGATTCCTACTTCGGCGGTTTCCGCTTCACGCACGGCACGCCGTTCCGGCGGGCCGCGGAAGAGGGCCTCCTCGACACTTCGCGCGTGGTCCAGATCGGAATCCGCGGCACCGCCTACGACGGCGAGGACGTGGCATGGGCGCGGGCTCACGGGGTGCGCATCGTGATGATCGAGGAGCTGGTCGATCGCGGCCCCGAGGACGTCATGGAGGAGGCCCGGGCGATCGTCGGCGACCGTCCCTGCTACGTGAGTTTCGACATCGACGCCATCGATCCCTCCCAGGCACCGGGCACCGGCACTCCGGAGATCGGCGGCATCGGCACCCACCAGGCCCAGCGGATGATCCGCAGGCTGCAGGGACTGCGGCTGATCGGCGCCGATCTCGTGGAGGTGAGCCCGCCCTTCGATCCTTCCGGAATGACCGCCTGGGTCGGAGTCAACCTGATGTTCGAACTGCTCTGCGTGCTCGCGGATTCGGTGGTCCGTCACCGGCCGGGCTGATTCCCGAGCGCCCGAATGCGACTCGCCCGCCCGGCCGGGATCCCCTATATCCCGGGGCGAGTGAACCGAGACCAACGCTTCGAGGCCCCGTCATGGCGACTGCCCGACTGTCCGACCTCCAGGATCGGATGTCCCGCCTGGGTCTCGCCGCCCGCGCGGCGGCGAGCCGGATGGCCACCGTTCCGCGCTCCGCCAAGGACCGGGCCCTGCGGGCCGGGGCGCAGGCGTTGCGGACGCGCAGGGCGGAGATTCTCGAAGCCAACGCCCGGGACATGGAGGCGGCCCGCGGCAAGGGGCTTTCGGGAGCGATGCTCGACCGCCTCGCGCTCGATCCGGGGCGCATCGAGGCCATGGCCGCCGGTCTCGAGACGATCGCCGGGCTGGAGGATCCGGTCGGCACCGAGCTCGCGCGCTGGCGACGCCCCAACGGGCTCGACATCGCCCGGGTACGGGTGCCACTCGGTGTCGTCGGCATCATTTACGAAAGCCGTCCCAATGTCACCGCCGACGCCGGCGCCCTCTGTCTCAAGGCCGGCAATGCGGCGATCCTGCGTGGTGGCTCGGAAAGCTTCCATTCCAGCCGGGCCATTCTCGAATGTCTGCGTGAAGGCATTCTCGAGGCCGGTCTGCCGGAAGCCGCCCTGCAGTCGCTGCCGACCACCGATCGCGCCGCGGTCGGCATCATGCTCGGCATGCACGAGCACATCGACGTCATCGTCCCGCGCGGCGGCCGTTCGCTGATCGAGCGGGTCTATGCCGAGAGCCGGATTCCGGTCCTCGCCCATCTCGACGGCCTCTGTCACCTCTATCTCCACGAGGCGGCCGATCCGGCGATGGCCGTGGAGATCGCGCTCAACGCCAAGATGCGTCGGACGGGGATCTGCGGCGCCGCCGAAACCCTGCTCTGCGACCGTGCCGTGGCCGACCGCATCCTGCCGCCGGTTCTCGAGGCGCTGATCGCGGCGGGCTGCGAGATCCGCGGTGACGCGGAGGTCTGCCGGCTCGAACCGCGGGCGGTACCGGCCACCGAAGAGGATTGGCGGACCGAATATCTGGATGCCATCCTGTCGGTGAAGCTGGTGGGCGGGCTGGAGGAAGCCATCGCCCATGTCAACGCCTACGGCTCGCATCATACCGACAGCATCGTCACCGGCGACCGGGAGGCGGCGGAGCGTTTCCTGGCCGAGGTCGACAGCGCCATCGTCATGCACAACGCCTCGACCCAGTTCGCCGACGGGGGCGAGTTCGGAATGGGGGCGGAGATCGGCATTTCCACCGGCCGGCTGCACGCCCGCGGTCCGGTCGGCGTCGAGCAGCTCACGACTTTCAAATACGTGGTGCGGGGCAGCGGTCAGACCCGCCCGAAATAGGGGACGCGGTGCGGGTACTCCGTGGTTCCACCGGTGCGTAACCCAGGAGCTCCAGAGTAGCGCGGTAGTCGGGGATGCGTTCGATCCGGGCGAGCTCGGCGGGGTCGAAGGGGCGGCGTTCCAGCCGTCGGACGACGCCGTCGCCGCGGCCGTAGTCCGGCGAATCGCCGGTGATCCGCGTCCAGCTCGCCTGCTTGTCGAGGAAGGTCGGATCGAAGGGGAGATCGAGGGCGTCGCAGATGCGGCGCATGGCGGCGGTCGGATCGGTGCAGAAATCCTCGTAGCGCAGGAACCCGGTCTCCCGGGCGAGCTCGGCGAACCGCCGGCAGCCGCGCATGAAACGGTCGACCGGCAGCTCGGCGATCGAGGGGAGCTCGCGGCAGCTCAGCCACTGGTCGAAGGGGTGGCGGACGGTGGCGAAGCGGAGCAGCTCGAAGCGGGGCTCCAGCGCCGTCGCGAGCAGCGAATGCCCCGGTGGATCGGCGACCACCGGCGCTCCCATGAAATCGAGCTGCGACCAGTCGCGCAGCACGAGCCGCAGCCCCCGCTCCCGCAGCCGGCGGTCGATCAGGGCGATCGCCTCGTCGAACGGGATCGGCCCGGCCTCGCCCAGTTTCAGGATGTCACGCGGCTCCGGCAGACCGAACCAGTCCCTGGCCTGGCCGAGGGGATTGAAGATGTGGGTGCCGCGCGGATGGATTTCGCTGAGCAGCGCCACCCCTTCCATGCAGGCGAGGCAGCGGCCGATCACCGTGCCGCCGCTGCGGGCCAGGTTGTGGAGCATGCGCAGCCGTGGTTTGCTGGTTCGGCCGGCTTCCGGGGGGATGTCCATGCGATGGTCCGCCGAAACTGTCGTCGCTTCAACTATGGCGCGGCATGGTTAACGGACGCTTAACGGGATCGAATGTGTCGATGTCGGAGATCCGGCGGTGAGCGCCCTCAGCCGGCCGCGACGGCCGCCCCGCGGGCGGCTGTGGATCGCGTTGCCGGAACGGGAACCGGAAGCGGCCACCGCACACCGTCGAATCGGTCTTCTCGGCGGCTCCTTCAATCCCGCCCACGAGGGTCACCTCCATGTCAGCATCCAGGCTCTCCGGCGTCTTCGACTGGACGAGATCTGGTGGCTGGTGTCGCCACAGAACCCCCTCAAACCGCCGGCCGAGATGGCTCCCCTGGAACGGCGGATGGAGACCGCGCGTCGGCTCGTTCGTCATCCCCGGATCCGGGTCCTCGATCTCGAAGCGCGTCTCGGCACCCGCTACACGGTGGAGACCCTCGAACGGCTGGTCCGTCTTCCCGGCCACCGTTTCGTCTGGCTGATCGGGGCCGACAATCTGGCCCAGTTTCCGGGCTGGCGGCGCTGGCGGCGGATCTTCCAACTGGTGCCCATTGCCGTGTTCGAGCGGAGATCCTATTCTTATGGTGCGCTGGCGGGACAGGCCGCACACTGTTTCGCCGGGGCGCGGCTGGCGGAGGAACGGGCATGTGAGCTCGTCGATCTGACACCGCCGCGTTGGGTGTTCATGCGCCTGCGCCCACATCCCGCATCGGCCACGGCCATCCGCCGGGCGGGAGCGTGGCCGCAGGACGCGCACGGGGAGTGAAAGCCATAACGGCCGACGGAAGATCGTCCGCCGCTCCGCGGGATCTGCTCCGGATCGTTCTCGACGGTCTCGACGCCGACAAGGCCATCGATGTCGCGGTCATCGAGTTGCAGGGCAAGACCACGCTCGCCGATTTCATGGTGGTCGCCACCGGCACCTCCAGACGGCATCTGCTGACGATGGCCGAAAAGCTCCGCGAGCGGCTGAAGAAGGCCGGTCTCGGCGCCGTCGAGGCGGAGGGACTGGAAGAAGCGAGCTGGGTCCTGCTGGATGCCGGCGATGTGATCGTGCATCTGTTTCGCGCCGAGACGCGTGCTCTCTACGACCTCGAGCGGCTCTGGTCGGTGGCGCCACCGCAGCGGCTCGCCACCCGGGCCGCGCGCTGAGGTGGCTTGCGGATCGAGATCCTGGCCGTGGGTCGCAGCCGCGATCCGGCCGTCGACGCCCTCGTCGCCCGGTATCTCGAACGTCTGCCCTGGCGGGTGAATCTCCGGGAGATCGAGCTCCGGGGTCGGTTCGATCCGAGACGGCGCAGGCGCGCCGAAGGCGATCGCCTGCTCGCCGCCATTCCCTCGCAGGCCGCCGTGATCACCCTCGACAGTCGCGGCGAGGCGGCGTCCAGCGAGGCCTTCGCCGCCCGCCTCGAGGAGCTTTCCCGCCGGAGCCCGGTCCTGTTCGTGATCGGCGGTGCCGAAGGGCTCGACGAGCGCCTCCTGGCGCGGGCCGACTGGGTGCTGTCGCTGGGGCCCATGGTCTGGCCCCATCTCCTCGTCCGGGCGATGCTCGTCGAACAGCTCTTCCGGGCCTGGACCATTTCCCGGCGCCATCCCTATCATCGTGGTGGCTGAGCGGGCCGGCGGCGGTGGTCGCTTCGCCCTGGAGGAGGATTCCCGGGAGGAGGTGCCGATGCGTGATTTCCAGCTTCCCGGCCGCTCCACCGCCTATGCGCGCGGGGGCATGGCCGCCACCTCGCACCCCGCGGCGACCATGGCCGCCCTCGACATGCTGCGGGCCGGTGGCAATGCCGTCGATGCGGCGGTCGCCGCGGCGGCCGTGCAGGCGGTGGTGGAACCGCAATCGACGGGCATCGGCGGCGACTGCTTCGCTCTTTTCGCCCCGGCTTCGGGTGGCGTCGTCGCGATCAACGGCTCCGGCTGGGCGCCGGCGGCGGCCACCGTCGAGCGGCTGCGGGATCTGGGATTCGAACGCCTCCCCGCCGACAGTGTCCACAGCGTCACCGTGCCGGGGGCGGTCGCCGCCTGGGAGCTGCTGCTGCGCGAGCACGGGAGACTCGGGCTCGCCACCGTGCTGGCTCCGGCGGTGGAAGCCGCGGCCGCGGGCTTTCCGGTGACGCCGCGGGTCGCCTTCGACTGGGCCCGGGGACGGAAGCGGCTGCTCGGCAACGAAGCGGCCCGCCGCATCTACTTGCCCGGGGGACGGGCGCCGGAATGCGGGCGGGTGATGCGTTTTCCGGCGCTCGCGCGGACCTTGGAGCGGATCGCCGAGAGGGGCGCCGAGGTCTTCTACCGCGGCGAGCTCGCGACCCGCATGGTCGCCAGTCTGAAGGCTCTGGGGGGGCTGCACGAGCTCGCCGACTTCGCCGGCTTCGCGGCCGAATTCGTGGAGCCGGTGCACGGCACCTACCGCGATCTGCGGATCTATCAATGCCCGCCCAACGGGCAGGGGCTGATCGCTCTGCTGATGCTCAACATTCTCGAGGATTTCGATCTCGCGTCCCTCGATCCGCACGGGGCCGAACGCTTCCATCTCGAGGCCGAGGCGACCCGCCTCGCCTTCCGCGATCGCGACGCCTTCCTCGCCGATCCCCGTCGAGCGCGGGTCCCGGTGCGGGAACTGCTGGACAAGGCCTACGCCGCCCGCCTGCGGCGGCTGATCGATCCCGGCCGGGCCCTCGCCGGGCTGCCGCCGCCGCTGTTCCGGGATGCGGGCGATACCGTCTACATCGCGGTGGTGGACGGCGAACGGAACGCCTGCTCCTTCATCAATTCCCTCTACGACGGTTTCGGCTCCGGCATCGTCTGTCCGGACACCGGGATCCTGTTCCACTGCCGGGGCCGCGCCTTCGTTCTCGATCCCGAGCATCCCAACGCGATCGCCCCGCACAAGCGTCCCATGCACACGATCATCCCCGGTCTCGCCTTCCGGGGCGGCGAGCTCTGGGCCTGTTTCGGGGTGATGGGCGCCGACTACCAGCCGGTGGGGCAGGTGCGGCTGCTGACCAATCTCCTGGACTACGGGATGGATCCGCAGGAAGCGCTCGATTCGCCGCGGGTCATGGCCTATCCGGGGGATCTCCTGGTCGAGCGTGGGGTGGCGCCCGAGGTGCGCGAGGCGCTGGCCGCCAGGGGGCACCATGTCCTCGAGGCCGAGGAGCCGCTCGGCGGCGGGCAGTGCATTCTGGTCGACCATCGCCGCGGGGTGCTGGTGGGTGGCTCGGATCCCAGGAAGGACGGCATCGCCCTCGGTCTCTGAGGCGCTCCTCTGGCGGCTTGACGCTCTTCGCCGCGGCGCCTAGATGGAGGGCGCTTTGCGGGCGCATAGCTCAGTTGGTAGAGCAGCTGACTCTTAATCAGCGGGTCCCAGGTTCGAGTCCTGGTGCGCCCACCAAGGGAATCAAAGACTTAACCGATCGAACCGTCTTTGTGTGGCACCGATTTGGCACCTGCACTTCCTTTCGAGGCCCGGCCCTCGAACTCGTGAGTGCCAAGGGGTGCGACAAAAGGCCGCCTGAGAATGCACAGGCGGCCGAAGGATCAGATGAGCCGGGCGAGAACGAGGACGCTTTGAACGGTCTGAGTGTGGCGCGACAGATAAGGCGAGACGTTACAGGTAGGTGGCACGTCCTAATATGATGGGCCAGCTTGGCAAGCGTGTCGCAGGTCGCGCCACCGAACAACTACCTACAGTTGCACATCTCCCGGACTAGCGGCAAACAGGCGACCCTATGTAGACCCTTTGAAGATCAGTTGTGACCGCATTCCAGGTGGACACCCCCGGAAACTGGCCATTTCAGGCGGAATGCGATTCACTCTGTCGGTAGGGACAGATGAATCGCCGGAGGTGTGGGCATGGCGGGGCAGCGCGGGTTCTGGGATTTCGAGCAGCGGCTTG
>Ga0256839_1000033_pt1 | contig 165189 bp, 164 predicted proteins | sample 354166metaG_FD_185968 | JGI IMG/M metagenome (GOLD analysis project Ga0256839, IMG submission 185968) | Hydrothermal vent microbial communities from Mid Atlantic Ridge, Atlantic Ocean - 354-166 | ecosystem: Environmental > Aquatic > Marine > Hydrothermal vents | place: Atlantic Ocean: Mid... | reverse complement strand
TTGCATCATCTGGCCATAGTTAATTTCGTTGCTCATCTGATCCCCTCACCAATAGTCCGCGTTCACGCTATTCCTATTCCAAACCAGATGAAAGAGGCAGTTGGATAATTTTGCGCTAGAATGCCCCGCAGAAAAAACCTCTTGCCATTTCAGTAATTCCAATATAACTATAAATCTAGTTTTATGGAGGTATCAATGAATATCGATTCCGCAAGCACAGGTTTTGCCGCCGTGGGTTCCGGCCCGCGCCTACAGGTTCTTACCCTGCTCGTTCGCACAGGCGAAGCGGGCCTGACCACCGGCGACATCCAGCAAAAACTAGACATCCCCGCCTCAACTCTGACCCATCACCTCAAACACTTGGCCGAGGGCAACGTGATCCGCCAAGTCAAGCAAGGCCGCGCGATGATCAACATTGCCAATTACGACCACCTCCACGCCCTCGCCGAATTTCTGCTGAACGAATGCTGCATAGACGCCGCACCTAAACTGGAAAAAACCGATGACTGACCTAACCACTCCAACACAGCGCAACCCGCTGAAAATCCTGTCACCGCTTTGGTCGCCGTGGGGCATGATCTTGCTGATCCTCGTCCTGATCGCCCTGTTCGACCCAAGCCGGATGACCGAACTCGTCGGCATTGCGCTGCGCGCCCTTGGCGGCACTGCGCCCTACATTGTGTTTGCCGTCATCACCATCGCCTACTTAAGTGCCAGTGGCGCAGAGGCGATCATCGCCAATGCCTTTAAGGGGCGCGAATATCGCATGATCATCCTCGCCGCATTGGTTGGCGGCCTTGCCCCGTTTTGCTCGTGCGAAGTTATCCCCTTCATTGCCGGATTATTGGCCATGGGCGTGCCACTTGGCCCCGTCATGGCGTTTTGGCTGGCCTCACCATTGGTTGACCCGCCCAGCCTGCTAATCACTGCCGGTGCGTTAGGCTGGAACTTCGCTATAGCCAAAGCTGTCGTTGCCGTTTTACTGGGCCTAACCGGCGGATTCATCGTCAGCTTTCTGGTTAAATCCGGCGTTTACAAAGACGTTTTACGCCCGCGTAAAAGTGCCAGCTGCGGCGCCACATGCGGCCCTCCCACCATCGGCCAAAAACCTGTATGGAAATTCTGGGTCGAAGCCCCCCGCCGCACCATCTTCAAAGAAGTCGGCAAAGAGAACATGCTGTTCTTGCTGAAATGGATGTCACTCGCCTACCTGATCGAGGCCTTGATGATCGCCTACATTCCGGCGGACCTAATCGCCAGCGTACTTGGTGGCGAAGGACCCAAACCCGTAATTCTAAGCGCCCTGATCGGTGCGCCCGCCTACCTGAATGGCTACATCGCACCACCATTGCTGGCAGGGTTAATGGAACAAGGCATGACCGCAGGCGCGGCGATGGCCTTCATGGTGGCCGGCGCGGTCAGCTCCATCCCCGCCATGACTGCCGTGTGGTCACTGGTAAAGCCCCGCGTGTTTTTCACCTACATGTCACTGGGCATATTTGGCGCAATGGCCGCAGGATTCGCCTTCGGCGCAATTGCCTGAACCACAAAAAAAACGGAGGCTCCCAACCAAGGAAGCCTCCGTCAATCACTGCAATATCATGAAGCCTAGAAGTCGCCTTCAGCCGCGCGTGTCAGAATTTCCAACATGGTTTCTTTAACGCCCAACGCCTCTTCCAGAAGAGCGGGTGGTAATGTCTCGCCACCATAAATCATCAGATCCATATCCAGCGTGAAAATCCACAGATCTCCGTTTTCGTCTTCCGCCAAGGAAACCCGACACGGCAGATACGCGGCATAAGCGATATCATATTCAACCATTTTCGCCGCCGTCAGCGGGTTACAATAAAGATAGATGTTCAACTTGCGCCAAGGCTGACCCTGCATCGCGGCAACCTGATCGCCCAGCGGTAGGTTTCCAACATCCTTGATGTTGCGTTCAATCGCGATGTTGCGAATGGACTGATCGACCTCCTCAAAGGTTAAACCATCGGCCACCTTCGCGCTCCAGACGGTTGCGCCAACAGCATTGCCATGCTCGATCAAGCGCTCGCCCAAACCTTTGTACATCTCGAAAGATTTCTCGTCAAAGCCGTCAAACGCGACCTTATATTTGTACATAGTCGGCCCAATCCAGACCATCATGCCGATCGCAGCCAAGCCCAAAAGTGCCAAAATATTACGGATAAAACCCATAAACCAACCCCCTGTTTCGTGTTCTTATTACAAATCACAATACATGAATGTAACTAAATCGCAAGTAACCGGAATTTGGGAAAAGTGGAGGTTTCTGTTGCCAGGGACCTCCGACCCCCGCCAATACCCCGCTAAGGGCACTGGAGTTAAGTTTTCGAGTGTCTAGCTACTGCAATTAAGCAGCGATTGCCAGACGGCTCGGAGCACGATTGTCATTTGCAATTGTACAGTTTACGCCGATACGGTGGCAGTCCGCCGAGTAAAAGCTAACATCTTTGAACGTCCGTCGATCCTATTTCGACCCCATGATCCCTCAAATGAAAGGATATTTGGTGGAGTCGCCGGGTACCGCCCCCGGGTCCGAACCGTCTATTACATGCGCGTTTATCACCATATTCCCCGAAGGGACGGTTTATATATAGGGCCTACCACACTTGGGTTCAAGGCTTCTCTGCGACCTCAACTCCCCGGCTTAATCAACTCACGTAACAATTTTTCCCTAATCGATCTCGGATAATCACTGAACCCGCGCGACGTAACCACAAATCCGTCGGACGTAATAACAAACCGTTCATAGAACGCCGTGATACTGGCCCCGATAATATCAATCGCAATCCCGTTAATCTCGATCCCTGCCGCTTCCGCCTTGCGGCTTTGAACGCCCGCGTTCAGCCCCGCATTTGATGACCCGTCACCGGACACATCAATCACCTTGCGCGTGCAATCAGCCACCCGACCAAACTGCGCCACCGAAAACGCAATCGCATCGCCCACAGCCGTGTTTGACCCTTCCCACTTGCGCGGCATTTCCCGCACGCGATCCGAAAAATCTCGCACCTCGCCATATGACAACATCCGCCGCCAAGGGATCGACAAATCGCCTTCCTCGGCCCCCGACCATTGAACGACGGACAACGCTACCTGATGTTGCACCAGAACATCCATGATCTCAGGGTCCAGCAATGCATCCGCCAAGCCATACGTCTGGAATTTGTATTCCCCGACATCAATCGAGCTGGAAACATCAATCGCCAACACCAGCGCCAAACTGCACGCCGCAGCAGGGCCAGCAATAAAACTCAAGGCCGCTAGACCCCAGAAAATTATGCGATTCATGGCCCCTCCTAGCTAATTGGAACAATCAGTTCACTTAGCAATTTCCGCCATATGGTACGCGGATAATCCGCATAGGTCTCGGCTGTGAAAACAAACGCGGATTCGCCAGCCACCACATTATGTCTGTAATACGCCGTCAGCTCAAACTCGTCACCCTCGATCGCCAACCCGTTAATCTGGAACCCCTGCCCCGCCAAACCTTGTGCAACCTTCCGCGGGTCCGGCCCCTCGTTAGAATAGCCGTCACCAGACACATCAATCACCTTATTCGCACAATCCGAAACTTCGCCGAATTGTGCCGCCGTAAACAGCAACGCATTGCCAATTCCCGTCGAATACACAGCCCACGCCCTTGGCGCAGCTTCCGCCATATCGGCGAAATCTGCCACATCGCTATGCGATAACATCCGGCGCCACGGCACCGAAATTTTCTGCCGACTGGCCCCCGACCATTGCACCAACATCACCGCGGCTTCAGACGCCACCATCGCATCTGCCACCGCTGGGTCGCGCAACGCCGCCGCCAATCCGTCCATCTGAAGGCGGTATTCCCGCTCGTTGATCGAGCCGGAAACATCCACCGTCAACGCCAGCGCAATCGAACAGGTCGCGCTGGCTAATGAGGGCATGAAAACCCCCGCCAAGAATATCAGCGCGGCTTTCACCACTCCCCGACACTCTCCATGCTCAACCACGGTTCCGCCAACTCCAGCGCATCGCCCTTTTGCAAAAACTCGATGGATATATTGTCAGGGCTGCGCACAAACGCCATCCGGCCATCGCGCGGTGGACGGTTAATCACCACACCATTGTCCTGCAAGAACTGGCAAGTCTCGTAGATATTATCGACCTCGTAAGCCAGATGCCCAAAATGTCGACTGTCACTCGGCAACCCTGCATCGCCATCCCAGTTATAGGTCAGCTCCAACGGCACCTCGTGTTGCCCGGGGGCTGCCAGATACACCAGCGTGAAACGTCCGGCCTCGCTTTCATGGCGCCGAATTTCCTCAAGCCCCATCAGGTCGCAATAAAAATGCATGGATGCATCCAGATCTTTCACCCGAACCATAACATGTAAATATTTCATACCTTATTCCTCCTCTTTCCCATCGGACACCAACACGTGGCGATACACAAGGCTGACTTGGACGAAACTGACAAACAGCAACAAATACCAAGACCCCAACTTGCCAATCGATGTAAAACTGAAACTCGCCGTCCCGCTATACAACCACGTCCCCGTCAACGTCCCGACATTCTCGGCGATATACAAGAACAAGCTGGATAAGACGGCCGCCGCCACCATCGGCATCCACAGCCGCCGCTTAAGCGGTGTGAAATACACCCGCGTCCGCCAAAATAACCCCACGGTTACCGCCATCAACACATATCGCATATCCAGCATAAAGTGATGGCTGAAAAAATTCACATAAATCGCCACGGCCAACACCACCGTCGCCCAATACCGTGGATACCCCGCAAACTGCATATCGAATATCCGCATCGCCCGCGCCATGAAACTGCCAACGCTCGCATACATGAACCCCGAAAACAGCGGCACCCCACCAATTTCCAACATCCCCGCTTCAGGATAATCCCACGACCCCATGCTCAACTTGAACACCTCCATCGCGGTTCCAGAAATATGAAACAGCAGGATCACCTTCGCCTCGCGCCAACTCTCCAGCCGCAACCACAACAGCACCCCCTGCACGACCACTGCAAACACCACTAAAAAGTCGTAGCGCGCAACCCGCGCCGCTTCCGGCCAAAACACCGACGTTATAATAATCGCGCCCAACATCAGCCCTGCGAATAAACACGCCCACGCCATCTTCAACCCGAACATTACGAACTCTACCACCGCACCGGGCAAATGCCCTCGCATCCAGTCACCCATCCGCCGCTCGACGCTTAAATTCTTCATATGGTGGTTCCTATGTAACCCGCATCAATATATAGTAGCATGTGAATCGCTACAGGAGCCATAGAACCATGCCCATCACCCCTGAACAACAGGCCGAAATCGACGCAACCCGTGCCCAGACCCACCAAACCCTTCGCGCCACCGCCCCCGGCATGGAAAAACACCTGTATACCGCGCACGAGGTCCTCGACCACGGCTTTGTCCGTGTCATCGACTACATGGGTGACGACGCCGCCATCTGCCAAGCTGCCCGCGTATCTTATGGCCGCGGCACCAAAGCCGTCACCAATGACGAGGGCTTAATCCGCTACCTCATGCGCCACTGGCACTCCACCCCGTTCGAGATGTGCGAGATCAAACTCCACGTCAAACTCCCCGTTTTCGTCGCCCGCCAGTGGATTCGCCACCGCACCGCCAACGTCAACGAATACTCCGCCCGCTACTCCATCCTTGACCGCGAATTCTACATCCCCGCGCCCGAACACATCAACGCGCAGTCCGTCATCAACAACCAAGGCCGCGGCGAAGTCCTGCAGGGCGCAGAGGCCGCCCGCGTCCTCGACATCCTAAAAACCGACAGCAACCGCGCCTACGACAACTACGAGGCGATGATCTCGGACAAAGGCCAAGACGGCCTAGCCCGCGAACTCGCCCGCATGAATTTACCGAGCAATATCTACACCCAATGGTACTGGAAAGTAGACCTCCACAACCTCTTCCACTTCCTGCGCCTGCGGGCAGACTCCCACGCCCAATACGAAATCCGCGTCTACGCCGACGCCATCTGCAACATCGTAGCCGACTGGGTTCCCGCAGCCTATGGAGCGTTCGAGGACTACCGCTTGGGAGGCGAGCAGTTCTCCGGCAAGGGTATGGAGGTTGTTCGGCGGATGATTAAAGGCGAAACGGTAACGCAGGATACTTCTGGCATGAGCAAAGGCGAATGGCGGGAGTTGATGGGGAGTTTGGAGGGGTAGTTCATTGAAAAACTTTTACAAAGGATATTTTGCGTTTGGCCTGATCGTTGGAGTGGGATTCGCGGTTTTCGTCCATTTTTCATTTATTTCTCCATGCTCCCCAGAAAATTCTATTCTTTGGTTTTGCAACGAGCGTCCCGAAATAGTTTTACGTGTATTGGGACTTATCGAAGCTATAGTGACGGTCGCAATCTGGCCTGCTGCGCTAATCCTACTTGTGCTGTATCTTCGTCAAGAAATTAGTGCGCTTCTTCTCAGGGTTAGCAAAGTTGGCACTGACGGAGTCAAATTTCACCGCGCTAGCAATCAACAAGATTTATCTGAAAACGTCCAAGCGACAAACTTACCTTCATCTACATTGGAACAATTAAGCGACGAGGTTGCTGCAGAGGTTGAGAGGCGATTGAAAAGTGATTTAGAATCTGTTTCCGACGAAAACAAGATACCGATACTTTTGCGTGCATTGACAATAGAACGCATGAACAAAACATTCGCCGTGGCATACTCAAATATATTTGGCAGCCAAATTCGCGCACTAGAAAGTCTTAACGAAAAGGAAATTCCAAAAACCGAGGCTGAGAAGAAATTCAAAGAACTTCAGAAAAATGACCCTGTATTTGCAGAATGGGATTTGGAGCGATACGCTAACTATCTCATCTCATGGAAATTCGTAAAATACAGTGACGATCTTTATTCGATAACTTCAACTGGGAGGGATTTCTTATTATTCCTAACGAGTAATGGTTTATCAAAAGAACGGCTGCATTAAACAACCCGTAAGGTGCGTGGTCTCCACGCACCATTCCACCCCGTCCACACCGCCGGACATGGCTGCCCCGAACGCGCCCCTTATTCACCCCGCGCGAAAACCGCGCCTTGATAACCCGCCACCGCGTCGCGTAATCGCTATCCCCATCCGGCAACGTCATAACCATATGCAAATGATCGGGAAGGATAACCACCGCATCAATATAAAACCGTCGGTCGGAAATCGTCCGCATAAACGCATCCCGCAAACCATCAACCTCCCGCACCAACAAATCTGAAGTTCGGTTCGCCAAGTTGACGGTAAAGAAGATGGTCGCACCAGAGGTTCGCGGACGGATGTAATCTGACATTCCATCATGATCGCAAAACTTGGTTAATAAATCATGACCCCAAAAGGGGCCGCTCCGCCCGCATTAACCCCTCATTAACCACGCAAAATTGTGCATACGTGTTGTGCACGTGTTGTGTACGGGTTGTGTACGTCGTTTTTCACTCTTTTATTGATCTTTCGGCCCCGTCCGTTACAACGGTTGCAGCGCACAAATCAGGAGCATTCCGATGACAAATACCCGCACCGAAACCGACAGCTTTGGCCCCCTAGAAGTCCCCTCGGACAAGTACTGGGGCGCCCAAACCCAGCGCTCCTTAATGAACTTTCCGATAGGCTGGGAGAAGCAACCAATCGCCATAATCCGCGCCCTCGGCGTCATCAAAAAAGGCTGCGCACAGGCCAACATTTCCCTTAAAAAATTGGCCCCAGAGGTCGGCGACAAAATCATCCAAGCCGCCGATGAGGTCATCGACGGAACCCTCGACGATCACTTCCCCCTCGTCGTCTGGCAGACCGGCTCCGGCACCCAATCCAACATGAACGCCAACGAGGTAATCGCCAACCGCGCGATCGAACTTTCCGGCGGCGTTATCGGCTCCAAATCCCCAGTGCATCCGAACGACCACTGCAACATGGGCCAGTCCTCCAACGACACATTCCCCACCGCCATGCACATCGCCATCGCGACCACCGCGCACGATACCCTGCTCCCCGGATTGGAAAAACTGCACGCAGCCCTCACTGCAAAGTCCAACGAGTTCAAAGACATAATCAAGATCGGCCGCACCCATACCCAAGACGCAACCCCGCTAACCTTGGGCCAGGAATTCGGCGGTTACGCCTTCCAAGTCGAACAAGGCATCAAGCGCGTGCGCCACGCATTACTAAACATCTACCCTCTCGCCCAAGGCGGCACAGCCGTCGGCACAGGCCTGAACACTCCCAAAGGTTGGGGTGAAATGGTCGCTAAAAACATGGCCGAAATCACCGGCCTACCCTTCATAACAGCCCCCAATAAATTCGAGGCTTTAGCCGCCCACGACGCCTTGGTGGAGATGTCCGGCGCCCTGAAAACCGTCGCCGCTTCGGTCTTCAAAATCGCCAACGACATCCGCCTCCTAGGCTCCGGCCCCCGCTGCGGTTTAGGCGAGCTAATGCTACCAGAAAACGAACCGGGTTCCTCCATCATGCCCGGCAAAGTAAACCCCACTCAAGTCGAAGCAATCACCCAAGTCTGCGCCCAAGTAATGGGCAACGACGCCGCCGTAGGATTCGCCGGCTCCCAAGGCCATTTCGAGCTGAACGTCTACAAGCCCATGATGGCCTATAACGTCTTGCAATCAATGCAACTTTTGGGCGACAGCTCCGTAGCATTCACCGACAATTGCGTAGTAGGAATCGAAGCCGACGAGGACCGCATCAGCAAACTAATGTGGGAAAGCCTCATGTTGGTAACGGCGCTGGCCCCTGAAATCGGCTACGACAATGCCACCAAGGTTGCCAAAACCGCCCACAAAAACCGCACCACCCTGCGCGAAGAAGCAATCAACCTTGGCCTTGTTGACGGCGAAACATTCGATCGTGTCGTACAGCCAAAAGATATGATCGGTCCCAAGTAACTTGAAACCTGCCGCCTAGCGTGGCAGGTTTCCACTATGGGAAATATCGTCAACCTTCGCACAGCGCGTAAGCAAAAAATCCGCGAAACTATACGCGTACAAAAAGCGCACACAGCCAAAAGCGCTGGTGTCAAAGCGCGCGAGCGTGATCGAGTAGCCAAGCAAAACAACCTGTCCGAGCGCGCCCTTGATGGCCACAAACGTGAAGATGACATTTAGATGCGCCCCGAAAAACACTCCCTAACCCTGCGTGGCCACCGCACGAGCGTTTCCCTGGAAACACGGTTCTGGAAGGCATTTCTGGAAATCGCGGCGCGTGAGGGTAAGACGATTAACGGCCTCGCCGCTGATATCGACGAAGCCCGTGCGCCTGAAACCGGCCTTGCCACCGCTATCCGTGATTTTGTCCTGAAATGGTATCAGGATCGTCACGCGGAATAACTCGCAAGTAAATTCCGTCTTTTGACCGCACTGTCAGGTGCGCAACCGGCACCGGCACATCCTCCACAGTTTCAAAACGAAACGCCTTCAAGAGCATCCCCAACATCAACACCCCTTCGATCCGCCCAAAACCGGCACCGGGGCACACACGTGGACCTGCGGAAAACGGAATAAACGCATCCCGTTTATGTGCTTTCCCGTTGTCCGTTTGCCAGCGATAAGGGTCGAATTCATCGGGGTTGTTCCACAACCGTTCATGTCGCTGCAAGTGCCAAGGCGACACAATAACCATTGATTTTGCGGGCACTGTACACCCCCGAAACTCGGTGGTTTCAGCTGCGTCGCGAAGGTACATCGGAACGGGGGGATACAGGCGCAAGGTTTCGTTAAACACGTCCTTGGTAAAGCGCATTTTTGACAGGTCCGCAGGCTTCGGCGGGTCGCTAAGCAACTGTGCTTCAGCAACGACACCCTCCTGAACCCCTTGATCCATTGCTAGTAAATAGAGCGCCCAAGACAGCGCGCTCGCGGATGTTTCATGCCCTGCCAAAAAGAAAATAGCGACCTGATCAACCATCTCGGCCTTCGAAAACCGGTGCCCAGTGTTTGGGTCCATGGTGGTCATCAAACTGGTTGCCAGATCATCTGGTGCGGTGCCGGCATCAATCTTGACCTGCCGCGCATCCACCATTTCGACCAGCAACGCGCGGATAACATCCGCATGCTTAACCGCCGCTTTTGAGCGAAACCTTGGCACCCATTTGGGTAATCTCAGCAATGCCGGAATGCTCCAAAGAGGTTGGGTTTTTTGGTATTCTCGAAAGGAAGTAAAGACTTTTTCTGCCACCTTTGCCGGCAAGGGAGCCGAAAAAAGCGTGCGGAATATGATGTCAGCCGCCAGAAAAGACGTCACAAATTCCATCTCGACGGGTTGACCGTTAGCCTGTTTAGCCAAACGCTTTACCGCATCGTCCCCAGCCGCCCGCATACAAGAAAACGCTTGGCGCGGGCAACCCTTGAACGCGGGGTCAATAATATCACGCTGCGCGCGCCACTGGGCGGCATTCGTCGCGAAAATCGAATCCCCCAACAAAGGGCGCAGGGTCTCGGACAGAACCTCCGATTTAGGGAAATTCTCTGCCTCGTCAACCAACACACGGCGCACCAATTCGGGTTGATTCACCAGAAATGAACGATAAAACGGGATACGCGTTTGCGCCATCCACGCCCGATACAACCGCGCGGGCTGAGAAGAAAACATGTCGCGCCGGAATAGCCCAATGCGCTTGATCACCCCAATCCCGTCGGGGCGAGAGGCGGGTTTGGGGGCCGACTTAGCCATCAGTCACCTCTACAGAAGTATGTGGCGAGTAGACCTTTTCAATAACAGATGCCGTTGAGGACCGATGCGCGAAACGTGCTTTAAGGCTGACAGGGCCTGCCGTGATTTTGAAATAATCATATTCAACGGGGTAATCAAAGGCGCATAAATACTGGATATGGCGGCGCAAAAACCTCCATCTGGTTCCACTTTGGCTCTCGGCCGACAATGTTTGGCTGAATGCGGCCGAAATAACTGTAGGCCCATATTTTCGTGCCGACAGCGCAACGCCGCTAACCGAAACCGGATCCGAAAGCGCAAAGCAAGCCCCGTCACCCGGGGCTGATACGTCCAGCCATTTTATATCCTCACGCATCGAAATTTGCTGCAAATCGCGGCGCAAATCCCACGCGGCGGGCAAGAAAGATGTAACCGGGATCGCCTGCCCCAGTGTCAACAACGCCAACGTGGGGGTATTATCCCTCCGACGTAAAACCTCTGCTGCCAAAACCACAGCCAGATGCGCGCCCGATGAGTGGCCAATAATTAGAACCTCGTCAACATCAGAATCAAGCGCCTCGCATATGCGGTCACAAAATTTGCTCACCCGATTTCCAAGAACCTCCGGCATTGCCCCTTCGTCTTGCGCCCAAAATGCAAAATCATGCAGCAAGTAATAGGCAAAAAAATGTTTATCAAAGCGGCGAAAAAGCACCAACATCAAGTAAAAAAACCCTACACCCAACGAAAGTCCAACAACGCCTCCGATATATTCACCCAATATCTTTCCAAGAAATACAGAAAACGCAACCTGCCCCACCAATACCACAACCGGATACATCGCCGCCAAGATCGGCGCACGCCGCAAACGTCCCAGCGCCCCCAAAGTGCCGCTGGAGACATAAAGCCACAGTGTTTTCAACAGCAGCCAATATGTTTGAGGTATCGAATTTCGCATGGAATCAAACACGATATCGTTCCAGCGCAAAAACTCGATGCGAGTATCCGTTTCAGCCCCGTCAATCTGCGTGTTAACCAACCAGTGATAGCGTTCGTTCTGGCCGGTTGAGCCTTTGATCGACAACTCGTAGCCCGAGATTTTCGCCTGCTTTTTCCCCTCGACTCGGTAAAGCTCCCGATAGCGACGTGGCGGCATCGGATCATAGCCAGGGACATAAAAAACATGCCTGCGGCGAACGGTAGGGGTAAGAGGTTCGGTCACAATTTTCAAAAACACCAGATAATTCTGAAGTATTCTACGTCACGAACATGGTTTATTCTAGCCGATAGCGCCAAGAGCCGGTATATTTTCCAGAAGCCAGAAAGACATCTCCGAGAACAAGCCGGTTACCAATAATATTCCGACGATCACAAGCATCACGCCCATGGTTTTTTCGATCAATCCCATGTGCTTCTTGAACTTGTCCATCGCCTTCACAAACCGCTTCATGAATACGGCCGCCAAAATGAACGGGATACCCAAGCCACCCGCGTAAAATGCCATCATGACCACTCCGCGCTGAACGGACGCCTCTTGTGCTGCCAGAGACAGGATCGTTCCCAAAATCGGACCGATACAAGGTGTCCAACCAAATGCGAACGCAAGGCCAAGGATGTAGGCCCCGAACATGCTGCCGCCACGGTTGCCAGCGTCAAAGCGGGCTTCGCGATAAAGGAACGGGATTTTCAATATTCCAAGGAAGTGGATACCGAACAGGATGATAACTACGCCCGCAACAATTCCCATTTGTGATTGATATTGCAAAAAAATTTGCCCAAAAGCCGAGACCGCAAGGCCAAGGAAAATGAACACAGTCGACAATCCCATAACGAAGAACAACGCCTTGATAATCACGCCATTATCGCGCCCTTCAGACATGTCATCAATCGACGTCCCGCCGATAAAGGCCAAGTATGGTGGCACGATTGGCAGCACACAGGGTGACAGGAACGACAAGATTCCGGCGAACGTGGCAATCATCAGGGACAGCCCCATTGATGCGTCGATGATATCAATTCCGAACATGGCGAACCTCTCTGTTGATATCTACTTAAGGGTTTCTCAGGGAAACCTCCATGCCCTGATTTGTCACAATCGCGTGGACAATTGTTACAGTCGGCGTTACGCCTGTAAACATGGATTGGGATCATGAATTAGACGCCGTCGGTTTGCTTTGCCCACTGCCGATATTAAAAGCGCGCAAACGGTTGCAAGCGTTGCAATCAGGGCAAGTTTTGCGCCTTATTGCAGACGATCCCGCCGCCGTTATTGATGTGCCGCACTTTTGCAATGAACAGGGGCACCAGTTGGTTTCTGCCAACACTGATGCCCCCGAACACGTCTATCTTATCCGCAAGGGTTAACTATTCCGCCGCTTGCGCTTGTGAATTGCCGCCAGCCCGAAATGCCGCTAACAGTTCCTCGCGCTTCTTCGCTGCCACCACCGCATTAGCTGCTTTTACATGACCAAATCCACGAATATCAAGCGGCAGTTCAGCCAAAGCAATCGCCAGATCACGGGTATCGTCGCTGAGGCCTTTTGAGATTTCGGTCATCGTCTTTTGATATTCCTTGATCAACGCACGTTCCACTTTCCGCTCCGCAGAGTAGCCAAAAATGTCAAGTGGTGTGCCACGCAGTGATTTCAGCGCGGCCAAAACCCCAAACGCTTTCATCATCCACGGGCCAAATTCCGATTTCACCGCCCGCCCTTGTTTGCCCTTTTTGCCAAAAATTGGCGGGGCCATGTGGAAACGAATTGCAGACACATCGGTAAAATGTTCGGCAATCGCCGCCTCCAATGTTTCGCGGTGCAGGCGGGCAACCTCGTACTCATCCTTGTAGGACAGCAGTTTGTGGTAGCCCTTTGATAGGGCTTCGCCAAATTCTTCATCCACAGTTTTGGCCGCCGCGACCTTTTTCAAGTACCGTTTCGCTAAACGGCCATTCTGATACTTGCGCAAATGTGCCGCGCGAAATTCGATACCGTCAACGCTTTCAATCGGCTTACCACCAGCCAATGCCGCTGCCGCATCCGCTGGAAACGCCACAGCCCAACGGCCGAATTTGATCGCTAAAAGGTTGCCCTCAACGCCCGCACCGTTCAGCTCAATTGCACGCTTCAACGCATCCATCGACAATGGAATTAAGCCTGCTTGCCACGCTGCACCCAACATTAGAACATTGGAATAAATAGCATCGCCAAGGAACTTTTCCGCCAGCTTGGTGGCATCCAACATCGCCAGCGCATCCTCGCCAACTCGTGCTTTCAGCGCGATACTCATACGGTCAATCGGCAGGTTAAAGTCGGTATTCTTCGTGAACTCGCCCGTGATAATCTGATGCGAATTGCAAACCACCTGCGTCCGCCTGCGCGTCATCAAGCCCAACGTTTTAGCGCCCGATGTCGTTACCAGATCACCGCCAATTACCGCATCCGCCTCCCCAACAGCGACACGGATTGCCGAGATATCCTCGGGTTTATTGGCCACACGACAATGGATATGCACCGCGCCGCCCTTCTGGGCCAGCCCCGCCATTTCCATCATGCCAACGCCCTTACCCTCAAGATGCGCGGCCATGCCCAGTAGTGCACCGACAGTCACAACGCCCGTACCACCAACGCCCGTAATCACGATGTTATGTGTGCCATCAATGACAGGCAACGTCGGTTCAGGCAGCGTTGGCAACGTCAGTTCCGCTTTCGCAGGCTTCTTCACTTGTGCGCCTTCCAAGGTAACAAAACTTGGGCAGAAGCCGTTCAGGCAAGAAAAATCCTTGTTGCATGACGATTGGTCAATCTCGCGCTTGCGGCCCAGTTCCGTTTCCAAGGGCAAGATAGAGACACAGTTCGATTGCACTCCGCAATCCCCGCAACCTTCGCAAACATCGGGGTTAATGAACACCCGTTTGTCCGGGTCAGGAAACAATCCGCGTTTACGACGGCGGCGCTTTTCAGCGGCACAGGTCTGGATATAGACGATTGCACTCACACCTTCGATTTCGCGCAGGCGCTTCTGCACTTCCATCAGATCGCGACGCTCAACCGTTTCAACCCCTTTGGGCAGCGCCGCAAAATCCACATCTTCTTTTTCGTCATATACGACAACAAGCTTTTTCACCTGCATCGCCACCAGTTCGTGCGCGATTTGCGCGGCGCTCAAATCACCTTCGTTTTGCTGGCCGCCAGTCATGGCAACCGCATCGTTGTACAACACCTTGTAGGTAATATTTACATCGCCTGCTGCAACCGCGGCGCGGATCGCCTGAATGCCGGAATGGTTGTATGTTCCATCCCCAATATTCTGGAACACGTGCCCAGTCTTGGAGAACGGCGCCTCGCCAATCCAGTTCGCCCCTTCGCCGCCCATATGCGTAAAGCCAAGCGTATCACGGTCCATCCATTGCACCATATAATGGCAACCAATACCGGCATAAGCACGCGAGCCTTCCGGCACTTTGGTTGATGAATTATGCGGGCAGCCAGAACAGAACCACGGCAGACGCGAGGCGATTTCTTCCGCATTATCCGCCTTTGCCGCATCATCTAGTACCGATTTAGACTTGATTAATGTTGCGCTATCCAAACCTTCCTCAATAAGAACGCCGCCCAATTTACGCGCAACCCCGACAGGGTCCAGCGCGCCTTTGACGGTGAACAATACATCGCCGTTTTCTTTCTTCCAGCCGATCACGCGACGACCCCGGCGATCATCGAAAATCGCTTCCTTAATTTGCACTTCTATCAATTTACGTTTTTCTTCAACGACAATAATCAGGTCCAATCCTTCGGACCATTCGCGAAAACTCGTCATGTCCAGCGGCCAGACCATCCCGATTTTATAGGTGGTGATGCCCAGCCGTTCTGCCTCAACTTCGTCAATTCCTAACAGGTCCAGCGCATGCACCGTATCCAGCCAGCTTTTGCCTGCCGACACGATCCCGATCCTTGCTTTTGCGTTTCCTAACACCCGATGGTCAATCTTGTTAGCCCGCGCGAACGCTTCCGCAGCAAAGCGTTTATAGTCGTGAAGGCGGGCTTCCTGTTCGGTGCGGTCATCCACCAGTTTGATGTTCACGCCGCCTTCGGGCATTTCGAAATCAGTAGGGGTGACGATCTTCACGCGATGCGGGTCGCCATCCACGACCTCAGTTACTTCAATCGTGTCTTTCACGCTTTTCAACCCGACCCAGCAACCGGAATAGCGGCTTAGCTCCCACCCCAAAATGCCATAATCTAACAATTCCTGCACACCCGCTGGCGACAGGATCGGCATAAGTGCGTCGACCAGCGCAAATTCGGATTGGTGCAAAACGGTGGAGCTTTCACCCGTATGGTCATCCCCCATAATCGCCAGTACGCCGCCATGTTCCGCTGTGCCCGCCATGTTCGCATGCCGGAAAACATCACCCGTGCGATCAACACCCGGCCCTTTGCCGTACCAGAACCCGAATACGCCATCGAACGTCCCCTCGCCGCGCAAATTCGCCTGCTGTGACCCCCAAAGTGCGGTAGCGGCTAGATCCTCGTTTAACCCGGGCGAGAATTTTACATCCGCGGCTTTAAGTTGCTTTTCGGCCCGTTGCATCTGCATATCAACAGCCCCGACGGGCGATCCGCGATACCCCGTCACATACCCCGCCGTGTTCAATCCCGCCACTGTGTCCCGTGCCTTTTGCATCATCGTCAAGCGAACCAATGCTTGCGTGCCGTTCAGCAACACGAAGCGTTTCGACAGGTCATATCGGTCATTCAAAGATACAGATTGTAGGGTCATGGTGGGCCTCCTCATAGCATTTGCAATAGTATAGGTCAGAAAGATTGACCCAAACAATGCAATTTTTCGCGACGTCGCGTGAAACCTGTGCTTTAGTATCACACAAATTGCGGCTATAGTGCGTGAAATATACAAAACCATTAAAAACAAGTGCTTGAAAAAAAGTCACGGGGAATAAAATGGACTGGGACAAGTTACGAATTTTCCACGCAGTCGCCGAAGCCGGCAGCCTGACCCACGCGGGTGAGGTTTTGCACCTCTCCCAATCCGCTGTCAGCCGACAGGTCAGCGCGTTGGAAGAAAACCTAAACGTCATGCTTTTCCACCGCCATGCGCGCGGCCTGATTTTGACTGAACAGGGTGAATTGCTGTTGGATGCAACACGCTCCATGTCCAAGAGGCTGGAAACTGCCACCGCCCATATCCGTGACAGCAAAGATGAAATCTTCGGCAATTTGCGTGTTACCACCACGACGGGTTTCGGAACATTGTGGCTGGCCCCACGCCTTGGGCATTTGTACGAAAAGTACCCAGAGCTGAAAATCGACTTGATGCTCGAAGAACGTGTCCTAGACTTGCCCATGCGTGAAGCCGATGTTGCCATCCGCATGAAGGAACCCAGCCAAGCCGACCTGATCCGCCGCCGCCTTATGGATGTGGACATGAAGCTTTACGCCTCGCGCGATTATCTTGAGGCACATGGCACACCGGAAACGCCAGCAGATTTGGTTAATCACCGCCTGATCTCTCACAACTCTTCCTCGCCCCAAGTTAGCGCAGGAGCCGAGTGGATGGCGCCATTTTTGCAAGCAAATGCAAAGTCCGTTCTGACAGTAAACAACTACTTCGGCATCTTGCAGGCGGTGCTGCACGGCCTTGGTATTGGCGCCTTACCCGACTATGTCACCGTTGATTCCCCTGAACTTGTGCGGGTTCTACCAAACGACAGCAGCCGCCCGATTCCGGTTTATTTGGCCTACCCCGAAGAGCTTCGACACTCCAAGCGCGTCGCAGCCTTCAGGGATTTTGTGTTAGAAGAAATAAAAGAGTATCGTACTGCGATGCGCGAAACCCCTTAATTGCATACTTTTGCCACTATTATGATTTAGCTATGCACTCAGGTGATGGCGGGTATGCATAATTTTAAGAAAGTTTTTCTTGAACGCGTGCGCACCTCTACCTATATCACTTCTTGAAGCGGCTGACATGTTCAGTCGGTTTCATACCTCCCTGTTGGACTTGGGCCGAGCATTGTCTCGGCCTTTTTTTTGGCCTCTCGTCAGCTTGTGCCAGCGCCGCAAATTACATGCGCGAAAGACCCACAAACATTTCCGCGAATATGCCCCATATCCGCCAGCGTCTCACCCATAGAGTTCTTCGCTGTAAACAGCCTGTCCTCACCGCTTTCCTCAATCACCGAGGCATAGTGAAACTCGTGCCCCATCAGCCCCCCCTGCCATGGCGTGTTGCCCATCGGGGCCAAACGCCGATACCCAAGATGCAACTTACGAGCGGCAAAGCTGGTGCTAACAGGTAAAAAGCCCAGCATCCTATGCGCCATGCCATTCGCATCCGTCAGACTTTCGCCCAAAGTCATATACCCACCGCACTCGCCATATATCAGCGCTCCACGTTTTTTTGCGACCAGCATCGCAGAAGCAAAACTCGCGTTCTGTGCCAATGCACCTGCATATAACTCTGGGTACCCCCCCGGTAAAAACACCGCGTTGGCATCCGCTGCTGGCCCCTCGTTATTCAAAGGTGAAAAGGTCGAAATTTCAGCTCCCGCCAGCCGCCAATCCTCCAACATATGCGGGTAAGCGAAGGCAAACGCCACGTCACGTGCGACAGCAATCCTCGACCCGATCGGCGGCAACCCAGCTGCGCGGGTTGCTGTATCAATGGGCGTCGCCAATGCGTGGAGCGCATCAAGGTCAACGTTGGACTTCAGCAGCCCAGCGGCCACCTCAATAAATTTCTCAATATCAGCGTGTTCCTGCGCCTGAACCAACCCCAAATGCCGCGACGGCGCTCGCAACGCTGATGCCCTCGGCACTACCCCCAACACCGGAATACCGATTGCACTTATAGCTTTTTTGATGATCTCGCCGTGGCGTGACGAGCTTATTTGATTAAGGATAACGCCAGCAATTTTCACCGAAGGGCGCAGGCTTGCCAGCCCATGCACAATCGCCGCCGCCGTCTGCGATTGCTTCGCAGCATCCAGCACCAGCACCACTGGCAAATCCAGGACTTCCGCCAAATCCGCAACGCTTCCGCGGCCCATCGGATCACCTGCATCAGGCGCACCATCAAACAGGCCCATAGCGCCCTCAACAATCAAAAGCTCACCATCTTGCCCGCCCGCAAGCCCGCGCAATTGTGTGGGTGGCATCGCCCACGCATCAAGATTCACGCAAGCTGCACCGCTTGCTGCATTGTGGAATTGAGGATCAATATAATCCGGCCCGCTTTTGGCCGATGTCACACGCACACCACGTTTTTGAAAAGCCCGCAACAAGCCCAAAGTTATCATCGTCTTGCCCGCACCGGAATGGGGCGCCGCTATGACAAACCCCTTCAAATGCCATGCCAATTCAGCTGTTCACGCAGCAAATTTCCGCGCCCAATACTGACAATCGCAGGTGCCCCAATGCCGCTGGCCGCGATATCATCCGCTGCCCGTTCCAGCGTCGTCTCAATCACCTGCATATCAGGCAACGTCGCATTCGATACCACCATCACCGGATCATTTGCTGGCCGCCCAGCCGCGATCAACTTTGCGGCAGTTTCACCCATATTCCGCATCGCCATATAAAGGACAATCATACCCGCCTTGGCCGTCGCCGCCCAATCCACATTATCCGGTGAAAGTCCGCGTTTGTCATGCCCCGTCAGAAATATAACCGAGGAGTTCACCTCCCGCGAAGTAACAGGCACCCCTGCATATGACAGCCCGCCGATCCCCGCCGTAATTCCCGAAATTACCCGAAACGGGATATTTGCCGCGACTAATTCAAGAGCTTCTTCCGCGCCACGGCCAAACATAAACGGATCACCGCCCTTAAGCCGCAAAACCCGTTTGCCCGCACGTGCATCATTGATCAACCGCGCAGTAATTTCAGGCTGCTTGGGCGAGGGTTTGCCTCCCCGTTTACCCAAGAACACCATCTCCGCCCCGTCTCGCGCCATCGCCAATACATCAGCACTTACCAGCGCGTCATGCACAACCACATCGGCCTGCTCTAGCGCGTTCACTGCGTGCAAAGTCAATAGCCCCGCGTCGCCCGGCCCCGCGCCAACCAGCCAAACCTCGCCAGTGGGGAATGTCGGTAAACTCTTCATACTTTCACTTTCGGGCGCAAAACATGCGGGATTGCAGGATCATATAGCGCCGAATCCTTAAAGTCCTGACTACCATCAAGTGCGGGACCGATAAATATCAACGCCGTGCGCGTGATTTTTGCATCCCGCACTTTGCTGTGAATATCCGCCAAGCTACCGCGAATAATCAGCTCATCCGGCCAGCCAATACGGTACGCCACCACAACCGCGCAATCATCTCCGTAAAACGGTGCAAGCTGCCGGCGAATTTCCCGCAAAGCTCGAATACCCAGATGAATAACCAAGGTGGCCCCTGTACGCCCGAAATTCTCCAGCGTCTCGCCCGAAGGCATATCGGTGGATTTCATCGACATCCGCGTTAACACAATAGATTGCGCGATTTCCGGTATGGTCAATTCCTGCCCCATCGCCGCAGCCGCCGCCGAATAGGCCGAAACCCCCGGCGTAATATCGTAAGGTATCCCGTCAGCCTTCAACCGCCGGATTTGTTCCGCAATCGCGCCGTAAAGCGCAGGGTCGCCAGAATGCACCCGCGCCACATCTTCGCCCCGCTTATGCGCTGCCACGATCTCCGCGTGTGTATCATCCAACGTCATCGGTGCCGTATCCAGCACCCGCGCCCCTTCCGGCGTAAACGCCACAACGGCCTCGGGAACCAGCGATCCTGCATACAAACAAACTGGGCAACTCTCGATTAAACGCCGGCCCTTAATGGTGATCAAATCCGGATCCCCTGGACCTGCGCCAATAAAATGAACTGTCATACCGACTTCTCGCTTTTCCAAATACTCACTTCGCCAAGTCCCCGTCTATTTTACGCGCATACCCCCGTGGCGTATACATCCGCGGCCCTTCGCCAAATTCTGCCAGTTTCGAGTTGGATGACCCAACCAACACCACCGTCAACATGTCAACTTCGTCTACTTCAAGCTCACTTAGCTTACGATAGCGCACGAATTCCTCTGGCCGACCAAGGCTAGAGGCTAACATTACAGGCGTATCGGCAGGGCGATGTTGCAACAAAATATCCCGCGCCTCAGCCAACAAAGTGCGACGACGCATGGAAACCGGATTATAGAAGGCGATCACAAAATCCCCCTGTGCCGCGGCGTGCAGACGTTTGATAATATCCTCACGCGGGGTCAAAAGATCCGACAGTGAAATCGCGCAAAAGTCATGCCCTAACGGCGCACCGGCCCGTGCTGCGGCCCCCTGAAGGGCCGAAACGCCCGGTGTCGAAACCACCTCGACCCGCTTGGCAGCGTCCGAAACGCCCAGTGCATCAGCATCACGATCAAGCAGTTCGAACACCAGCGCGCCCATTGCATAAATTCCTGCATCACCAGAACAAATCAATGCCACATTCTTGCCCTTACCCGCTTGTTCCAGCGCATAACGGCAACGATCTTCCTCGCCACCCAGCGGGAAGTCGGAACGGGTTTTACCCACGGCTAACGGCCCTAGAATGTCGATGTATAGACCATAGCCGACCAGTTCTTCAGCCTGCGCAATTAACTGGCTAGCCTCTGGCGTACGCCATGTATGTTGCCCCGGCCCGATACCGACAATCGACAGCTTGCCGCGCGAACGACCTGCCATTTCAGTAATAACCTCAGGCGCACGCGCAATCGCACAAGTGGCGTTTTCAGTCTTTATCTTCTCGACCACCAACACCGCGTTCGGACCAGCAGCCGCCAAGGCAGCGCCCTCCGATACACCGTGGCAACCAACTTCGGCAAAAACCACATCCGACGGGTTCGCCAGTCGCGCGACCTCGGCTTCCAATGCCTGTGCATCAAACAGGCGGTAAGGCACACCCAAACGGCGCGCAGTCTCGATCATCGCTGGCTCGTCGCCCTTCAAATCCAGTGACGTCACGCAGGCCACGGCACCCGCAGCGATCTTTGCCTCCGCCAAACAACGCTGCACCAGATCCCACATTTCGGAAACATCACAACCACGCGCACACCCAAGCCCCAAGACAAACCGCTGGGGATGGTAAACGAGCGCACCCTCGCCCATATCAACAGGTGCCTCCGAGGTTACCAGACGCACAGGCCCATCACCGGCTTCCAACCCCCAGATATTTTCACCCTCGATAATCGGCTTTTCTCCCGACAGCATTGCCATCATCACAGATTTCGCATCCTCGGGGTTTTCCAATCGCCACCCCGCAGGAGGTTCATCCAACGCCACCCCCAGCGCAACATCACCAGCGGTTGTGATCGCGGCTTGCCGCCCAAGAACCTCGGCTATCTGCTTGGCCAAGCGATTAGCCCCATGATGCCCCCCCAGCAGCGGAACAACGGCAGAACCATCGTCAGGCACCGCAATCACCGGCGGCTCGGTTCGTTTGTCAGCCAACACAGGCGCCACGGCGCGCACCAAAATGCCCGCCGCACAAACGCCAATCACCGGATGCCCCGCCTGAAACAGCATTCGCACATGATCCAGCGCGTTAGGAAAATAGGCATCGGCGCGGTCACAACGTCCTTCTCGACCATGCACCGGCGCATTAAGCGCCGCCGCAATACAAAAGGCGGTCGCCTGACCGGAACGGGAAAGACATACAACAACAGGATTTAGTTCAGCCACGGATCTTGGCCTTTCGTAACAAGGATCATTGAGAAATAGGGTGCATCGCAAGGCGCATCTTTCAACGGCAGCACCTTTTGCGATGGCAGGCTAGCGCGTTCCACATAGATTGCGTTTGCGCTAAGGTTCAAGGCGTCCAGAACTTTGCGAATTTTGACCAGATGGCGGCCAACTTTCATAATCACCACAGCCTCGGCGGCAGCGATGCGGTCTTTCATCAACGCCTCATTCAATGGTCCCGGAATTATAGTTAGCACTTCATTACGGGCCGTTAGCGGACGCCCGGAAACAGCTGCACAGGCAGTCACCGAGGTCACCCCCGGCACAACTTCGGTTTCGTAGGTTCCAGAAAGTCGTGCGAACAAATACATGAACGAACCATAGAAGAACGGATCCCCCTCGCACAGCACAACCACGTCACGCCCAACGCCCAGATGTTCAGCAATATCCGCGGCACCTTGATCATAGGCCGCCTGTGCAGGGCCGCGCTCAACCGTCATCGGGATGTGAATTGTAACCTCGACCGCATCCTCGGGGATAACATCCGCTGCAATCGCGCGTGCAAAACTTTCACCATTTTCCAGCGCCGGATAAGCCACCACTTCAGCCCCCGAAATCAGGCGATAAGCCTTCAGCGTCATCAGCTCCGGATCACCGGGGCCAAGGCCAATACCATACAAAGTTCCGCTCATCTTTTAATCAAACTCCACTGGGTGACGGGACGCAAAGGTTTCCACGACGTTAACGCGCCGAGCGGTTCCACTCGGTTCACCGATATCTGCACCAGATCACCACCAAATTCTTTGTAAAGCTCCACCAACAAGCCCTCGGATTCCAGCGTCACAGCATTCGCCACCAACCGCCCCAAAGGCCGTAGCGCCGCCCAACAGGCGGTAAATGTATCACGTGAAAGGCCACCACCAATAAAAATGGCGTCTGGCGAAGCCAGTCCGTCAAGGGCCGCTGGTACATACCCATCGACCAGTTTCAACGCCGGAACACCCAGCGCCTGCGCGTTGCCAGCCGCCATGGTCCGGCGATCCGCGCGTGGTTCAATGCCAATGGCACTCGCATACCGCGCCGCGCGCATCCATTCCACCGCAACGGACCCGCACCCCGTGCCAACATCCCACAAAAGCGCGCCGCGCATTGGCATCAGTTTGGCCAACGTCGCTGCGCGAACCTCGCGTTTCGTCATGGTGCCATCGTGAATGAATACCTCATCCGACATGCCCGGCACACGCGGCAACAAGGCTGCATCTGGCGCTGCGATACATTCCACGGCCAAGGTATTGAACGCCGGAACCTCGTGATTCCAATCCGTGGCGATTCCGTCAAACCGTTGTTCGGCATCGCCGCCCATCGCCGCCAAAACCGTCATGCGGCTTTGACCAAAACCACGCACCGTCAAGAACGCAGCAATCTGCGCGGGCGTGTCTTCGCCTGTCGTCAATATCAACAACCGAACGTCCGGCTGAATGAATGCAATCATTTGTTCGACGGGGCGACCATGCACCGTCAAGGTTTCCAAATCCGCCATGCTCCACCCCATGCGGGCCGAGGCCAGCTGGAAGGCCGAGACCTGCGGATGGTACGTTATTTCGTTCGCCGGAATGCTCCGCCCGATCCGCGCTCCGACGGAAAACCACAACGGGTCCCCCGTTGCTAGCACTACAACCCGCTTACCGCGTCGCGATTCCAACTCGCCAATCAGCGCATCGAAAGGTGAAGGCCATGCCAGCATTTCAGCCCCCTCGTTCTCCGACAAACCATGGTGGCGCGAACCGCCGACAATAACCTCTGCGGCTTCAACGACCGTGCGAGTGGCGGGCGTCAGGCCGTCCAGCCCGTCCTCGCCAATTCCAACAATGTGTAACCATGGGGTCATGTGTTTTCCTCCGGCAATCCTGCCGCCATTGCATTCACCGCAGCCGAGGCCATGGCCGACCCGCCGCGCCGCCCTTGCAGCGACAAAAACGGTACGCCGCGCGGGTTGGCGGCCAACTCAGCCTTGCTTTCCGCAGCCCCCACGAACCCGACCGGAAATCCAAGGATCGCCGCCGGTTTTGGCCAGCCTTCGTCAAGTTTTTCCAGCAGGTGAAAAAGTGTTGTCGGCGCGTTTCCAATGGCCACCACGGCCCCTTCAATGTGATCCCGCCACAATTCCACAGCGGCAGCAGAACGGGTGGTCCCAAGCGATTTAGCCAAGCCCGCCGTGCGAGGATCGTTCAGCGTAACGATAACCTCGTTGCCCGAAAGATACCGCCGGATCACACCCGCTCCGACCATTTCAACGTCACACAATATCGGCGCGCCAGCAGAAATTGCCGCGCTGGTCGCGATATGAACATCCGCTGAAAACGCCAGATTATCGACGATATCCACCATCCCGCACGCGTGAATCAATCGAATGGCGGCAGGATGTAAATCGTTGGGAAGACTTGAGAAATCCGCCTCTGCGCGCACCGTCGCGAAGGATTGGGCGTAGATCGCCGAGGGGGTTTTCTCGTACTCCATCATCAGTCTTTCAATCGTTTGCGCACAGATTCCGGCCCGTGCGGGTGATCCGCTTGCGGGTAATCGGGGTGCGCATGATCGTGGTCGTGATCATGATTGTGCGAATGCGTGTGGGTGTGTTCATGGTGGTGATCCATATCCAATCGGCACGCGCCGGTGCAGAAATCATCGCACAGATCGCAGGTCTCAACCGTCGCGCCGGGGGCATTTGCGCCTTGGCCCTCAACATGGTGGTGGTGACTTTCTTGGGCCATGCCCTGCTCGGCCTCAAAACCCAGGATTTGTTCGCGGTATTTGCACATACCGCAATTCATATTGTTGGAGCCATCAAGGATTTCGCGCACCCGCTCAGCGAAGGTTTCGATAACCTTGGGATGGTCGTTCAGATAGCCCGCTTTGATGAAATCAATGTCAGGATATTTGAACGAGGCCTCATCCGTAAAACCATAAATACGGTCGATCAAAACGCCCGCAAACAGGAAGTACGGAAAGACGATAACGCGCTTATAACCAAGGCGTGCAACGTGATCTAGGCAAGGTTCAACCAACGGGAAAGTCACGCCGGAATAGCCGACCTCTGTCCAGCCGAAACCCATGCCCTCTTGCAGCATTCGCGCGACCTTGGAGACGTTGCCATTTGCATCAGGATCAGACGCACCGCGGCCAATAACAACCAAGCAGGTCTGGTGCAAAGGCAGTTCGCCATGCTCGGAATTGGCCTTGTCGACAGCCTGTTGGATGCGGTCCGAGGCGGCCTCTAGCATCTTGGAATCAACGCCCAGTTCGCGCCCGTATTCCACGGTGATTCCATGTTTAGCGGCGTAAGTGTTCAGCACCGTCGGGATATCGTTCTTGGCGTGCATCGCGGCGAACAACATGCCGGGCACGGCGAGGATGTGATCGCAGCCTGCATTGCGCAAATTATCGAGGCCATCGCGCATGACGGGGTTGGCAAATTCGAGGTAGCCATAATCCACATCCCAGTCGGGGAAATGGGGTTTCAGGCCCTCTGCCACCTGTGCGAATTCATCGACAGCAGCTTGACTGCGGGAACCGTGCCCGCAAACCATTACACCATATTTAGCCATGATTTCAGCGCTTTACAGTGTTGTAAGCGGCCAGCGATACAACACCAACTGCGACGGCAATTAGATACGCCACATGCGGTACGTGAATCGCGCCGGCAGCTGGGTGTGCAAAGGCTGGTGTGGCTGTGAGGGTCGCTAGAGCAATAAGAATTCGCATTGTTTTTCCTTCCGGTTTCATCGGTCCACCATGGAAGAAAACGCTTAATGTCGCCCTTTCGGGCACCTGACAGTTCCGGCTTTGGCCCCCTATTTGGGTCGACCTACACCAGACGCGCTTTCAGCCCCGAGGGGCACCGTCTATGGGGGTATTTGTAGGGGTCGCAGCGACCGCGCGCAAGCCCGTTTGCGACGGATTTTGGCCCGATTTCGCGGTACACAACCCGTACACAACACGTACACAACACGTACACAACACGTATGCACAATTTTATGCGTGGTTAACAGGAGGTTAACGCCGATTATGATTGGCGAAATGTAGGGTGTGCGGTCCCCGCGCACCACTGCGAGGGTCGAGATGTTGAACGGTGCGCGGGGGGCAGGCAGCCTACGGTTGCTATTGAAGCCCCAATTTACAAATCCGTTTCAAATAATACCTATAACCCAGGTATCCAATACCCAACGTGTAGAACATATTAATACCATTGAATACTACGTTTGGAATGCCTCTAATTTCTCGCTCGAAATTCTTCCAAATCACCGTATCAATAGTTGCTATAACGGCGATGCAGACAACGAAAATTATCAACTGCACGTTTCCCTTTTGACCAACCCCACCATTCAGAGAATTGTGGTATACGGCCTTTCCTACTCGAATTCCAATGGTGATCGCAATCACGTGAATGAGCCAACCAAGACTTGTTGTCTGATCACCTTCATAATAGTCACCTGAATAGTCAAATTTCCAACCATAAACAGATGTTGGTAAGTCAAAACTCTCTGCCGCCAACCCCAAAGAAATTGAGATCATGAGAACGATAGTTATTCCAACAGTCCACGAAAGCCAGATACGTAATTTCGAGGGTTCATTCATCGGTATCCTCCTAATACTCCACGCCTCTCTGCGCCTTAACGCCAGACCTGAACGGATGCGCCAGTAGTTCCATCTCGGTCGCCAAATCCGCTATCTCCAGCAGCTCCGGCTTGGCGTTCCGGCCCGTCAGGACCACATGGGTCATCGGGGATTTTTCGTCTTTCAGGAAGCGGACGACCTCGTTCACGTCCACATAGTCATACCGTATCGCGATGTTGATTTCGTCTAGCAGCACCATGGAATTGCGTTCGTCCCGTATCAGTTCCTTGGCTTTTTCCCATGCGGCTTGGGCCATTTCGATGTCGCGGGATTTGTCTTGGGTTTCCCATGTGAACCCTTCGCCCATGGCGTAGAACGGGCACTCAACCGCGAATTTTTCGGTGATCAGTTTCTTCTCGCCGCTGTCCATCCCGCCTTTGATGAATTGCACCACGGCGCAGGGCATGCCCCATGCGATGTGGCGGAAAATCATGCCGAACGCGGCGGAGGATTTGCCCTTGCCCTTGCCGGTGTGGACGATGACCAGACCGCGTTCCTCGGTTTTGGAGGCCATGATTTTATCACGCGCCGCCTTCTTCTTGGCCATCTTCATGTTGTGACGTTCGGTATCTGCGGATTCGGTCATGGTGTTCCCCTTTGGTTGGCGGACAGGATGACGGGTGTGAACGACCGAGGCAATACGAAAAACACCGCGCACCTCGCTTAACCTTTTGTCGCACTCTTTAATGTGGGAACTGCCAAAACTTCCGTGTAAAATCACCCAAACTTGTAAACCAAGGGGTTAATTATGCTGGCGACCAATGAAATAAAAGCGCTTCTAGCGGAGCATTACGACCTGACCCCCTCGCTTGAGAAAGCCGAGGCAACGCGGGATATTTATGCGAAAACGGATCGGGTTATTCCACTGGCGGAATGGGCCACCTATGCCCCCTATGTGATCGAGATTAACCGCCTGAAGAAAGAGCGTAACGCCGTCATTCTGGCGCATAACTATATGACGCCGGAAATTTATCACGGGGTTGCGGACCATGTCGGTGACAGCCTGCAACTGGCAATCAAGGCCACAGAGGTTGAAGAAGCCGTGATCGTGCAATGCGGCGTGCATTTTATGGCAGAAACCTCGAAAATCCTGAACCCTGCGAAAACCGTGTTGATGCCCGATATGGCGGCGGGGTGTTCGTTGGCGGAATCTATCACGGCCGAAGGGGTTGCAGAAATGCGAGCCAAGTACCCCGGTGCGCCGGTGGTTTCGTATGTGAACACGACGGCGGAAGTCAAAGCGGCCTCGGACATATGTTGCACTTCGGCCAATGCGCTGCAAATCGTGGATGCAATGGAAGGCGACACCGTGATTATGACGCCGGACAAGTTTCTGGCCCAGAATGTCGCCAATGAAAGCAAGAAGAACGTGGTTTGGTGGGACGGAAGCTGCATCGTGCATGAGCTTTACCAAGCCGAAGACCTGCGCGCTTACCGCGAGGCAGAACCGGACATCAAGATCATTGCGCACCCCGAATGCACCCCCGATGTGGTGGCGGAGGCGGATTACACTGGATCGACCCGCGGGATCGTGGATTGGGTGCATGAGCATAAACCGTCAAAGGTGATGTTGGTGACCGAGTGTTCAATGGCGACCAATATTTCCGACGAACTGCCCGAGGTCGAGTTCGCAAAACCTTGCAACATGTGCCCCTATATGAAGAAGATCACATTGGAAAAAATCCTCTGGTCCTTGCACACAATGGGCACCGAAGTGGTGGTGGAGCCGGAAATTGCGGCGAAGGCACGGTTGGCGGTTGAACGCATGATCGACCTTAGCAAATCGCTGAAGATTTAGGCGTTAAAGGAAATCACATGAGCATCGTTCATACACCCCTGCCCGACATCATTCTGGAACCCGTGATACGCAACGCAATAACCGAGGATCTGGGCCAATACGGCGACATCACCACCCGCGCGGTTATTTCTGCCGGTGCGACCTATAACGCCCGCCTGAACGCCCGTGAAAACGGGGTGGTTTCGGGCATGCAAGTTGCCGCGATCGCCTTTCGCCTGATCGACCCGACGCTTGTAATCGAGACGCTTATCGCTGACGGACAGCCTTGTAAGGTTGGCGACACGCTGATGACGATCAAAGGGGATGCTGCCTCGATCCTGATGGGGGAACGGGTCGCGCTTAACTTTGCGGGGCGGCTATCAGGCATCGCTACGATGACGGCTGCATTTGTCGACCAAACGCAGGGCACCGCAGCGCGTATCACCTGCACGCGCAAAACAACGCCCGGGTTGCGAACGCTTGAAAAGCAGGCCGTTTTGCATGGCGGGGGTTTCAACCATCGCTTTGGTCTAAGCGATGCAATCCTGATTAAGGACAATCATATCGCGGCAGCGGGCGGGATATCAGCAGTTCTATCGCGGGCCAAAGCCGTTGCCTCGCATATGGTCCGCATTGAAATCGAGGTGGATAATCTGGAACAGTTGGCGCAGGTTTTGGCCGAAGATATCGCCGATGCCGTCTTGCTAGACAACATGGACACCGCGACCCTGATACGCGCGGTGAATATGGTGAACGGAGCGGTGATAACCGAGGCTTCGGGCAACATGCGCCTTGACCGCATCAAGGAGGTGGCTAGTTCTGGGGTTGATTTCATCTCTTCCGGAGCGCTGACGCACTCAGCCCCGACACTTGATTTGGGTCTGGATTTTTAGCGCCGCTTAGACAGCCCCGCACCAGACTACATTCAAATCTGTCCTAGGCATTAACCACTTGTGCTGACAGGCGTGCTTCTGTTGGCTCGGCGATCACCAATTTGTCGTTTTTCAAATGGCGAAGAACGAGTTTCTTGGTTTCTTTGCCGCGCAACAGCTTTCGTGCAGCCGCCATATCCAACACAGCATTAGGCGGCAGGTTTGACAAAATTTCGGCTATTTCAGTGCGCGAAAATTCTTCGTGCGCCAGCGCCCCCAAATACAAGGTTTCGGTTGGCGTATCATGCGCGAAAATGATTGCATGGTGGTCAACAAGGACGTGAATATATGTGGCCTCCGTTGCATCTTCGAGGCGATAAACCCCTGGCAGTTCTTGCAGGTGTACGGCATGCACGAGGACTTCGGTAACGCCAAACATCCGCAATGCAATTTTGGAGCGCAGCATGATGCGATGCTGGGGCGAAACCGTTAGATCTTGCGAGGGAACACCATCGCCGAGCGCGCCTTTTTCAATACGAATCGGGCGATGCTTCGGGTTTTTCGACAAGTGCGCCGAAGATAACTGGCGTTTATTGCAAAAGAGAACCGGAACCAAACCTTTATCGGCGGTCAAAATCAGATCACCTACTTCCAGTGCCTCAACTGCCTTGATGCCGTTGGCAGTTTCTAACATTGTGCCGGGCGTAAAGCAGGGCGGGCCCAAATTGCCCACTGGGAAATCATCCTGAATAACAACAAAAGTGGAGCTGACAAATACGCCCGTTTCAAGAACGCCACCATCAGTGGGCGTAAATACTGCTGTGCCATTTGCGAGGTAAAAAGTGGTGCCGACAAACGTAACGTCCACCCCGCCGATAGTAACTGTGATTGTGTCGTCAGGCCAAATAGCGGTCACATCAATACCATTAATAGTGCTGCCATCACCGGTTTCTATCAAGAGGTTATCGTCCTGATCTACAATGTCGAATAGATTTACAGTCAGTACGGTTCCAACCGGCGGTGGATTGGCTGGATCCATTATATAAAACTGGTCTGTATACGTTGTTGGCATTACTAACTCCAAAAAGGTAAGGGATATGTATTTTTGCCTGCCTGTAAATATAGAAGCCGTATTAAAATACACCACTTCCCCGTAATTACAACGCATTTTCGATAGGCAGAGTTCTCGTGAGCTATCTGTGCTCTAACTAAAGCGATACACGCTTCAGTCCTAGCGCCTTATCCAAGCAACTTCGCCAGCAGTGATTTGGCTGAATTACTGCGTGGCTGCCACAACCCGCGATCTATCGCTTCTTGAAACTTCGCCGCCATTTCACGAAGTGCAGCGGGGTTAGCATCTTCGATAAACGCACGCGTCGCATCATCTTCGAGGAAGGCCGCATGGACCAAATCGAAGTGGTGGTTTTTGACGGCTTTGGTGGTGGCGGCAAAGGCGAACATGTAATCGACCGTAGCGGCCATCTCGAACGCACCTTTATAGCCATGACGTTTAACCCCTTCGATCCATTTGGGGTTCACGACGCGGGATCGAATGACCCGAGACATTTCCTCGTCCAACGTGCGGATAATCGGGCGTTCGGGTCTGGAATGGTCGTTGTGATAGATCTTCGGCGCATCGCCTTGCAGATGTTGGATGGCTGCTGAAACGCCACCCTCGAACTGGTAATAATCGTCACTGTCCAGAATATCATGCTCGCGGTTGTCCTGATTTTGCACGACGGCCTCGACGGCGCTTAGGCGGATTTCCAGCTGTTCGCGTGCGCCCTGTCCCTCGGCCCCGCTACCGTAGGCGTAGCCGCCCCATGTAAGGTAAGCGTCTGCCAGATCGGCAGTATCATTCCAGATACGTTCATCGATCAGTGCCTGAAGTCCCGCACCATATGCGCCGGGTTTGGAGCCGAATATTCGATAGCCTGCGGCTTCGCCCAGATCACCCACTTCGGCATTATATCGCGCCGCAAGCGGGTTCATATCTTCGGGTTCATCCAGCGCCATAACCGCACGCACAGTACTGTCCAGCAGGTCGATTTGCGCGGGGAATGCATCGCGAAAGAAGCCGGAAATTCGCAAGGTTACATCGACGCGCGGGCGGTCCAGCACGCTGAGCGGGATGATCTCGAATCCGGTCACGCGGCGGCTGGCGTTATCCCATTGCGGCTTAACGCCCATCAACGCCAGCATTTGCGCGATGTCATCACCACCGGTGCGCATATTTGATGTACCCCACGCGGTTAAAACCATGCTGCGCGGCCAGTCGCCTTCGTCCTGTAAGTGCCGTTCAATCAAGGCATAGGCCGATTTCCAGCCCAGTTGCCATGCCGCAGGGGTTGGCAAGGTGCGGCTGTCGATGGAATAGAAATTTCGCCCTGTTGGTAGCGTATCCAACCTTCCGCGCGTTGGGGCGCCGGATGGGCCGGGTGGAACAAAGCGGCCTGAAAGACCGGAAAGGAGGGCATCCATTTCGGCCCCTCCGCAAGCTCTGACAATTGGTAAAACACGGGCGTGGATTTCTTCAACGACGGCACGGGTGCGTTTCCACATCGGATCCGGTTCCAACCCTTCAATCAGGCGGCCTACCATCCATTCAAGGCGTTCAACACTATCGCCAAGGCTGCGCCAAGTGTCACCTGATGCGGCCTGTAACGCTTTGTGCCGTGGCCCCTCGTAAGCGTCCGCCATTGCACAATCGAGAGGATCAAACCCCATCGCCATATCCTCCGCCAAGGCGCGGATGATCGAGGCATCGCCCCCCTTGCCCTGCCCGCGCGGAACCCTCACCAACGCGGCCACGAGGTCACGCTCCAAACGGTCCGTTGGCGAGGTGCCAAAGATATGCAGCCCATCCCTGATCTGGCTTTCTTTCAAATCGCACAGGTAGTTATCAAGGCTGTTAAGCTGACTTTGTTCATCCGCTTGCCAATCCACGCCGGCGTCTTCGTCAATGCGGGTAGCTTGGCTAAGCGACAATATCTCTCTTTTCAAATACTCAAGACGGCGCGGGTCTACCCCTGCGGCCTCGTAGTACTCGTCAACCAATGCCTCCAAGTCCTTCAACGGACCGTAGGTTTCCGCCCGTGTTAAGGGCGGCGTCAGGTGGTCGATAATTACCGCTTGCGCGCGGCGCTTGGCCTGTGTGCCTTCGCCCGGATCATTGACGATGAAGGGGTAAAAATGCGGGGTCGGACCGAAGACCACTTCGGGAAAGCATTCATCCGATAAGGCCAGCGCCTTGCCCGGCAACCACTCCATATTGCCATGCTTGCCCATGTGAACGATGGCATTGGCACGGAATTGGTGGCGCATCCAGAAGTAAAACGCGAGGTAATTATGCGGCGGCACGAGGTCCGGCGAATGGTAGGTTTCCTTGGGGTCGATATTATAGCCCCGTGCGGGTTGCACGCCGACAACGACATTGCCAAAAGACAGGATGGAGAGGGTGAAATACCCGCAATCCACCGCACCTGCCGTGTAAAACGGATCGGTCTCCGGCTTGCCCCAACGTTCTTCGATCCGGCGGCGGGTATCGGTTGGCAGTTGACCGTAATCGATCTGGTAATCGGCCATCGAAAGGCGCTCGCCACCCTGCTTTATCGCGCGGTCCGTTAGCCAGTTTGTTGGCCCCGCCATGATTTTAGCCATCAGATCGGCGCTGTCTTTGGGCAGGTCTCGCGTGATGTATCCAGCGCTGTTGAGCGCGTGCAACACATCCATCGTCGCCGCTGGCGTATCCAGCCCAACGCCGTTCGCCAGCCGCCCGTCTTTGTTGGGATAGTTCGCCAACACCAACGCCACTTTGCGGTCTGCATCGGGAGTGGAAGACAGCTTTGCCCAATTCGCCGCCAGTTCAGCCACAAACGAAATCCGCCCACCGTGCGCGCGGTAGCTTGAGATAAGGCACTCCGTTGCTTCGTCAAAATACGCCTCGCCTTTGAAGCTAACGGCGCGGGTCAGGATGCGACCGTCGATTTCCGGCAGGCTGACGTTCATTGCGATATCACGGGAGGAAAATCCGCTTAAGCTTTCTTCCCACGCCGCCTCGGTTCCGCCTGCGAACACGATTTGGAACACCGGCGCACCGGTTGAATCAAGCGGGGTGGGTTGATGCCCTTCGGCCCCTGATTGCGGCGAAGACACTGCGAAACTTGTACCGTTCAATACCACCGAAGGGGCGGCTTGCGTAAATAATTCTGTAACAGTCGCGGCTGAAACCGCGTCTTTAAGGCTAGCGACAAATATCGGCAACGGGTTCAGCCCTTGGCGCAATAATTGGCGCACCAAACGGTTAACGGGGTGCAAGCCTGCGCCTTGAACCAAGGCCCGGTAGAAAACCAAAGCCGCAACGGGTTGCCCGTCTATCCAGTGATTTTCGCGCAAATCCTCGATGGAGGTATCCGCCTCCCCCGGCCAATATATGCCTGCGCGAAGCAGCAATTTGGCTGCTGTTGGCTTTTCGCAATCCTCCAGCATCGCCCGTGTATAGCGCAGGAAATTCGCCGAATTTTCTGGCCCGCCTTCGATCAGGTAGGACCAAAGAGCGTCGTAATCCTCGTCCGCGACAGTAGATAGACGCCGCAAGCCTTCTTCGGGTTTATCATCACCGGGAAGGGCCACAAATGGCACGCCAGCAGCGCCCAGACGAATGGCAAATTGTTCCAGCCCATAGGGCCAGTACGCTTGCCCGCCCAGAATGCGCACGATCACAAGGCGCGATTTGGTGGCTGTGTCGTCAAGGTATTTATCAACGGTAAACGGATGGCCTAGGTTGCCAATATTCGCCAAACGCAGGCTTTTCGGCCCGTCGGACATTTCACTAAAAGCCGCAGACAGCCCCGCGATTTCCGTATCCGCCGCCGTGATTACCAGCACATCCGCAGGGGTTTGGCCCAGATCAACGGGTTCGGAACCATCCGAAATCTCGCCGGGCTGAACCTGAAGCAGATGCATCAGCCCGCCAGTGCCACGAGGATACGTTCGCGATCAAGGCCCGCTTGCCCGATGACCACAAGGTTGGTTTTTCCCTTTTCCGAAGCGGTTAAGGGACGGTCAAAATAGGTATCAATGCGCGGGCCAACAGCCTGAATAACCAAGCGCATAGGTTTATCGCCAACTTGTGCGAAACCTTTTAGCCGCAAAATATTATGATCGCGAATTGTCTGAACGACGGTTTGGGTAAACGCTTCAACATCCGAAATTTCGGGTAGTGTCACCTGAAAGGTCTCGAACTCGTCATGGCCGTGTTCGTGGTGATGGTGGTCGTGATCCTCATCGTCGTCGTGATCGTGGTGGTGGTGATGCACTTCGTGGCGCGCTGACAGGTCATCTTCTGCGCCAATTCCCATACCTAACAGTGTCACGGGGCTAACCGCGCCCATTTCGGCACGAACAAACTGAACGCCATCGCGGACACCGGCCCGCAAGTTGGCCTCCAGATCATCGGCTTGATCGGCGCTTAAAAGATCCGCTTTGTTAAGGATAATCATATCCGCACAGGCGAGCTGGTCTTCGAATAATTCCGACAGCGGCGTTTCGTGGTCCAGCATGTCATCCGCACTCCGCTGCGCATCAATCGCGGCCTCGTTTTGGGCAAAGCGGCCAGCGTGTAACGCCTCGCTATCAACGACGGTTACCACACCGTCCACAGTCACGCGGCTGCGGATTTCGGGCCAATTGAAAGCGCGCACCAAGGGTTGTGGCAACGCCAAACCGGATGTTTCGATAACAATATGATCAGGTGGATTTTCACGGCCCAGCAATTTCTCGATAGCCGGAATGAAATCCTCGGCCACGGTGCAGCAGATACAGCCGTTCGACAGCTCGACCACATCGTCATCTGAGCATCCCTCGATCCCGCAACCTTTCAGCAAGTCACCGTCAATGCCAAGATCGCCGAACTCGTTGATAATCAACGCGATGCGCTTGCCCTTGGCATTTCGTAACATATGCTGCACCAAGGTGGTTTTCCCCGCGCCGAGGAACCCAGTAATGACCGTTGCCGGAATTTTGCCTGCCATGTTTATCCCCTAGCTCAATGATGGAATGCGGGCCACAAAATGCCCTTTTACGCCTTGCGGCCATTGCTTGAACGGCACTTGGCCAGATTCGCTTTCGGCGTGGCGCTGTGCATATTCCACAACGGCCTCGGCGGAATGGGTGTTGGGTTCGAACTTGCCCAGAACATACGTCAGCTTACCCTCGGCTTGAATGGCAACGTTGCAGTGCCGCTCGCAGCCCATCAGGCAGGACTGGCGTTTTACCGTCAGGTCCGTGTCAGCGGCCAAGCGTTCCACATGTTCGGCCAGAATTTCACCGCCGGTTTTGCCATCGTGCAGTTTTTCCAGCATGGAATAGTCGCACGTATCGCATACAATAATTGTCGTCATACTTTTCCCCTTGGGCATACTTATATCGCCGCGGCCCATCGTAAAATGTCCGAAACCGTCGAGGCGCTATCTACCACCGGCAAAACGGGCCGTTCAACCATAATCACAGATACCCCCAATTGTGTCGCAGCGTCGAGCTTGGCACGGGTCTGCCCGCCGCCTGAATTCTTGGTGACCAGATGCGTGATCCGGTGCGCTTTCATCAACGCGACCTCGCCTTCCAGCGTGAATGGCGAGCGTTGAATCAGGCTCTGACCTCGCTGAAACGGATTTTCCATCGGATCGACCCCGCGAAACAAAAACCACACATCGGCGCGCTGGATGAACGGTTGAAGGCTTTTGCCGCCAACGGTCAAGAAAGCCCGCGCGCCAGCAGGCAGCGCGGCGGATGCCCCGCCTAAATCGCCAGCACTGTGAAAACCGGAAGAATCCCATGCTGGCCGAATATACCGCACCAGCGGCACACCCGATTTTTTGGCCGCGCCAACCGCTGACTTGCTGATATTTGCAGCAAACGGATGCGTTGCGTCAATCAACCCTGTGACTTCTCTTTTTCCTAAATACTCGGCTAATCCATCAGCCCCACCGAACCCACCTGTGCGCATTGCGTACGACCGTTCCACGGGATTGCGCGTCGCACCCGCGAGCGAAACCATAAATTCAATTCCCGCACTTTCCAAACCTAACGCGATTTTATGTGCGTCGCGGGTTCCGCCCAAAATCAGGATCATTCGAAATCTGCCCGTGCGATAATATTGCCGGAGCGGTCAATCACAATCGTTTCAACGGCAACTGGCGCGCCTTTTAGAACGCCCAACGCCGTTTCCCGCGCGTGTTTCGCGACCTGTGCCGCCAGCGGTTCGCCGCAAATGTTATAAGCCTCCAATGCCGTATTCGCGTTCAAAACCTCCGCGCAACCGGACATTTCTGCCAGCGCCTCAAAGTCGACCTGACTACGCCCCGAATGCAAATCAATTGCCCCTTGCGCCAGTTTGGTCATCTTTCCGATACCGCCAGCGATCGTCAACTTGGCGACCGGGTGTTTGCGTAGATATTTCAACACGCCCCCCGCAAAATCGCCCATATCGAGGCAATCTTCCTCGCTTAGCCCGTAAATTTGCCGCGCCACATGTTCCGATGTTGCCCCCGTTGCAGCGATCACATGTTCGCGCTTTGTGGCGACCGCCACGTCGATTCCGCGGTGAATGGAGGCAATCCATGACGAACAACTGAAGGGGCGCACGATGCCGGTCGTTCCTAGTATAGACAAACCGCCGACAATCCCTAAACGACCATTCCATGTTTTTAGCGCCAATGCCTCACCGTTGCGAATGGAAATGGTGACATCGAAATCCGGTTCCGCCCCGTCCAAAGCATCCGTGATAGCCTGATCTATCATCAAACGCGGCACTGGATTGATCGCCGGTTCACCAACTGGCAACGGCAACCCCGGTTTGGTGATCGTCCCGACACCCTCGCCTGCATAAAACCGCAAGCCTTGGCCTGCTTCCCCCTTCGATATCTTCGCCTTAACCAATGCGCCGTGGGTTACGTCAGGGTCATCGCCTGCATCTTTGATTATCCCAACCTCGGCCCAACCCTCGCCTTGTGCGGTGACTTCAAGCGCGAACGACGGTTCTTCGCCTTTAGGCAGGATGATCGACACAGGGTCACGAAACCCGCGCCCCAACAACGCCGCGCACGCAGACTTGGCCGCCGCCGCCGCGCAAGCGCCCGTGGTCCAACCGCGTCTTAATACTTTGTCAGGTTCGTGTGTCATCCAGCCCTTATAGCCCGTTAATCCAACCCAAGCCATTCCGGTATTTCACCGATATCGCGCAGCACCACATCAGCGAAGGGGGCGAGGTCACTAGCCACGGCTGGCCCCGTCAAAACGCCGATGTTAACCATCCCTGCGGCGCGCCCCGCCTTCAAGTCATGCGTACTGTCACCGATCATTGCCACCTTTGAGGGGTGCAATCCCATCGCATCTGTGAACCCCAACAGCATCCCCGGTTCAGGTTTCGCACCAAACCCAGTGTCACAGCCACTGATGAAATCAAAATGCTCCAGCACGCTTACGCTGGCTAGGTGCGCGCGCGCCGGGGCCTCGTTATCGTTCGTGGCCAAACCGATTTTCAAACCATTGCTGCGAAACCGCGCCAAAAGCGGACCCAAATCCGTAACCGGTGCTTGCGGGGCGTTGGAGGCGGTCTCCTCCACATATTCCATCAACGCGTCACGTTCCCAATGAGGCAACGCAGAATGCACCGCATCCATAATCCCATCCATAGAATCTGCAATCATCACGCTTGAGGGCAGAAACACACTGTTTTCAAGATCGTAATCCATTGCAGCGGCCAAAGCCGAGGCCACCGCACCGTCGCCCTTTGACACATCGGCGATAAATCCGGCGCACCACACGCCCCACGTTGCGTGAAAATCGAATAATGTTCCGTCCTTGTCAAACAACAAGCCTTTGATTTTTGCCACTTGCTCACCCCTTTAATGTTGCTAGCCTACCCCCGACAATAAAGGGGGCCAGATGGCACGCGAAATATCCAGTCGTGCAGACTATGCACAGTTCAAACAAATGACCACCCGTTGGCGTGACAATGACATGTACGGCCATATGAACAACGTGGTTTTTTACGAATATGTAGACACAGCCGTGAACATGTGGCTGATCGAAAACGCCGGTTTGGATATTCCGGGCGGCGAGATTGTCGGACTGGTCGTGGAAACCGCCTGCACGTTTCACGGCCCGCTGGGGTTTCCAGAACCGCTTGATGTCGGGCTGAAGGTTTCGCGCATCGGTACTACCTCGGTCACGTTCAAAATCGGGCTGTTTGATCTGAAAGACCAGCGCGCCGCCGCCGAGGCCCGCTTCACCCACGTCTATGTAAACGCAAAAACCCGCCGCCCCGTTCCGTTACCGGAGGGGCTGCGGGTTTCCCTGCAACAACTGGTTGTCAGTTAAACGGATAAAGCCGTTACTACATTGTATCGCCACTATCCATCATCGTGTCGCCATCCATCGCCGCATCAGCGTGCATTGCGGCGCCATCGTCCATCATTGCCTCTGCTGCCATGTTATCTTCCATTGGCACACAGGCCAGCAGCGGGCTAAGCCCAAGTACTACAACTATTGTTTTGATCATTTTAACACCTTTATGTTGTGAAATTGAGTAAGTGTCTGAACTGTTAGCACAAGTTGTGCGGGAAACACGCAGTTTAGCGCTCACACCCGGTCACTTCTGGGTGACGCGCCGTGAGCGCCGCCGCCAAGCGGCTTTCTGCCGAGATGGGGTCACGATCATATAATCATGGCCAAACGGCAATTTTGCGGGTAATGGGCAGTTATTGCGAGAATTGGTTAACGTGATGCTCGCACACGGTTATATTTTATTACGGAGGCCACGCGCCATGAAAAAGATTATTGCCATTATCGTTATCCTCGCCGCCGCCGGTACTGGATACTATATGTATTCCCAAAACAAAGCCGCCGAAGCCGTAGCCATGGCTACCGCACAAGCTGAAGCCGAAGCTGCAGCGCAAGCCGCCGCAGAGGCCGCTGCCGCTGAAGCCGCCGCAACAGAGGCTGCCGAAACCGCCGCCGCAGAAGCTGCCGCCAAAGCGGTTGCCGAAGCCGAAGCTGCTGCAAAAGCCGCCGCCGAGGCCGCCGAAGAAGCTGCCGCTGCCGCCCTTAAAGCCGCACAGGAAGCCGCCGAGAAAGCTGCTGCCGACTTGGCCGCCGAAGCCGAGGCTGCGGCACAGGCCGCCGCAGAAGCCGCCGCAAACGCTGTTTCCGATGCAATCAACAGCGTTGTTGAGGGTGCTACAGAAACGGATTCGTCCTACTAAACTATCGACCTTGGGTCAAACTTGCGATGCCACGCCGAACAACCTTCAGCGTGGCATTTTTATGTCCAGTTAGGCACATCACCGCCGGGCAAAGCGGCCCGCGCGAACATCGGGGTTTCACTCGCCAGACCAGCCTCTTCGCAAAATGCCAGAACCATCGCGTCATCACTTAGCAAAAAGTCTAGCACGAAGCCCAGAAACTCCGGCTCCTGCGCCCGAACGCGCAAATCATCCGCCGCGATCCCGGTCATGCCTAAAAACTGCGTCAGCATATCGTCATGCCCCGCCAACCAGCCCAACACCTGAATGCCGACATGCTCCGCCTGCGCGCGATTTAATATACTATCCTTCATGGGTAAGACAACGTAGACGCCGCGCCTGCCGCCCAAAATGACAGTGCTATAGTTGCAAATATATGTTTCATCACCGGTCTCCATTCCAGAACAATCTTATACATCGCCGAATTCTGCGCCACAGGCAATCACAGTAAATTGTTAGTTAATTCTTAAAATTTGGGGTAGTTTAATCGTTGAGTCAGGAAGCAATTCACCTGCGCTCCAATAATTATCATCGACGGGAGACACATTATGAAATATTCCATGCGTATACTGGCAGTCGCCACCGCAGCGACCCTCGCCGTTTCGGCCAACGCCGGAAGCCATAATCTGGTGACGGCAGATGTTAACGATCCGGTAACGCTTCGCATCAATATCATGCAAAACATCGGTGCTGCCACAGGTTTGTCCGCCGGCATGTTGAAATGGGAAGTCCCGTTTGACCCCATAACCGCACAAGCCGCCTTGGCGACAATCAACACCGGTGCCCTTGCATTGGCCGGGTTATTCCCTGCCGGTGCCGCCGAAAACATGCGCAGTACCGCTGGCCCCGCAATCTGGTCTGATACAGCAGGGTTTAACACAGCGATGGCAAAGTTCATCGCAGATTCCAGCGCTGCCAAGGCCGCCGCACCCGGCACAATAGATGAGTTCGAAGCCGTTTTCACCGAGCTTGCCGGCAATTGTAAAGCTTGCCACAAAAGCTATCGGATTAAACGCTGAACGCATAAATGCATAAATTACTGAAATTAACTCTCGCATTCGCGGCACTTGTCGCGGGTGCTTTGTGGATATTCTCCGCCCCTGCAACCCTGCCTGACAACGCGGTGTTTACACAAACCGGCGATGTTCAAAAGGGTCGCGACGTTTTCTATGCCGGCGGTTGCGCCTCTTGCCATGCCGCGCCCAAAGCGCAGGGTACCGACAAATTGGTGCTAACAGGTGGCCGCAAATTCCCTTCCGGCTTTGGCACATTCTATGCGCCAAACATATCGTCTGACGTTGATTTCGGCATCGGTGATTGGTCCGCACGTGATTTGGCCAATGCGATGTTGAACGGCGTTTCACCTGACGGGCAGCACTATTATCCGGCGTTCCCCTACACGTCTTATTCGCGCGTGAAACTGGAAGATATCGTCGATCTACGCGCCTTCCTTGCTACGCTGCCAGCCTCAAGCCAAGCCAATCAGGCGCACGACCTGCCGTTACCCTTCCGCTTTCGCCGCGCACTTGGTTTATGGAAGCTTTTATACCTTAACGACGACCCAATTTCGGGCGAGCCTTCACGCGGCCAATATCTGGTCGAAGGGCTGGCCCACTGCGCGCAATGCCATACCTCGCGGACCGTTTTAGGGGGCTTAAAACCCACACAATGGATGTCCGGCGCGCCCCTTCCTGAAGGCAAAGGCCGCGTTCCCAACATCACCCCTCACGCAGACGGCCTTGCACAGTGGAGCATCGGCGACATTACCGAATATCTTGAAAGTGGCTTCACCCCTGACTATGATTCCGCCAGTGGCGTGATGGTCGATGTTGTTGAAAGTACAGCACAATTAAGTGACGAAGATCGAATCGCCATCGCGACATACCTGAAATCGCTCGCACCGCTTCCCAAACCCTGACACAGCTTCAGGTATTTACAATTGTTTACACATTTATGCCGGCGTTAACTTTTGGTTAACGCCTTTGGTGTTCTCTGCGATTTATATAAATAGTAAATTTGTTGGAGGATGAATGTCAGGGAGAATTCTGGTTGTAGACGACGTAGCAACCAACAGGTTGATTTTGCAGGCAAAGTTATCATCAGCGTATTTCGACGTACTGCTGGCCGAAAGTGGTGATCAAGCATTGGCAATCACTATGGCCGAGCTACCAGACATGATCTTATTGGACGTAATGATGCCCGACATGGACGGGTACGAGGTATGCCGGATCCTCAAATCTCGTCCCGAAACCGCCCATATTCCCGTCATTATGGTCACCGCCCACAACAGCACAGAAGAAAAAATTCGTGGGCTGGATGCTGGCGCTGACGATTTTCTTAGTAAGCCCATTAACGACGTTACCCTGTTCGCCCGTGTGCGAAACCTGATGCGCGTAAAAATGATGTTCGACGAACTGAAACTGCGGGAAACCACCTCGCAAGAACTGGGGTTAAGCGATTTTCTGGAAGATCACAGTTTTGACAAAGATGAACAAGGCAGCGTTCTGGTCGCCGCCAATACCCCTATCCAAGCAAATGCTTGGGCAAACTGCATCCAATCGCGCCTGCCCGTCAGCACCATCGCGGCCAACAGCGAAGAAGAAGCCACACGCATCGCACAACACGACACACCCGATGTGTTTATCGTTTGCCAAAACCTTGCAGATGGCGGCGACGGCTTGCGCCTCGTCTCTAATTTACGGGCCAATCTGGACACCCGGCAATCGGCGATAATTCTGGTTGTCGAGGATGGAAAAATGGAAACCGCCACCAAAGGCCTCGAACTTGGCGCAAGCGACTATATCCACGCGCCGTTCGACCCAAATGAAATGGTCGCGCGATTGCGGTCACAAATGCGGCGGAAAAAGTATTCCGACAGGCTGCGTTCAAACGTGCGCGACGGCTTGAAAATGGCCGTGATTGACCCGCTGACAGGGCTATATAACCGCCGCTACGCTACGCAACACATGCAACGGATTATTGAACGCTCCGGTGAATCCGGCTTGCCTTACGCGGTGATCATGATGGATCTGGATCGCTTCAAATCCGTCAACGACACACACGGCCATGACGCTGGCGACCGCGTCTTGAAGGAATTTGCTCGCCGCCTACAAGAAAACCTGCGCGGCATCGATCTGGTCGCCCGTTTGGGAGGCGAGGAATTTCTCGTCGTTATGCCAGACACCGGCCCAACAGAAGTAGAGTTCGCCGCCGAACGCCTAAGAAACGCCATAGACCGAATGGATTTCGAAATTGGCGACGACCAAAGCATCCCCGTCACCGTAAGCATCGGCGTCGCCTTTGGCGGTCCCGACGACAAAGTCCCCAGCGTTCTGATCCAGCAGGCCGACACCGCCCTTTACGAATCCAAAGCCACAGGCCGAAACCGCGTCAGCTATTTCGCCAAAGCCGCTTGAAAGCCCCTGTAACATTCTCCGTTTCCCTTAACGGCCCGTATATCCTATACGGCCCACATGACCCAAAATCCGCCAAACCTCCGCCCCGACCTCGCGCCTAAAGCGCGGATTGACGCAACCGCCCGTGAAGGCCAGCCGAAAATCGGCATGGTCAGCCTCGGCTGCCCCAAAGCACTGGTGGACAGCGAACGCATCCTCACCCGCCTGCGCGCCGAAGGCTATGCGATTTCACCAGATTACAAAGACGCCAGCGCCGTGATCGTCAACACCTGCGGGTTCCTGGATTCCGCCAAAGCCGAAAGCCTTGAGGCCATAGGCGAAGCCCTGCGCGAAAACGGCAAGGTTATCGTAACCGGCTGCCTCGGCGCTGAAGAAGAATACATCCGTGGCACACACCCATCGGTCATGGCCGTAACCGGCCCGCACCAATACGAACAGGTGCTTGACGCCGTTCACGCCGCTGTCCCACCAGACCCCGACCCGTTCATTGACCTGCTACCGGCAACCGGCGTTTCCCTGACACCGCGCCATTACAGCTACTTGAAGATATCCGAGGGCTGCAACCACAAGTGCAAATTCTGCATCATTCCGGACATGCGCGGCCGCCTCGCCTCCCGCCCTGCCCACGCAATCCTGCGCGAAGCGGGCAAACTGGTGGACGCAGGCGTAAAAGAACTGCTGGTCATCTCTCAAGACACCTCCGCCTACGGGTTGGACCGTAAACACGCCACCGAAAAAGGCCACCGCAGCCACATCATCGACCTCGCGCGTGATCTCGGCCAACTCGGCGCATGGGTCCGCCTGCACTACGTTTACCCCTACCCGTTCGTGCGCGACCTGATCCCGCTGATGGCAGACGGCCTGATCCTGCCCTACCTCGACATCCCGTTCCAACACTCGCACCCCGATGTCCTCAAACGCATGGCCCGCCCCGCCGCCAGCGCCAAAACGCTGGACGAGATCGCACGCTGGCGCGACATCTGCCCCGACATCACGCTACGATCCACCTTCATCGTCGGTTACCCCGGCGAGACTGAAGCCGAATTCCAACACCTTCTGGATTGGCTGGACGAGGCGCAACTGGACCGCGTCGGCTGCTTCCAATACGAAAACGTCGCTGGTGCGCGCTCGAATGATGCCCCGAACCACGTACCGGACGAGGTGAAACAAGACCGCTGGAACCGCTTCATGGAAAAATCGCAAACGATATCCGAGGCTAAACTTGCCGCCAAAGTCGGCCAAACCCTAGACGTAATAATCGACGAAATAGACACCGAGGGCGCCACCTGCCGCACCAAAGCCGACGCCCCCGAAATAGACGGCAACCTGTTCATCGACGAGGGTTTCGAAGGGCTTTCGGTGGGGGATATCGTGACAGTTGAGGTGGACGAGGCTAGTGAGTATGATTTGTGGGGGAGGGTTCTTTCGCTTGGAGTATGATCTACCTAATCCACCCACGTTTTCATATATCGAGATGCTGAAAGCTCGGTCAACAGGCGAATTTGAACCCATTTTTTTTGAGTGGTATAAGTTCGTTGGGAGTTTGGCTCACTTGGCTATGATTATCTCCCCAGATTCAGATGGTTTTCGCAAAACTTCTCCTCGCAACATTTCTGTGATTACTGGCCTTATTAACAGATGTTGTCGCTTAATGTTGGCTAATGTTGCCCTTTCTCATCAAGGTAAATTTGGTGAAACTACCGTTATTGTTGATCGGTGTATTTTTGAATCTGCCGTAAAAATCTCTTGGCTTTGTAGTGACCCAAAACAGGAATATTTTGATAGGTTTGTTAACGATGGTTTACGAGCGGATGTGGAGTTTAAGCAACAAATAGAAGAAAATATTGCCCAAAGGGGCCGCGTTCTTTTGATTGAGAAACGGATGCTCAATTCAATAAATAACTATCTCAAGTTATCAGGAACAACTGAAGATTCCGTAAATCAGTCCAAAAGGATGCCTAAGTTCAATCAGCTAATGGATAAAACTGGGCACAACAAATTACAACATCTCGTCCGACAAAAACTTGGTTCACATCACGTACATGGAACGTGGTCAAGTTTGCTAACTCATTACCTAGAACCAGATGAAACAGGCAAACAGCTTGTTCTGCGAGATCACGATTGTCCAACTGATACCAACCAATATGTTGCCACTATACAAGCCGTGCTTCAGGCGGTAACCGACTATATTAATTATGCATTTCCAAGCGGAAAAACCGGAAAGCCTTTAATCGATTTGTTTTCTGATACTTACGAAGAAATTATTACCCTTTTTGAAGAAGCATCCACAATAAGAGACCATTTGCAATCCAGCGAATTTTAGCAGCGTTGTAGTTGAAGCATTGCACATTTCCTAAAATCCACAAGTTATTCACAACTCACTACTTGCCCCACCCCCGTGCCCCTCCTATATCCGTTCCATATAGAACCTTAAGGGACACCAATCATGTCAAACACAGTCACCGGATATAACCGCACGCAGATCGTCCTTCATTGGGTCATCGCGGCGCTCCTCGTTTTCCAATTTGTCGGCAACGACGCCATCGTCGAGGTGTACGAGCTGATCAACAAAGGCCAAACCGTCGAGAGCCTCCCGATTCTTGTCCGCGGGCATGTTTTGCTGGGCATTCTGATCCTGATCCTCGCCGTCTGGCGTGTATTCCTGCGCCTAACCCGCGGCGCACCTAGTCTTCCAGCTGAGGAAAGTGCCGCCCTAAAAGTGGTCGCCAACGCCGCCCATATCATCCTCTACGCCGCTATTTTCATCATGCCGCTGTCCGGTATTGGCGCATGGTTCGGCGGGCAGGCAATTGCGGATACGGTCCACACGACGTTCAAATTCGTCTTCCTGGCCTCCATCGCACTGCATTTTATTGGCGCGGTCTACCAACAGCACGTACTAAAAACCAATATCATCAAACGGATGACGAAGGCTGAATAGCTACTTCCTCTGCTTCACCCGACGGGTCGGCTCTGCCACCGTCGGGTCCTCCGGCCACGGATGTTTTGGATAACGCCCACGCATATCTTTTCGCACATCACTATAAGAATTCGCCCAAAACCCCGGCAAATCTGCCGTTGTTTGGACCGGACGCTGCGCGGGTGATAAAAGTTCGATTAATACAGGCAATCTATCCGGTCCAACTACTGGATGTTGATTTAGTCCAAACATTTCCTGCAACCGAACCGAAACCGAGGGCTGCGCCCCCCCATAATCCACCGCCAAACGCGTCCCCGTTGGTGCGAAAATGGCCGCAGGGGCCAACCGATCCAACATCTGCATCGCATCCCAATCCAGCAGTGATTTCAGCGCAGATAAAACATCAACCTTCTTCAACCCTTCCGCACGACGCACCCCACCAAGATAGGGCTGCAACCACCCCTCAAGCCCATCGATTAACCCGTCATCAGACATGTCCGGCATATCCGCACCGCGCGCACGAAGCCATTCAACACGCGCCCGCAACAACCGCGCAGCTTTACCCCAATCCAGCGCCCCAAGGCCCAATTCCCGCACCCCCTCAACCATCGCACCCGCGATAGCCGTATCAGGGGCATTCTTCCAGTGTCGGTCCTCCAACACCAAAGCGTCGAGCATGACACGCTGGCGCGCAACGACAGCCCTGTCTCGGCGCGACCACTCGCAGACGTTAACCTCATGCACATCGTGCAGCCCGCGTATTTCCGCCTCCGAAACCACAGCGCCCAGCCGCAATCGCGCCTCGCGTAGGTCCCCATCAAGGTCAACTGCCACCAACATTCGCGCGTTAGCCAACGCATCACCAGCATCAACAATCGCACCCTTTCCGCCCGACAAAAGGAACCGCGCCTCGTCGCCCGCACGGCGCAAAGCGATCCGGTCGGGGTATGCCAATGACAGCAACGTACCCGCTGACAGCCCCGCACCAGCGTTTTCAGGCACCAATTTCTCCAACCGTTTAACTTCCGCCTTAACCGCGGAGACCGCGCCTCGATCCGCCCGAAATGGTCGCTCCCTCTCGAACTTCGACGGATCAGTAACTGCTTCTAACCGCAACGAAATATCAGCCGCGCGCCCAGAAACCGGATCACGCTCCGCAATCAGAGCTGCCAATGTCGCCGCTAACCTTCGCGACCCGTGCGCAGACCCGATTACCAGCATATGCCCAAGCCGTGGATGCATCGGTAATCTTGCCAAAACCTTGCCGTGCGCCGTTATCCGTCCAGCCTTCAGCGCCCCCAACGCGCCTAATAATGCCTGTGCCTCGGTAAACGCACGTTCAGGTGGTTGGGTCAAAAACGCCATGTTCGTAGGCGTATCCGCGCCCCAAACTGCCAGCTCTAAAACCAATCCGGCAAGGTCCGTCGACTCGATTTCAGCCGGCGGAAAAAGCGCCAATCCGCCCTCCTCGCCCTTGGTCCACATCCGGTAACACGTGCCCGCAGATACGCGTCCCGCGCGCCCGCGACGTTGTTCCGCCTCTGCCTTCGTCACCCTTTCCGTCACCAACCGCGACATGCCCGAGCCAGCATCGAACCGCGCCCGCCGCGCACGACCGCAATCAACAACCGTACATATGTCAGGAATGGTCAACGAGGTTTCCGCGATCGCTGTCGCCAGCACAATTTTACGACCCGTTTTAAGTGGCGCCAGTACCGCACGTTGTTGTGCAAACGGCAAGCCGCCAAACAGCGGCATCACTTGGCAATCTGCCGGAAGGTTCAATTTAGCCTCAACCCGCCGGATTTCTCCCGCACCCGGCAAAAAAACCAGCACACCCCCATCCGTCTCATTGATCGCTTGGGTTACCAGATCCGCCGCCACATCCTCGAACCGTGGCCCTCGTCGGTTAGGTTGCGCCCATGGTCGATCAAGCCAGTGCGTCACCACGGGAAAACTGCGCCCCGTCGAGGTCACCATCGGGGCACCATCCATCAACGTCGCCACCGGCCCCGCATCCAATGTCGCCGACATCACCAGCAAATTCAAATCGTTACGCAAAACCGATCGCACTTCCAAGCACAGCGCCAGCCCCAAATCTGCGTTCAAGGACCGTTCATGAAACTCGTCAAAAATCACGCAATCAATGCCGGATAATTCGGGATCGCGTTGCAGTATCCGCGTCAAAATCCCCTCGGTTACCACTTCGATTCGTGTATTTTCGCCCACCCGGCTTTCGCCCTTGATGCGATAGCCGACAGTTTCGCCAACCTTTTCACCCAGCTGTTGCGCCAACCGTTCCGCCGCTGCGCGCGCGGCCACACGGCGCGGCTCAAGCATCACAATGCGTCCGTCACAAAGCCCGTTTTCCAGCAGAAATAATGGTACCCGCGTCGTTTTACCCGCCCCTGGAGGGGCCTGCAAAACCGCCATGCCCTGCCCGCGCATGGCCGCTAATAGTTCTGGTAGAACCGCGTCGATTGGCAGTGCCGTCATATCTGACCCTCGCGATGGATCACCGTGCCTTGATCGTCAAAGTGCCAAGGCTGGTATGCGCCTCAAATTTTCTAATCCGCATTAAGCCATTGCTATCAGGATGAAATACCAATGATGACAACGCAATACCACCCTTACCGCCATCGCCTGAATACGCGATATTGCACTCAACCCGCCCGTCAGTATACCGCTTGATATCGGTGAATTTCACCGCACTTCGATTGCGCCCGTCAAACATGTTAATACCACCGGAACACACCTTTTCTGGGCTAACGGGGCGCAGCAGAAAGTACATCAGCGACATCGGATCAACCGTATCACGATAGGTCGTCACCTCGGCAGGAACGGCTTTGGCCGGATCAAAAGTCACACGAGACACCCGATTGCCGCTGAACAAAATCTCAAGTCTGGAGATCGCGCCCTTTTCGTCATTCATTGCGGTATGCTTCACGGGTATAAGCGCACCACCCACACCAATTCGCCCAATCGCCGTTTGCTCGTAGCGCACATCATAAAGCGCCCCGACTAGGCCGGTCGTATAAAGCGCGGTCGCCACCGAATAGCTTTTGCCATCGTTGTTCGCCGCAACTTGCATCTCGCCGATTTTGGCCATGCCCAAGCGGACATCGAAACGATAATCGAAGCTCTGGCCCACAGATATCGTGGGGATTAGCGCGGCTAAAATTGCCGTGTATATAACTATATATATGGTCTTAAACATCTTTTTTTACCAGTTGAATCCTTTACAAACCCCGAACATATGGCAAGAACGCGTCCTATCAAAGGGCAACATTACGTGATGCGCTTAATTTCGCCGTGAGGGGTTTAATTATCGTAGGTTTGCGGGTAAATATCGCCCTAACGCAAGTTCTGGTCCGGTTTGCAAAATAACCACGCCGAATCCCTTGACCCCCGCGCCTGTCCGGCATAAAGAAGCGCTTCGAATTCCGGTGCCCCGAACGGGTGGCGCCCCATATAAAAGGACATCAACATGTCTCGTGTTTGTGAACTATCTGGCAAAGGCGTTATGACTGGCAACAACGTCAGCCACGCTAAAAATAGAACTCGTCGGCGTTTCTTGCCGAATCTGAATGACGTTACCCTCGCTTCCGAAGTATTGGGCCGCTCATTCAAATTCCGCATTGCTGCTTCGACTTTGCGTACTGTCGATCACCGTGGTGGTCTGGACGCATTCATGGCTAAAGCGAAAGACACTGATCTTTCCGCTACGGCTTTGAAAGTTAAAAAAGACATCGAAAAAGCACAGGCACCTGCCTAATACCTGCTTTATCGTAACGAATACCGGCCCTGTCAGAGGAATCTGACGGGGCCGCTTCGTTTCGCCACGTCCCTCTTTTTTAAATAATGCATATGTTACACGTATGAGATTTCAACGCCTGATAATTGCCTTTCTGATTACGATTGGCCTGTTCAGCAGCACTTCCGGTGCTGCCTTCAGTCAAGGGCGTATGGCCGGCGGCCTATCAATCACGATCTGTTCACCCAATGGCGCACATGAAATCATTATCGGCGCGAATGGTAAGCCGGTTCCTGCCGAACACGAATGTGAAAATTGCTGCTTTATCGCGCTCGATGCACATATCGCACCGAGGTATTTTGCACCCTTTTCGGCAAAGCAAACACGCAATGTGTTGCCGATTGTCGAAATATCGTGGCGCGAACAGTTCACTGCAACCGCACAAGCAAGGGCACCTCCGTCAGTAGTTTAATGTTAAACCATGCATTATCTACAAACAACCGGAGGTCAAAATGACTCTTAAAACTCTCGCAATGATTGCTATTTCCACGCTAATTTCTCTAGGATCAGCGCAAGCTGCTGATATAGTAATTGAACAACAGTACGCACGTGCAGCCAGCCCTATCGCTAAATCCGGCGCAGCATTCATGCACATAATCAACAATGGCACTGAAAATGATCGGCTGATTTCAGCCCAAACAAATGTCGCGACCACACCAGAGCTTCACACGCACATTATGGAAGACGGTGTTGCAAAAATGCGCGAAGTCGAAGGTGGATTTGAGCTATTGGCGGGTGAGACAACAGTCCTCCAACGCGGCGGCTTGCACGTCATGCTAATGGGGTTAACGCAACCGTTCATTCAAGGCGAAACGATTTCTTTGACGCTTGTTTTTGAACATGCTGGTGAAATCACCATTGAAGTTCCTATTGATAATGAACGTCAGGGAAACATGGGGATGAACATGAATATGAATATGGGCAATTCCAGCAACAACTAAGAAACATGTTCCCCCGCGCAGGTGGGGGAACACCTTTCCCAAACTCAAAAGCAATGTTAGTCTTCTGCGAAACTTCCAAAACCACCGCAGGAGCCATGTAAATGACCATAGTTATGCAGGAATTCCCCCTTATAGTGGGTAAAATCCTTGATCATGCGGCGAAGTATCACCCGAACCGCAAAATCATCAGCCGGTCAGTTGAAGGCCCTATCACGCAAACCAACTGGTCCAATACTCACATCCAATCCAAAAAACTGTCACAGGTGCTTGTATCAATGGGCATACAAACTGGTGATGTGATCGGAGTAATGGCATGGAACACAGCCCGACACTTTGAGGTTTGGTACGGCATCCCCGGTGCAGGTGCCGTGAACCACACGCTAAACCCACGCCTATTCGCGGACCAACTCGTCTACATCATCAACCACGCAGAGGACAGGTTCCTACTGATCGACTTTGACCTTGTCCCGATCATTGAAAACATCTGGGACAGATTGGAAACCGTCGAAAAAGTCATCGTAATGACCGACCGCGATCACATGCCTGAAAGCACAATTCCCAACCTGCTCTGCTACGAAGAATTGCTAGAGAAACAGGATGGAAACTTCGATTGGGTCGCCGTAGACGAGACCTCGCCCTGCGGAATTTGTTATACTTCTGGAACAACTGGCGACCCAAAAGGCGTGGTTTACACCCATAGATCGAACACTTTACATGCTTTGGCCAGTTCCGCCCCCGATATGCTAGGGCTATCCTCAAACGACACCGTAATGCCCGTGGTTCCTCTGTTTCACGCCAACGGATGGTCCATCGGATACACCGCCCCGATGGTCGGTTGCAGCATGGTCATGCCGGGCCGCGACATGACGTCCGAGGGGCTATACGAAATGCTGAAATATGGCGTCACCTTCACGGCGGCAGTTCCGACAATCTGGATGTTGATGTTGCAACACCTACAAAACAACAACCTGAGCCTCCCCACGTTAGAGCGCGTGATCATTGGCGGCGCATCTTGCCCCCGCGCCGTGATCAAAACATTCCAAAACGACTACGGCGTACAAGTTTTGCATGCATGGGGCATGACCGAAATGTCGCCGCTCGGCACCGTTTGCACATTCAAACCCGAAATTACAGCACTCGACGGCGCCGGTCGCCTAGATGCGCAAGGCACAACCGGTCACCCACCCTTCACCGTTGATCTCAGAATTACGGACGATGCCGGCATCGAGTTACCGTGGGATGACAAAACCCCCGGAAAACTTTGGGCTAAAGGGGCCGCCGTGGTACAGCGATACCTAAAACAGGACGTTGACGCCGTAGATAAAGACGGTTGGTTCGACACAGGCGATGTCGCCACCATCGACGAAAACGGCTATGTTCGCATCACCGACAGATCAAAAGACGTGATAAAATCAGGCGGGGAGTGGGTTTCCTCAATCTCGTTGGAAAATGCCGCAGTCGCCCACCCCGACGTGGCTGAAGCCGCTGCAATAGGCATCCCCCATCCAAAATGGGACGAACGCCCAATCCTTGTCATCGTAGCAATGCCTGACAAAAACCCCAATCCACAAGAAATTCTCGCCCTCGTAGCCCAGAATTTCGCCAAATGGCAAATCCCCGACGATGTAGTTTTCATGACCGAACTGCCACACACCGCCACCGGAAAAATTTCGAAACTGGAACTTCGCAAGTTACTTAACAAACAGGGTTACAAACTTCCGCAGTAGCATTGCTAAACACGCAATATCCCGTATGAGTGGATAAAACTAACAGGCAATTATTGAATGACAGCGATAGAAAAATACACCCGCCTCGAAGCGCTCGGCCAGTGGCGTGAAAGCCCCGGCCTGCCCCCGCGCGAGGTGGTTGTATCCTTCGAAAACGCCACATTGGTGCTGTCGGATATGAATGAAAACCCGCTATGCCACTGGGCCATGGCGGCAACCTCCCGCCTGAGTTTAGATGGCTCCAAGGCAGTCTACACTCCGGATACCGAAGGCTTTGAAACCTTGGAGATCAACGATGCCGAGATGGTCGAGGCAATCGCACAGGTTTCCCGTGCAGCCATCACCACAAAACGCCAAACACCTTGGTTACGCTGGGTTTTTGTGGCCTTTCTCATTGCGGGTATCGCCGCAATTTTCTACGCAGCGCCCTCCTTGTTGCGCGATCAAGCCCTTCGCATGACTGGCCCTGAAAGCGCCCGAAAGCTAGGAACAGACATGGTTGCAACCCTTGATGCAGACATTTGCAGAGGCCTAGATGCCGATGCCGTCCGCGAGTTATTCCAATTCCGCGCATTTTCGGATGGTGGTACCTCGTTGGTATTTGTCAGAAACCAACGGCCAGCCCGCGCATTCCCCGGTGGCGTCGTCGTGATCGGTAATGCCACGCTGCAAGCCATGCAATCTCCCGATGAATTGGCAGCTTTATCCATTGCCTTAAGCGCACAAAGCGGAGCAACCATGGTGGAGCTGTTTGACGCCAGTTCACCACGCGAATTATTTGGCTATATCACTTCTGGGAAACTGTCCAAGGAACGCTTGGCGCAAGCGGCGCGCACCACGACCGCTCGATTCGAGATCGACAACATTGGTACTTATCCCCTCCCCGATCAGGCACTATTACGCGATCAGGACTGGGACACCTTGCAAAATATTTGCCTCGAATAGGTTAATTCACCTGATCATCCGGCATGGCTCCATCAAAAAACTGCTGGATGTTCTTAAGGGCGCGCATCCCCATCTCGACCCGCGTTTCGCGCGTTGAAGACCCCATGTGCGGCAACAATACAGCATTTTCGCATTCCAAAAGCCCCGGATGCACCGTTGGCTCCGCCTCGAAAACATCCAACCCGGCACCGGCGATCACACCAGTTTTCAACGCCTCGGCCAAGGCCGCCTCGTCTACAACTTCGCCCCGCGCCGTGTTCACTAGAATCGCAGTTGGCTTCATCATAGCCAAACGATCCGCGTTGATAAGGTGCCTGTTCACATCACCACCCGGACAATGCAGCGAAATGAAATCGCACTGCGGCAGTAAATCTTCAACGGTATCGACCTGAACAGCCCCTGTTTGCGCCAAAATCGCAGGGTCAACAGGCGATCGGCTCTGCGCCAATATCTTCATCCCGAATCCAAAATGCGCACGCCGCGCCATCGCCTGCCCGATGCGCCCAAAACCGATAATCCCCAGCGTTTTGCCTGTAACGCTGGTGCCAATCATATGTGTGGGCCGCCATCCCGTCCAATTTCCAGCCCGAACTTCACGCTCGCCCTCCCCAGCACGCCGCGCTGCCATCATCAGCAACGTCATGGCCAGATCAGCCGTGCAATCGTTCAAAACATCCGGCGTATTTGTAACCGTTATCCCTGCCGCACGCGCTCCTTCAACGTCAATATGACTAAAACCGACTCCATAATTCGCCAGTATCCGCGCCATAGGTTTCAAATTCGTAAACGTCCCCGTTTTCACGTCATCCGTCACCGTAGCCAACACCGCGTCATAACTTTCCAGCGCCACCCGCATCTCCGCCCAGTTCATCGGGCGGTCCTCGGGATTATAGGTCACATCAAACAGCTCAGCGGCCGCTTTTTCCACGCTTTCGGGCCACTTACGGGTCAGTAATATCTTGGGCTTAGTCATGATCGCTCCTGCTTCGGTTTCCCCTAACTTACGCACAAAACCCGAACATACCAGCCCTCGAAACGTGGTTAACCATCGCTTAACCATATTCCGACACCTTAGAGGGAATCAGAAAGGTAACCCCATGTCCGCGATTCCCCTCCGCTCTGCCAAGATCCCGCTTTCGGCACTACCCGTTAACCATACAGATAAACTCGACTGGTTACGCCTTTATCGTTCACGCCGCGTCGGTCCCGTCACTTTTATCAGGCTCGTTCGCGAACATGGAAACGTCGCCGCCGCGTTGGACGTTTTACCAAGTATCGCAGCCAAATCCGGCGTTGCCAACTACCAGCCAATGACACGCGAGGCCGCTGAAATTGAATACGCCGCTGGCCTCGAAATTGGCGCCGAACTGTTGTTCCTAGGGGCCGCAAACTACCCGCCCAGATTGGCGACAATTCAAGACCCGCCGCCAATCCTATGGGCGCTCGGCGATCCAACAATTGCCTTTCGCAACAGCGTGGCGTTCGTTGGCGCGCGAAACTCATCCTCCCTTGGTCGCAGAATGGCCGCCAAACTATCACAAGATTTATCATCAGAAGGCTACGTAATCGTCTCCGGCCTTGCGCACGGCATTGACGGCGAAGCCCATAAAGCCGCCCTAAACGGCGGCACAATCGCCGTACTGGCAGGGGGCGTAGACACGATTTACCCCAAAGAAAACAGCGTTCTAGCGCAAGACATCCTGAAAAATGGTTTGCGCGTCTCCGAAATGCCAATCGGTTTGCAACCACAAGCCCGTCATTTCCCACGCCGAAATCGCATCATATCGGGCCTTGCCCAAGCCGTTTTGGTGGTGGAAGGCGCAAGCAAATCCGGCAGCCTGATCACCGCTAAAAACGCCCTCGATCAGGGGCGCGAGGTCATGGCCGTGCCGGGCAACCCGATGGACGGACGCGCCGCCGGATGCAACATGTTGATCCGCGACGGTGCCACGCTCATTCGCTGTGCCGCCGATATAATCGAGGCCCTCGCCACACCACCGCAGGCCCCGCCAGAAATCCCCGTCACTCGCCCCAAAACAAAACGCCCCGACAAAACCCTTACCAAAACGTTAATGTCGTTAATCGGGTCCGCGCCCGTGCAAGAAGACATCCTCGTGCGCCAAACCTTGCGCCCCGCCCAAGACGTCATGTCCGCCTTGTTAGACTTGGAAGTCACCCGGAAGATCGAGCGTTTCGCCGGCGGTGCAATCGCCGCCAACCCCTAGGAAATCACCTCAAGCCAGTGGCGCAGCAACGCGTGTTCCTGCCGTTTGGCTTTTCTGGCCCATGCTTTTGCCCCGCGCGGGCGTTCACGCTCGGCCAAAGGGATGTTGCCGCGCGCCGCCAAATCTGCTGAAAAAATCGCAAAGCTGTACTTGCGCCCGCCCTTTTCCAGATACCCCGCCAGCCCGCGCGTGAAATTCAGGGTTCCGGTCTTCGCACTCACACTTGCAGCACCCATATCCAGCAAATTTCCACGGCTATCCAGCAGCTTGAACGCCTTCAAAAGCCCGCCCAGCTCGGTTTGACTCCGCGGATGCGCCAATACGCCCGCCATTTGCGCCGCGCTCATACGCGACTGGTCCGTCAAGCCAGAATGGTTCTTGAGCTTCACACCGGAAACCCCCAAATTGGCACGCACCCAACGCTCCATTACGCCGGCGGAACTAGCCAGCGACAATGACGTCCCACCCAGTTTTTGCGAGGCCGTAAGTCCAATACACTCAGCCGTTAAGTTATTGGAATACTTCAACATCCAACGCAAAACTTCGTTCAACTGGTTGCTCTCGAACCGTGCAACCTCGCCCGCCGTGGCAGGCACGACCCCACGCTTATGTGCAGGCAATCGCAGCCCCGCACCAGCCGCCAGCGTCTGAAAAACCTCGCCCGCATAATCGGCAGGATGGCGCACGGGCAACCAGCGCCCACCACCATCGCCCAACGCCGATTGCGCCACAGACCAACGGCCACGTCCATTCACCACGGCGTATTCAAACACCGGCGCACGCCGATCCTCCGTGCGAATACCAATCCGTTGAACCAGCGGTTTGTTCCTAATTCCGCGCGCATCCAATGACAAATCATACCCGTCAGAGGCTTGTTTCCACTCAAAATACACCCGATTGAAATTCAAATTCAGCCCGTTGATTGACGGATTATAGCCCAGATAATCGGGTTGCGTCCGGTCAATTTCACCAATTTTCGGCAAGGCCGACCCATCCACAAAAAACCGTCCCTTAACGCCGCGAATCCCTGCGGCCACCGCCGCTTGCGCCAGTTCTGCCAACTCATCCGTATCCAATGCCGGATCGCCGCCGCCAACCAGATACAAATCGCCCTGCACAACACCATTCACCACTGGCCCTGTTGCAAACAACCGCGTCACAAACCGATAGTTCGCCCCCAAAACCTGCCGTGCATAAACCGCCGTAATCGCCTTACTGACCGAGGCCGGCGGCAACGCTAAATCCGGCTGATACGCATCAACCACCTCGCCCGTGCCCGCATCCAACAACACATACCCTGTGATGTTCGACAACGTCGGGTCCAGCAAGCGCGCGGAAGACAACGCCATGCGCTGCAAATACGCCCCGTTGCGCAAAACCGGCCGCGCGGCGGTTGTCGGCGGGGATGCCCACGCCAAACTTGGCAACGCCGCAACCGACGCCAAAAAATGTCTACGATCCATCACAAACCACTATTTTATCCATTCCCCATTGGCACGAATCTCGGTCGAGGAAATATCAACAACAGGCCCATCCAACAAACACCACGCAGGCGGTTGTTGAAATGGTAAACGCCTCGCATTCAACGCAGGCAACCGCGCGCCGCGATACTTTATCGCCGCCTTGGACCCCGCCGCCTTAAGATGCTCGTCAGGCCGCGAGGTAACGCCGACCGGCACATTTTCGAAAATCCATTCCCAACGCTCCCATTTGTGAACGCTCGCCAGATTATCGGCCCCCATCAGCCAGACAAAATTCACCTTGGGGTAAATTCCTTGCAAAGCCTCGATCGTGTCCGCCGTGAACCGCGTCCCTAACTGCACCTCGATATCCGTCACCTCGACCTTCGGATGCTGCATAATTTCGCGACACGCCGCCATCCGCTGCGCAATCGGCGCAGGCCCGTCCGCCTTCAACGGGTTCCCCGGGCTAACCAGCCACCAAACCCGATCTAGCCCGAACCGCCGCAAAGCTTGCCGCGTAATATGCACATGCCCCGCATGCGGCGGATCAAACGACCCCCCCAGCAGGCCAACCCGCATACCAGATGTAGCTTTCGGAAATCCTAACATCTCACCCTTTTCCCCGCACAATCGGCGGCTGTCAACGCTTATGCATTGCCCCGCCGCGCGCGTTTGGATAAAACGCCCCAAACGACTTTCATACAAAGGGTGGCACCATGGCTTCTTATCAATACGTTTACCATATGGAAGGGGTCTCCAAGACCTACCCCGGCGGCAAGAAATTGTTCGAGGACATCCACCTCTCCTTCCTTCCCGGCGTGAAAATCGGTGTGGTCGGCAACAACGGCTCCGGTAAATCAACCTTGATGAAAATCATGGCCGGCATGGATAAGGATTTCACCGGCGAGGCGTGGTCCGCCAAGGGTGCCCGCATCGGCTACCTGCCCCAAGAACCCAAGCTCGATGAAACCCTAAGCGTGCGCGATAACGTCATGCTCGGTGTCGCCGACAAAAAGGCCAAACTGGACCGCTTTAACGAAGTCGCGATGGAAGTCGCCGACAATTACACCGACGAGCTGATGGAGGAGATGACCAACCTTCAAGACGCCATCGACGCCGAAAACCTCTGGGATCTCGACAGCCAGATCGAAGTCGCGATGGAGGCCTTGGGCTGCCCCCCCGACAACGCCGAAATCGCCACCCTTTCAGGCGGCGAACTCCGCCGCGTCGCCCTGTGCAAACTGCTGCTCGAAGCGCCGGACATGTTGTTGCTCGACGAGCCAACCAACCACCTAGACGCCGAAACCATCGGCTGGCTGCAACGCCATCTCATTGAATACAAAGGCACAATCCTGTGTGTCACCCACGATCGCTATTTTCTTGATGACATCACAAGCTGGATTTTGGAACTCGACCGTGGCCGCGGCATCCCATACGAGGGCAACTATTCCGCATGGCTGGAACAAAAAGCCAAGCGCTTAGAACAGGAAGCCCGCGAAGACAAATCCAAGCAAAAAACGCTGGAACGCGAACTCGAATGGATGCGCCAATCGCCCAAGGCCCGCCAAGCGAAATCCAAGGCCCGTATCAATTCCTACAACGAGAAAGCCAACGAATCCGAGCGCGAAAAAATGGGCCGCGCCCAGATCATCATCCCCAACGGTCCCCGCCTTGGCTCCAAGGTGATCGAGGTTGAAAACATCTCCAAAGCCTTCGGCGACAACCTTCTGGTTGACGACCTGTCCTTCAGCCTACCACCGGGCGGCATCGTCGGCGTTATCGGCCCCAACGGCGCGGGTAAATCAACCCTTTTCAAGATGTTAACGGGCCAAGAACAACCCGACGCCGGCACCGTTACCTTCGGCGACACGGTGCAAATGTCCTACGTTGACCAATCCCGCGACGCGCTTTCCGACGGCAAAACCGTCTGGGACGAGGTCTCCGATGGGCTAGACATCATCAAACTGGGCGACGCGGAAATGAACTCCCGCGCGTATGTTTCCGCGTTCAATTTCAAAGGCGGCGACCAGCAGAAAAAAATCGGCATGCTGTCGGGCGGCGAACGCAACCGCGTCCACCTCGCCAAACTGCTGCGTTCCGGTGGCAACGTCCTGCTTCTCGACGAGCCAACCAACGACCTGGACGTCGAAACCCTGCGCGCATTGGAGGACGCCCTAACCGATTTCGCCGGCTGCGCCGTAATCATCTCGCACGACCGCTTCTTCCTCGATCGCCTATGTACCCACATGCTGGCATTCGAAGGGGACAGCCACGTCGAGTGGTTCGAGGGCAACTTCGAGGATTACGAAGCCGATAAAATTAGGCGCTTGGGTCCGGATGCGGTTAATCCGAAGCGGGTGAAGTATAAGAAGTTTACGAGGTAGGGTGGGTTCTTATTTCCGTAGGGCGGATCAAACCCGCCTTACGGATTGCTGAAAAGTGAAGTGCAATTCACTTAATGTTCTCAAGCATCATACATGCTCAGACCATATATATTTCGATTTTACAGATAGTTACAGTTTCAACCACCGAATTGGACACCCAATTTTGGCGAGCGACTCTCTTAACAAACTTGTTACTAAGTTTAGTCAATAAATTTATCTACCAAAAACAAAAATAAATTCGTTGACGATTGGGGGGGTAATACTCCAATTAGGTGACAGCTGCAGCAAAATGCCGCAGCCGTCAAAAAGACCTTAGCGCGCATTCACTGCAGCCAAGCATCTAGACAACGTTTTTGTCGCAGTGTTTGCGCGTTAAGTCAATGTCCTTTTTGGCGTCACCTTAACGTCGCTTTTGCGACAGAACACGGAGACCAGATGAGTACAAAACATGCTCGTCATTGGGTTCGTACATACGCTCGCGTCAGATACGGACGTAAGGAAAATGTACGCGCTCATTGGCGTTCCCGCCCATAATTGAGCGTTAAGTTGCAACTGGCAGTCATGGTATAACCGATTTCTGGTGCCCAGTTTTCGAGGGGGAAGCCCTTCGAAGACATCCCACCAATCACAACCGGTGCGCGGGGACCGCACACCCTACCTTTTCGCCATTTTCATACGTTGGGGGTTGTTGAACCGTAGGGTGTGCGGTCCCCGCGCACCGTCCGCCCCCTCAAAACAATTCATTATGCCGATCCCGATCCCCACTCGCCTCCACATATTTCGCCACGCGTGCGAACATGTACATCCGCAACACCTCGTTCATTTTCGCCTGATAGCCCGCGCCGCTGCGTTTAAAAAACTTCACCACATCCTCGTCAAATCGGGCCGTGATGCGGGTGCGTTTCGGGCGGTCAGGGTATTTATCCTCCATTGAGTGCCAGCCCCTTGGAAATTGGTCGATATAAAGCTTTTGGGTGATCACATCGGTTTCGATGCGGTGCATGCGCACGCGGCGCAGGCTCTCCTCCAACTCGGCCTCCGCCACACGCTCGGCTTTGGTTGGTCTGCGGTCAATATCTTCTAGAATCAAAAAAATGGCCTCCTGAAAATTCAAAAGGCCATTATGCGCTTCAAAGGTTAATTTTTCGTATGCCAAAATTGTGCATACGTGTTGTGTACGGGTTGTGTACGCATTGTGTACGCGGGTTTCCGCCCGAAAACGAATTAGTTAACGGACTGAACCATACCCTTTTCCGCCGCCAATTCGCGCATCTTTTTTTGCAACTTTTCGAACGCCCGCACCTCGATTTGCCGGATACGTTCGCGGCTGACATCATAGACCTTGCTCAGCTGTTCCAGCGTCTTCGGTTCCTCCGATAAACGGCGCTCCGTCAGGATATGTTGCTCGCGTTCATTCAGTTCCGCCATGGCCGCAACCAACAGTTCACGGCGCTGTTCCAGCTCGTCCTTTTCAGCGTAATCCGCCGCCTGATCCGCGTCTTCATCTTCCAGCCAGTCCTGCCACTCCGCAGCGCCCTCGCCGTCCGTTTTGACCTGTGCATTCAGGCTCGCATCCCCGCCACCCATGCGGCGGTTCATCGAGATCACTTCTTTTTCCGTCACGTTCAGTTGCGATGCGATTATCTTAACGTTTTCAGGGCGTAAGTCGCCTTCCTCCAACGCACCGATCTTGTTTTTCGCCTTGCGCAGGTTGAAAAACAGCTTCTTTTGCGCAGACGTCGTGCCCATCTTGACCAACGACCAAGACCGCAAAACATATTCCTGAATGCTGGCACGAATCCACCACATAGCATAGGTCGCAAGGCGGAAACCCTTCTCCGGATCGAACCGTTTCACGGCCTGCATAAGGCCCACGTTTGCCTCCGAAACCACCTCGGCAGTCGGCAATCCATACCCGCGATAACCCATCGCGATTTTCGCCGCCAAACGAAGATGCGAGGTCACCAACTGGTGTGCCGCATCGCTATCCTCATGGTCCACCCAGGCCTTCGCCAACATGTATTCCTGCTCCGGCTCCAACATCGGAAACTTACGGATTTCCCGCATATAATTCGAGAGACCCTGCTCAGGCGACGGTGCCGGTAATTTAGTGTAATTGCTCATGTTTCCTCCTCCAGTGCTGTTTAACGCACGTTGGGTATGTATGTAGGGTTAACATTGATTTTTTCAAGAGTTAACCTTTTCTCAATTCTCTCATGATACTTTCGAAATCATCCGGCAATGGTGCTTTGAATTCCAGCTTCTCGCCCGTTACCGGATGCGCGAAACCCAAGGTCGCAGCGTGCAGGGCTTGGCGCCTGAAGCCGCGCAAAGCATCGGCGGCGTCGCTTGTCACGGCCGCCTTCGGGATTGCACGACGTGATCCATAAACCGGATCGCCAACCAGCGCGTGACCCGCGTATGTCATATGTACACGTATTTGATGTGTGCGCCCTGTCTCCAACCAGCAATCGGTTAGGGAGGCCACGGGTTTTTCCAGCGGCCCGAACGCTTCCACCACGCGCGTTCGTGTTATGGCGTGCCGCCCTGCATCCACCACAACCGTCATACGTTTGCGGTCGTGTTTGTGCCGCGCAATATTGCCCGAAATGCGGATCACGCCGCCCGCTTCAAACGTCACACCTTTAACGCCAGCCAAGCGCGGATCCGCCCCCGAAGGTGCGCCCCAGACCAGCGCCATATAGTGCCTGTCCATATCATGCGCGGCAAACATCGCGGCCAAGCCTTGATGCGCCTCATCCGTTTTTGCCACGACCAACAGGCCCGATGTGTCCTTATCAATCCGATGCACAATACCCGGACGTTTCGCGCCGCCAATCCCCGAAAGACTATCGCCGCAATGGTGTAACAAAGCGTTAACCAGCGTGCCGGTTTCAGACCCCGGCGCCGGATGCACGACCATCCCCGATGGTTTGTTAACCACGATCAGGTGTTCATCCTCGAACATCACATCCAGCGGAATATCCTCTGGCATCGCTTCGATATCTGTAGCCTCTGGAATTTCCACCAGCCAGACCTGCCCGCCCGACACCTTGGATTTCGGCTCGCGAACAACCGCGCCGCCTTCCAGCCGCACCGCCCCTTCCAGAATTAAATTTTGCAAACGGGAGCGCGAAAGCGTAACGCCCTCTGGCACAACTGCCGCCAACGCTTTATCAAGGCGTTTAGCGGGGGTCAGCCCCAGCTCCAGCCGCAACGGATTTTCAAAAGGGTCTGCCATGAGCGAACCAACTCCTATGAACAACGAAATACCAGAACCCGCCAACCTGCGCTTCTTGCGCCGATTGGTGACGGTGCTGACCGCGACAATGATATTGGGTCTCCTAACCATTGTTGCGCTGTTTGTCATCAAGTTCATGGGGCCAGTTACGGCTCGTCTGACTTTACCCGCCGAAATCAGCCTGCCAGCGGGCGAAACGGCCCAAGCCATCACCCAAGGCACCAGCTGGATCGGCGTGGTCACCACAGACGCCAGCGGGGTTGAGCGTATCCACATCCTGAACCTCGACGGGACCCCTAGACAGATAGTAAACATAACACCATGAGCCTTCCAGCAGGATTCCTTGATGATTTACGTGAACGCACGTCCCTGACCCAAGTGGTCGGGCGTAAAGTCATGTGGGACAACAAGAAATCCAATCCCGGCAAGGGCGATATGTGGGCGCCCTGCCCGTTCCACCAAGAAAAAACCGCCAGTTTTCATGTCGATGATCGCAAGGGATTCTATTACTGTTTCGGTTGCCACGCGAAAGGCGACGCCATCGGTTTTGTGAAGGAAACCGAGAATGTCGGGTTTATGGAAGCCATCGAAATTCTGGCGCGGGAGGCCGGCATGCCCGTGCCAAAGTCCAGCCCGCAGGAACAACAACGCGCTGACACTCGCAAGACGTTGGCCGATGTGATGGAACAAGCGGTGAAATTCTACCGCCTACAACTGCACTCCGCCAAAGCCGCAGAAGCCCGCGCCTATCTTGAAAAACGCGGCCTACCCGAATCCACGCTGGAACGCTTCGAGATCGGTTTTGCCTCAGACGCCCGCACCGCCTTGTTCGAGGCCTTAACCGCCAAAAACATCCCCGCCGAACAGATCATCGAGGCGGGTCTGTGCATCAAGCCAGACGACGGCGGCAAACCCTACGACCGCTTCCGTGGCCGCATCATGTTCCCCATACGCGATGCGCGCGGCCGCTGTATCGCCTTTGGGGGTCGTGCGATGGACCCGAACGCCCGTGCCAAGTATCTGAATTCAAACGAGACGCCCCTGTTTGACAAGGGCCGTAGTCTTTACAACCACGGCCCAGCCCGCGAAGCATCGGGTAAAGCGAACGCGCTAATCGTGGCCGAAGGCTACATGGATGTGATCGCGCTGGCACAGGCAGGTTTCAACCATTCCGTGGCCCCGCTTGGGACCGCGATAACCGAAAACCAGCTGGCGATGATCTGGCGCATATGCCCAGAGCCGGTGATTGCGCTGGACGGGGATAATGCCGGTATTCAAGCCGCGCGCCGCTTGATCGACCTCGCGCTGCCGCTGCTGGAAGCCGGAAAGTCGCTTAGGTTCTGCATCCTTCCCGAAGGTTTGGACCCAGACGATTTGATCCGCGCCCAAGGGGCGGAGGCCATGCAAAAGCTGTTGGATAACGCCCAACCGATGGTCGATTTATTGTGGCAACGCGAAACCGAGGGCAAGATATTCGACAGCCCCGAACGGCGCACTGCCTTGGATGCCAGCCTGCGAAAAACAATCCAGCTGATCAAAGACCCGAACCTGCGCGGCCATTACGGCGCAGCGATCAATGAACGCCGCCAAACCCTGTTTGCCCCTGCGCGCAAAGACGCCAAACCGTGGCAAGGCAACAGCCCGCGCCAAACTGGCAAACCGTGGGGTAGCCGGGCGCCAAGTGGCCCAACGCCAAGCGCGAAATCCTCCATGCTTGCCCAATCAAACGCTGGCCCTGCAACGGACGCCCGCGTACGCGAATGCGCCATCCTGATGGGCTGCATCAATCACCCGCAACTGGCCGAAAAGTTCGAAACACGCCTTGATCGCGCGCATTTTTTATCGCCAGATTTACAACAAATCCGCGACGCCCTCTTGTCCTCGCTAGCGGAGACCCCACATCAGCCAGAGGCAGAACAACGCGAATATCTGATTGGCCGCATACAGGCAATCATCGGCTACGAGCCACTAGCGAAACTTTTGTCCATCGGCCAAGTCCGTGCCAACCCCTACTTGCGGTCCGGCGCAGATGTTGAACTGGCGACACAAGCCATTGACGAGGAACTGGCGAAACACGCCGCGATTTTAGGCATCGTCGAGGAAATTAAAGACGCCGAAGAAGAGATAACCGGCGTGGCTGACGAGGGCCTGACATGGCGTTTGCAACAGGCCCGCGAGACACAAAACAAGATATCCCACGAATCACTTGGTGGTGATTCGGCGGGGGTAGATGACGAAAGCGGGCTCTCTAAAAGTCTGCAAAAACTGATAGATCAGAAGATTTGGGAAAAGAAAAAGCACTAGTAGCCCTTGCGAATCAGTGATTCGAAGTAGAAATTCCCTACAACCCAATTTTTAGCCGGGTGATTCGCGGCTGAACGACCTACGGAGTAGCCCATGGCCGCGAAAGACAACGAGCAGAAAACTGGTGAAGATCAACAGGATAACGCAGGTCCTATGCTTGATATGAGCCAGACCGCGGTCAAGAAAATGATCGCATCGGCCAAAGCACGCGGCTACATCACCTATGATGAGCTGAACCAGTTCATGCCAGCCGATCAGGTTTCGTCCGATCAGATCGAAGATATTATGGCGATGCTGTCCGATATGGGCATCAACATTATCGAAGGCGAAGAAGCCGAAGAAGAAACCACCGACACCGACGTAGAAGAAATCGGCGCGACCACATCGCGTGAACTTGTCGCTGCTGCCGCCACCACCGAAACGCTTGATCGCACCGATGATCCTGTGCGGATGTACCTGCGCGAAATGGGCACGGTTGAACTGCTGTCACGCGAAGGCGAAATCGCCATTGCCAAACGGATCGAGGCGGGTCGTTCCACCATGATCGCCGGCTTATGCGAAAGCCCGCTGACGTTCCATGCGATCACGATCTGGCGCGAGGAATTGCTGGAAGAAGAGATCATGCTGCGCGACGTGATCGACCTTGACGCAACCTTCGGCCAGCAGATGGAAGAAGACGAGGAAGAAGAAGTCGGCGAAACCGCCAAAACGGAAATACCCGCCGTCGAGAAGAAAGAAAAAGAACAGGTTCTGGACGCGGACGGCAATCCCGTCCCCCAAGACGATGATGATGACGAAGACGAAGACGAAGTCGCCAACCTGTCGCTCGCCGCGATGGAGGCCGTGCTGAAACCTATCGTTCTGGAAACACTGGACCAGATCGCCTCCGATTATGAACGCCTCGCCGAAATGCAGGATGGCCGCATGGCCGCCGCCCTGAACACTGACGAAACCTTTACCCTTGTACAAGAACGCGAATACCAGCGCCTGCGCACCGAAATTGTGACGCTGGTGAACTCCATGCACCTCCACAACAACCGGATCGAGGCATTGGTTGACCAGCTTTACGGCATCAACCGCAAAATCATGAGCCTTGATAGCGCCATGGTAAAACTGTCCGACAAAGCCCGTGTAAACCGTCGCGAATTCATCGACGAATACAAAGGCGCGGAACTTGACCCCGACTGGATGGAGCGCGTCTCCTCCATCGGCACGCGTGGTTGGGATCGCCTGACCGGCGAGATGAAAGAACAAGTTGAAGGCGTTCGCGCCGAGATGGCCGAAGTTGGTCAATACATCGGCGTAGACATCTCCGAATTCCGCCGCGTTGTGCAGCAGGTTCAAAAGGGCGAAAAAGAAGCACGCTCCGCCAAGAAGGAAATGGTCGAAGCCAACCTGCGCCTCGTAATTTCCATCGCCAAAAAATACACTAACCGTGGCTTGCAGTTCCTCGATCTTATTCAGGAAGGCAATATTGGCTTGATGAAAGCCGTGGATAAATTCGAATACCGCCGCGGCTATAAATTCAGCACCTACGCGACATGGTGGATCCGCCAAGCGATCACCCGTTCCATTGCCGACCAAGCCCGCACGATCCGTATTCCGGTCCACATGATTGAAACGATCAACAAGCTGGTCCGCACAGGCCGCCAGATGCTGCACGAAATTGGCCGCGAGCCGACACCCGAAGAACTGGCCGCCAAGCTGCAAATGCCGCTTGAGAAGGTCCGCAAGGTTATGAAAATCGCCAAGGAACCGATTTCGCTGGAGACCCCGATTGGCGATGAAGAAGACTCGCAGCTCGGCGATTTCATCGAAGACAAGAACGCCGTTCTACCGCTGGACAGCGCCATTCAGGGCAACCTGAAAGAAACCACGACACGGGTTTTGGCAAGCCTGACCCCGCGCGAAGAACGGGTGCTGCGCATGCGGTTTGGTATTGGGGTTAATACGGACCATACGCTGGAAGAGGTTGGACAACAGTTCAGCGTAACCCGCGAGCGTATTCGTCAGATCGAGGCGAAAGCCTTGCGGAAGTTGAAGCATCCGAGTAGGTCTCGGAAGTTGCGGTCGTTCTTGGATCAGTGATGCACGGCTTGAAAACAGTTGATGAACGCCCACAAATAGGAAAGCTTCGCGCCTGTCTTGTTCAAATAGAAACCGCACTATTTCTCATGATTAGAGAGTGTGATCCAGTCCCAGTCCATACACTCCTTTCTGCGTCAAAGGGTATACTCATTGGGTTAAATAACGCTGTTCCGAACGCGATGATTCAAAAAATGGATAGGGCCGTCGAAAGACTTGTCAAACCCGGATACGAAAAAGAATAGCACAAACACACTCACCGCGCCGCGAATTTCTTTAAGCATGCTGATCTAGACCCATTCGAAGAACTTGGTGGTGTTGACCTTGAAGGTGTCAACCGAATTGAAGCAGTCGTCTGCATTCTCGCGGTATGGGAATACGTAAATGTTTTACCTATAACTATATTAGTTGGGCTGCTATTTGTATCTTCGAGGACAACGTCGTTTTTCGACTTCCATTCATTTCTTGCTGAGAGCGATGACGGAAGACGACTACTTGGCGAACTTTCGCAGCGCCCTAAAATCCAACGGGACAAATTCCTATTGGATGTTTTTGAATTGTCGTTAAAAACGGGAAAATGTGCGTCAGAAATTCCGATTCCACCGCTTGGCAATGAGTGCCAACCGTAGGGTGTGCGGTCCCCGCGCACCATTCAACGGCAACCGAAACAACGGTGCGCGGGGACCGCACACCCTACGCATCCCCCCTCCATATAGCTATTTCACTTCCCCCCTACCCAAAACATTGATCCCTCCCTATACTGGCCGCGAACATGCAGGCAGTTACTAAACGAGGTTTCATATGCGGTGCCCTTTTTGCGGAAATATCGACACTCAGGTTAAGGACTCCCGTCCGGCCGAAGACCACGCGGCCATACGGCGGCGCAGGGCCTGTCCGGCCTGTGCGGGGCGTTTCACAACGTATGAGCGCGTGCAGTTGCGCGACCTGACCGTGGTCAAGAAAAACGGCAGACGCGAAGATTTTGACCGTGATAAACTGGACCGTTCCATCCGCATCTCCATGCAAAAACGCCCGGTAGAGGCCGACCGCATTGACCAGATGATCTCCGGCATCGTGCGCCGCCTCGAAAGCCTTGGGGAACCCGACATTCCGTCCGATAAAATCGGCCAGATCGTCATGGAAACCCTCGCGCGGATCGACACAGTGGCCTATGTGCGCTTCGCCAGCGTTTACAAGAATTTCCAAGAAGCCGATGATTTCGAGGATTTCGTCCAAGAACTTCGCCCCCCCGTCGACGAGGATTAAATGCCAAATCGCGCACAAGACGAACGGTGGATGCGACTGGCATTAAGCCTCGCCCAGCGGGGGCTTGGGCGTGTCTGGCCAAACCCCGCCGTTGGCTGCGTGATCGTCAGGGACGGCAAAGTGCTTGGCCGCGGCTGGACACAATCTGGTGGCCGCCCACACGCCGAAACCGAAGCGCTGGCACAAGCGGGTGACGCGACAGGTGCGACCGCTTATGTAACACTGGAACCCTGCGCCCATCACGGCAAAACGCCCCCTTGCGCGAACGCGTTGGTCAAGGCCGGCATAACCCGCGTGGTCAGCGCGCTTGACGACCCCGACAGCCGTGTCGCAGGGCAAGGCTACAAAATCCTGCACGACGCGGGCATCAAAGTTACCGAAGATGTTCTGGTCGATGCCGCCGCCGATCTCAACCAAGGATTCCTGCTAAACCGCACCATCGGGCGGCCCATGTTCACACTGAAAATGGCCAGCTCCATCGACGGACGCATCGCCACCGCATCAGGCGAAAGCCGCTGGATCACTGGCAATGACGCACGCCGCCAAGTCCACCTGATGCGCGCACGTCATGACGCCGTTCTAATCGGGGCCGGAACCGCCCGCGCAGACGACCCGTTACTGGACGTGCGCGACATGGGAATGGCGGATGAAAACCCCGTTCGCATCATCCTCGATGGTGGCTTATCTTTGTCGTTAACCTCGCGGTTGGCGCAAACAGCCAAGGACACCCCGCTATGGATTTGTCACCACGCCGGATTGGACAAAGAGCGTCTGAAAATCTGGGAAGAGATCGGCGCAACCCTGATTGAAGTCATCCACAGCGAGACCGGCGAACTAGACCTAGCAGACATGGCAATCCAGCTTGGAAAACGCGGCCTAACACGCGTACTTTGCGAGGGCGGCGGACGGTTGGCCGCCTCCATGATATCGGCAGAACTGGTAGATACGCTGATAACATTCACCGCAGGATTGGCGATAGGGTCCGAGGGCGGGGCCGTCTTTGCCCCCCTTCAAATCGACGCACTGCAAGACGCCCCAAGGTTTGATCTGCTGGAGACCCGCCCCATCGGCGACGACATCATGACTACATGGAAACCTACCGCCAGATAGATGCGTATCCCGCGAATAGTCCCTGAAGTTTTGCCAAAACCCGCAGGCTCGCAGGCTTGCGCGTTTGCCCGTTTGCCAAACGATCCACGATCAATTCGGGCGTGCAAGGCAGGTTTGAAACGGGGTCGTGATAGCGCGGATAATCAATCAACGTCGCATGAACCAACTGGTCCAACGTCACTTTCACGCCGCGCCGCTTGCACGTTGGGCCAAGATCTTGCGTCAGCCCCCACCCCGCATAAAACGGCAAGCCAAGGCAGGTCACCGGCTTGCCGCGCAACAAAGCCTCAAACCCCAGAAGCGAGGTCATGGTCCATATCTCATCACTCGCCTCGATAAGATCAGGCACATTTACGTCTTCGATTATCTGATCACAAACCGCCAACGCAGCTTGCGCATCGACCGAACCATCCCGAAGCCCTGCCAGAACATCAGGATGCGGTTTATAGACTACATGCGCTTGCGGGTTGACCTTCCGCGCGACGTGCAACAAGGCCAGATTTGTCCGCACCTCGCCTGCACCCAACCGGATGGAGGCGTCATCCTCCACCTGCCCGGGCACCAGAATAACCTTGCGATCAGGCGGAAACGCCGGAGTGCCCACTCCCTTCAGGTTGTACTTGGAAACTCCCTTCGCGAGAATTCGCGCACGCAACGCGTTGGCCCTGTCGATAGCGCACGACGGTAAATCACCAGACATCAGTATCAAAGCTTCAAGCTGACTGGGCTTGGAAGGATCATAATAAATTCCCCGATCATCCAGCACCAAGGATGCCGCCGGTGTCAACGCCGCGCCCAACCCGGAAGATCGCAAAAAACCGTCTTCCATCCGTAGCAAAGGCACGCCAGCGGCACCACATTGGCCAGCCAACTTTTGGCTTTCGCTACTAGCCCAAACAACAACTTGCCCGTTGGTTTCATGCGCTTTGGCCACGGCCTTTTCATTCGTTTTAACAAAATTCGCCCCACGCAAAAACCGCGCTACATTCCAGCGTTTCCACAACCGCATACCCAACGCCTGCGCGGGCCGCTCCCCATCCCAATGATGACGCGCCTGTGCCAGCAATTGCTGCGCGGCTTCCTCGAATTCACAAGCACATCGCCGCGCGTGGTTGTACCAAAACGGATACACCAGCATCGCCCCGGCAAACAATTCATCAACCGTTAACTTTCTGGTCCGGCGCGGCGCATTTTGGCGATCCTCGCTAAGGCCCCAGCCCGCGTAAAACGGAACGCCGAAAACTACGGGCCGATGCCCCGCCAGTATTGCCTCGAATCCCAGTTGCGAGGATACGCAATAGACTTTTGCAGCCCCTTCCAGCAAATCCCACGGGTTCATCGGAATGCTTGAAAGTGTAGTGTTTTCATCCTCGTCAGCCGCTGAAAAATGCCCGCGTTTTTCGCCATTTTGCACCGCCGGATGTGTGCGAATAATAATCCGCGCGCCCGGATTTTCCGCCCGTGCTGCCGCCAGCATTTCCGCAAAACTACCAGCACTAGCCAAACCGCCAGAAACCGACGCATCGCCAGCAACCTGGTCAATCACCAGAACATATCCCGCCGCAAGCCCCGCCCCGCGCGGCACAGCGTTGTATTTCGACAATCCGTAATGGCGCAGAAATGCCCTTCCTTGCACACCCCGCGCCAACAGGCCTGCGTCAAACTCCGTCGTTTGCAGCATTTCTTCCAACCGAGAGGGTTTCCCGCCCTCGAAATGCACCCCGATATCGTCGATGTTCAAGCCTGTGGGTGGCGAACCTAACCCCGGCAAAACCGAGCGCAAAAACGCATCTTCAAGCGTTACGACCCTCGCCAAAGGCCAACGCGACAGCACGCGCCTCGACATCGCGATGCGCCCCCAAACGCCGATATCTCGGCCATGAACGCCCAACCATCCCGTTGAAATAGAATACCCAGCTGCGCGAATTACACGCCGTAACGGTCGCGAGAAAACCAGTCCAGCCGAAAACACCGCAATGCGTTTCCGCGCAGGCTTATTCAAAGATAGCCGCAGTGCCGGTTAGCGCCGTATCAAGCGCCACGGTCGCGTTTAGCCCACCGATCACCGTGAACAACAGCGTGCGCCATTTCACATACGGGGCCTCGGTAACATAGATCGTGTCTTCATCCTGTATCTGGAATTTACCAGCTACCAGCATGCTGGACTGCGAGGTCAAATCGACCAGATACGCAAACTGCTGCGGTCCGACCAGATCGTTACGCCCCAGCACCCGATTGGCAATCGCAGCGGATTCTTCACGAAACACGAAAATTCCTTTGGCATTCGACTCGGTGGCACGAAGCCCTCCTACCGAGGCCAATGCCTCTAACACCGTCGGATTATGAGTTTCAAAACTTATGCGCTCCTGACCCGTGGACCCCATAGAGATAAAATACCGATCGTCCGCTTCCAAAACGATCTTGTCACCCGCGCGCAGCGGGATGTCATTGCCCGGATTATCCAACAAATTCTGGAACCAAATTTCGCCAACTTCTGCCCCGCGCCGAACTGTGACTTTCACCACACGGGGGTCAAGTGTAATGCCACCTGCGCGCGCCAGCATACCCGTTAAACGGCGGCTGGACGCATCAATCGGATACACTCCTTGCCCACCAACGCCGCCAAGGATGCTGACGGTAGCCCCGTCGCCAGCCTCGCGGCGAACCTCGATTTGCGGGTCAGGTGTTTGCCCATCCAGTAGGTCTGTAATTTTCAGACGCAAGTCATCAGGCGTATAACCGCTGGCCTTAATGGGTCCAGCATAAGGAATAAAAATATTTCCAAGCTGGTCAACCTGCATCGCAGGCAACGCCGTCACCTTCTTGCCAACTGTGGAAAACAGCCCGTTTTCGACGTTCTCCCAGATGGTGATCGTCAGCGTATCACCGGGGTGAATTCGATCGACAGAGACAACGCCCACATTACGAAAAGATTGGCTAAACCCCGACGTTTGTTGCCGCGTACTGGCACTTACGACCGATTGGTTAACGTCTACGATGAACATATCGCCACCATTTTCAACGCTGCTATCTTGAATATCTCTCACGCTTGGGCCGGATGATGGCAGGCTGCAAGCCGCCAGCACCAAAACTGCGCTAGACAGAAGAACGAGCCGGAAAGCGCGCGAAATCTTGTTGGTCATAAGAATCATCCAGTCGAACTAAAGAACAGCGAAAATACCAACACCCACCTAAGGAAGCAAACCTTATGTAGCTGGGCCGCCCGCCCCTTCAACCAGCTTCAAATCTGCGCCATTCGGATGGTCTGATTCCAGTTTGGTAGCATAAGGGTCGTCTTTCGATATCATCAGATCAACCAACCGCCGCAATAGCTCTGCGCGGCCACGTTGCGTATAATATCCCCCACCGATTTGTGAGGTTTCCGACAAGAATTTCCGGTAGTATTTATACGCTTCTGCATCGGGCGCATCGGGTGCTGCGAAAAACGCAGCCAACGTCTGGTCCGAAACCAGCTCGGGCTTGGAAAAAACCGAGCGGCCCAGCGCGTAAACCGGCAAATTCCGCCACAACGCTTGCTGTGCGGCGGTCGAATTCACCGTAACCGTACTGTTGGCACTATCCAGCAATGGTCCCAGTTTCCCGCCCGGAATATACAAAACCCGCGCCGAAATCCCCGCACGCGCCGCAACTTTACGCACGATGGAGGGTAACGGCTCGCGGCCATCTTCAAACGGATGCGCCTTGAAAACCAGCTTGTGATACGAAGGTGCACCAGCAGCGAATTCAGCAATAACCTGCTCGATAAATTCCTCTACCGAATTGAAATCGGAATGGTTCCGCAAAGAGGCGTCATGGCTAAGTTGCAGCAACACCAAATGATAAATCGCCCCGCTGCGCACCAACCGTCGTGTGCGAATATGGCGCTGTGCCCCGTGCAACGGCATGCCGCCCAGCTTGTGAATGTAATACCGCAGCTCGGTCAGAACCGAGACTTCGCGGTGTGGCCGATAACTTTTAAATCGCTTCGTCGGGACCGACAAAAACAGATGATAAAGGAACCCGTAAAACGCATGGTGCCACGCGGCCCCCCATTGCACGGGAACCTCCGGCAGCTCCGCTGGATGAGCATCAACCGCGCGGCGAATATCGTCCATACTCAAGTCCATCAGCCTTGAGTGCCCATTGGTTCCGCCACGTTCATACGTCGCCCAATAGGGCCGCAAGTACCCTTCCTCGAAGCAATGCGCCGTAATTCCGCGCGCCTTTACAATCGCACGCGCCGATTTATGAATCGGGCGACTGTCACCGTATAAAACGATGTCGGTAATGCCTTCGCACGTCAGGTAATCTTCCAAAAACGCTGGCCATTCCTCGGGTTTGCCGTCAAACGGTTTGAACCCCGAATTTCGCATCCAGAAAACTGCATCCCCGCGATTAAACCCTATCCGAGACACAGACGCCCCCGTCGCCGCAATTTTCGCACCAAGTTGGCGAAAAAACGGGCCGTGCGGGCCTTGCAGGAACAAAAATTTTCTTTGCGGGGTCAAAATGGCAGTTTCCATTGCGCTAATTAATCGCGCCTTGTTACGGGAAACGTCGCGTTTTCGCAATTACAAATGCCTTGCCCCTTCGAGCGCGGCGCGGTACCACAAACCCTGAAGCATAAGGAGAACGGCGCATGTTTACCGGCATTGTTACAGACATCGGCACCATCCAGAAAACCGAAGATCGCGGCGACTTGCGCGCACGGATTTCGTGTTCTTACGACATGAGCGGCATAGACCTCGGCGCATCCATCGCCAGTGACGGCGTTTGCCTGACAGTGGTTGCCAAAGGCGATGATTGGTACGACGTCGATATTTCCGCTGAAACCGTATCCAAAACCAATCTCGACAGTTGGAAGGCTGGCAAACGCGTAAACCTTGAACGCGCGCTGAAACTGGGTGACGAACTTGGCGGGCATATCGTATCTGGCCACGTCGACGGCCTTGCCACTATCACGCAAATGCAGGACGACGGCGACAGCACTCGCGTCACGCTGCGCGCCCCCGACAATTTGGCCAAATTTATCGCCCAGAAAGGCTCCGTCACGCTGAACGGCGCATCGCTAACCGTCAACGATGTGAACGGCGCAGAATTTGACATCAACTTCATCCCCCACACCAAAACCCACACAACATGGGGCGCGGCGAAAGTCGGCGATAAAGTGAACCTCGAAATCGACACAATGGCCCGCTACGTCGCTCGCTTGCAGGAGTGGAACAGTTGAACCGCATCGGTCACAACAACGGCCCAACGATGGAGCCGGGCGAAAGCTGGCGTCGCCATTGCTGGAAAAAGGCGCGCCTTGAACTGCTGCCAACTCTGCCCATCGAAGTGTTGCGCCGCCGTGTCGCGCGCGCCAAGGAACTAGGGCTGGATTATAAATCCTACGCCTCCATTCGTGCGGCCAGCGGGCATGACGTAATCGCATTCCTGTTTTCCTCAAACGCGTTGCGGGTAATGGCAAAATCGCCAGACATGCCCGCGGGCCGCCTGCACAAACTGGCCAACATCACCGACTGTCACCGCACCGTTGCCGTGCATCGCCCGCTCTCGCCAGAAACCCTAAACGCGACACTGCCGAACCAAATCCTCGACAGTGTCTTTGCCGCGCCCACGTTCAGCGATACATGGGGGCAAACTCGCGACATACTCCTGCACCAACTGCACACCAAACGCCTACCGCTTGACGGCGTTGTCGTCATCGGCGACACCTCTGCCGAGCGCGCATGGGTCGGGGCTGCCCGCCTTGCAGGCTACGTTTCCGCCGACCAATTCTTCGCCCCTGAAGGAGCTACCCCGTGACTGACTACACAACCGCTATTTCCACTATCGAGGACATCATTGAGGATGCCCGAAACGGTCGCATGTTCATCCTTGTTGACCACGAAGACCGCGAGAACGAGGGTGATCTGGTGATCCCCGCCCAAATGGCCACGCCCGACGCGATCAACTTCATGGCCACTCATGGCCGTGGCCTGATTTGCCTAACCCTGACCGGCGAACAGATCGAACGCTTGGGCGTACCGATGATGGCTTCCAGCAATTCATCGCGCCACGAAACGCCGTTCACTGTCTCGATCGAGGCCGCCGAGGGCGTAACTACCGGCATCTCCGCCCACGACCGCGCCCACACCGTTTCTGTGGCCATAAACCCGCAGGTCCAGACCCGCGACATCGCCACGCCGGGCCACGTATTCCCGCTTAAAGCTCGCCCCGGCGGGGTTCTGGTGCGCGCTGGCCACACCGAGGCCGCAACGGATATTTCCCGCCTCGCAGGGCTAAACCCGTCCGGCGTGATTTGCGAGATCATGAACGACGACGGCTCCATGGCGCGCTTACCAGACCTAATCACGTTCGCCCAAAAGCACGGCCTCAAGATCGGCACAATTTCCGACCTGATCGCCTATCGCCACCGCCACGACAATCTGGTCCGCGAAACCGCCCAAAAAACCGTAACATCAGCGTTTGGCGGCGAATGGCACCTTCGTGTTTTCACGGACGAGACATCCGGCACTGAACACATCGCCTTAACCAAAGGCGACATTTCCAGCCCCGAACCGGTGCTAGTCCGCACCCACGCACTTGACCCACTAGAAGACGTGCTTGGCCTAGGCGCAACATCTGCAAACAAACTGCCCAAAGCCATGCAGATCATCGCCGATGCGGGCCGCGGCGTTGTCGTGCTGTTCCGCAACCCCAGCCAGAAACTAGACCTCGACGAAACTGCCGCGCCCGAAACCCTGCGCCAAACCGGCATCGGCGCGCAGATCCTTTCCAGCCTCGGCCTGACCGATATCATATTGCTAACCGACAGCCCCATGCCCAAAGTCATCGGTCTGGACGCCTACGACGTCACCATCGTCGGCACACAACCCATCCACAAAGGCGCATAAATCATGGCCAGCACCGAATTCCACCACATCCTGCCATCCCCGAAATTCGACACGCCGACACGCGTGCTGATCGTGGTGTCGCCCTACTACCAAGACGTCGCGCAAAACCTGCTGGCAGGCGCGACCACCACGATTACCGCTGCTGGCGCAACTTGCGACACCCTTGAGGTCCCCGGCGCCCTCGAAATCCCCACAGCCATCAAACTGGCCAGCGACGCCTACGACGGCTTCGTCGCCCTTGGCTGCGTCATTCGCGGGGAAACCACGCATTACGACACCGTCTGCAACGATTCATCCCGCGCGCTAACCCTGATGGGGTTAGAGGGCATCTGCATCGGCAACGGCATCCTTACTGTCGAAAACCGCGATCAAGCCATCGTTCGCGCCGATCACACAGGCCAAAACAAAGGCGGCGGGGCGGCGGATGCGGCCATGCACCTGATTGCGATAAAGCGGCGCTTTACAAAGACAGGCTCGGGGCGTATTGCACCGACTTCCGAACACATCCTGATGGCTGGTGAAGCCTACGGGGATCAAGGGACTACCTGATGTCAAAGACGCCTAAACCAACGCAAGCAGAAAAACGCCAAATGCGATCAGCGGCGCGGCTTTACGCCGTCCAAGCCCTGTTCCAGATGGAGGCGTTGGGCGAAGCCCTGGAAGACATCCAGACCGAGTTCGAAACCTACCGTTTCGGCGCAACAATCGGCGAAGATACCTATGCCGAAGGCGATTTGAAATTGTTCCGCGCCTTGATTGGCGAAGCCGTAACCAACCAAGCCACAATCGACCAGATGACCGACCGCGCACTGGTCGCCAAATGGCCCATCGACCGCATCGACCCCACAATCCGCGCCCTATTCCGCGCGGCGGGTTCCGAGCTGCTGACCCAAACCACCCCCCCCAAAGTTGCGATAACCGAGTTCGTCGACGTCGCCAAAGCCTTCTTCCCCGATGGTAAAGAGTCCAAATTCGTGAACGCCGTGCTAGACCACATGGCGCGTGAGGCTAAACCGGACGCTTTCGCTTAGGGTGGAGTGACTTTGTCCAAGAAACTCGCTACTGCTTTGAACAGGCATTGTTGAAAAGTGGGGAAAGTACTTGGCATATAGCGCAACAGTAATTCCGGTAATGATTGCTTCACCGGGTGATGTACCTGAAGTACGTAACTTAATACGGGACATCATCCATGAGTGGAATGACATTCACTCTCTGCAGTCAAATTCTGTTCTTATGCCTATTGGATGGGAGACCCATTCTTCACCGAATTTGGGTGGCAGACCCCAAGCCCTTATCAACAAGAATGTCTTGGAAAAATGCGACTTGCTCGTTGGCGTTTTTTGGACTCGCATTGGTACTCCAACCGGTGAAGCGGAAAGTGGAACCGCAGAAGAGATACGCAAACACGTAGAGACAGGCAAGCCAGCTATGGTCTATTTTTCAGCTGCCCCCGTCGCGCCCGAGTCTCTTGACCCTAATCAATACAAAGCTCTGATTGCCTTCAAAGATTGGTGCAAAGGACAAGGGTTAATCGAAGAATATGACAACCTCGCAGGGTTTTCCGAGAAGTTTCGGAGACAGGTTCAGATAATAATCCGCGATAATGAATATCTAAAGGGTCTCACAAAAATTACTCATACAGAAACTGCTCCTCTAGACCTAGGTCAAACTGGTTCTGAGGGGGGAGTTGCGGGAACCATTGTTGAAGAGGTTGATAATTCAATTGAATTATCAAATGAATCCCAACAACTGATCATCGAAGCCTCAAAGGATAAATCGGGGCGGATTCTTTCTATCCGCTATTTAGCTGGGCAGGCCATTCAAACCAACAACATCAACTTTACCGATTCCTCAGATAGACGATCCGTTGCACGATGGGAAGCCGCACTAGAGCAATTAGTTTATCACAACCTAATCGTAGCCATAGGGTATAAGAACCTGATTTTTGAGCTGACGGCAAAAGGTTACGAGATTGCAGATTCTTTGAAGAACAACACAGTGTAACGTTTCAGGGTCACCTTACCGCCAAGCCAAGCTCTTTGGCTCTGCAATTACGTTCCCGTCTGGTATTTCGCGATTTTATTATCTAGGCTTCTAAAAAATCCGGAGGCTCCCACATGTTCGCAAAACAAGACCTGAAGTTCGACCCTATCGCCCTGCCCGACCACATTGATATGCCGCCCGAAGAAATGCAAAAAGCCGCGGCGGATTTCCTTACCCATATGCGCAAACGCCACTCCGTGCGCGATTTCACCGATCAGCCCGTCGCCCAAAGCGTTATCGAGGAATGCATCCTGACCGCTGGTTCCGCCCCAAGTGGCGCAAACCATCAGCCTTGGCATTTCGTCGCCGTAAAATCGCCCGAAATCAAAGCCCAAATCCGCGAAGCCGCCGAAATTGAAGAAGAAAAGTTCTATGCCGGTGGTGGCGGGGACGAATGGATCAAGGCGTTAGAGCCCCTCGGCACAGGCGTGGACAAACCCCACCTAACGACCGCCCCGTGGTTGATCATCGTATTCGCACAACGCCACGGCAAATTCGCCGATGGCAGCAAGTTCAAAAACTATTACGTCCCCGAAAGCGTGGGCATCGCGACAGGTTTCCTGATCGCCGCGCTGCATAATGCAGGCCTGTCCTGCCTGACCCACACCCCAAACCCGATGAAATTCCTGAACGGCCTGTTGGGGCGCCCGCCCTCAGAAAAACCCGTGATGATTTTGGTTGTGGGCCACGCTGACAAAAACGCCACGGTTCCGTCAGTCGCAAAGCTTAAGAAACCGTTAGCAGAAATCCTAACGATAAAATAACGCACAACGGTCGGGGGTTATTTCCCCTTTTTGGCGCGCCGTATACCCTGCGCCACCCTTGTTTCCTTATGGAATTTCTTGTTCCGCGCGCGGCTTTCGGCGATAGTTTCAACCGCCTGATCTTCCTCGCGCACCAGCTTTTGCCACCGCCCGATCCTCGCCTCGCCCAACGTGCCAGCATCTACCGCCGCGCGTATCGCGCAGCCCGGTTCGCTTTCATGCGCGCAATCGTTGAACTTGCAGGTCAACGCCAGATCTGAGATATCCTCAAACACCGCATCCACAGCCTGCCGCGCATCCACCAGCCGCAAGGCCCGCATGCCCGGTGTGTCAATCAGCCAGCCGCCCGTAACCATCCGGTACATGGACCGCGCCGTGGTCGTATGCACTCCCTTGGCATCATCCTCGCGAATGCCGCGCGTCAGAATATCCAGCCCTGTCATCGTGTTGGTAATGGTCGATTTCCCAACCCCCGAAGACCCGACAAGCGCCACCGTTTGCCCAACACCGCACCACGGTGCCAGATGTGCAACAGCATCCGCCGCCGTCGCATCAATCGTAATCGCAATCGCATTCTGCAATTCGCGTGCCTTGTCGATATATTCCGACGGATCATCGCACATGTCAGCCTTGGTCAGCACCACAACGGGTTCAACGCCCCCCTGATGGGCCAGCGCCATATACCGTTCCAGCCGCGCGATATTAAAATCCGCATTGCAGGATGAAACGATAAACAGCGTGTCGACATTGGCTGCAATCAACTGCGCCACGGCCTCCAGCCCAGCCGAGCCACGCTTGATCAGGCTTTTACGCTCCAGCACCCGTTCAACCTGTACGCTGTCCTGTTCGGTTAAAACCCAGTCCCCCACCGCCATGCCGTGTTCAACCAGATCGCGGTGCATAGGCAGCCGAATGGAACCCTCCACCCCCATGGTTTCCAACGAATTTCGATGAACCTCGGTCACGCGCAAAGGGCGCATGGTTTCAACTTCCTCAATGGAAAGTTGCGATTGGAAAAAAGCACTCCAGCCCAGATCGGGCAGCGTTAACATTTCATTGTTCATTATGATTTAAGCCTTGGATAAAATTCAAGCGAACCCCAAGCGTGTGGCGCGGGGTCTGATTTCATCGGGCTTGCGGTAAATGCGGCCATACGGGCCTAACGGCACGCCCGGAGGGTGATTGCGTATGTCATAAATTCATCCTCCAATTCAGGCGCTTCAAGGTGAGAGGCTGGACAACGACCCAAACGAGACTCGTTACGGCTGCTTCCTTCCGGATCTGACCGGGTTGGCGAGGCGTTCGCCCGCGCCAACCTCTCGATTGTCAATTAACAATCCCCCGGGGTAATGGCAAGGGGCCTCATAGCAGCAAAAATTCAAAATTTTGCAGCATTCCCCGTGGTCAGTATTTTAATTTCACTTACACATACATATCTACCCCCTATGGAAAACCCAAATTCCCCCTACCCGACCTATACCCGTTCCGAGCGCATTGCCGATGGCACGATGCACCTCCTCGGAGTTTTCGGCGCCATTTTCGGTGCTATTTTTCTAGCCTTGTGGAATTTTGGCCACCTAACCGGTGGACAAGCCGCCGCGCTGGTCGTTTACAGCATCGCCATGATCGCGACGTTCAGTGCCTCCGCGCTTTATAATATGAGCCCGTGGGAATCCGCACGCCCCGTTTTCCGCCGCATTGACCACGCCGCGATATACCTGAAAATCGCCGGAACCTACACGCCATTGGTGGTGCTAATCGGCAGCTTATCGGCCTATCTGGTGCTGGCCACCGTGTGGGGATTGGCCGTCTTCGGGGTGATCCGAAAGTTGTTTTTCTGGCGCACACCGGGGAAATCGGGAACGGTTCTCTATCTGATAATGGGGTGGTTAAGTGTCATTCTTATATGGTCGCTCATACCGGTTTTACCCACCGCCGCAACCGCACTAATCATTGGGGGTGGCCTAACATATACGTTTGGCGTGATTTTTTACGTCTGGAAATCGTTAAAATTCTCCCGCGCGATCTGGCACGGTTTTGTACTGGTCGCCTCGGTCTGTTTTTACATCGCCATCGCGCTTGGAATCCACAACAGCGCGGTGTGATCGCCCCCCGATAAAACCACCCGCGTTCTATGGACTTGGGCTGCGCCATATCGCACTCTCCCTTCCAAACAGGAGCCACACATGCAAGATAACGAACTCGTCACCTTTGCCGGTGGCACATTGGACCGCGCCGCCCATCTGCGCGGCGACGACAACCTGCTGGAAAACCCGACTGCGCGCGCCTTGCCGATCTGGCACGGCAAGCCGCTGGTTGACGCCACTGGCGCGCCCTGCCTTGCGTGGCTACCAATGGATGCCGAAATCCTGAAAGTGGCGAATGAGCCCCCCATATTCCTTGGCCTCCAAAACGGTGAACCACGATTTGCATATGACGTATCATCTTGGCAGGACGAAAACGCCGATAAAGACGAAATGATGAAATTTCGCGATGAAAGCCGCAACCAGCACCCCAGCCTTCCAGATACGGTAAAATTCATCGATCTGCGATCCATCATGTCCGACCTGACCCACGGTGATGCGGGCGATGCGGCCACCGCCAAAGGCATTTTCGCGTGGCACTTGAACCACCGCTACTGCGCAAATTGCGGTGCACCAACGGTGGTTTCCCAAGGCGGCTGGCAACGGCTTTGCCCTGCTTGCGCCCACATGCATTTCCCGCGCACCGACCCCGTCGTTATCATGCTGGTCACCCACGGAAATGACGTACTACTAGGCCGCTCCCCGCATTGGCCTGAAGGCATGTTCTCGCTTCTGGCAGGCTACATGGAACCGGGCGAAGGTATTGAAGAATCCGTGCGCCGTGAAGTATTCGAGGAAACCGGCGTGCGCATCGGCAAAGTTGGCTACCTCGCCAGCCAACCGTGGCCGTTCCCAACATCCCTGATGATCGGTTGCACCGCCGAAGCCCTGAATACAGACCTCACGATTGACCCCGTCGAAATCGAATCCGCCAAATGGGTAAGCCGTGAAGACCTCGCTAATTCATTTGCTGGAAACGATCCAGAATTACTACCCTCCAGAAAAGGCTCCATCGCGCAGTTTCTACTGGAACGTTGGCTGGCAGATAGGGTATAGGGCACGAATGCAGTTCAAATACACACAGGAAATAAATGCACCGGCGGAATATGTTTTCGCCCGCATCACCGATTTCAAGAAGTTCGAAAACCATTCCGGCCCGACCGGTTTCAGCTTCAAGCGCCAAGGCCGCTTGCCCGTGCGCATCGGTACGCGTTGGGATATCTCCGTTCCCGTTCGTGGCCGCACCCGCCGTTTCGCAGCAGAGTTAAGCGAATATATTCCGCCACGCACCTTGTCCTATAAATCCTCCAGCATGAAATACGAGGGGGTGATGTCCCTGACCGTCAAACCGATCAGCGCCACATCGTGCCAGTTGAATATGCAAGTGGTCGCCAAATCACGCAGCTTTGCAACCAGTCTGGTGTTCAACACAATCCGGCTGGCCCGCCGCCGCATTAACAAACGCATGAAATTCGAGATGACAAAATTCGCCAAACGCTTGGCCAGCGACTATCGCACCAACCCCACCTAGGTACGGCGATACCTGCTATTTGACAGATTTACGGAACCCATCCATCGGGTAAACGCCCAGAATATCCAGATGTGTGGTGAAATACGCCAACTCCTCCAACGCACGATCAACCGCCGCGTCACCGGGGTGGCCCTCGATATCCGCATAAAACTGCGTAGCCGTGAAATTGCCACCAACCATATAGCTTTCCAGTTTCAACATGTTCACGCTGTTGGTCGCAAATCCACCCATCGCTTTATAAAGCGCGGCAGGGATATTGCGAACCTGAAAAACAATCGTCGTCATCAGGCCTTCACCCGTCGGGCGCTTGGGTTCCGGCGCCATCACCAGAAAGCGCGTGGTGTTGTGCTGGTTATCCTCGATATTTGCGGCCAACGTCTCCAACCCGTAAATCGACCCCGCCAATTCAGACGCCAGCGCCGCCATCGCAGGATTGCCATCTTCCGCCACCTGCTTGGCCGATCCAGCCGTATCCACACCCGTGCGCGGCGCAATCGCGTGTTCCTTCAAGAACGTCCGGCACTGCCCCAGCAAAACCGTATGGCTCATCGCCTGTTTGACCTGTTCCAGCTTAGTGCCCGGCACAACCATCAGGTTGATATGCACCCGCACGAAATGTTCGCCAATGATGTGCAGGCCGGTTTCCGGCAACAGATGGTGGATGTCTGCCACCCGTCCGTATGTGGAGTTTTCCACCGGCAACATCGCCAATTCCGCACGCCCTTCTTTGACCGCCGCAACCGCGCCTTCAAAGGTATTGCACGGCAAAGCTTCCATATCCGGAAACATCTCGACACACGCCTGATGGGAGTACGCGCCGGGCTCGCCTTGGAAAGAAATACCATTTGTCATCATTTACATCCTAGATCGGTCGTTTCGTCGCGCTTCTACACCTTGCAAAAGCATAGGGGAAGCGGCTAGAACACTCCACAGAATATTCAGGGGCGTGGCCCCGCCCATAGACAAGGTGAAAACACTTATGGATACTATGACAGCAACAAAGATTGTCGGCGGCGTTTGTGGCAGCCTCTTGATTTTCCTATTGGTTAAATGGGGCGCGGAAACGATCTATACTTCAGGCTCCCACGAAGGTGTCGAAGCTGCCTATGTTATTGAAGTGGCAGAAACGGCGACTGAAATGGCCTCTGCCGAGGGTGGAACATCTGACGTCGGCGACGCCGAAGCCGAAGCGGCTCCGACATTTGACGAAGTTTACGCCGCTGCAGACATCGCTTCGGGTGAAAAAGTGTTCAAGAAATGTAAAGCTTGCCACAAACTCGAAGATGGCGCGAATGCAACAGGCCCGTTCCTTTACGGCATCGTTGATCGCGGTATTGCCTCCGTTGAATTCAAATTCTCCGATGCGCTGGTCGCTGTTGGTGGCAACTGGACACCGGCACAACTAAACGCCTTCCTGACCCGTCCGAAAGACTTCGCACCGGGCACAAAAATGTCGTTCTCCGGTTTGAAACGCGAATCCGATCGTGCTGACGTTATTGCGTATCTAGCAACCATCGGCGGCTAATCGCCCAAAACACCCTAAAAAACCGCGTTTCGGCGCGGTTTTTTTGTGCCTTCACAAAACCGTCGCACAAACGTGGCTTGCAATCGACGCAGCCGCGGGGCTAGCATTGCTTAACGTATAGTTAATCAAAATGATGGAGGTCTCGATGATTCCCAGCAAAAGCAAAGCGTTGTTAATGGCAACCAATACCGATGATTCCCGCTCGCTAACATGCACATGGGCTGGTTTAGGATTGGCCATAGTATTTCTGGCATTCGCCGCAATCTGCGTCAGCTAGAATACCACATCGTGAAAATTCTGCCTGCAAGCGTAGATGACGCTGAAGCGATTTCTGCTATCTGGAACCCTGTCATCGCAGGCACCACGGTAACTTTCAACAATGTCGAAAAGTCCCGCACAGATGTTGCCACGATGATCAAGGATCGCCACACCTCTGGGCGTGCATTTCTGGTTGCACATCAAGGCGACAACCTGCTGGGCTTCGCGACTTATGGGCCGTTTCGTAGCGGATCGGGTTATGCCAACACGGTCGAACACACCGTTATTCTGGCAGAACAGGCCAAAGGTAACGGTGTCGGGCGGGCGTTATTGACAGCACTGGAATCCCACGCAAAGGCAAACGGCATTCATTCGATGATCGCCAGCGTCTCGGCAGAAAACACCATCGCTGTCGCCTTTCACAAGACGCTTGGCTTTGAACAAGTCGCCTACATTCCAGAGGCAGGCCGCAAGTTTGGCCGCTGGCTGGATGTGGTATTCTTACAAAAAATTCTTTAACCGAATGTTATCAACCTTCGGTTTCACATTCCTGCCAATCTGTTAGGCTGTAAAAATGTCAATATGGACCCGCATCGCCGAAGCCCTGTCCGCCCTTGCAAAAGGCGAAGGCCTTTCTGCGATCTTCGAAAATTTCAAAAGCCCCCCTGAAAAAAGCGTAGCTTTCACAATCGCAGTGATTGCGCTTGGCGCAAAGATGGCCAAAGCGGATGGCGAAGTTACCCGCGACGAAGTCATCGCCTTTCGCCAAGTCTTTCAGATCCCGCCCGAAGACGAAGCACAAGCCGGCAAGTTGTTCGACCTCGCCCGCATGGATGTGGCAGGGTATGACATCTACGCCAACAAAATCGCCCGCATGTTTGAAAACGACAGCGACATCCTGCGCGACCTGATCGAGGGCTTGTTCCACATCTCTATGGCCGACGGGCATTACCATCCGTCAGAGGATGCGTTCATCGAAGATGTCAGTCGCATATTCGGCCTACCACCGCAAATATTCACCTGCTTGAGGTCGCGCTATGTACCGGGCGCCGCGCCCGACCCCTACTCCGTGCTGGAAATAGATCATAACGCAGATTTGGACGCAGCCCGCAAAGCGTGGAAACGCATGGTCCGCGAAGCCCACCCCGACAACCTGATCGCCCGCGGTTTACCTGCCGAAGCTATCGCCTTGGCCAACACGCGCCTGATAACCATCAATAATGCGTGGGACGAAATCCAGCAAACCCACGAGGCAGCCTGATTTGCGCATCGCGACCTACAATGTTGAATGGTTCGAGGATTTGTTCGATAAACACAACAATTTGCTGCTAGATCGCAATTGGTCGCGCCGTTATGATGTGAAACGTGTAGATCAGGCAACCGCCATTGCTGATGTAATCCGGCGGGTTGATGCGGATATCATGCTGATCGTCGAAGCCCCGAATACCGGACGCACGCAAAACACCGTCAAAGCCTTGGAGAAATTCACCAAGCATTTCGGCTTGCGTCAAAAAGCAGCCGCGATGGGGTATGCCAACGATACCCACCAAGAACTCGCCGTGATTTACGACCCCTTCGCGGTCAGCGTTTCGCATGACCCCCAAGGCGTGATTTCAAACGGTTCAAAATCCGCACAAGCTCCACGGTTTGACGGAAAATTCCGCTATGATGTCGACATTGACGGCAAAGACGAAGTGTTCGAATTTTCCAAACCCCCGATCGAACTGGCGGTCGAACATCTGGCCAGCAGCCAGCGTTTTCGCATGATAGGCGTACATCCAAAATCAAAATCCACCTATGGTGCCAGTACCGAAAAAGAAGAAATCGCACTAAGCATCAAAAGCCGTCGAAAACAATTGGCGCAATGCATATGGATACGCCAACGCGCGAACGAGCATCTGGAAAATGGCGACCCGCTAATTATTTTGGGCGATTTCAACGACGGCCCCGGCTTTCCCGGTTGCAAACAAATGTTTGCCCATTCCGGCGTCGAAATCGTGCTGGGATACGACAGTCCTACCGCCGACAAATTTGTGGAACCGCACGCCGAATTAATGCGCGATACCGATCAAGCATGGACATTATCAACAAGCCGATTCTACATCAGCGAGCATCACCGCTATCAAAGCGCGTTGCTGGATTATGTGATGTTGTCGCAGGATTTATACAAAGCCACAAAAGCCGAATGGCGGATATGGCATCCGTTCGATGACCCAGAATGTTTCAAGGACCGCGAAATGCGCGAAGCATTACTGGCCGCCTCGGACCATTTTCCGGTAAGCGTTGATTTGAATTTTTAAGGGCTTTTACATACCTCGACAGCCCCTTATCTATAGAAAAACAAACATTATTCAGGAGAGCATTATGTTCAAACACCCCCAGATTTTGCGCGACAATCGCGATGCCACCGCAAGCGATAATATGGGCGAGCTGCCGGAGTGGAATCTGGATGATCTCTACCCTTCCACCGATGGGCCGGAAATCACGGCGGACCTGAAATGGTTGGACGCCGAGGGGCCAGCCTTTGGCACGGATTACCAAGGTAAACTGGGTGATCTGGACGCTGCCGGAATGCTGGAATGTGTGCAAAGGTATGAACGTATTCAACAAGTTGCAGGGCGTGTTATGTCTTTCGCAGGCTTGCGATATTACCAGAACACCACAGACGCCGAGCGCGGGAAATTCATGGCCGATATGCAGGCGCAGATCACCGATATGTCCGCTAATCTGGTGTTTTTCAGCCTTGAAATGAATCGCATAGAGGATACAGCCCTCGATGCGTTGCTTGCCGCTAACGCTGATCTAAACCGCTATAAACCGATCTTTGACAGCCTGCGCAAAATGAAACCCTACCAGCTGTCGGATGAACTGGAACAGTTCCTGCATGACCAATCCGTCGTCGGAACATCCGCGTGGAATCGGCTGTTTGACGAAACAATGGCTGCTCTGACGTTCAACGTCGACGGCGAAGAACTCCCCCTCGAAGCCACGCTAAACCTGCTGTCCGACACTGACCGCGCACGCCGCGAAATCGGCGCACGCGCTTTGGTCAAGGTTTTCAGCGCCAACACCCCCTTGTTCGCGCGCATCACCAACACGCTGGCCAAGGAAAAAGAAATTCAGGACAAATGGCGCAAACTGCCAACGCCGCAAACCTCGCGCCACCTTTCAAACGATGTCGAACCCGAAGTCGTGCAAGCGCTGCGCGACGCCGTTGTCGCCGCCTACCCAAAACTTTCGCACCGCTATTATGCGCTGAAAGCCAAGTGGCTGGGCCTCGATAAGATGGAGGTATGGGACCGCAACGCCCCTCTGCCCGATGAAGACGATCTGGTCATCCCATGGGATCAGGCCCGCACGATGGTCATGGACGCTTACGCCGATTTCGACCCGCGCATGGCCGAACTGGCCGCGCCGTTTTTCGACAAAGGCTGGATTGATGCGGAAGTGAAACCGGGGAAATCCTCTGGCGCGTTCGCGCATCCGACCGTAACCAATGTGCATCCTTACGTGATGCTGAACTACCTCGGCAAACAGCGCGATGTGATGACCTTGGCGCATGAGTTGGGCCACGGCGTCCATCAGGTTTTGGCCGCCGAACAAGGCGAGCTGCTGGCCGACACACCGCTAACCTTGGCCGAAACCGCCTCCGTATTTGGCGAGATGTTGACCTTCCGCAAACTGCTGGACAACGCCCCCGATCAAGCGGCGCGCAAACGCCTTCTGGCTGGCAAAGTCGAAGATATGATCAACACCGTTGTGCGCCAAATTGCATTCTACGACTTTGAGTGCCGCCTGCACGCCGCCCGCGCCGAAGGTGAACTAACACCTGACCAAATCAACGCCATCTGGATGGAAATCCAACATGAAAGCCTTGGCGACGGGTTCAATTTCATGGAAGGCTACGAGACCTTCTGGACGTACATCCCCCACTTCATCCACTCCCCGTTTTACGTCTACGCCTATGCGTTCGGCGACGGTTTGGTAAACGCGCTTTACGCCGTTTACGAAGAAGGCGGCGACGACTTCCAAGAGAAATATTTCGACATGCTGAAAGCCGGTGGATCAAAACATCATAAAGAACTTTTGGCCCCCTTCGGATTAGACGCCTCCGACCCCACATTCTGGGATAAAGGGCTATCGCTAATCGCCTCGATGATCGACGAATTGGAAGCTATGGAAGCCTAAAGGTTAACGCCACCGCGCCGCAAAACGTACATACGTGTTGTGTACGCATTGTGTACGGGTTGTGTACCGCAATATTCGGGCGTTAGCCGCAAAGGTTAACGCCCGATTTCCTGTTAGTCGTGGAAGTGACAGGCGACCTTGTGGCCGTTCCCCGCATCCGCAAATTCCGGCCTATCGCGCGCACAAATGTCTTGCGCCTTCGGGCATCGCGTACGAAACACACACCCCGACGGCGGGTTGATTGCCGAGGGCAAATCCCCCTTGATCAGGATCAGTTCCTTGTTCTTCTCGATCAACGGATCAGGAATCGGAACCGCCGAAATTAGCGCCTGCGTATAAGGGTGGCGCGGGGTGTTATAAAGGTCCGCACTATCGGCGATTTCCACCATATTACCCAAGTAAAGCACCATAATCCGCGTGCTGATGTGCTTCACAACTGAAAGATCATGCGCGATGAAAATCAACGCAAGCCCCATTTCTTCTTGCAACTCTTTCAGCAGGTTCACCACCTGCGCCTGAATGGAAACATCCAGCGCGGAAACAGGTTCGTCGCAGATAATCAGCTTGGGCTTCAAGATCAAAGCCCGTGCAATTCCAATACGTTGGCACTGTCCGCCGGAAAATTCATGTGGGTAACGGTTGACCAAGTTTGGTAGCAAACCAACCTTCACCATCACCTCCTCGACCATCTTTTTGACTTCGGCCGTGGGCGTTTTTGGGTGGTGTGTTTTGACCGGCTCGGCGATGATTTCCCCAATATTCATGCGCGGATCAAGGCTGGCTAACGGGTCTTGAAAGATCATCTGCACTTCTTGACGACGCGACCGCATTTCCTTGTTATCCAGTTTCAGCAGATCTTGACCCAACCACAAAACCTGACCGGATTCCGCCGGAATAAGCCGTATAATGCCCCGCGCCAGCGTGGATTTCCCACAGCCTGATTCCCCAACAATACCAAGGGTTTCACCGGCTTTCAGATCAAAACTGACGCCGTCAACAGCCTTCAAAATATGCGGCTTAGTCCAAGGCATCGCACCTGTCGGCGTGACCTTGAAATAGACCTTCAGATCCTCGACCTGCATGATGGTTTCGTTGCTCATACCAAGTCCTCCTTGGGAATATTACAGGCCCGCATATGGCCCGCGTCACCACCGCTGTGAATAAGTTCCGGCATGGTTTTTAGGCATTTATCGATGGCAAAACGGCACCGCGGCGTGAACGGGCAACCTGTGGGCATATTCATCATGTTGGGTGGGTTTCCGGGAATCGTGACCAGCTTGTCCAGTTCGGAATCGACCCGCGGAACCGCGCTCATCAGGCCTTGTGTATAAGGGTGCGTAGGAGCGGCATAGACAGATTCGGTTGTACCAACTTCCATCACTTGGCCACCATACATCACGAGGGTGTCGTCACTGTTTCCAGCCACCACCCCAAGGTCGTGGGTGATCAGAATAATGGCAGTGCCAAAGTCTTTTTGGATTTCGGCCAATAAGCGCATAATCTGAGCCTGCACGGTCACATCCAACGCCGTTGTCGGTTCGTCCGCAATCAGAAGTTTTGGCTGGCATAGCAAGGACATAGCAATCATCACGCGCTGGCGCATACCACCCGAAAACTCGTGCGGAAACATCCGTATACGGTTCTTGGATTCGGGGATTTTCACGGCGTCCAACATGCGAATGGATTGCTTGATCGCGTCGGATTTCGATAGGCCGTTGTGATGCACCAGCACCTCCGCCATCTGGTCCGATATGCGCATATAGGGGTTCAGGCTGGTCATTGGATCTTGGAAAATCATCGCCATTTTCTGGGCGCGGATTGCGTTCAACGCATCCCCCGTAAGCCCCAGAACCTCGTCCCCTTCGAACCTAACACTGCCAGTTGCTTTGCCATTAGCGGCCAACAACCCCATCATCGCGAAAACCGTCTGGCTTTTGCCTGAACCGGATTCGCCAACGATGGCGAGCGTTTTACCTTCATCAACGCTGAAACTGACATTGTTAACGGCGCGAACGGCACCGTCTTGTGTGGCAAATTCAACGCTCAGGTTATTAACTTCAAGTAAGCTCATGCGACTACCTATCTTTCGGGTCCAGCGCGTCACGCAGACCATCGCCAATGAAATAGAAACAGAACAGACTGACCACAAAGAACGCCAGCGGGAACAGCAATTGCCATTCGGTGTCATAACGGATTGTGCCCGCGCCCTCGGATATCAGCGCGCCCCAACTGGTGTTGGGTTCTTGAACGCCAAGCCCAAGGAACGAGATGAAGCTTTCCGTCAGGATCATGCCCGGCACCAGTAATGTTGCATAAACGGCAACTACGCCCAAAAGGTTTGGCACGATGTGGCGGGTAATGATTTTGAAACCCGAAACGCCTGTTGCACGTGCGGCCTCGATGAACTCTTTGTTCTTGATGGACAAGGTCTGGCCACGCACAATGCGGCTCATATCCAGCCATGCCAGAAGGCCGATACCGATGAACAACATCCCGATGGAACGCCCGAAAACAACCAGCATCAGGATAAGGACGAACATGAACGGAATGGCCATCAGGATGTCCACGATCCGCATCATGATCTGATCTGTGCGCCCCCCGACATAGCCCGCGACAGCCCCGTAAAGTGTACCAACCGATACGGCAATGAACGCGCCCACGACGCCAACCATCAAGGAAATTTGGGTCCCCTGTATCACACGCGAATAGATATCGCGGCCAAGATCATCGGTGCCAAAAAAGTGACCAGTCTCGAATGACGGCATGCCAAGGGTGGCGGCAGACCCCATGACGGCCCAGTCGATTTCCTCGTTTGACCACACGGCAAAGTATGGTCCGATGAACGAAAACAGCACGATCAACGTCAGAATAACAAGGCTAACAACCGCCGCCTTATTGTGCATAAACCGCCGCCGCGCATCCGCCCAAAGGGAGCGCCCGTCAACGGCATCAAGGCCAGTCAGGTTCTCCGCCATTTCGGCAATTTTGTTTTTGTCTGCTACAATCATTTTCAGCCCCTTAGTACCGGATCTTGGGGTCGATCCATGCATAAAGCATGTCAACGACCAAACTGAACATAATGGTCAGGAAGCCAACCAGAATCGTAATCCCCATCATCACCGAATAGTCACGGTTAGTGGCCGAGTTCACAAAGAAATACCCCATCCCCCCCGTAGAGAAATAGATGTCGATCACGACCGATCCGGTAATAAGGCCAACGAATGCAGGCCCCAAATATGAAATCACCGGCAGTAATGAGGGCTTAAGCGCATGGCGCAGCAAAATTGTACGCCCCGGCAAACCCTTGGCCTTCGCCGTGCGAATGAAATTGCTGTTCAACACCTCCAACATGGAAGACCGCGTGATCCGCGCGATGGAGGCCATATAACTTGTCGAAAGCGCGATGACCGGCATGATCAGGTATTCAATCGAACCGCCGTTCCAGCCTCCACCAGGGAGCCAGCCCAGCCACAGGGTGAACGTTATCACCAGCAGCGGCGCCATAACGAAGTTCGGCAAAACCTGCGCGCCAATTGAAACGCCAACGGCCAGATAATCAATCCATGTGTTCTTGCGAATGGCAGCGATTGCGCCCAACGGGATTCCAACACCAATGGCAAAAACGAACGACCAGAAACCGTATTTCAGCGTGATCGGGAAACCTTGCGCGATGATCTCGTTAACCGTGCGGTCTTTATATTTGAAGGATGGTCCGAAATCGAACTGGGTTATCACGCCCCAGACGTAGTTCACCATCTGGCGCCAAAGCGGTTGGTCGAGACCGTATTTCGCCTCGATATTAGCCAATACTTGTGGGGGCAGTGGGCGTTCCGATGTGAAGGGTCCACCTGGTGCAGCATGCATCAACAAGAAGGACAAAATTATCAAGATCAGCATCGTAGGAATAGCAATGGCTATCCGCTTGATCACGTAGTTAAGCATGTCGCGAACCTATGAGAAAGTTTCCGTTCGGCGTATTGTCCCGAACTGACAAAAGACGAAGCACCGCGCGAGGTATGCGCGATGCTTCAGTTTCAAATCGAGACGTTACTCGGCAGCTTTATAAAGCTCGCGTGAGTACCAGTTCTGCTCAACATTTTGAACAGGCCAGTTACGGATGCCATCGCTCATCATGTAAACATTTGTGTAGTGATACACAGGGATAACCGGCATTTCGTCAGCCATGATCTGCTCTACACGTGTGTAGTTTGCAGTCGCGTCAGTCAAAGTTTTTGCGTTCTGCATCAACTCGTCAACTTCAGCATTGGAGAACTTACCGTCGTTGTAGCCCGATGTTGTTGTAACCAGATCGAGGAACGTAGACGCCTCGTTATAGTCACCACACCATGCGCCACGGGCAAGATCGAAATCCTGCTGACCACGAACTTCTAGGAAGGTTTTCCATTCCATGTTCGCCAACTCGACTGTTACGCCAAGCTTCTGTTTCCACATCTGGGACATCGCAATAGCGATTTTCTTGTGACCCTCGGATGTGTTGTAGAGCATGTTGAACGACAGCGGGTTATCAGCACCGTAACCGGCTTCTGCCAACAATTCGATCGCTTTCGCATCACGCTCGGCTTGTGTCATGCTTGCGTAAGGAACATCAGGAACTTCAAACCCGGCAGTTGCGCCCGGTGTGAAAGTATAAGCCGCAAACTGGCCACCCTGAAGAACGTTGTCGGTGATGATGTTACGATCAATCGCATAAGAAAGCGCTTGGCGAACACGAACATCTTTGAACGCCTCTGGGCCGCTATCCGACAAGTTGAATGTGTAATAGTAGCTACACAGGCGCGGGAAAGAGATCGCGTTATCAGGGTATTCCGCTTTCAGACGCGGGTACTGCCCTGTTGGAACTTCTGTACGATCCAACTCACCAGCCAAGAAACGTGTTAAGGCAGTGTTCTCGTCGTTGATAACCAGCGCGACTGTTTTGTCGATGATTGTCGCATCGTTGTTCCAGTACATTGTGTTGCGCTCACGCACCGAACGCTCGTTCGGGATATGCTCGGTCAGAACATATGCACCGTTGGAAACGATATTTTCGGGCTTCGTCCAGTCCACGCCAAATTCTTCAATCGTCCAAGCAGGAGCCGGGAAAGTGGAGCTGTGCGTAGTCATCAGCGCGAAGTATGGCAACGATGCCGACAGACGTACTTCAAGCGTAAGATCGTCAATGGCTGTAACCCCAAGTGTGGATGGATCTGCTTCACCAGCAAGAACCGGGCCTACACCCTCGATCGACATGATTTCAGCGAACCAAGAATACGGGGACGCTGTTTCAGGATCCGCCAAGCGGCGCCATGCGTATACGAAATCGCCAGCGGTGACAGGCTTGCCATCGGACCATTTTGCATTGTCACGCAATGTAAATGTGTAAACGTTTTTCGCGTCGTTTGTCGTGAAGCCCGTTGCGACACCCGGTATCAAGTTGCCGTCGGCATCTTGGTTCATCAAGCCTTCAAAAAGGTCGCGGACGATATCCGAACCGGACACATCTTCAACGATCTGCGGGTCAACCGAGCTGTGCTCGTCTAAAACGCGATATGTAAATGTTTGATCATCAGCCAACTCTTCGCCCGTTACCGGGTGCGTCGCTGCAGCAAAAACAGGTGCTGCTGCGATGGACGCAATTACGAAGCTTACTGCCAATGTTTTGGCAAAATAGCTCATGGTATTTCCTCCAATAGTTTCATTTTTTTGGACTGTGCGGTTTTGGCATTACGCCAAAACCATAAATTCTGCACAAACCATCGCTGAAGACTGCCCCACGGACCCTTCGCTTTCAACTATTTCCCCGACGTAAAGATGAAAAACGTTGATTATTCTACAATTCCCCACCATTTGATGTGCAAACTGTGGAACAGACCGTGAAGGTAGACGGAAAGTTACATACGGTCGCGTAAGCTGAACCAAAGCATGGCGAGAATCAAAAGCGGTGTGCGCACACTCGCGCCCCCCGGGAACCGCGACGTTGGCACATTCGCCATTATGTCAAACCGTTCCGCCGTTCCGCTGATCGCTTCGGCCATCAGTTTCCCGGCCAAAGTCGCCATTGCCACGCCGTGACCGGAATACCCTGACGCTGACAAGATATTCGGCGTTAGGCGGCGAAAATCCGGCATGCGGTTCATGGTAATTCCCAGCGTCCCACCCCATGCGAAATCAATGCGCGCATCGGCCAGTTGCGGGTATATTTCCAGCATCGGTTTGCGGGCTTTTTCCGCAAGGTTTTTCGGGAACTTATAGCCATAGTTTTCCCCGCCACCAAACAGCATACGGTTGTCTTCGGACAAGCGGAAGTAGTTAACGACGAACTTGCTGTCGGCAATCGCTACATCGTCGCGAATTAGATTGCGCGCCATATCTTCGTCCAAAGGTTCAGTGGCAACGATAAAGTTGTTGATCGGCATAACCCGCGCCGCGACTTCCGGTTCCAGATTGCCAAGATACCCATTTGCGCCCAATGCCACGAATTTGGCCGTAACTTTGCCGCCCTCACTGCTAACTTCGGCGGGGTCACCACGTTTAATGTTGGTTACACGCGTTTCCTCAAATATCCGCACACCCGCAGAAACACAGGCCCGCGCCAGCCCTAGCGCGAAATTTAGCGGGTGCAAATGCCCTGCACCCCAATCCATAGATCCACCACAATACGCATCGCTGCCAACGGCTTGCCGAAGCGCGGTTTCTTCCATGTATTCGATCTGCTCGTAGCCATATTCGACCTGCAGCTTTTCGACATAAGCTTGCGTGTGATGCAAATGTTTGCGCTTCAACTCCGCATGCAAAACACCCGGTTTGTATCCGCAATCTATGTCGTGCTTGGTAATCAATTCACGAACCGTGGATTTGGACTCCTCGCCCATATTCCACAACGCATGGGCATGATCTTTGCCAACCATCTTTTCCAGATCGTCTTGCTCAACCCGCTGGCCGGACCCTACTTGCCCGCCGTTGCGCCCTGACGCCCCGAAACCTAGACGCTGGGCCTCAAGCAGGATCACATCATAGCCACGTTCGGCCAAATGCAGGGCCGTGGAAAGGCCTGTGTACCCTGCCCCAATAACGCAAACATCGCAGGTTTCATCGCCAGACAGCGCTGGAAATTTGTCCAGCGGCTGCGCGCTCGCGGTATAGTAAGACGCCGGATATTCGCCTGCGCGATCATTAACAGTTAGTAAATCCATTAGACGTTCAGAAGCAGATGCTCCCGCTCCCACGGGCTGATGACTTCAAGAAAGGCCTCGGCCTCATGACGTTTGACGGCCTTGTAAACGCGGCAAAACTCTTCACCAAGAATTTCAGCCAATTCTGGCGCCCCATCAAACAAATCAATCGCCCCAAGCAAACTGCGTGGCATGGCGCGGGGTTGTTCATACGCCTCGCCAGTTTGGGCAGCGCGTGGTTTTAGGCCGTTTTTCATGCCCAGATACCCACAGGCCAGCGAGGCCGCCAGCGCCAGATACGGGTTCGCATCCATACCAGACACGCGATTTTCGACCCTACGCGCCGCCGTGCTGGAAATTGGAATGCGGATACCTGTCGTGCGATTATCGGCCCCCCATTCCAGATTGATCGGCGCAGAGCCGGACGCCACAAAGCGGCGGTACGAATTCACGTAAGGCGCAAAAAAGCTGATCGCATGGGGGATATATTTCTGCTGTCCGGCGATGAAATTGTAGAACAGATTGGTTTCCTTGCCGTCCTTATCGCTGAATACATTGTCGCCGTTTTCATCCAGAATGGATTGGTGAATATGCATCGCACTGCCGGGTTCATCCTGCATCGGCTTGGCCATGAAGGTAGCGAAACAGTCGTTTTTCAACGCAGCCTCGCGGATAAGACGTTTGAAGTAGAACACCTGATCCGCCAGTTTCACCGCATCACCATGTACGAGGTTAATCTCGATCTGGCCCGCCCCGCCTTCCTGAATGATCGTGTCGATCTCCAGTCCGACAGCCTCGGCGAAATCATAGATGTCGTCGATCACAGGGCCGTAATCATCCACCGCCATCATGGAATAGGCTTGGCGGCTAACCACACGGCGGCCTGTACGACCCATCGGCGGTTCAATCGGTTTGGCAGGGTCCAGATTGGGTTTGGTCAGGTAAAACTCGATTTCTGGCGCCACAACGGGTGTCCAGCCCTCGGCTTTATACAACGCCAAAACGCGTTTTAGAACGTTCCGGGGAACGACCTCAATCGGATTTCCTTCGAGGTCGTGAACATCATGGATAACCTGAATCGCCACATCATCGGACCACGGCACGGCCACAGCGGTGGAATAATCCGGCGTTAAAACCATGTCGGATTCCGTCCATTGGTCGTCAATTTCCATATCGACGTAATCCCCAGAAACCGTCTGGTAAAAAATCGACAACGGCAAGAACGTGCGGTCAGCGCGCGCAAAAGTATTCGACGGCATCGCCTTGCCGCGCGACATGCCAACAATGTCACCAATGATGCATTCAACCTCTTCCACGCGGCGACCACCCAGCCATTCCTGCGTCATCTCAGGGAAGCGGGCGACATATTCTTGTGATTTACGAGCCATAGTTAACTTTCTTGGTATTGTTAGTTTATCGGACGCTTAGAACCGGAACTTTAGCCAACAGTTCCACACGATGCGAAACCCCGCCCCGCAACGTAGCCTCAATGTTACCCATTCCGCGCGTGCCGATCACGATCATGTCGGCATTGCAGTCCTTGCTACACTTCACAATAGAGCGGGCAACCGGGCCTTTAATAACCTCTGTTGTTATATTCGACGCACCAGTTTTTTCCGCCCGCACTTTTGCATTGGTTACAATATCCGCCGCCATTTTTTCTAAAATATCTTTGTTTCCACCAACAATGTGCTCGGCATCCGCATATTGCAGCAAGCCTTTTGGCAGATTCTGGCTTTTAACCACATAGAGAATACACAACTCCGCATTCATCGCCGCGGCAATGGAAGCCGAATAGTCGACAGCTTTAAGCGCATGGTCAGAGCCGTCAACGGCAACAAGAATAGTTTTAATCATTTATAAATCCCTTTTTATATTTCATTAAACCACCGTCACGATGGCATGTAATTGGTTGTCTTGATAGGTCTTATGGAATTGCAGGCATCAAAGCCGCCCAACCTCGACACCTTTGGCGCCTTTTTTCTGCGCTATTAAGCACAGCCAGTCGTGAGCCACCGTCGCGGCTGCCAAGGCGGTAATTTCAGCATGGTCATAGGGCGGTGATACTTCAACCACATCCATGCCAATCAAATTAAGCGAGCCAAGCCCGCGGATCAATTCCAGTGCTTGCCAGCTGGCCAGCCCCCCTATCACGGGCGTTCCGGTGCCGGGCGCGAACGCAGGGTCGAGGCCGTCCACATCAAACGAGATATAAACAGGCGTGTCACCCGCACGCTCCTTGATGATTTTCAGCGCCGCGTCAACGCCATTACGATGCACCCAAGGCGCGGTCAGAATTTCAAAGCCGTGATCACTGTCGTTATAGGTCCGCAGGCCGATTTGGGTAGATTTACTCACATCAATCACCCCTTCGGCAGCAGCACGGCCAAACATGGTGCCGTGATCCAGACGGGTGGGATCGTCTTCCCAAGTATCGCAATGGGCATCGAACTGGATCAAGGTGACGGGGCCATACTTTTCAGCGTGGGCCTTTAGCAACGGGTAGGCAACGAAGTGATCGCCACCGAACGTCAACATTTTGGCACCGCTTTTGATGATTTCAGCTGCATGAGCCTGAATATCCACAGGAACCGTTTCGGGGTGGTGTGGGTCCACCATGCAGTCACCCCAATCAACAACCGAAAGGGTTTTGAACGGGTCAAATCCAAAGGGAAACGCCTCAAGCTCCCCCAATTGCACGGATGCCTCGCGAATGGCACGCGGGCCAAGGCGACAGCCGGAACGATAGGTGACGGAGCTGTCATAAGGCACACCGCTGACCACCACGTCTACCCCCTCGATATCGCGAGAATAGCGTCGGCGCAGGAAGCTAAGCGCCCCGCCATAAGTCATTTCGGCCCAACGTTCATTATTGCCTTTAGCGCGGAATGCTTGATCACCAGAATTCATGTTTTTGCCTTTTTGCGCATAAAATACCACGAGATTGAAATCCCGATGGCCACCACAACGACGATCAATGTCGCCAGCGCGTTGATTTCCGGTGTCACCCCAAGCCGTACTTTGGAGAAGATAACCATCGGCAACGTGCTAGCCCCTGGGCCGGATACAAAGCTGGCGATCACCAGATCATCAAGCGACAATGTGAACGATAACAACCACCCCGAAATCAGCGCAGGCGCGATCATCGGCAGGGTTATATCGAAGAATACCCGCATGGGTTTGGCGCCCAAATCTGACGCAGCTTCTTCGATTGAATCGTCCATATCCACAAGACGCGATTGCACAACGACGGCAACGTAGGCCATGCAGAATGTTGTGTGGGCGATGATGATCGTTAACATGCCACGGCCTGCGGGCCAGCCAAACGCAGCCTCCATCGCGACGAACAACAGCAATAATGACAGGCCGGTGATAACTTCGGGCATAACCAGTGGCGCGGTGACCATTCCGGTTAACAATCCGCGGCCACGAACCCGCCCGAAACGGGTCAGGACCATGGCGGCGATCGTTCCTAAGACGGTGGCCAACGTTGCGCTGACAAACCCGATTTTAAGGCTGATCCAAGCCGCACCAAGGATTTGCGGGTCATTCAACAGCTCCCCATACCATTTGGTCGACCAACCACCCCAGACGGTTACCAGCTTGGATTTGTTGAAACTGAAGATCACCAGCGACACGATGGGGATGTAAAGGAACAGGAACCCGATGAAGGACACAACGGGCAGGAACAAACTACGTTTCATGTATCCGCCCCCTTCGATTGCGCGAGGCGTAACAACATGATCGGGATGACCAGAAGTATCAGCATCGCAATTGCCACAGCGGATGCCACAGGCCAATCGCGATTGCTAAAGAACTCGGTCCACAAAACCTTACCGATCATTAACGTATCGGGACCACCCAGCAACGCGGGGATAACAAACTCGCCAATCGCGGGGATAAAAACCAGCATGGATCCGGCGACAATACCCGGCATGGACAGCGGTATAGTGATACGGAAGAACGTCGAAATCGGGCCGGCCCCAAGATCGGCGGAGGCTTCCAGCAATGAATCGTCCAGTTTCACAAGGTTCGCGTAAAGCGGTAGGATCATGAACGGCAAGTAGGTGTAAACGATGCCGATATAAACCGCGACATCGGTTTGCATGATTATCAGCGGTTCGTTTATCAGGCCGATTTTCATCAGCATCGCATTCAAAACACCTTTGGTTTTGAGGATGCCTATCCACGCATAAACGCGCAGCAAGAACGACGTCCAGAACGGCAGCACGATCAACAACAGCAAAAGAGAGCGTTTGGGTTCAGGGCTACGGGCGATGTAATAAGACATCGGATACCCGATCAGTAACGCTAAAACGGTGGAGAAAAACGCGATTTTTATCGAGGACCAATAAGCATTGATATAAAGGCTATCTTCCCAAAGGTAGGCATAGTTTCCAATGGTTGCCTTAATCGACCACCCATCCGGTCCCTGCACAAACAACGGGGAATATGGCGGGCGCGCGATCATCGGTTCGGCGACTGAAATTTTCATCACCACAAGGAACGGCACAAGGAAAAACACCAGAAGCCAGATCATCGGCACGGCGATGATCAGCGCACGACCAGTCAGACCGAACCGCGCCAGAAACGCGGCCGTTTTACGCCAAGGAGAAGATGCTTGAAAGGCGCTCATGTGGTCAGGACAATGCCGGCGGCGTTGCTCCAACTAAGGAAAACTTTCTCGTCCCATTTGATCGGCTCTTCGTCGTGCAGAAGGTTGGATTTGGTGACTTTCAGGATTTTGCCGCTGGCCAGCTTGACGCGCAGGATGGAAATGTTGCCTAAATACGCGACCTCCTCCACCTCACCCTCAACGATATTCGCGACCCCTTCGGGTTTGTGACGCGTCACCGCGATGCGTTCAGGGCGAATAGCAACGGAGACGTCTTGATTGGCTTTCAACCCTGCGATCGGCTCCACCAGCAGATCGATTCCGGCCTCCGGCGATTTAATGCGAAGGGTGTCGGGAACAGCCACATCAACCGTACCCTCGAACATATTCACCGAGCCGATAAAGTCCGCAACGTATTTGGAATTCGGGTCTTCGTAAATTTGTGGCGGCTCCCCGACTTGCACGATTTTGCCGTCTTTCATCACCCCGATACGGGTGGAAAGCGTCATCGCTTCTTCTTGGTCGTGGGTCACAACAATGAAGGTCACACCAAGGGTTTCCTGAATCTGGATCAACTCGAATTGCGTTTCTTCGCGCAACTTTTTGTCCAGCGCACCGAGCGGTTCATCCAGCAATAACAGTTTGGGCTGTTTGATCAAGGACCGTGCCAAGGCCACGCGCTGTTGCTGTCCACCGGACAATTGATGCGGCTTGCGCTTGGCAAAATCTTGCAGCTTCACAAGGCGTAACATGTCGGCCACACGGTCCATCGCTTCGCCCTTCGGCACACCTTCGCGCAGCAAGCCGTATGCGATATTCTTTTCAACCGACATATGCGGGAAAAGCGCGTAGGACTGGAACATCATGTTGGTCGGGCGGTCAAAGGCGGCGATCTTCGCCACATCCTGCCCGTCAATTTCTATGCTGCCGGATGTGGGGGCCTCAAAACCCGCCAACATCCGCAAGAGTGTAGATTTACCACAACCTGATCCACCTAGAAGGCAGAACAGCTCCCCTTTATAAATATCAAGGGTGATGTCGTCGACGGCCGCGAACTCACCAAATTTCTTGGTGATGTTTTTGATGCGAATAAATGGCGTTGCCGCGGAATTGTTCCACGGCTTGGCATCGGCAGCTAAGGATGGCTCGGCCATCGGACCTCCGGAAATATTGGGGAAGCAGGGCGCTAAATCGCGCCCTGCAATTGTGTCTTACTGACCGGTTTTCACTTTGGTCCAAAGACGTGTCACAACGCGGTCTGTACGAGCATCGTAAACTTTCGAGCTCCACAATTTCGCGCTTGCAGCTTCTGTCGGGAAGATGCCCGGATCGCCTGTGATATCCGGATCAACCATCGGAATGGAGGCCGCGTTTCCGTTCGCATACCAAACATAGTTGGTAATATCCGCGGTAATCTGCGCATCCATAATGAAGTTGATGAACGTGTGTGCATTGTCAACATGCGGCGCATCCACAGGGATAGCCATCATGTCAAACCACTGCAATGCACCCTCGTCCGGGATTACATAACCAACTTCCACACCGTTTTCGGCTTCTTCAGCACGGTAAAGCGCTTGGAATACGTCACCTGACCAACCAACGGATACACAGATGTCGCCGTTCGCCAAATCATTGATGTACTGCGAAGAATGGAAATACCGGATGCTTGGGCGGATGGTTTCCAGCAATGCTGCACCGGCTTCAAAATCAGCCTTATCGGTAGAACGTGGGTCAAGACCCAGATAATTCATCGCGGCTGGAATAATCTCCGTCGGCGCGTCCAGCATTGTCACACCGCAATCGGCCAGTTTGGCAACGATTTCCGGATTAAACACCAAATCCCAACTGTTGACTTCGTAGTCTTCACCAAGGCGATCAGCGATGGCTTGGACGTTATACCCGATACCGGTAGTGCCCCACATATAAATCGTGGCGTATTCATTATCCGGATCATAGATCGCCGCACCGGCCATCAGGTCGGTATCCATGTTCGCAAGGTTAGGCAATTTTGATTTATCAAGCGGCTGATATGCCCCCGCAGCAATCTGGCGCTGCAAGAAGTCCGAAGTCGGCACAACAACGTCATACCCTGAACTGCCTGTCAGCATTTTAGCTTCCAGAACCTCGTTAGAATCAAAGACGTCATAAACAACCTTGATACCTGTCGCCGCCTCGAATTTCTCGATTGTGTCCTCGGCGATATAGTCGGACCAGTTGTAAACATTTACAACATTTTCCTGCGCGGCAACAGCGCCAGCAACAACTGTAGCGGCCGTTGCGAGTAGTATAGTACGTTTCATTGTAGTCTCCCTAGTTTAAATCAAATGCCACATTTCGGGCTTATGTTTTTATCTTGGCACTAGATTTCATCATGAAATCAAGTATTTTTTATCTTTTTTGAGCGTCACACAACCTCAAGGTAACTGGCAATCTCGAAATCGGTCATTCTGGCGGCAAAACCTGCCAGCTCCTGCCGCTTGGCCAAAACATACACCTGCCGCATCAGGTCAGGATAGATCGAAGCATTGGTCTTGCCTGCCTCAAACAGCGAAATCGCCCGCCCCCAGTCGGTCGGCAATTGCGGCATCTCAATGGAGTATGCATCGCCTACAATCGGATCAACGGGGTTACGGCCAGCTTCAATGCCTTCCAGTGCTGCGCCCAACACAGCCGCCAAAATCAGATACGGGTTTGCATCTGCTCCGGCGACCCGATGTTCGATTCGCCGTGCCTTGGCTGGGCCACCGGGAATGCGAATTGCCGCCGTGCGATTTTCGTACCCCCAACAAATCCCTGTCGGCGCATGCGCACCGGGTGCCATGCGGCGGTAAGAATTCAGGTGCGGTGCGAAGATCAAACCGGACTCCGGCATTGCCTCCATCAACCCGTTGACGGCATGCAGCATCGCAGGCGTGCCTTCATCGCCACCATTGTCAAAAATGTTGTTACCGTCATTATCCAAAATACTGAAATGCACGTGCAAACCACTGCCAGCCAAATCCAGATACGGCTTCGCCATAAAAGACGCCGCGAACCCGTGCTTACGCGCGATACCTTTGACAAACCGCTTGAAAAACGTCGCATCATCGGCCGCCTTCATCGGGTGGGGGCCATGCATAAGGTTAACCTCGAACTGCCCTGTGCCGTTTTCGGCAATCGCGGCATCAACGGCGATATCATGGCGCTCGCAGGCATCGTAAACATCGGCAAAGAACGATTCAAAGGCGTCAATCTCGTCTATTGAAAGAACGTCATCGCCCTCCAATCGCCGCCCCGTCACTGGCGAGCGCGGCGGTAACGGCCGCCCCTCTACCGGATCGGTCAGATAAAACTCCAACTCCATTGCGGTTACAGCCGTTAGGCCCGCCGCCTTAAACCGATCTAACACTCGCGCCAGAACTTGGCGGGGGTCAACAGGGGACGGCGTGCCATCCTCCTGCCACATCCAAAGCGGTACCATCGCCGTCGGGCGTTCAAGCCAATCCATCGGGATCAACCCACGTCCCGTTGGCCGCGCAAATCCGTCAGCATCGCCGGTATCAAACACCAGCGGATTGTTGTCAGTATCCGTGCCCCAAATATCAACCGTGCTGGTCGAAAGCGGCATCCGCGCGCCCTCTCCCAAAACTTTTTGCGCTTGTGCAACTGGTAACCGCTTGCCGCGCCAAACGCCGTTCAAATCCACTACGGCAGCGCGCACGCTGCTAATGTCCGGCTGGTTTTCCAACCACTTCATCGCGTCGGTAGAGGGCATGTAAACTCCAAATTATCATTATGCCTATGGGAATGCCGCAAACACCGACTGTCAATCGGATTCTCGCCGATCCCTCAAAAATCCCTTTGTTACGGCACTGGTTTAAGGCTACAACGGGCCAATTCTAGTTTGCCCAAATACTTAAACTCGACCAAGGCCCGATAAAATGAAACATCTACGCTTTTTCACCCTTGGGTTACTTTTCATATTTTCATCTGCCCAAGCACAAGAAACTCTGCAAATCGGGTATTTCAACGAATGGCCCCTGCCCGCACATTACGGGCAAATCTCCGGCGCTTACGACGAGGTGTTGGGCGCGGACACACAATGGAATGGCTACAATTCAAGCACAGCAATGTTTGCAGCCCTTGAAACAGGTGACATCCAGATCGCGCTTTCCCAAGGTCTGGTTCCGTTTTTGGTGGTTGCTACGGATGGCCTCGATTTCAAAGTCGTTGATATCGCCGTTTCCTACCCCGCCAACGAAAATTGTTTTGCGCATCCTGATTTGCAATTTTCCGCTGGCAACACTGGCGTCCTAAACAATGCGACCGTCGCCCTTGCCGTTGGCACAACCGCGCATTTCAATTTGAACCGAACACTGACTAATTTCGGCATCGACCCGGCAAGCGTTGAAATGATCAACATGGCACCGGCACAAGCAGCAGCGGCCCTAACACAGGGCAAAGTTGATATCGCGTGTGGTTGGGGGCCGTCTCTGACCACGTTGCAAGATTTTGGCACGGTACTACTAAGCCCCGAGCAGAAATCCGAAATCGGCATCAAGAACTATGACGTTATCGTAATTCGCTCCGATTTCGGCACCGAGAACCCTGAAGTCATCGCGAAATTCTTGAAAGTCACGAACGAGTTGAACGCCGCATACTCAGCCAACGCCACAAGAATGATCCCGAATATCGCGGCCCCGCTGGATATGTTTGAAGACACAGTCAAAGCTTCTATGCAGGGTTTTGAGTTTCCAACGATCACCGAAAAGCTTGGCGAAGACTGGTTGGGCGGCGGTGTGCAAACCCACCTGAAACAACTGGCGGACTTCTTTGTCATTCAGGGGACTATGAACGAAACCTTGGGCAATTACGCCAATACGGTTGACGCCACCTACTTGCAAACCGCCGCAGATTTGCCCTTAATCGACGCCGAATAGCGCATAAACCGTTCCTTGTGGCGGATTTGCCCACTTGCCTAATCACAGACATTAATTGCATTAATTTGCATGTATAAATATAAGCATCCTTAAGGGTCACGAAATTCAACGGGAGGGCGGTCGTCAAAATGACCAAGCATCACCAGCCACAACTCGATACTTCGCCAAAGATTAGCGACGAGATTCGCCACACCACATGTTATATGTGTGCGTGCCGCTGCGGAATTAACGTCCACCTTCGCGACGGCAAGGTCGCCTATATCGAGGGCAACAAAGATCACCCCGTCAACCAAGGCGTTCTGTGCGCCAAGGGTTCGGCAGGCATCATGCAACATTACGCCCCTTCACGCCTAAAAGCCCCGATGAAACGGGTTGGCGAGCGCGGCGAGGGTAAATTCGAGGAAATCTCGTGGGACGAAGCCTTTGACATCGCCGCAGGTTGGTTGAAACCTATCCGCGAAGAAGCCCCTGAAAAGTTGGCGTTTTTCACGGGTCGCGATCAATCGCAATCCTTCACAAGCTGGTGGGCGCAGGCGTTCGGCACCCCGAATTACGCGGCGCACGGCGGGTTCTGTTCCGTCAATATGGCGGCTGGCGGCATCTATACGATGGGCGGCGCGTTCTGGGAATTTGGAGCGCCCGACTGGGAACATACCAAGTTGTTCATGATCTTTGGCGTAGCAGAGGATCATGACTCTAACCCGCTTAAAATCGGCCTCGGCAAGTTGAAAAAACGTGGTGCCAAGGTGATTGGCGTCAACCCGATCCGTTCCGGCTATAACGCGATTGCGGATGAATGGGTCGGCATTACGCCCGGCACCGACGGTCTGTTTATTCTGGCCCTTATCCACGAGCTGCTGAAATCTGGCAACGTCGATCTGGACTATCTGATTCGCTACACCAACATGCCGTTTTTGGTTAACCAAGACACCAGCAGTGACGAACACGGCCTGTTCTTGCGCGACGAAGACGGCAAAGAACTGGTCTGGGACCGCGTGAAAAACGCCCCCGCAGCGTGGGATGCCAAAGGCGTCAAGCCTGCGATGAAAGGCGAATATGAAATCGGTGGCATCAAGTCGACGCCAGCGTTTATGCTGTTGGCCGACAAATACCTAAGCGACGAATACACCCCCGAAGCCGTGGCTGATCGTTGTGGCCTTACGGCTGACCGGATCCGCGCGATTGCCAAGGAGCTGGCTGACGTCGCCTTTGGCGAACAAATCGTTCTGGATCGCCCATGGACGGATTTCCGTGGTGAAAAGCACGAACAGATGATCGGGCGGCCAGTATCCTTCCACGCAATGCGCGGAATTTCGGCGCACTCCAACGGATTCCAGACCGCGCGGGCATTGCACACACTGCAAATCGTGCTGGGTTCTGTCGAGGTTCCCGGCGGTTTCCGTTTCAAACCGTCTTATCCTAAACCCGTTTCGGCCCACCCGAAACCTCACCACAATGTGACCCCCGGCAAACCGCTGGACGGCCCGCACCTTGGGTATCCACGTGGGCCAGAAGACTTGGCACTCGATTCCAACGGCAAGGCCAAACGGATTGATAAAGCGTTTACATGGGAAAACCCGCTGTCGGCCCACGGCCTGATGCATATGGTTATCTCCAACGCCCATGCAGGGGACCCCTACAAGATCGATACGCTGTTTATGTATATGGCGAACATGTCGTGGAACAGCTCCATGAACACCACCGGTGTGATGGATATGCTGACGGATAAGGATGAAAACGGCGATTACGTGATCCCGCATATCATCTATTCCGATGCATATTCGTCTGAAATGGTGGCGTTTTCCGACCTAATTTTCCCTGACACAACGTATCTTGAACGGCACGATTGCATCTCCCTGCTGGATCGCCCGATTTGCGAGCCTGACGCGATTGCCGACAGCATCCGCTGGCCGGTTGTGGAACCTGACCGCGATGTTCGCGGCTTCCAGACCGCGCTTATCCAACTTGGCGCGAAGCTCGGCCTGCCGGGGTTCGTGAACGAGGATGGTTCCGACAAGTTCGAAGATTACGCCGATTATATTGTGTCTCACGAACGCCGCCCGGGTGTTGGCCCGTTGGCTGGTTTCCGTGGCAAGGATGGCAAAGGCAAAGGGCGCGGCGAGCCGAACCCGAACCAGATTCAAGCCTATATCGACAATGGCGGCTTCTGGATCGATCACATCCCTGAAGAGGCGTCCTATTTCAAACCATGGAATATGGATTACCAGAACTACGCCGTTGAGCGCGGCCTATATGACGCCGTTCAACCCTATGTTTTCGACGTTTACCAAGAAACCCTGCAAAAGTTCCGCCTCGCGGCAGAAGGCAAGGGCGACATTCAACCTCCTGAACACCTGCGTGAACAGGTGCGCGCGAGCATGGACCCACTGCCGACATGGTGGGAACCGTTTGAACAAACACTCCTTGATAACAATGAGTACCCACACCACGCACTGACGCAACGCCCGATGGCGATGTATCATAGCTGGGGTTCACAGAACGCATGGTTGCGCCAAATCCACGGCCATAACCCGATGTACATTCCCACCGATATCTGGGAGGCGAATGGCTTTAAGGACGGTGATTGGGCCAAGGTTACGTCGCACCACGGTTCCATCACTGTGCCTGTTGCGCTAATGGAAGCGCTCAATTCCAACACGATCTGGACATGGAACGCGATCGGCAAACGCAAAGGTGCTTGGGCGTTGCAGGATGATGCACCGGAAACCACCAAAGGCTTTCTGCTGAACCACCTGATCCACGAATTGCTACCCTCCAAAGGGGATGGGCAACGCTGGGCGAACTCTGATCCCGTTACGGGGCAGGCCGCATGGTTTGATCTTCGCGTGAAGATCGAGAAAACCGCAACCCCGCCTGATCTACAATCAGAACCAAATGTCGCCCCACAGGAATCCCCTGTCGGACGCGGTCCTAAAAACGTTGAATACGGGAAGGAGTGGTCATGACTACTTTACCACAATCCACGCAAAAGAAGCTTGGTCTGGTCATTGATCTGGACACCTGCGTCGGCTGTCATGCCTGTGTGATTTCGTGCAAAGAATGGAACACCAGCAACTACGGTGCGCCGCTTTCAGACATGGACGCCTACGGCAAAGACCCCGCAGGAACATTCCTGAACCGCGTGCATACGTTCGAAGTAAAACAGGAAAACAAGCCGGCACAGGTCACGCATTTCCCGAAATCCTGCCTGCATTGCGAAGACGCTCCTTGCGTCACCGTATGCCCGACAGGTGCCAGCTATAAGCGTGTCGAAGACGGTATCGTTCTGGTGAACGAAAGTGACTGCATCGGTTGTGGCCTTTGCGCATGGTCCTGCCCATACGGTGCGCGCGAAATGGACGCCGCCGAAGGCGTGATGAAAAAATGCACCCTTTGCGTAGACCGTATCTACAACGAAAACATCCCCGAAGAAGACCGCGTACCATCCTGCGTTCGCACCTGCCCCGCAGGCGCACGCCACTTCGGTGATTTCGCAGACCCTGAAAGCAACGTGTCGATCCTTACGGCAGAACGTGGCGGCATGGATTTGATGCCCGAACAAGGCACCAAGCCGGTTAACAAATACCTGCCACCGCGTCCAAAAACCGACGTTGAACAGATCGACATCCTCGCCCCCCTACTAGAACGCCAACCCGAAGAGACCGGTGGTTTCCTCGGCTGGCTTGACCGTACATTGGAGAAACTCTGATGCATCCAGCACCTTCAGTAATCATCTTCACCGCACTTTCGGGCCTTGGCTTCGGCATGATGGTGTTCCTTGGCCTCGGCTTTCTAGACGTATCCGGTTGGGTAGCGTTTGTCTTTGTCGCCATCGCCTACGCACTAGCAGGCGGCGGATTGTTATCCTCGCTTTTCCACCTCGGCCACCCTGAACGCTTCGTGAAAGCCCTGCGCCAGTGGCAATCAAGCTGGCTGTCACGCGAAGGCATCTTGTCCATCCTTACTATGGGCGTTTTCGGCATCTATGCCCTGATGTGGATATTCATGGATGTACGCAACCCAGCCCTTGGCAGTCTTGCTGCCGCCCTGTCCGTGTTAACCATCTTCAGCACCTCGATGATCTATGCACAGATGAAATCGGTTCCACGCTGGCATTCCCCAACGACCTCGGTTCTATACCTTCTATACGGGTTCGCAGGCGGCGCATTACTGACTACGCAAGTGGTATTGGCTGGCTGGTTGATGCTGGCACTGGCCGTGGCGCAGGTCGTAACATGGGTTGTCGGTGACGGCGCATTTGCCAAAACTGGATCAACCATGGAAACTGCCACGGGCCTCGGGTTCCTTGGTAAAGTGCGCTTGTTGGAAAAACCACACTCAGGCACGAACTATTTGATGAGCGAAATGATCCATGTGATCGGGCGCAAGCACATCCTGAAGCTGCGGATCATCGCGCTGGCGCTCGGCTCACTGATCCCCGCCGTGATGCTGTTGGCATTGCCATCAGGCCACATCCTTGGCCTCATGGTAATCGCGATCCACCTTGTCGGCCTGTTCGCCCAACGCTGGTTGTTCTTCGCAGAAGCTGAACACGTTGTCGGGCTGTATTACGGCCAACGTTAAACTCTATTGCTGCTGCTTTATTTCCAAAGCAGCAGCAACAATATCCCGAGGCTGACTAGGATTATCCCCCCAACCTCGCGCCCACTTGAACGTTCCCTGAAAACCAGAACCGAGACGGCGAAGCTGAACAACAGTTCCACCTGTCCAACGGCCTTCACATAAGCCGCATTCTGCAACGTCATGGCGGAAAACCAACCGAGTGACGCGATACCACCGGCAATTCCAACCCACATCGAAACCCGCCAACTTTTCAAAACGCGGCCAATCTGCGCTCCGTCTTTCCATGCCAACCAAACCAACATGATTACCGTCTGAAACACCAGCACACAGGCCAAAGTAAACGTCGCCCGTATCAGAAAATCCCCACTATCAAGCGACAGCGAGGCCCCCCGATAACTGATACCTGAAACCGCAAACGCCGTGCCAGATGCAATCCCGATCAACGCACCCCGATTAAAAATCCCGCCGCGCAACCCGTTAGTAGACGAGATCATCGCCACCCCGATAAGACTGACAAGCAGCGCAACCCCAGCCATTGGTGTGATCGCATCACTTAGCACAACCACCCCGAAAAGCGCTGCCTGCACCGTTTCCGTTTTTGAAAACGTCGTCCCCACAGCAAAGTTTCGCAATCCGAATAGATGAACCAGCAGCGCGGTTGCGAGGATTTGCGAGATGCCTCCCAAGACCGTGAACCCCGCAAATCGGGCGTTTGGTATGGGCAGGGTATATCCGCCAGCGATCACCAACGCGGCCAACACGCCAACCGCCAAAGGGGCGGCAAATATGAACCGAGAGAACGTCGCGCCTGTGGTGCTTAACCGACCTTTTAAGTATTTTTGCAGCGAGGAGCGGACGTTTTGGAGGAACGCCGCGCCGATAGCGATAAATACCCAGAGCTCCATTAGATGGGCTTTTCCGTAAAATTAGTCATTCGGATTTCAGCACGTCAGACAGCCACCCAACAGATTTTTGCGCTTCTACCAGTGCGCTATCCATTGTTTCAAATGTTTGATGACCGTAGCGCCCGATACTGAACCACCCTTGGTTATCCTCCATATCACGGCGAAATTCGTCAAAACCATAGGTGCCATCTGGGCGGAGGAATATGTCCACGCAAACAGTTTCACCATCGAAATTGATTGACCTCATAACCTTGTTTTTGTGTGCCATGCTTCCAATACCGCCCTACAACCCTTTAGCAATATCCCGCAGAGGCACCTTCTGGATTTTTCCGGTAGAGGTCTTCGGAACCTCCATAAACACCACGGTTTTAGGCACCTTGAACCGTGCCAGATGCTCGCGGCAATGAGCGATGATCTCGGCTTCTGTTGCCACCATATCCGGTTTCAATTCCACAAAGGCACAAGGCGTTTCGCCCCATTTGTCGTCAGGCCGCGCCACCACGGCACAGGCCAGAATCGATGGATGCGCATACAGACAGCTCTCGATTTCAATGGACGAGATATTCTCGCCCCCCGAAATAATGATGTCCTTTGCGCGATCCCGAAGTTGGATATAGCCGTCAGGATGCACCACTCCCAGATCGCCGGAATGGAACCAGCCACCCTTAAAAGCCTCGTCCGTAGCGGCAGGATTATCCAGATACCCTTTCATGGCGATATTGCCGCGCATCATCACCTCGCCCATGGTTTCGCCGTCGTGGGGAACCTCGATCATGGTTTCAGGGTCCAGCACTTTGGTGTCTTCCTGCACGACGTAAGCCACCCCTTGGCGCGCCTTCAAATTCGCCTGTTTGCCAATCGGCAGTTCATTCCATTCCTCGTGCCAAGCACAAGAAACCGCAGGGCCGTACGTTTCCGTCAAGCCATACGCATGGGTCACATCGAACCCCTCTTCCTTCATGGATTGCAGCACTTTCGCGGGCGGAGGGGCGGCTGCCGTCATCACTTTACACAGATGATCGAAGGGCCGTTTTTCATCCGTTGCATTGATCATAAAGCTAAGCACAATCGGCGCGCCGCACAGGTGGTCGACACGATGATCCGCAATACCATCATAGATATTCGCCGCCGTAACCTTGCGAATGCACACATTCGTGCCAGCCTTCGCCGCCACCGTCCAAGGAAAACACCAGCCATTGCAATGGAACATCGGCAGCGTCCAAAGGTACACCGGATGCGCCGCCATATTCCATTCCAGCGTGTTACCAAGCGCGTTCAGATACGCGCCGCGATAATGGTAAACGACACCCTTGGGATTACCCGTTGTGCCCGAGGTGTAGTTAATGCTGATCGTATCCCACTCATCCGCCGGACCCTTGTAAACGAAATTCGCGTCGCCACCCGCGATAAATTCCTCGTAATTCTGCGCCCCCAGCAGTTCGCCACCCTCTGCATCAGGGTCGTCAATGTCGATCAAAATTGGCGAACCCTTCGCGATCTGCAATGCCGCTTTCACCGTGTCTGAAAACTCCCGGTCCGTGATCAGCAGCTTGATTTGCGCGTGGTCGATAATATACGCAATCGTCTTGGCATCGAGGCGATAATTCAACGCATTCAGCACCATTCCCGCCATCGGAACGCCAAAATGGCCCTCGTAAAGCTCAGGCGTATTCATGGCCATGTAGCCAACCACATCGCCCTTCCCCAACCCCGCTTTGGTCAACGCGGAGGCCAGTTGCTTGCACCGCGCATACGTCTGCGACCAACTTCGCGTCATATCGCCATATATCACCGCCGCATGATCAGGAAACGTTCTTGCCGCGCTGTTCATGAAAGATACGGGCGACAACGGCGCATAGTTTGCTGGTGTTTTAGGCAGGGTCATATGAGCGTGGGTCATAGAAAACTCCGATATTTGAAATGCTTAATCTTCCGTAAACTTGTTATCCCTTGGAAATCCGCGCGGCGCCATCCGGCCAGAGGCCGCACGTTTACCCATCCAGTCGCCCAGTTCGGTTTCCGTCCGTGTGCGCCCAGCCGGATCTTTCCAGCTAAGTCCCGCCACCAGATCAAACGTCTTGGCATCCGACAGCTCGCCTTCTTTATCGGCGTATTTTTGCAACCGCACACCCTTACCACGCCCCATTTCAGGCAGTTCCGACAGTGGGAATATCAGCACCTTGCGGTTCAAACCAACGCAGGCAACATGGTCGCCCGTAATCGGTTTGCAAATCATCGCCCGCACGCCTGCCTTAACATTCAACACTTGCCGGCCTGTGCGCGTTTGCGCGATCACGTCATCTTCGGCCACAACAAACCCATCACCAGCAGAGGATGCCAGTAACAGCTTGCGCCCCGCTTTGTGGATAAACAGATCGACCATATCAGCCTCGTTCGGCATATCGACCATCAGGCGGATGGGTTCGCCCATGCCGCGGCCACCGGGCAGGTTGGAACAGGCGATCGTGTAGAACCGCCCGTTGCTAGCAAAGGCCACGATTTTATCGGTGGTTTCCGCGTGGAAAATAAACCGGCTTTCATCACCGTCCTTGAATTTCAGGTCCTGATCCAGCGCCACATGCCCCTTCATCGCCCTGATCCAGCCCATGGCGGAACACACAACCGTAACAGGTTCGCGTTCGATCATTGCTTCGATCGGCACTTCTTCGAAGTCCGGCGCATCGGCCAGTTCCGTGCGGCGCGCGCCCCCCTCGGCGGTCTTGCCAAATTTCTTGCGGGTCTCGCGTAGCTGTTCGGAAATCTTCGCCCATTGCAGGTCTTCGCTGTCCAGCAGGTCTTCGATTTCGGCACGTTCCACCAGCAGTGCGTCCCGCTCGCGGCGCAGCTCCATCTCTTCAAGTTTTCGAAGGGACCGCAAACGCATGTTCAAAATCGCCTCGGCCTGAACATCTGTCAGATCAAACTCGGCGATTAACGTTGCTTTAACCTCGTCCTCATAGCGGATAATTTCGATGACGCGATCAAGGTTAAGAAAGGCAACGATGAACCCCTCCAACACCTCAAGCCGTGCATCAATTTTGCCCAGTCGGAACTTGGAACGGCGCAGCAGGATGTCACGGCGATGGTCAATAAACGCCTTCAAAACTTCCTTCAAAGTCGAGACTTTCGGCGTGCGCCCGTCAATCAACACGTTCATGTTCATGGAGAACCGAACCTCTAGGTCCGTCTGCCTGAACAGCGTTTCCATCAGCACCGTCGGATCAACCGTCTTGGCACGAGGTTCCAGCACCAGCCTTATATCCTCGGCGGATTCATCGCGCACGTCAGCCAGAATCGGAATTTTCTTGGCGTTAATAACCTCGGCAATCTTTTCAATCAGCTTGGATTTTTGTACCTGATACGGAATTTCAGTGACAACCACCTGCCACATCCCGCGGCCAACATCCTCGATCTCGTATTTGGAACGTAGACGGAAAGACCCTCGCCCCGTTTTATAGGCATTCAGAATATTTTCGCGCGGCTCTACCAGCACACCGCCCGTCGGGAAATCCGGGCCGGGGATCATCTCCACCAGCGTTTCATCCCGTGCGTTTGGCGATTTGATAAGATGCAGTGCCGCAACGCAAAGCTCGTCAACGTTATGCGGTGGAATGTTCGTCGCCATGCCCACCGCAATACCAGTGGAACCATTGGCCAGCAGTTGCGGAAAGGCGGCAGGCAACACGACAGGCTCTTGCTCAGACCCGTCGTAATTATCCTTAAAATCAACCGCGTCCTCGGACAGCCCTTCCATCATCGCAACAGCGGCGTGGGTCAACCGCGCCTCCGTATACCTTTGCGCCGCAGGGTTATCGCCATCAATATTGCCGAAGTTTCCCTGACCATCGACCAGCGGATAGCGCACCGAAAAATCCTGTGCCAAACGCGCTAAAGCATCGTAAATCGCTTGGTCGCCGTGAGGGTGATAGTTACCCATCACCTCGCCAACAATCTTGGCGCATTTACGGTAACTTCCCGTCGGGTCCAGCTTCAGCCCGCGCATGGCATACATGATGCGCCGATGCACAGGCTTCATTCCGTCACGCGCATCGGGCAACGCGCGGTGCATGATTGTCGACAGTGCATAGGTCAGATATCGGTCGCCAAGCGCACGGCGCAGCGGTTCCGACGTCATCGCGCCGCCATCGGGTATATCGGGGGTGTCAGTCTTTTTAGCCATAGATGTTGTGTATATCGGTCCTGTTTACGGGTCCAGCGGGAAAACAACTTTGCTTTGAAAATGACGGGCTGGTTGACAGGCCGTTTCCCCCGCAGTTAGCGTGCATTTCAAATTGAAACGGGGAATGTCATGTCAAATCGCAAACCACTTGAAACCACCACACTAGGCGCTTTCCCGAAACCAAGCTATGTGCCAGTGCGCGACTGGTTCGATCTTTCGCGCGAAACAGGCGGCATGAACACCGCGCAAACGACGAAGGATTACACCGCCGACATTGCGAAGAATAAAGACGCCCACGAGGCCTTGTTCATCCGTGCCGCCAAAGAGGTCATCGACATCCAGCTTCGCGCAGGCATCACCATTCCCACCGACGGCGAGGTTCGCCGCGAGAATTACATTCACTACCATTGCCGCCACCTTGAGGGTTTTGATTTCGACAATCTGGAACACCGCGTTCTGCGTGACGGCGCCTATGAAACGGACCTTCCCGCAATCCGCCACGCGATCACCCACAACGGCAAAGCCTATGGAACGCACGACTGGCGCGCCAGCCAGAATGTCAGCCCCGTGCCGGTGAAATTCACCCTCCCCGGTCCGTTAACCATAATGGACACCACCGCCGATTGCTTCTACGACGACCGCCCAAAGCTGAACGCGGCGTTGGCGGAAACTGTTAACAAAGAGATCCTCGCGCTGGTCGATGCCGGTTGTCAGTACATCCAAGTCGACGAACCCCTGTTTGCCCGCAAGGTTAACGATGCGTTAGCATTTGGCATGGAGGGGTTGGAGCGTTGCTTCCACGGTGTTCCCAAATCCGTCACCCGCATCGTCCATATGTGCTGCGGCTACCCCGATCATCTGGACGACACAGAATATCACAAAGCTGATCCGGACAGCTATCACCAGCTAAGCGCGGCGATTGATGCCGCCGCCTTTGACCAGATTTCGATCGAGGATGCACACTGCTGCAACGACCTTAGCCTACTGGATAAACTCCAACATAAAACCGTGATTTTCGGCGCGGTCGCCATCGCCAGCAGCCGCATTGAAACGGTCGAGGAAATCGAGGCACGCTTAAAACACGCCCTTACCCATATTGACCGCGACCGGCTGGTGGTTGCACCTGACTGCGGGCTTGGGTTACTAACGGCCGAATTGGCTGAAGCTAAACTGACCAATATGTGCAAAGCTGCCGCCCTCGTTTAACAAAGGTTAATTATGTCTCAAAAATCCATTTTGATCACCGGATGTTCGTCCGGCATCGGCTACGATGCGGCCCACACTTTGCAAAAACGCGGCTGGCGCGTCTTCGCCACCTGCCGTTCCGAAGTTGACTGCGAACGCCTGCGCGGTGAGGGGTTGGAAAGTTTTCGGCTGGATTACCAAGACGAAGCATCCATCCAGACTGCAATCGACGAAACTCTGTCGCGAACCGGCGGCACGCTTGATGCACTGTTCAACAATGGCGCCTACGCCATCCCCGGCGCTGTCGAGGATTTGTCCCGCGACGCGCTACGCGATATATTCGAAACCAATGTATTTGGCCAAATCGACCTGTCCAACCGCCTGCTTCCGGTTATGCGCGCACAAGGGCACGGGCGGATCATCCACAATTCGTCTGTGCTAGGGTTCATATCCACCCCGTTTCGCGGCTCTTACTGCGCAACAAAGTTCGCGCTAGAGGCCCTGACCGACGCCCAGCGCATGGAACACAAAGATACCCAAATCAAGTTCATCCTGATCGAGCCCGGACCCATTCCAACAGATTTCCGCATCAATGCTGCCAAGCAATTCGAAAAGTGGATCGACTGGAAAAACGCTCACCGCAAGGATTATTACGAGGGCGAGGTTCGCAAGCGCCTGTATGACACGTCCGGTAAAAAGGATTTTTCAGAACTACCCGTTTCTGCCGTCACGGACAAACTGATCCACGCGCTGGAATCTACGCGGCCACACCCACGCTACTATGTAACCCTTGCCACGCACTTCTCCAATATCCTGCGACGTGTGCTTCCGACGCGCCTTCTAGACGCGGTTTTGTCGCGACAGTAGCCCTTGGCGAAACCCGCCTAATGCCGTAAAAGTGGCAAAAAAGGAGCGCACCATGTTCGCAGATCCGTTATTCTACATAATAATTCTCGCCTGCGTGGCCGTACTCGGCGTCCTGCTTCTGGGCGTCGGCAGCTTCGCCAAAAGCGGTGAATTCCACAAGCGAAACGCCAATAAAATCATGCGCTGGCGCGTGGGGTTGCAGTTCGTCGCGGTCGTGTTGATCATGCTATACATCTATCTCCGCGACGGCGGCGTCTAACTTGGTTACCCTTAACAAAATCTATACCCGCACGGGCGACAAAGGCGACACTGCCCTTGGAAACGGAACCCGCGTGGCCAAACATTCCGCCCGCGTGAACGCCTATGGAACCGTTGACGAAACCAACGCCACCGTCGGGATGGCGCGCCTGCATGCCAGCGGCGATATGGACACGGCCCTGTCCCGCATCCAGAACGATTTGTTCGATCTTGGCGCAGACCTTTGCCGCCCTGAAATGGAGGCTGACGCGGACGCCGAATACCCGCCCTTGCGTGTTAACCAACCCCTCGTTGATCGGCTAGAGGCAGAAATTGACGCAATGAATCGCGATCAGGAAACGCTGAAAAGTTTCATTTTACCCGGTGGTAGCCCGCTGTCTGCACATCTGCATTTGTGCCGAACCGTTTCGCGCCGCGCCGAACGTCTGGCGGTGGAATTAAACGAAACGGAAAGCGTAAATCCGGCGGCTATCAAATACCTGAACCGTCTGTCCGACTGGTTTTTCGTGGCTTCGCGCGCCGCAAATAATAATGGCGCCGAAGACGTTTTATGGGTCCCCGGCGCCAATCGTTGACAAAGCGTTAGAATATCGCAGCCCTTACAGCATCCGCCAGAACCGCCTCGCCACTCGGCGTCAGATGCGTGTTCGTCGCCCCTTGATGCCAAACCGTCCAGTCGCCTTGCACCACATCGCCCGCCAAAATCAGTGCGCGCATGTGGGCGTAGGTGTCCACATAATCTGCCCCTTCAGCCAAAGCCGCCGCCTTTTGCGCGACCCTGACAGAGGCCCTCAACGATTGTTCCGTGCTAACCGTATCGCCGCCATTTGCGAAGTTCAGATAGTGCGAGCCAACCACAATAGCCCGCGCCACCCCTTTTGCCTTCACGGCTTGAATCCAGCCAGAAATATTGGCGAAAGTGTCCACCGCCAGACTATCACCCGCAATCGGAATAATGGTTAACGGCGTGTCCAGCACTACGGACGTACCAATCAGCAACGCCACCCTGCGGCTTTCACTGTTCACCTGCACCCAACCGCCAACGGCAAGCTTTGTGGCGTCAACCACATCAAAACTGTCAGCGGTCGGAACCGGTGCCGCCAAAATCTGCGTCACCTCGTCATTCGAGCCTGCATATATGCTGGCGATGCTCGGCACATCCTCGACAAACAAATCGTTAACACTAGCCAACATCTGCGCCGAACTCTCGCCCGAGGCCCCGAAGTTTCGCGCCACAACCCCTTCACCCAACCCAACAAGCGCTGGATAAAATTCGGATTCCGGCATCCCAAACGAGACGTTGAAAGTATGGCTGTCACCCTCCGCCGCATAATACGGCCCCAAAGGTTTCAGCGTTTGGCGGCGATCCAGAATAACATCGCCGCAAATCACCGCGATCTCGGCCAGATGCCCGTCCAGCACCCTTAATACCTGATCAGGATACCCTCCCAAACCAACATGGCTGGGTGTCGCGGCAGATAAAAGATGCAACTGGTCCTTGGTCTGAACGCCGCCCTCGTCAACCCAGCTGCGCCCATTCGCATCCGCCCCGAAGAACGTTCGATATTCAGTATCCGCCACCAGCGGGAGCTCCGAAACCTCGGTATCTGCGCTGGCCCCGTCACCCGTCACCCACCGAAAACCCGCACCGCTGGTGGTGAACATGGCAAACCGATCATTGCCGTTATTATCCACCATGAACAGATAGCGTTGGTCCAAACTATCCGCACCATTCAACGTGAAACGCGCATAGATATGTAAGGCTGTCGGGTCATAAGGAAACGCGGCCGTCGCCATGGCAATCGCAAAATTTCGCGTCGCCGACAAATTTAAACCACCTGCATCAACCACCCACGAATCCACACCGTAAACCGTCAGTTTCGCCTGCGGATCACCATCAAACGCATTTGCCGGATTGCCTGCATCATTCACCACCATGCGGTTTTTGGTGAAATCAATGGCAAACCCGTCCCGCGCACCCAACACCGCGAAGGCGTCAAACGGCTTGCCCCCGCGCGCGCGCCGTCCACCAAGCCCCATTTTCAAAGAAAGTTGCATGCGCTTACCACAGCGCCACAATGTCGGTGGCGGTTGTCCCCGTCGCCAAAACCCGATCTGCCCGTATCGGCAGAATACCAACGGGTACGGCTTTGAAAATCATAGGGGCGCTTTTTCCGATCATGTGAACAGCCACATCCCCCGACGTCCCGACATAAATCGAGCGTGAAGTGTTCCCCAAATCGTTAAGATCATCCGGCGTCACCACTGCGGCCTCACGCGCCGGAGATTCCAACCCACCCATCATATTTTTGTATGTATCAATTGCCATTTTATTCCCTTTCAACAAAAAATACGGCCCGACAACGCGGGCGCGCAGTAACTTTTGGTTAATTCTCTGGATTTTGCAGGCAGCGTGAATCGGCACACCGGATTCTGACCTGTCTGTCACAAAGCACTACATCACTAGTCTGAATAATTGGTTAATCAGTGCAAAACTTTCGCATGACGTTATGTTTTTATTGCATTGCAGCAAAACTACTGCTTCACTCTGCGCGATACTTTTCGGGGGATTCTGACGTCAGAAGTCGTTTTTTCACTTCAAACATGGCGAAAAAACAGTAAACCTCGATTAATTGACCCATCGCCTCGGTTAACGGGGCATTAACTCGGAGTTACGCAAATATGAAGGTGCTTGTGCCTGTCAAACGTGTGATCGATTATAATGTGAAAGTGCGCGTCAAAGCGGACGGAAGCGGCGTCGATCTGGCAAACGTTAAAATGTCGATGAACCCTTTCGACGAAATCGCTGTCGAAGAAGCAATTCGCCTGAAAGAAGCCGGAAAAGTCGAGGAAATCGTCGTAGTTTCCATCGGCGTAAAGCAGTCGCAAGAAACCTTGCGTACCGCTTTGGCCATGGGTGCTGACCGCGCAATTCTGATCGTCGCGGCGGATGATGTACATACTGACATCGAACCTCTTGCCGTTGCTAAACTGCTAAAAGCCGTGATTGACGAGGAACAACCGGGCCTGGTTTTGGCTGGGAAACAGGCAATCGACAACGACATGAACGCCACAGGCCAGATGCTTTCCGCCCTGCTGGGTTGGTCCCAAGCAACCTTCGCTTCCGCACTGGAAATTGACGGCGACAGTGCCACAGTTACCCGCGAAGTCGATGGTGGCCTGCAAACAATCAAAGTTAAAATGCCTGCGATTGTGACTGTTGACCTTCGTTTGAACGAGCCGCGCTATGCCTCCTTACCCAACATTATGAAGGCCAAACGCAAACCGATGGACGAAAAAACGCCAGCTGATTACGGCGTTGATGTCACTCCGCGCCTGACCATTCTGGGTACTGTCGAGCCAGCCTCGCGTTCCGCTGGTGTTATGGTGGCCGATGTGGCTGAACTGGTTGCGAAACTTAAAGACGAAGCGGGGGTCCTCTAATGGCTGTTCTACTTCTTGCCGAAACCAACGGGGCAGACCTGTCCGTTGATCAAACAGCCAAAGCCGTGACCGCCGCGCAAGCGTTAGGAGATGTAACGGTTCTTTGTGCCTCTGCTGGATGTTCCGGTTCTGCCGCTGAAGCGGCCAAACTTGACGGTGTTGCCAAGGTTCTTTGTGCTGACGATGCCGCCTATGGCAACGGGTTGGCAGAACCAATCGCTGACCTGATCGTCTCGCTGGCTGGTGATTTTGACCATATCGTGGCCCCTGCGACGGCATCGGGCAAAAACATTCTTCCGCGCGTTGCCGCCCTGCTGGATGTTATGGTGATTTCCGACGTAACGGGCATTACCGATGCCAACACATTTGAGCGCCCGACCTATGCTGGTAACGCCATGCAGACCGTTCAATCCGGCGACCCTAAGAAAGTGTTAACCATTCGGACCGCTGGTTTTGACGCCGCCGGTTCAACAGGTTCCGCATCTGTCGAAAGCATTTCTGCGACTGCAAACGCTGGCTTGTCCGAATGGGTTGGAGATAAGGTTCAAGCCTCCGATCGTCCTGAACTGACGTCCGCTAGAATCGTTGTTTCCGGTGGCCGTGGTGTTGGTTCTGAGGAAAACTTCGCGATTATCGAGAAGCTGGCCGATAAGTTGGGGGCCGCCGTTGGCGCATCGCGCGCGGCTGTGGATTCCGGCTATGCCCCGAATGATTGGCAGGTTGGTCAAACAGGTAAAGTCGTGGCACCAGACCTTTATATAGCCATCGGTATTTCCGGTGCGATCCAGCACTTGGCTGGCATGAAGGATTCCAAAGTCATTGTTGCTATCAACAAAGACGAAGAAGCCCCGATCTTCCAAGTCGCTGATTACGGTTTGGTTGCCGACCTGTTTGACGCCGTGCCAGCGCTAGACGAAGCGTTAGGCTAAACCACCCGACATTACAAAGGCCCGCTGTTTCAAGCGGGCCTTTTTTGTGGCTGCAAGGCTTGTAAATCTTCCGATATCACACGTGCAATTTCTGCATGCGCGGCCCGCGTCATCCAGCCCGTATCCTTGTTCAGAACAGCTAAACCTTTGCCACGATTATTCGGTACATCAATTGAAATTGTCATAATACTATCGACATGCGATGCCAACACATCGATCATTTCTTGTGTCACAGATTGGCTCAAACCACTGCCCCCTTCTGGCCTTATCCACAGTAATGTCTTGGCAGTTTCGATATCCAGCAGCAGTTCCAGCATTCGCGCCAGCCATGCCGATCGTTGCTCTGCCAGCACGACTTTATATGCCTCACTGTCCACTTCTTTCAGTTTGCGGATCATCGCGGATACATACCTGAAACCCGAAAAATCCACCTGTGGATAAAGCGATCGCAGTGCGCCGGAAACTGAACGCAAACGCATATTTCGGCGTGGAAATACCGCGTACATCCGGTTGGATAGCGGGGCCACATCCATCACCTGAACGAAGCATCTGGTTGAGTTTGAACAGGCTTCCAGAACCACCGGATCTTTCAGGAAAAAACCGGGGCCAGCGCCGGGTGTGCCCAAGTTCACACAGGTTGTTCCAATCCGGTTTTGGACGAGTTTGGGATACGGTTCTAGCACAAATTTACCGAAGGGTTCAGAGCCACCGATGAACGTCAAATACGGGGCGGTCAAGTCGGGCTTTGGCCCGCGAAATATCTGTTTGCTGCGGCCAAAACGGTACAATTCAACGTCCCCTGCTTCTTCGATGGTTATTCCATACGCCATGGTGCCCCCTTAATGACGACCTCAAATTTCGATTCTTCTCCTAGAATTTCACCCAAAGATTGACGGGGAGTTAACGGCGGCGACAAACAGGTTGCTCGTGCCCTTTACAAAGCCTATGTTCGAAGGGGTTTCAGAACACAGGCATAGGATTTTTCCATGGATATCAAATCGGTAGGGGTTATTGGCGCGGGTCAGATGGGCAACGGAATCGCCCATGTTTTCGCGCTCGCCGGATATGACGTTATGGTTAACGATGTGTCTGAGGATGCGTTGAAGGCCTGTCAGGCGTTGATCGAAAAGAACATCGCCCGCCAAGTTAGCCGTGGGAAAATCACGGCAGACGAACAGGCGGCGGCGATGGCGCGGATTCATATGGAAATGGACATCGCAGTGATCGGAAAGGCCGATTTAATCATCGAAGCGGCGACTGAGCGCGAAGATATCAAGCACCAGATTTTCGCCAGTTTGGCCCCGCATTTGGGCGCGAATACGATCCTTACATCGAACACTTCGTCGATCTCTATCACGCGGTTGGCGGCGGCAACGGATCGGCCTGAACGGTTCATGGGGTTCCACTTTATGAACCCTGTTCCGATTATGCAACTGGTTGAACTTATTCGTGGAATCGCCACGGACGATGATACGTACCAGTCGTTGAAGGCGGTTGTTGTCAAGCTTGGTAAAACCTCGGCCAGTGCCGAAGATTTCCCCGCGTTTATCGTTAACCGCATCTTGATGCCGATGATTAACGAGGCCGTTTACACCCTTTATGAAGGGGTCGGTACGGTCGAAAGTATTGATACTTCGTTAAAGCTGGGCGCGAACCATCCTATGGGGCCGCTGGAGCTGGCGGATTTCATCGGATTGGACACCTGTCTGGCGATTATGAACGTGCTTTATAACGGCCTGGCGGACACGAAATACCGCCCTTGCCCGCTGTTGGTGAAATATGTGGAGGCCGGATGGTTGGGGCGCAAATCGCAGCGCGGATTTTACGACTATCGGGTCGATCCGCCCGTTCCTACACGCTAGCCCAAGGGCGTTAACCTTTGCCCGAAAACCCGTGTTTTTCGCGTACACAACACGTACACAATGCGTACACAACACGTATGTACGTTTTGCGTTAACCTTTTAGGCAACCAACGCTTTGCTGCCCATATCAAGGAACTTTTTACGCCGCGCTGTGCGCAGTGATTTGGCGTCGGATTTCCCCAAATCCGCCAGCAAGGTCGATACCTTTTCACCAACCGATGCAATTGCTGCTGCCGCGTCACGTTGTGCACCGCCTACGGGTTCGGGAATAACTTCGTCAGCTACGCCAAGTTCGTGCAAATCTTGTGCGGTCAGGCGCAGCGCTTCGGCGGCTTCGCGCATCTTGGTGGCGTCTTTCCAAAGGATGGAGGCGCAGCCTTCGGGCGAGATTACGGAATAGACGGAGTGTTCCAGCATTACCAACTTGTCAGCTGCCGCAAATGCTACAGCGCCACCAGAGCCACCCTCACCGATAATCACGGCCACGAGTGGCACCCCGATGGAGAGGCATTTTTCGGTTGAACGTGCGATGGCTTCGGATTGCCCGCGTTCTTCGGCGCCCTTGCCGGGGTAAGCCCCCGTGGTGTCGATCAATGTGATGACGGGCAGACCGAAGCGATCCGCGAGGTCCATCAGGCGCACCGCTTTGCGATAGCCTTCGGGGCGCGCCATGCCGAAATTCCGTTCAATACGGGATTTGGTGTCGTTACCTTTTTCATGGCCGATCACAACGACGGGCTGGTCGTTGAAGCGCGCCAAACCACCCATAACGGCGTGGTCATCCGCAAAACTGCGGTCGCCAGCCAGCGGGGTGAATTCGGTGAACAACGCCTCGATATAATCTTTGCAGTGCGGGCGATCAGGGTGGCGCGCAACTTGGCATTTTTGCCACGGCGTTAACTTTTTATACATGTCTTTAAGCAAAGATGCGGCTTTGTCATCCAAGGCCGCAGCCTCTTTGGAGACGTCCATGTCTTCGTTTTGGCGGGCAAGCGCACGCAGTTCTTCGGCTTTGCCTTCAATTTCAGCAAGCGGTTTTTCGAATTCTAGATAGTTTTGCATGGTGCCGACCCTGATATAAACGTTACCGGATTATATGACGTCAGCACCTGTGGATTGCAAGTTAGAACCGTTATTGAGGGTTATTCCGAAATCATTTTCGCTTGCTTCACGATCACCTCGGCTTGCTTGATTGAGGCAATGTCGATCAGGCGGCCTTTGTAGACGGCGGCGCCCTGCCCTTCGGATTTGGCGATTTCCATGGCGGCGAGGATTTCGCGGGCTTCGGTGATTTGGGCCGCAGACGGGGTGAACACCTCGTTCGCCAGCGTGATTTGTTTGGGGTGAATGGCCCATTTGCCGACCATGCCCAATGTCGCGGAACGATGGGCTTGAGCGGTGAAACCTGCATCATCCGAGAAATCACCGAACGGTCCGTCAACGGGCAACAGGCCATGCGTGCGGCAGGCCGCGACGATGGCAACGGTAACGGCGTGCCACGGATCACCCCAGTGTTTGTCGCCGTTCGGGGTGTGCATGTAGTAGTTTTCCTGCGTGCCGCCAATGCCCGTCGTTTGCATGCCCATGGAGGCGGCGTAGTCGGCAGCGCCAAGGCTCATCGCGACCATGCGTGGGCTGGAGGCGGCGATTTCCTCAACATGGGATAGGCCAGCGGCGGTTTCGATGATGACTTCGAAGTTGATCGGTTTGGTGCGGCCTTTGGCGGTCTCGATCGCGGTTACCAGTGCGTCTACGGCGTAGATGTCGGCGGCGCAGCCTGCTTTGGGGATCATGAACTGGTCAATGCGGTCACCGGCTTGTTCAAGAATTTCGACCACGTCGCGGTACCAGAATTCGGTGTCCAGACCGTTGATGCGGACGGACAGGGTTTTGGTGCCCCAGTCGATTTCGTTAATGGCTTTGATGACGTTGGCGCGGGCCTCGTCTTTGTCGGCGGGGCTGACGGAGTCTTCCAGATCAAGGTTGATAACATCCGCATCGCTGGCCGCCATTTTTTCAAAAATCGCAGGGCGGGAGCCGGGACCGAACAGTTGGCAACGGTTCGGGCGGGCGGGGGATGCGGGTTGGACCTTGAAGCTCATGGGAAGAATCCTTGCGGTAATGAAGTTACGTTTGTTAAGGCTATTTCATCACAATCTTGCGCACCCATGTCAACGAAAAAATGCTGCAAGTGCGAAATAGGTTTATTTGACGACACCGCGATGGCCAAGTTCGCCCGCTTTTCTGGCGACATAAATCACGTATCCGCTGGTGATAACCGCCAGAACGACGGACCCTAACATCATGTACAGCAGCGGCCATGCACCTGTTTCAATCGTTAGCATCGCGCCGGTTATAGCCGAGAGGCCAGCGCCGCCGCCGATCATTACCGCCCCGCCAAGGCCTGAGGCACTTCCGGCCAGATGGGGGCGCACAGATACAATGCCGGCGTTGGCATTTGGCAGGGTCATGCCATTGCCGATGCCGACGAACATGATGGAGCCGAAGAACGACAGCGGGTGTTGCAGGCCGACGCCCCACAAGACAATTGCCAGCAGCATTCCGAACACGGCGACGATGCTGCCAAATAGCATCATCCGGTTCAGCCCAATGACGTTTGAAAAACGTCCCGCAAGGAAATTACCGCCCATGTAACCGAGCGAGATAAAGACGAAGTACAAGCCCATTTGGGCGGGGTCGAGATGCAGCAATTCAATCGCGACAAACGGCGCGCCGCCAAGGAAGGCGAAGAACGCACCGGATGCGAAAGCGGCAGATAGCGCGTAGCCCCAGAACCGGCGCGAGCGGATAAGTTCGGGGTAGGCTTTGAATTGCGCTTTGAAGCTGGGGGATTTGTTCTTGTTGGTTTCGCCCAAGTCTGCCCAGACCAGCCACAAAACCAGCGCGCCGAAAACCAGCACCAAAGTGAAGGAGCTTTGCCAGCCGAAGTTCTGATCCAGATAGCCGCCAAGCACGGGGCCGATCATTGGCACCAGCGACATGCCCATGGTGATATAGCCGATCATGCTGGCCGCCTCCCATGGTTCTACCATGTCGCGCACGATGGCGCGGGATAGAACCATGCCAGCGGCAACCGCGCCTTGGATCATGCGGAAAAACAGGAAGACGCCGACGTTGGGCGAAAAGATGCAGCCGATTGTTGCGAGCAGGAATATGCTTATTCCGCCCAGTAAAACAGGCCTGCGACCGAAGCGGTCAGACAGTGGCCCTATGATTAGTTGTAGTAGCGCCGTAACCCCTAAGTACGCCGAGATCGCCAACTGCATAGTTCCGTAATCGGCATCAAAATAGGATGCCATTCCGGGCAAGGACGGCAGGAATATATTCATATTCAACGCGGAAATGCTGGCGAGCATGACAAGCGTCATCACATGTGGCGGGGTTGTCCGGTTAAGCCAAATGGCGCCCGCGGACATTTTGGTTTTGGTCATCCCGCAACCCTATGCCGATTTTTAGAAAGCGCAATCCGAAACGTCGGGTCGCGAAATCACTTATTGCAAATCGGCGAAGGCAGCAGCGATTCTTTTGACGGCTTCCTCCACCACCGCGCGGCGGGTGGCGAGGTTGAAACGCAAGAAGTTTTCGCCGCCCTTACCAAAGGTATGGCCATAGTTCGGCGCGACTTTCGCGGTTTTCATTACACGGTCGGTGAATTCCTGCTGCGTCATGCCAGTGTCGGCAAAATCCACCCACGCCAGATAGGTCGCCTCCAAGTTCATCGAGCGTAAACCGGGGATGGCGTTAATGCCTTCGTCAAATATGCGTTTATTTTCCGTCATATATGCAAGCCAGTCATCCAGCCATTCTTCACCGCCGTTATAGGCGGCCTCGGTCATCACCACGCCGAAACTGTTGGGGGAATTGCCGCCCGCCGCCAGAGTCGCCCCGAAAGTGGCGCGCAGGTCAGGGTCTTCGATAATCACGTTGCCCACATGTGCGCCGGCGATGTTGAAGGTCTTGCTGGTGGCGGTCATCATCACCAGACGATTGGTGATTTCGGGCGCGGCCAGTGCCATAACGGTGTGCTTGGTGTCGCCATAAACCAGATCGTGGTGGATTTCATCCGACACCAAAAGCATATCATGTTTTACACAAAAATCCGCCACGGCCTTTAGCTCGGCTTTCGACCACACCCGACCACCCGGATTATGGGGGGAACAGAGGATGACCATTTTCTCGTCACCCTTAAGGTTGGCTTCCAGCGCGTCGAGGTCCATCTCGTAGCGGCCATTATTGTTGATCAGCGCGCTTTCAACGACACGGCGGTTGTTGGCGTTAATCACCTTGGCAAACGCGTGGTAAACGGGGGTGAACAGGATCACACCATCGCCCTTATCGGTGAAAGCCTGAATACAAAGCGCCGTACCGTTAACCAGCCCGTGGGTGCTGAAAATCCAGTCGGGGTCAACTTTCCAGCCGTGGCGACGATCCATCCAGCCGCAGATCGCAGCCTTATAGCTGGCGTCCATGCCATAGTAGCCGTAAACGCCGTGATCGACCATGTTCTGCACCGCGTCAGTAACCGCTTGGGGCACGCGGAAATCCATGTCGGCCACCCACATGGCAATTCCGTCTTCGGGCGAAACGCCGTAAAGCGTTTCCATTGCGTCCCATTTGGCGGAATGTGTGTTGCGGCGGTCGATTACTTCGTCAAAGTTGGTCATGGCTGGCTCCGTTATTATTATTCGCAGGCTACGCATTTCAGGCCAACGAGCAAGAGGAAACCTTGCGTCACAGACCCGCATCGCTTAAATGCCCCGCATGACATTGCGAAACATATTGATACATCCCGACCCGCGCCTGAAAAAGGTCTGTGAACCTGTGGCTGCCATTGACGCTAAAATCCGCAAATTGGCGGATGATATGCTGGAAACCATGTACGACGCGCCGGGTGTCGGGCTGGCCGGCCCGCAAATCGGCGTGATGAAACGCATCTTTGTGATTGATTGCGCGGATAAGGATGCAGCCCCCGACCCGATGATCCTGATTAACCCAGAAATCACGTGGGAATCTGAGGGGTTGAATACTTACGAAGAAGGCTGCCTGTCTATCCCCGATATATACGAGGATGTGACACGCCCCGAAATGGTGCGGATGTCGTATCTGGATGCCGACGGAAAAAAGCACGAAGACGAGTTTGACGAGCTTTACGCCACCGCCGTGCAGCACGAGCTGGACCACCTCGATGGGGTGTTGTTCATCGACTATATCAGCAAGATGAAACGGGCGATGATTACCAACAAGATGAAAAAATTGAAGAAAGAGCTGGCCCGTGGTTAAGCCTTTTCTGATGTATCCCGACAAACGCTTACGAGCCGTTTGCGAGTCCGTTGAAGCGATAGATGACGAGGTGCGCGGTATTTGGGACGATATGCTGAACGCCATGTACAAGATGCCCGGCGTCGGCTTGGCCGCGCCGCAAATCGGGGTGATGCAGCGCTTGGCGGTGGTGGATTGTTCCGGCACGCATAACGCCGCGATTTTAATGGCGAACCCCGAGGTTATCCACGCCTCCGCCAAGATGAACGAACACGAGGAGGCCAGCCCGAACCTGCCCGGTCTATCGGGTAAGGTTGAACGCCCGCGCGCCGTGACGGTTCGGTATATGAACGCGGATGGGGCAGTCGTTGAAAAGGATTTCGTGCATCTTTGGGCCACGTCCGTGCAACACCAAATTGATCATCTGAACGGCAAACTTTACGTTCATCTTCTTAGCCCGACAAAGCGGAAAATGTTGCTGGCCAAACACGCCAAAAACATGAAGCGGAGGGGCTGATGCGGCTGGTTTTCATGGGAACACCGGATTTTTCGGTCTCGGTTTTGAACGAACTTGTCGATGCGGGGCATGAAATTGCCTGCGTCTATTCCCAACCTGCGCGCCCCGCCGGGCGAGGCAAGAAACCACGGCCCTCGCCCGTCCAAAAACGGGCCGAGGAGCTGGGGTTACAGGTTCGCACGCCGTTGAATTTCAAGGATGCGGATGATCGCCAAGCCTTTGCCGACCTGAACGCAGAGGCCGCCGTGGTTGTGGCTTACGGATTGATCCTGCCGCAAGCAATTCTGGATGCACCGACGCGTGGATGCTTCAACATTCACGCCTCCCTTTTGCCGCGCTGGCGCGGGGCGGCCCCGATACAACGCGCGATAATGGCGGGCGATGCGAAAACCGGCGTTTGCATTATGCAGATGGAAGCCGGGCTGGACACGGGGCCAGTTTTGATGCAGGCCGAAACGGCGATTACCGCCAGCGACACAGCCGCAACGCTGCATGATCGCCTTGCTGAAATAGGCGCGAAACTGATGGTTGAGGCCTTAGCAAAAATCGACACGCTTACCCCCGTGACACAGCCAAGCGAGGGCATGACCTACGCCGCCAAGATAAACAAGGCCGAGGCCAAGATTGACTGGACGCGCCCCGCTGTGGAGGTGGATCGCTTGATCCGTGGTATCGCCCCCTTCCCCGGTGCATGGTTTGAATTGAACGGCGAGCGTGTGAAGGTTTTACTTTCCGAACTAGTGGCTGCAAACGGGCCGGCGGGAAGCGTTCTGGATGACCGCTTAACCATCGCATGTGGCGAAGGGGCCGTTCGCTTATCGAGGGTGCAAAAGGCCGGAAAAGGCCCGCAACCCGCTGACGTTTTTCTGCTTGGCACCAAGGTTCCGGCGGGAACGATGCTGCAATAACCGATTGCGCGATAGCGTTTCGGGCAGTAGCTTGCACATATCTAGAAAAGGCGCGCTCATGTTTTTTGCATTCTTCGGTTCGATGATTATAGGCGGCATTGTCGGGTATGTCTCCGAAAAATGGGGGCTGACCAATAACGGATATTTGGCCAGCATCATCATCTGCCTTGGCGGGGTTTTCCTGTTTTATATGCTGCGTATTATGTTTGGTATCAGCTTTGGACCACCGGGGCTTGATGCGATTATCGGTTCGGCTGGTGCGTTGATAATTGTGCCTACAGCGCGGCGTCGTAAATAATTTTTACGCCTAAACCCTTCCCTGAACGCAATTATTCCCCATATTAACAGTTCATTCACTGAACGGAGGGGTACTTTGGGTAGTCTGATATTTATCATTATCGTTGGAACCGCGGCAGGGTTCATCGCCACGCGCATGTTCAAGCTGGACCTTGGGGTTCCCCAAACCATCGCCATTGGCGTGCTTGGTGCGTTGATCGGCGGCTGGGTGTTGCGCTTGTTGCTGACAGCCCTTGGCATGTTCGCAGGGCTTTTGGGGGCAATCCTTGGGGCGGTCGTTTTGATCGTGCTTTACCAAAAATTCATTGAAGGCAAGAAGTAGCGCTACTTCTTGAACGGGGCCATGCCTTGGCGGGCCAATTCGTCCGCGCGTTCATTCCCCCAATGGCCTGCATGACCTTTGATCCATTCCCATGTGATTGAATGGCGGGCTTGGGCCTCGTCCAGTTGTTCCCATAAATCCACGTTTTTCACGGGCTTGCGGGCGCTGGTTTTCCAACCGTTCTTTTTCCAACCATGCATCCAGCCGGTGATCCCGCCTTTAACATAGGCGCTGTCGGTGATCAGCGTCAGGGTCGCGGGGCGGTCAAGCGCATTCAACGCCTCTATCGCGGCCATCAGTTCCATGCGGTTATTGGTAGTGTCGGCCGCGCCGCCAAAAAGCGTGCGTTCCTTAATCGTCGTGTCGCCATTTTTGGCAACCAGCAACGCACCCCAACCACCAGGGCCAGGGTTGCCCGAGCAGGCACCGTCTGTGTATATCGTCAAGTCTGGCATTAAGCTTTCTCTCCGGCTAATCGTAGGCCTAGCGCAAAAAAGGCTGCGGCAAAGCTGTAACGCAATCCGCGTAACATGCGGGGGCTTTCCAAAACACGGTGGCGCGCAGCAGAAGCGAAAACACCGTAAATCACGAACACACCGAAGGTCATTGCCATAAATATGGCCCCTAGAAGAACCATCTCGATGGTTGCGGCTTGCCCGTCACCGCTTAGGAATTGCGGCAGGAAGGCGAGGAAAAATAACGATAATTTCGGGTTCAGGATGTTAATCAGCCCACCCCGCAATGCGACTGCGCGAAGGGCGGTGTCTAGCACATCTTGGTCCAGCGACAGGGCGCTGCGATCACGTAGGGTTTTCCATGCCATGTAGAAAAGGAACAGAACGCCCGCATATTTCACGATCTGGAATAAAAGCGCACTGGCGTGGAGGATGGCAGCAAGCCCCAACACCGCCGCCAACAAATGCGGTACGATTCCCATCGTGCATCCAAACGCCGCAACGAAGGCCGCTTTGCGACCCAGCGATAGGCCAGTGGCAATCGTGTAAATAACGCCCGTTCCGGGGGCGATCACAACTATCAAAGCCGTTAACAAAAATTCGATGGAGATCATCGGGTATCCTCTGATTTCTGTGCCACCATTGTCATACCGTTAAACGGCGTTCCATCGTATCCCGTACTGTCTGCGAACGCTACCGAATGCACGCGTAAACCGCGTTTCTTCAGCGCCTCTGTCAGATCCGCTTCGGTGTGGTGGCAGTATAGCCGCCCGAGGTTATCGCGCCGTGTTTCGGTCCCCGAATGAATGCCGATCAACAGCCAGCCATCCGTGCGCAGGGCCTTTGCTATGCGGTCAAGAACCGCGGGAAGTTCAGCGCGCGGGACATGTTGAAGGCAGAAGTTTGCCCAGATGCCGTCGAAAGCCTCGACCATATCCAGCCCGTCAAAATCCGAACAGATGGTGGTGATTTCGGTGATCTTGCGGATCTGCGCCAGCATCCCTTCGGAGCCATCAAAAGCCGTTACCTTGAAGCCCATCGCGTGGAAGGCCCGCGCCGCATTTCCCGCGCCACACCCAAGGTCAAGAACATCGCCGCCCTTGCGGATGCGGCCCGCAAATTTCTTGAACCGCTCAGATTCGGCCACGTCGGTGTAGTGTTTCGCATAAGCCGGCGCTTCTTTATCGTAGAATGCTATGGTCTGGTCGTCGCAGGTCATGTGCGCAGCACACGAGGGACTTTGAATTCGATGTTTTCTTGCGCAGTTTCCACCACCTCGACCGTCACATCGAAACGGGCCTTGAAGGCATCCACAACCTCGTTGATCAGTTCTTCGGGGGCGGATGCACCAGCGGAAATGCCGATTTTATCGAACTGCGCCAGCGTGTCCCAGTCGATATGCTTGGCCCGTTGCACCAGTTGGGAATACATACAGCCAGCCTTTTGGCCCACCTCCACCAATCGGCGCGAATTAGATGAATTTGGCGCGCCAATCACCAGCAGGGCATCCGCGTGCGCGGCGATGGCCTTCACCGCTTCTTGGCGGTTGGTGGTGGCATAGCAAATGTCTTCTTTGTGCGGGCCGATAATGTTGGGGAACCGCGCCTTCAGGGCCGCGACGATTTCCACGGTGTCATCCACTGACAGGGTCGTTTGTGTGATGAACGCCAAACGGTCCGGGTCGCGCGGGGTAAGTTTGGCCACGTCTTCGGCCGTTTCAACCAGCAGCACTTCGCCGACAGGCAATTGGCCCATCGTGCCGACAGTTTCGGGGTGACCGGCATGGCCGATCATCACCATTTGCAAACCGTTTTCGGAATGCCGTTCGGCTTCGATATGGACTTTGGACACCAACGGGCAGGTCGCATCGACAAAGATCATTTGGCGTTTTTCGGCCTCGGCCGGTACGGATTTTGGTACACCGTGGGCGGAAAAAATCACAGGGCGGTCTGTCGGGCAATCTTCCAGTTCTTCGACAAACACGGCCCCTTTGTCGCGCAGGCCATCAACGACGAATTTGTTATGAACGATTTCATGGCGGACATAGACGGGCGCACCCCATTTTTCGATCGCCATTTCGACAATCTTGATGGCACGGTCAACGCCCGCGCAAAACCCGCGCGGGGCGGCCAGATATAATGTCAAAGGTTTGGGCATTGATTGCTCCGCTAATCCGTTTTGAACTTAATAGCGGAGCAATCAACTGATTTACAGCCCTAGTCTTCGGCCCGATCAAACTGTTGATCGTCAGGGCGTGGAGGGCGACCAATTACGTCACGAAGTTCATCCAGTTCGATAAAGTTATCGCACTGGCGGCGCAATTCATCGGCAATCATTGGCGGTTGTGAGCGGATCGTGGAGACCACAGAAACCCGAATCCCTTTGCGTTGCAGCGATTCAACCAACGGGCGAAAATCACCATCCCCAGAAAAAATCACCACATGATCGAGGTGCGGCGCCAATTCCAGCGCATCGACCGCAAGTTCGATATCCATATTGCCTTTGATTTTACGACGCCCCATAGAATCGGTGAATTCTTTGGCGGGCTTGGTAACCATCGTATAGCCGTTATAATTTAGCCAATCGACCAGAGGGCGGATCGGCGAATACTCCTCGTTTTCGAGAAGGGCAGTGTAATACATGGCACGCAGCAACTTGCCGCGGCGCATAAACTCGGTACGTAACAATTTGTAATCAATGTCAAAACCCAATGCCTTGGCAGCAGCATACAGGTTGGAACCATCAATAAATAACGCTAGGCGCTCGTCACGATAAAACATTCAAGTCTCCAAAGAAAAAGCTGGATTTCATCTGAAAATAATAAGAAACCATTCCAGCAACACAGTTGACCTTAGGATAGGTGGTATTGTTGACCATGCAAGACCCAAAAGACCGAAAATGTAAGCATTATTGTCTCATTACGCTAGGTGCCAACCTGCCTTCCGCCACCGGAACGGCCCTGCAAACACTGGAGAAGTCGTTAGAGTTGTTTGCGTTGGAATCATTACAGGTTAACCGAATCAGTAAATGGTTTTCCACACCCGCCTTTCCCGCGGGTTCGGGGCCGGATTTCGTGAACGGCGCGGTCATGGTTCAGACTTCGTTAGCCCCGTCAGACGTTCTGTCAGCCCTGCACCGTATCGAGGCCGCCATGGGCCGCACCCGCGAAAACCGCTGGGAACCACGCCTGTGCGATTTGGATTTGATCGCCTATGATGATCTGATCCTGCCAGACCTTGCCACGTTCAAGCAGTGGAAGGCGCTGGATTTAGCCAGCCAGAAAACGAAGACGCCAGATCAACTGGTACTGCCACATCCGCGCATTCAAGACCGATCATTTGTGCTGGTACCGCTGCATGATATCGCCCCCGATTGGGTGCATCCGGTCACGGGAATCACTGTTTCAGAAATGCTGGCGGCGATCCCGACGGCGGATTTGGCTGAAATATCTGTGATTTCAACGTAAACAGGCCCATTCCGGCCTTGCATTTCCTTTGAATGCCGCATAGATGTGCGGTCTTCCAATACGCCCCCTAATCTTATGGAGCTTGACGCATGGCACGTGTAACCGTTGAAGACTGCATCGACAAAGTACCTAACCGCTTTGAACTTGTGATGCTTGCTGCACACCGTGCGCGCGAACTTTCCCTTGGGGCTGAATTGACCGTGGAACGTGACAACGACAAAAACCCTGTCGTCGCCCTTCGCGAAATCGCAGAAGAAACGCTAACCGCAGAACACCTGCGTGAAGCCGCGATTGAAAGCCATCAGACACAAATCGAAGTGGACGAAGCTGAAGAAGACCAGATGACCTTGTTGATGGGTACCGAAGAAGGCGAAGCTGCCGAGGACGACATGTCCGAAGAAAACCTGCTTCGTGCCTTGATGGAAGCCCAAGAAGCCAAGTAAGCTATCCTTCGGGGAATCCCCCCGACCGGAGCCCACCTGATGATTGAAGTCGAAGACCTGATTGGTCTCGTACGTGCCTATAACCCTCAAACCGACGCCGGATTGATTCGCGCCGCCTATGCTTTTGGGCTGGAGGCGCACGAGGGGCAGTTTCGCTCCTCAGGGGAACCCTATTTCAGCCACCCGATAGAGGTTGCCGCCCTGCTGACCGAGGTCAAGCTGGACGATGCCACGATTATCACCGCCCTGTTGCACGACACCATTGAAGACACCGGCGCAAGCTATCAGGTTGTTGCTGAAAAATTTGGCGAGGAAATCGCGCAACTGGTGGACGGTGTTACCAAGCTGACCAACTTGGAACTTTCCTCCGTCGAAACCGCGCAGGCCGAGAATTTCCGCAAACTTCTGCTGGCCATGTCCAAAGACGTGCGCGTGCTGCTGGTGAAACTGGCCGACCGTTTGCACAACATGCGGACGATCAAACATATGCGCCCAGAAAAGCAGCGCAAAAAAGCCCACGAAACGATGGAGATTTACGCGCCCTTGGCAGGGCGTGTCGGCATGCAATACATCCGCGAGGAACTGGAAGACCTGTGTTTCGCGGTCCTGAACCCCGAAGCGCGCAATTCCATCATGCGGCGGTTCATTACCCTGCGGGCCGAAACCGGCGATCTGATCCCTGTCATTATCGAAGACATAAAAACCGCACTGGCGAAATGCGAAGTGGAGGCCCAAGTAACGGGCCGCGAAAAACGCCCCTATTCGATCTGGCGCAAGATGGAGGAAACCGGCCACGGCTTCCATCGTCTGTCCGACATCTACGGCTTTCGGATCATCACCAAGAACGAGCGTGACGCTTATATCGCGCTGGGTGCAGTACATCAGCGCTGGAAGGCCATTCCGGGGCGGTTCAAAGATTACATAAGCCAACCCAAAACCAACGGCTATCGTTCGATCCAGACCACCGTGTCGGGCCGTGATGCCAAGCGCGTGGAGGTGCAAATTCGTACCCGCGAGATGCACATCGTGGCAGAATCCGGCGTGGCGGCGCACTGGTCTTACCGCAACGGCGAACGCTTCGAAAACCCTTTTTCCGTGGACCCGTTTCACTGGCTGCGCGGCTTGATTGACGGATTCGAGAGTGCCGAAAACCCCAACGAATATCTGGAACACGTGAAGCTGGAAATGTTTCAGGATCAGGTGTTTTGCTTCAGTCCCAAAGGGGCGGTTATCAACCTGCCACGCGGCGCGACCCCGATTGATTTTGCCTATGCCATCCACACCCGCATTGGCGACAGTTGTGTTGGCGCGAAAATTGACGGCAAGCGCGTGCCGCTGTGGACCCGTCTTCGCAACGGCCAGTCCGTGGAAATCATCCGTGCCGACAGCCAACGCCCGCAACCAAGCTGGGAAGACATGGTCGTCACTGGCCGCGCCAAATCAGCAATCCGGCGGTCCCTGCGCGAGGAAAACAAAGCGGGGCATATACGCCTAGGCACAGAAATCGCACGCGTGGCTTTGGGCAAGGTTGGCAAAAAGGCCACCGACAAAGCCTTGGCGACAGCGGCTAAAAACATGGGGCTGGCCTCCAAGGATGAACTTCTGGCCCAAATCGGCACCACTCAGGTTACCGGCACCGATCTGGCCATGGCCCTTTATCCCGAATTGCTGAAAAAGACCGATGTTAATCCCAACAAAGCCACCACCGAAGTTGTTGGCCTAAAACCGGGGCAAAGCCATATTGAAGCCAAATGTTGCCAGCCTTTGCCCGGTGAGCGCATCGTTGGCATCATGGTACGCGGTCGCGGCGTTGTCGTTCACACAATAGATTGCGACGCGCTGGTGGAATACGAGGATGACCAAGACAGCTGGATTGACCTGCGCTGGACAGAAGGCATGTCCGAGGCCGACCACTTCACCACGCTCGAAATCATCATGGCCAATGACGCAGGCGTTCTGGGGCGCATCTGTACGCTGATAGGCGAGCATAACGCCAACATCGCCGACATCCATTTCACCGAACGCAAACCAGATTTTTACCGGATATTAATTGATTTGCAGGTACGAGATGTTGAACACCTGATGCACATTCGCACCGCGATCGAGGCGGACGCCGATATTGCCTCGGTTGTCCGGCATAGAAATCCGGCGGCTGATCGTTGAACGCGCTGGCATTCGCTTTTTTATTGGCCCATATATCTATGGGTAACGCGTATAAGGACTCGGAATAATGGTATTCAAAAGACGGGATAAACAATCGCTGCTTCAGCGTTTGCGCACCCTCTTTATACCAAGAAAAGGCTGGAAGCGCAGCATCAAATATGTTGGCCACCGTGTAAAACGCCTGCCCGACACCTCTCATAAAATCTCCCTTGGGGCCGCCATCGGCATATTCGTTTGCTTCTCGCCTATCCTTGGGGTGCATATGGCGATGGCGCTGATACTGGTCTACATTCTACGCGCCAATCTGGTGGCGGCCTTCATCACCACCATGTTCGGCAATCCGGTCACCTACCCGTTTATCGCGGCCGCCTCGTTAAACCTTGGGCGCACGGTGCTGGGGATGAATATTCGGGATGAGGATTTCCAAAGCCTGCATGCCGCATTTTGGGAAGCCTCCACAGGCGCATGGCAGTTGATCCAAAGCTGGTTTGGCGTGGCGGAGCGCCCCGAAGGGCTGGCGGATTTCCTGTCCAACCTGTTCTTGCCGTATCTGGTCGGCGGCACGATCCTTGGCATTGCAGCGGGCACGGTCACATACTTTCTGGTAAAGCCCGCAATCGCCGCCTATCAGGCCCGCCGGCAAGTGTTTATAGCGGAAAGGCGTGAAAAACGCCGTGCGGGGCGCGATTCTTTGGCTGACTCCGGTGAATAACCGCAGTATCGTTGCATCAATTCCGTTTTTATAAGGTCGAACCCAATGGCAAACACCCTTTCCCAACCGCTCGGTCGCCTGCGTTTAGGCGTTAACATTGACCATGTCGCCACGGTGCGTAACGCGCGGGGCGGGGCCTACCCCGATCCATTACGCGCCGCCAAACTGGCCGAGGTTGCGGGTGCTGACGGTATCACCGCCCACCTGCGCGAAGACCGTCGCCACATCACCGACAGCGACATCGACGCGCTGATGGAACACCTTACCATCCCGCTCAATTTTGAAATGGCCGCCACACCGGAAATGCAAAAAATTGCGCTGCGCCACAAGCCACACGCAGTCTGTATCGTCCCCGAAAAACGCGAGGAACGCACGACAGAAGGCGGGTTAGAGGTTGCGCGCGAAGAAAACCACCTCGCCCATTTCATTGCGCCGCTGCGCGAGGCTGGCTGCCGCGTGTCTATCTTCATCGCCGCCGATCAAAAGCAGATCGAGGCCGCGGCCCGCATCGGCGCGGAAATCATTGAACTGCACGTCGGCCCCTATTGCGATGCCCTCGAAGAAGGGAAATTTGACCAAAGCAGCCCCGAACTCGAACGTCTGCGCAATATGGCGGCCTATGCCCACAGCCTTGGGCTGGAAGTCCACGCAGGGCATGGAATTACCTATAATTCGGTAAAACCCCTCGCTGCCTTTCCCGAAGTGATGGAATTGAACATTGGCCATTTCATTATCGGCGAGGCGATATTCTCCGGTCTTGATTCCGCCATTCGCCGGATGCGCGCGTTAATGGATGAATCGCGCAACGAGGCGTTCGGAATAGGTGCCGCGTGATCATTGGCATCGGTTCTGATCTCGCCAACATCGAACGCATCCAAGGCACGATTGATCGTTTTGGGGATCGTTTTTTGAAACGTGTGTTTACCAATGTTGAACGCGCCACCGCCGATTACCGCCTTTTGACCACCGAAACCTACGCCAAACGCTGGGCTGCCAAGGAAGCCTGTTCCAAGGCCCTTGGCACTGGCCTGCGCATGGGCATCGCGTGGAACGAGATGGAAGTTCGCAACATGCGCACCGGCCAGCCGACGATGCACGTAACCGGCAGTGCCGCCGCGCGCCTCGCCCGCTTGACACCGGAGGGGCATACCCCCCATATCCATGTGACCCTAACCGACGATCACCCGTGGGCGCAGGCCTTTGTTATCATCGAAGCGTTACCTAAAACCCCTACATAGCTTGACACTGCCCACCGTAGCAGCGAAAAGCTGCCGGAAATCGGACACAGGAAAATTATTAACTATGGCATCTAAATCCTCAAACGACGGTGGCTTGATGGAAACCGTCAAAACGGTCGTATTTGCGCTTATTCTCGCGGGCCTGATCCGCACCCTGTTGTTCCAACCATTCTGGATTCCGTCGGGTTCGATGAAATCGACGCTGCTGATCGGCGATTTCCTGTTCGTTAACAAATTCACCTACGGATATTCCTACGCCTCCTGCCCAACGCTATTTGGTGTCGATTTCTGTGGTTTCGCCAAAGGTGCTGACGACCGTTTGTTCGGCAACGAACCCGAACGCGGCGACGTCGTTGTGTTCAAACACCCCGTACATGGCGCGGATTACATCAAACGCTTGATCGGCCTGCCGGGGGATCGCATTCAGATGAAAGACGGCATTCTTTACATCAATGGCAACCCCGCCCCACAAACGGCCATCGCACCTTTCGTGGAAGTTTACGAAAAACAAGGCCCACAGCAAGGTTTCCCGCGCTGCGCCAACTCGCGCCCGGCCTTGGGCGGTGACTGCATCAAAGAACGCGCCATGGAAACTCTGCCAAACGGCGTGACCCATGAAGTGCTGAACATCGAAGATTCCCGCGCCGACAACACCGAGGAATTTCTGGTGCCGGCGGGTAACTATTTCTTCATGGGCGACAACCGCGACAATTCCGTAGACAGCCGCTTCCCGCAACGTGGCTACAACCCCGGTGTGGGTTTTGTACCAGCCGAAAACATCATCGGCCGCGCTGACCGCATCGTCTTTTCCGCTGCCGGAAGTGCGCTATGGAAGTTCTGGGATTGGCGTTCGGACCGCTACCTAAAGGCAATAGATTGAAGCTTTCAGCAAGCACCACGGCATTTATCAAGCGGTTAGGGCACCCCTTCACCCGCCCCGAATTGCTGCACCAGGCACTAACCCATTCGTCCCTGTCCACGACCACCCGCCCCGACAACCAGCGCCTTGAATTCCTCGGCGACCGCGTCTTGGGCTTGGTGATCGCGGAGGCATTATTGATCGACGACATGGAAGCCCGCGAAGGCAAACTCGCGCCCCGCCTGAACGCACTGGTGCGCAAAGAAACCTGTGCCGAAGTGGCCGAGGGCGTCGATCTAGGCGCCGCGCTAATGCTGGGCCGCTCCGAAATGTTATCTGGTGGCCGCAAGAAAACCGCCCTGCTTGGCGATGCAATGGAGGCCGTTATCGCCGCCGTTTATCTGGATGCAGGCTACGACGCTGCCAAAGATTTGGTTCTACGCTTGTGGGGAAATCGCATCGCCCACGCCGAAGAAAACGCCGCTGACCCGAAATCAGACTTGCAGGAATGGGCACAAGCCCGCCGCATGCCCCCCCCAATATATGCAGAAATCGAACGTAGCGGCCCAGATCACGCGCCAGTGTTCGTAATCGAAGCACAACTGAAAAACGGCAAATCCGCCCGCGCAACCGCCCCAAGCAAACGGGCTGCGCAACAATTGGCGGCCGCCGCATTACTCAAAGAACTGGAGGCCTGACATGGCTGAAACCAAATGCGGCTACGTCGCCCTGATCGGTGAACCGAACGCCGGAAAATCGACCCTGCTGAACAAAATGGTCGGCGCGAAAGTGTCCATCGTTACCCACAAAGTTCAAACGACACGCGCCAGAATTCGCGGCATCACAATCGAGGGCGACACACAAATCGTTTTCGTGGACACCCCCGGCCTGTTCCGCCCACGCCGCAACCTAGACCGCGCCATGGTCACGGCTGCATGGACGGGGGCCGCCGACGCCGACATGGTTGTGTTACTGGTCGAAGCCCACCGCGGCGTAACCGAAGGCGTCAAAGCCATTTTGGAAGCGTTAAGAGAGCGCGTCCAAGACCGTAAAATCGTACTGGCCATAAACAAAATCGACCGCGTCAAAAGTGATAGATTGCTGGCACTATCCACAGAACTGAACGGGTTGTTCGATTTCACCGCCACTTACATGATCTCCGCCGAAAAGGGTCACGGTACCGATGATTTAAAAAAATGGCTGGCGGGTGAATTGCCCGACGGCCCATGGCTTTACCCCGAAGATCAAATCGCTGACCTGCCGTTGCGCCTATTGGCCGCCGAAATAACCCGCGAAAAACTAACACTGCGTTTGCATCAGGAATTACCTTATCAGCTGACCGTAGAAACGGAAAAATGGACGGACCGCAAAGATGGCTCCGTTCGTGTTGATCAGCTGATTTACGTCCTGCGCGACGGCCACAAGGGCATCCTTCTGGGGCCAAAAGGCGAGACGATCAAATCCGTATCCGTCGCGTCGCGTCAAGAGTTGAAAGAATTTCTGGGCCGCGAAGTCCACCTGTTCTTGCAGGTTAAAGTGCGCCCTAAATGGCTGAATGATCCCGAACGCTTCACCGAAATGGGGCTAAACTTCAAAGACGGTCTATGACCCCGCGCGTTACCTCCGAATTCTGGGTGCAGGCGTATTTGACGCGCCTGCGGGTGATGAACATCCCCGCGTTTCTGACGTCGCGCGGCGATGCAACCGCTGGGGCCGTGTTGGTAAAAATCAACACGCTGGACGGCAACGCGCAGGCCTTTCAACGCAGCTATGACGCAGACGGCAACCGCATCTGGGTTCCGCTGGTTGAGGGAACCGACGCAGAGGTTGAAGAAACCCTCAAACGGCAACGCAAATATGACCCCGATATCTGGATTATCGAGGTCGAAGATAAACAAGGCCGAAGCCTACTGGATCAAGACGGGCTTTCGGGCTAGGTTCCTCAAATGGAATGGCGCGACGAAGGGGTTTTGCTGTCGGTGCGAAAGCACGGCGAAGGCTCCGCAATCATCGAAGTATTTACGCAAAAGCACGGCCGCCACGCGGGGCTAGTGCGCGGTGGCGGGTCACGTAAAATGGCCCCCATTCTGCAACCCGGCGCACAATTATCCGTAGAATGGAAAGCCCGCCTCGAAGACCACCTCGGCAGTTATACCATCGACCCGATAAAATCCCGCGCCGTCCAGATCATGGGTGACCGCGGCGCATTGGCCGCGATGGGGGCGGTATCCGCACTTCTATGCCTAGGTCTGCCGGAACGTGAGGAACACGCGCGGCTTTATACCCGCACCCTTGATCTGGTCGATGCCTTGGGCGATGCCCCCGACTGGCCCGCCCGATACGCGCTTTGGGAAAACGCGCTGTTAACCGACATGGGGTTCGGTCTGGACCTAACCGAATGTGCCGCCACGGGCGCGACACAAGACCTGATCTACGTCTCCCCCAAATCCGGCCGCGCTGTCAGTCGCGCGGGCGGCGCGGATTACGCCGATCTAATGCTGCCACTGCCAAGGTTCCTGCGGATGGACGAGCCGATGACCCAAGGCAGCGACGTTGCCAATTCCCTCCACATTACAGGGCACTTTCTTAACAAATGGCTAATGCCTGCGCTGGGTCGAGAAAACCTGCCCGCCGCACGCGAACGCCTCATTGTTGCATTGCAGCGAAAAAAATAGTTAACGCCAGCGTGCCACAATTTGTGCATACGTGTTGTGTACGCATTGTGTACGGGTTGTGTACACGAAAAAACGCCGTTTCAAAAAAAGGTTAACGCCCTAATTTTGGCCCTTTTCCAGCACCCGACGTGCAATAACCTGCGCCTGAATTTCAGCTGCGCCCTCGAAAATATTCAATATCCGCGCGTCGCATAAAACCCGACTGATCGGGTATTCCAGCGCGAAACCATTGCCGCCGTGAATTTGCAAACCGTTGTCCGCACACATCCATGCAACGCGCGCGCCCAACAGCTTGGCCATGCCCGCTTCAAGATCACACCGCCGCCCGTTATCTTTCTCGCGCGCCGCGAAATACGACAGTTGGCGCGTTATCATAATTTCCACCGCCATTATCGCTAACTTGCTGTAAATACGCGGAAATTCTATAAGATACTTACCGAATTGCTTCCGATCAATCGCGTATTTCATTCCCAGTTCCATCGCACATTGCGCCACGCCGATTGCCCGCGCCGCCGTCTGGATGCGGGCCGATTCAAAGGTCTGCATCAACTGTTTGAACCCCTGCCCTTCAACGCCCCCAAGCAGGTTCTCGGCCTTCACTTTGAAGCCATCAAAACCCAGCTCATATTCCTTCATCCCGCGATAGCCCAGCACCTCTATTTCACCGCCAGACATACCGCTCGCGGGGAACGGGTCAGCTTCAGTACCACGCGGTTTTTTCGCCAAAAGCATTGATAAACCTGAATAATTTTCAGTTTCGGGGTTGGTGCGAACCAGCATAGTCATCACGTCCGTTCGCGCCGCATGCGTGATCCACGTCTTGTTTCCAGTCACGGTATATTCGTCCCCGTCCAACACCGCGCGCGTCCGCAAACTGCCCAAATCGGAACCCGTATTTGGTTCCGTAAACACCGCCGTCGGCAATATTTCAGCCGCGGCAATTTTGGGCAACCAATACTGCTTTTGCGCCTCGGTTCCACCACCGATAATCAGCTCCGCCGCGATTTCGGATCGAGTCCCCAAAGACCCCACCCCGATATAGCCGCGCGACAGTTCTTCAGACACCACGCACATCGCGGTTTTGGTCATGCCGAAGCCGCCGTACTCTTCGGGAATCGTCAACCCGAACACGCCGAGATCACCCATTTCTGTGAGGATTTCCATGGGGATAAGTTCGTCTTTCAGATGCCACTCGTGGGCGAATGGCACGACCTTGTCGTCGGCGAAACGACGGAATTGATCGCGGATCATTTCGTACTCTTCATCCAGCCCAGTGTCCCCGAAAGTCGCCACACCGTCGCGTTCAATCATCAACTCAACCAGACGTTTTCGCGCAGCGTCGGTGTTGCCGTGTTCCAACCCGTTGAGGGCCGGGGTATCCGCGACCCCCAAATCATGCAGTCGCACGATTTCACCTTGTGCCATTGGGATTCCGCCGCGAATCTGGCTTAGGTATTCGCCAAATCCAATTTGCAAAAGCAGGTTTTCCATCTCGCCCAAACGCCCGTTCGTTTGCAGATTTTTTGCCCATGCCAACATCTGTCGCAGGCTTTCAACATAGGTCGCCAGCCAGCTTAGGCCGTGGGCCGCGAACTGTTTCTGCTCCACCGCTTTGCCCGATACGCGGCCATCAATTGTCACGCGATCTGCCATTAAATTTCGGGCGGTCGCCAAGATACCTTCGATAACCGGAACGGCATTTTCGCAACGCTCCAACAGGTCAGGAAAGATCACGTCATTTTGCGTTTCATTGCTCATCAAATTCACCTTATTGCCTGTCAGCTATCCAGAAATGTTGCGTTGCACGTTAACTTTTGTGCAACTGCGAAGACTTTAGGATTTCCCGAGAGGGGCGTCAATGGAAGCGCAACAATAATTCGTAAAAATACCGACAAACGGAATATTGTTGTTATCGAATTGCGTTGCAAAACTTGAGCTTCGGGCGGATAAGATCCCATATGATCGATGCTCTCAACATTCTAACCACGCAATACGGCCTGTTTGCGATGGCCGCGACGTTTGTCGTTATGCTGTTTGCGGGCTTCACCAAAGGGGCTGTCGGGTTTGGCTTGCCGATGATTTGCATCAGTGGCATCGGATCCGTATTGCCAGCTGAAATCGCGATTGCCGCGTTAATATTGCCGGGTCTGATCACCAATATTTGGCAGTCCTTGCGCAATGGTTTCGGGGCGGCATGGGTGTCGCTGAAACAGTACTGGCGGTTAAACCTTGTTCTGCTGGTATCCATCTATGCATTCGCGCAATTGGTTGTAATCATTTCGGAAACAGCGCTGTTCATTATTTTAGGTGTTGGCATTACACTCTTTGTAAGCCTGCAAATTATCGGCTGGATTCCTCATATCCCCGCGCGACTTTCAACGAAAATTCAAGCACCTATAGGCTTGATAGCAGGGTTCTTCGGAGGGCTGTCCGGTGTTTGGGGGCCACCGATACTGTTGTACCTTTTATCCCAGAAAACCCCAAAAATCGAGATGATCCGCGTTCAAGGAATATCATTTCTTGTCGGAGCAATCGTTCTGACGGGCGCGCATTTTCAATCCGGTTTGCTAAACAAAGTCACGGCCCCACTGTCCGCTTGGCTGATCATCCCTGCCGTAGTTGGCATGGCCATAGGATTTCGCGTTCAGGATAGGTTGGATCAGGGGAAGTTTCGGAAAATCACCTTGATGGTGCTGGCGATTGCCGGTCTGAACCTGCTGCGGCGCGGCCTATTTGGTTAACACAGCACCGGAACGGCGTTGATCCCCTGCGGCCTCGAATCCCCTCACAGTTTGACGAGCGGCATGGACGCCACCAAAGAACATAGAGGGTTGCGGCCATGGATTGGCGCTTGGGAATTCCACGAACAGTGCCTCGCGCCGCGCTTCGGTTCCGGTGTCTTCGAAGTCCAGAATATGGGGCGTTTCGTCGATATGCATACGGGGTGCGTGAACAGCGTCTTCCAGCGCGACACCCCCGTCAATCAATTGCACCGCAACTTGCGCCAAGGCCGAGCGAATACGGTTGGAACCACCCGACCCCATCACCGTCAGTGACCCGCTTTCCCGCAAAGCCATCGGGCACATCATGGAGGCGAGACGTGTGTCCTCATGCCACGAATTCACGCCGTCAGGCACCAGATCATCCTCGCCCAGCATGTTGTTGGCCATGATGCCTGTGCCAGGAACGATCAGCCCACACCCCTCGCCGTTGGAAAGGGTGAAGGCCGCGCCCATGCCGTTTTTGTCGATCACAGAGATATGCGTGGTGCCCCGCGTCGCCGCTTGATGCGCGGTCAGGGTTTTGCGAAGGTTGGCAACCATCGCGGGATCTAGCAGGATTTTTTCGCCGCGCATCGGGTGGTGATCAAGGTCGGTTTCTTTGCGAATTCGGGCGACCTCAAAAAGGCAACGCGCCAATTGGCGGTCGTCGGAATTGGGCGGCAAAGCCTGCAACGCCAGCGCGATTTGCACGCCGCCAAGACTGGGCGCTGGGTTCAGATCAACCTCGACACCGCGGCGCGTGAATTGCAAGGGTTTGCGGCCAATGGGGCGGTAGGATTTCAGATCGTCAGCCGTTAAATGTCCGCCGTCGAGTGATAATAATGCCTGTGCGACCTCGCCTTCCTGAAAGAAACGGGGACCCTCAAGCGCCATGGTTTCCAACACGTCTGCCATATCGGGGTTTGTCAGAACATCGCCCTCGGTCAGCAGTTTTCCGTCTGGTGCATAGAGAGACTTTGATGCTTCGGAGGACATAAAAATTGCCTCCACATACCCAAGAACTTCGGCCTGGAAGGCGGTAATTTGGTGGCCTGTTCTGGCAACTTCAATCGCTGGTGCGGCCAGTTCTGCCATCGGGATGCGCCCGAACTGGCTATGGGCCTCGAACAATCCGGGTATCAGGCCGGGAGTGCCGATTGTCCCGGCACCGCAATGGAACGTCTGTTGGCTTTGACCGAAATCCACTTCGATCGCGCGGATGTCTACATCTGCAAGGCTTCGTTTGCGCCTTGGTGTCTGGATGAACGCATCAAGGATTTGGACTTTCCCGTTTGGGGGCGACACCATCAAGAACCCGCCCGCCAAGGGCGAGGCCAGTACCGGCTCGGCAATGCAGGCCATCAAGGCGGCGGCAATTGCGGCATCAACGGCTGTGCCACCTGCGCGTAGAACTTCGGCGGCGGTTTGTGTGGTCAGGTCATGACCGGATGCAACGGCGAAGTTTCCCATGGTATTCCTAAACGAAAAGACGCCGCCCTTTTCGGGGCGACGCCGGTATTTTGTCAAGACAAGCGTTACTGCGCTTTGATTGCAGCCGCCAGAACTTCTTCGTCCACAAAGGGTTCGTATTGCTTGAAGTTGTCCGCGAACATGTTAGCCAGTTTGGCGGCTTGCACATCATATGCCGCGCTATCTTCCCATGTTCGACGTGGTTCCAGAAGAACCATGGCCACGCCTTTAACGGCCACCGGAACTTCAAAACCGAAGTTCGGATCGGTGCGGAATTCGCGGTCGTTCAAGCCACCGGACAAGGCTGCTGTCAACAACGCGCGGGTTGCACGGATCGGCATGCGTGAACCACCATGGCCTTTGGGACCACCCGTCCAACCAGTGTTAACCAACCAGCAATTCGCGCCAGTTTCAGCGATTTTCTGGCGCAGAAGATTGCCGTAAACTTCGGGGCGGCGCGGCATGAAGGGTGCGCCAAAACAGGTGGAAAACGTCGGGATGGGTTCAACCACACCTTTTTCCGTCCCCGGAACCTTGGCCGTGAAACCGGACAGGAAGTGGTACATCGCCTGCGCCGGTGTTAACCGCGAGATCGGAGGCAGCACACCAAACGCATCACAGGTCAGCATGATGATGTTTTTGGGCACACCACCGCGTGAGGTTTCGGAAGCGTTGTCGATATATTCCAGCGGATAGGCACACCGCATATTCGGCGTCAGGCTATCGTCTGAGAAATCGAGTTCCTTGGTGTAGGGGTCGTAGACCATATTCTCGATCACTGTCGAAAACTTGGTCGTGGTGGAATAAATCTCGGGTTCCGCCTCGGCACTTAGGTTGATGGTTTTGGCATAGCAACCACCCTCGAAGTTGAAGATGCCCTCGTCCGACCAGCCGTGTTCATCGTCGCCAATCAACGTGCGGTCAGGGTCGGCGGAAAGGGTGGTTTTGCCAGTACCGGACAGGCCGAAAAACACCGCAGTATCGCTCACATCATCCGGCGCGTGGTTAGCAGAGCAATGCATCGGCATCACGCCTTTGGCAGGCAGCAGGTAGTTCAGGATCGAGAATACAGATTTCTTGTTTTCACCTGCGTAAGACGTACCACCGATCAAAACCAGTTTCTTCTCGAACGAGATGGCAATCACCGTTTCAGAACGACATCCGTGACGTTCCGGATCAGCATTGAAGCTGGGGCAATTGATAATGGTGAATTCGGGCAGGAAGGTTTCCAGCTCTGCCATGTCGGGGCGACGCAGCAGATGGCGGATGAACAGGCCATGCCATGCCAGCTCGGTTATCACGCGGACATTCAGGCGATGTGCCGGATCAGCGCCACCGAACAAATCGTTGACGTAAACTTCGCCATCTTTCATATGCGCCAGCATGTCGGCGTGCAAAACGTCGAACGCAGCGGGGTCCATCGGTTTGTTGTTTTCCCACCAAATGGTGTCTTCAACGGACGCTTCGCGAACAACGAATTTATCGTTGGGCGAACGCCCCGTGTGCTTGCCGGTGGAGACAAGAAATGTGCCTCCGTTACCGATTTCGCCTTCCCCGTTAGCGACGGCGGCATTCATCAACGCGGCCTCCCGCAAATTGTAGTGAACTGTGCCGACATCTGGAATGCCAGTCTTCCCTAACGTCTGGGTCGGGTTGACCTTGCCTGTTTCCATTGATGTGCGCTCCTTAAACATGTCGAGGGGCTTATGTGTGCCATGACAACCCCCTCTTAACAGAGAGATTACCGCAAAACCGAGAGGGCCAATCCCGACAACAAACTCGACACCGGCCGATTCTATCGTGCAGCAAAGAAGGCCCTCCCTATAACATGTCATTTTTGTGAATCCATGTGGATTTTGTCGCAGTGCATAACTTATTGCAAATTGGCGGAAATTAGTAATTGAAACAGATGGGTTGCAACGCAAGCGCACTTCCGCGATTATGTAAGCGTCCAATAGCAACGGGGGCGTGCAATGGCTAGAATAGTACTGGTAGATGATGATCGGAATATCCTGACATCAGTTTCAATCGCGTTAGAGTCTGAAGGCTACGAAGTGATCACTTTCACAGATGGTGTCAGTGCGCTTTCATCGCTGTTGAACGAGGAGCCGGATTTAGGTGTCTTCGATATCAAAATGCCACGCATGGATGGTATGGAATTACTGCGCCGGTTACGTAAAACCTCTGAAATGCCAGTGATTTTCCTAACCTCGAAAGACGATGAAATCGACGAGGTTCTTGGCCTGAGAATGGGCGCAGATGACTACATGCGCAAGCCGTTTTCGCAGCGTCTGCTGATTGAACGGATCAAAGCAATTTTGCGCCGCAAAGAAGCGTCCGAGGGCAGCGATGCGCAGCGCGCACCTGAAGACAGTTCTTTTGTACGGGGTTGCCTACAAATGGACCCGCTGCGTCACAAAGTTGTCTGGAACGGCGACGATGTTTCCCTGACGGTTACCGAATTTTTGTTACTGCAATCGCTGGCAATACGTCCCGGCGTGGTTAAAAGCCGCGACCAGTTGATGGATGTTGCCTACGATGACCAAGTTTACGTCGATGACCGCACCATCGACAGCCACATAAAACGGCTACGCAAAAAACTGCGTAAGGGTGACCCTGAATTTGCCTCGATCGAGACCCTATATGGCATCGGCTATCGGTTTATCGAGGCCTAAGTGCCGATGCGTCGCCCCAAATTTCAACGCCCGGCACCTTCAATGGTTTCGGGCGTGGTGCGCGACCAGGTTGGCGGCGCGTTAAAGCGTTCTAGATCCCCATTAACCCGCAAAATTATCATTTTTAACCTTGTGACGTTAAGCCTGCTGGTTACCGGAATTCTATTTCTTAGCCAATCACGTGCCAGCCTGATCGATCTTCGCAAACAAACCTTAATGGCTGATGCGAGCGTTCTGGCAACCGCGCTTGAATACCAGATGGGCTTTTCCGGCATCTCGGACTTAAACGAACCAACCCTTTATGTAACTCTCGAAGCTCTTGCGGAGCCGATCAACACGCGTGCGCAACTGTTTTCGACGAGCGGTCATTTGATCACTGACATTGGTGCGCGCCCCGAAGTTTATGGCCGTGAGAACCGCGTTGCTGCACCGCGAACAAATACCCTAAGCGACATCCTCAATGATGCGTGGACACGTCTAGCGGCCGTATTCGTCAAAAGACCAGCACCCGCCGATGAATCCTACCTTTTGGCATTCCGTTCCGCGATTGCCATCAGATCGATGATTGCGGATGATTCCACGCTTGCGACAACCATGAACGAGATTCAGCAGTTGATTCTGACCGTGGCTGTCCCCGTGTCAAATGGCGACGAAATGGTCGGCGCGATCGTTCTTTCAACGCTCGGCGGGGAAATTGACGGTTATATCCGCAACGAACGACAGCAAATTCTGCAAGTTTTTGCGCTAGCCGCGCTGACATCTGTGTTTTTGTCGATCCTGCTGGCCAACACAATCGGCCTTCCATTGCGCCAACTGGCAAGGGCCGCACAAAAGGGCAGCGTGGCGAATACGGGCCGTATTAATCCGGGCCGTATCGACATTCCCGATCTAACCTCGCGCCCTGACGAAATCGGTGATTTGTCCCGCCAGTTGCGCAATATGACCACCGCGCTTTACGACCGGATCGAAGCGAACGAAGCTTTCGCGGCTGACGTTGCCCATGAAATCAAAAATCCGCTGACCTCGCTGGGATCTGCTGTTGAAACCATGCGGTTGGTCAAGGACGATGCCGCGCGTGAACGTCTGTTGGACGTGATCCGCGACGACGTTAACCGTATGGATCGCCTTGTCACGGATATATCCAATGCCTCGCGTCTGGATGCGGAGTTGGCGACGGACGAGATGGTCTCGATAAACGTGGTCAAGATGTTGCGAAATATCGTTGACTACCAAGCGGAACTGGCGACCCCCAGCGGGGTGTCAATTGTCGCGAACCTGGACGAAGAAACCCCGAATATTATAGGGCTTGAAAGCCGCTTGGCGCAGGTCTTTGTTAACCTTATTACAAACGCCGTTTCCTTCGTTCCCGAAGGCGGTTCCGTGACTGTAAGTGCCTTTCAACACGAACACGGCGAGGTTGCTATCGTGATCGAGGACACCGGTTGTGGCATCCCTAAAGACAATCTCGAAGACGTTTTTAAACGCTTTTATTCCAGCCGGCCTGAACAGGATTTCGGCAACAATTCTGGTCTTGGCCTATCAATTTCCAAGCAGATCGTCGAAGCGCATGGCGGCGAAATATGGGCTGAAAATATTTACGGTGATGACCCTGTCACCCCGACGGGTGCGCGTTTTACTGTTCTGTTGCCCGTCTGATGGCAATCGAATCCACCTTACACGGAACCTGTGTCGCCTATGGCCGGTCTGGATTGTTGATCATCGGCACCTCAGGTTCCGGCAAATCGGCACTGGCCCTTAGACTGATGGGGATGGATGCCACGTTGGTGGCGGACGACCGCACCATGGTTACCAACCTCGACGGAGTGTTGATTGCGCGCTGCCCCCCTGCAATCCAAGGCATGATAGAAGCGCGCAATATCGGCCTTCTGGCCGCCAAAACCCAGCCAACAACGCTGATCACCCGCGTCGTAGATCTTGACCAAATCGAGCCGGACCGGTTGCCGCCACGCCGCGCCCTCACGATATTGGGTGTTGAGGTTGATCTCGTTTTTGGCAAAGATACCCCGAATCTCGCTGCCGCACTTAACCAGCTGATGCAAATCGGGCGGATCGAGTGACCAACCCCTGAGGCCGAAATGTCTAGTGAACTTGATAAACCAATCCTGTTGATCACTGGCCCCGCAGGTGCCGGACGCTCTACGGCGATCCATATTCTTGAAGATTTGGGCTATGAGGCCATCGACAATCTACCGATGCATCTACTGCCGCGCTTGCTGTCTGGTGGCCCCGTGGAACGCCCGTTGGCGATTGGTATAGACACGCGGACACGCGGATTTGATCCCACCCTTATATTGGAAATTCTGGACAGCACCACGCAAACGCCCCCGACGCTGGTATTCCTAGATTGCGATCAGGAAACCCTGCTGCGTCGGTTCACGGAAACCCGCCGTCGCCACCCCGCCGCCCCTGATGAGACCCCTATTGTCGGCATTCGATATGAAATAGATCTACTGCAAGGCCTGCGTGAACGTGCCGACATCCTGATCGAAACCACAGATTTTTCCCCACATGATCTGAAAGCCGAAATGGGGCGGATATTCGATTACGACCAATCCCACAGCTTGGCGATTTCGGTGCAGTCATTTTCTTACAAACGCGGCACTCCGCGCGGTGTTGATATGATTATCGACTGCCGGTTTTTACAAAACCCCCATTGGCAAGAAGACCTGCGCGCCCTGAACGGTACGGATAGTGCCGTCGCCGATTTCGTTCAGGCGGACCCGCTTTATGAAGCGTTCTTTGAACAGCTCAGCGCCATGTGCCGCCTGCTGCTGCCCGCCTATCGCAAAGAGGGTAAAGCCTATTTTTCTATCGGGCTTGGCTGTTCAGGCGGAAAGCACAGATCGGTAAGTGTGACAGAAAGCCTCGGAAAACTGCTTGCGGATGACGGTTGGCAGGTATCTATTCGCCACCGAGAACTGGATCGCCTACACGAGTCTTTGGCGACACAGAAAGGAACGGACAAAAATTGATTGGTATCGTTATTGTAGCCCACGGCGGCCTAGCGCGCGAATATCTGTTGGCGTTGGAACATGTTGTTGGCCAACAATCCGGTATCCGGTCAATAGCCATAGGCGCTGACTGCGATCGCAGCGCCAAACAGTCCGAGATTCACGCGGCTGTTAAAGCCGTTGATACCGGTGACGGTGTCGTCGTGGTAACGGACATGTTCGGCAGTACACCATCCAATTTGGCCGTTGAGGCCTGCAAAGCCGATGATCGTGCCGTTATTTATGGCACTAATTTACCTTTGCTTGTGAAACTTGCCAAAGCCCGCAAAATGGGGTTGAAAGAGGCCGTTGCACGCGCGGTCACAGCCGGTCACAAGTATCTGGATTGCACTACAAAAATCACCGCTTAACGCAAAGGTTTGCTATGATCCTCGACATTAAAAACGCAAAAGGGTTACACGCCCGCGCCTCGGCCAAATTTGTCGATGTGGTGGAGCATTATGACGCCGATGCCACAGTTTTTCGTGACGGTAATGAAGCATCCGGCGACAGTATCATGGGGTTGCTTATGCTAGCAGCGGCCTGCGGTTCGCAAATCGAAGTTAAAACAACTGGCCCACAAGCGGACGAATTGGCAAATGCTCTAAAGTCACTTGTCGACAACCTGTTTGGTGAAGGTAAGTAATTACTTGTCGAACTTGTAACCTGCCTCGATCATTAGACGGTCCGAATTTGTCTCGATGACATTTTCAAGCTTGGACATAAATTCTTTCAGCTCCAACCCTGCCGGAATAGGTTCGAGAAACTCCAACACCGCCGTTCCGGGTTTGCGAATTGGGGAGCGTCGCGCCCAGAAGACGCCAACGTTCGTGGCAACCGGCACGCAAGGGCGCTCCATGCGCGTATAGATCACACCAGCGCCGACTTTGTAGGCATCCGCAGCCCCGGGTAAAACCCGTGTCCCTTGCGGAAATATCGTTGTTTGCCCGATGTCTTTGTCTGCCTCAAGGTGCTGGACCATCATCTTGATCGCCGAGCCTTTCTTGCCCCGCGCAACAGGTGGGCAACCGATCCGCCAGCCATAAAACCCAAGCACCGGCGCCCAGATCAATTCGCGTTTCATAATAAACTTCACGCGCGGCAACGCATAAGCCAGCATCAGAATATCCAGAAAAGACATATGCTTGGAGCAAACGAGCACCTCGCCTTCAGGCACCTTCCCACGAAACTCCACATGCAATCCACAGGTCACACGGTACAACCAGAACACTGAGGCACAGTACGCTTTGATCACCCTCAACGCACCGGTACGCGACCAGATCGCTAATGGCAGGCCGAAAATTCCGACTATCGCCAGCAGGAAATACATCGTCAAATTGGCAAACTGGGATCTAATAAGAAGCATGAAAGTCACCTGAATTTATCTCTTTGAAACCGTTTATCTTTCACGGCTTCAAAAGACAACATCGCCCGAATACACCGCAACGCTTGGAAAGCTGCGGCGTCATGGGTAAAACTGTGTTTTAGATGATTCGTTTTAAGCGAATTCCGAATTTATATTGAGGTGGTTATGCGAATTACATGTCCAACCTGTTCAACACAATACGATGTTGACGAGAACGATATCGCCTTCATTGGCCAAGATGTGCAATGCACAGAATGCATGACCGTATGGACCCAAACCCGAAGCGGCGAAGCCTCCAACCCGCGTTTAGCCGACGAACTGGCGGACGACGGTGAAGAAATCACATCCGATAACGTAGAGGTTTCAGAAATTGAAGAACCTGAGACTCAAATTACAGAGGATGTAGATGTTCCTGCGGAGGATTCAAGTACACTCCCCACGGACGAGGAAGCAGCCGAAGACGAACAAGACGACAATGTAGTTGAACCGGAAGACGATGAGGGTATTGAGGCCGATGACGACTCGCTTAAGCCAGAGGAGGCCGCAAGCGATGACGATGAAGACAACCCTGTCTGGAAGGAAATCGCAGCACTAGCAGAAAAGGCGCGCACCGATTCGGAAGCAGGAATCGCCACCGATACCGATACCGAGTATTCCCCTCCGGACGATCTGCCGCCGATTCAAAGCTCTCCAGCGGTTCCAAGCGGAGGCGACCCCTCGGTCGAGGCAACCCCTGAAGATGACCGCCCATGGGATGCAGATGCCGAATCTGACGAGGATTTCTCGGATTTCGTCTGGAAGGATCCGTCCAAAGAGAACGAACCTGAAACCAAAGGCGATGACAGCGCTGCCGCCCACGATGCAGATGAACCTGAATTCACCCCATTGGCAGACACATCCGGCGGGCCGCTTAAAGAAATGGACGACGATCTGATCGCCGCCGCCCTGAACGAACAAATGGCCATCGAGGATGCGCTAGAAGACGCACCGAAACCCGAAGAACGGGATATTTCCAGTGTTCCCGTTGAACTTGGTGGGCCACGGGCGCGTATACCAAACGTAGAAGCTTTAAAAAAATCGGTCCGCACAAAATCCGTTCAGTTAACGAGCGAAGAACTGCAAGAACAAGTCCCTGCTCGAAGGTTCCGCCGCGGATTTACGTTGGTTTTGTTGGTTTTTGTAATTCTAGGCGCGATATATATCTCGCGCAGTACAATCACCGAGTACATGCCAGCAGTCGGACCATATCTGGAAACCTACGCGACTTTCGTTGAGTTACTTCGCGTCAAGGCCGAAGTTTTGGGCGCGTATGTGTGGGGTTTAATGATGCAGGGAGTTGACTGGGTAATAGCCAAATTCTTCTAAAAGCGGTCCAGCAGCCGTTTTAGATACTCGATTTCTGCCTCTGGGCGATCAATATCGCCAGATCTGCGCCGAATTTCATCAAGCAACTCTCGCGCCCGTTCAGATGTGTTTTGATCAGGCACGAGGGTCTCGCCCGACTCCGTCGTGCCGGTACGGCCCAATGGCCGCCCCAAAGGGTCATCGCCCGCAGGCGTGTCTTGGGTATCACCCTCTTGCAAACCATTCCGCCCTTGCGCGGCTTGCTGGATTTCTTCGCCGAGACGCCTAATTGACTCGCGCAGGTTCTCGATCGCATCGGCCTGTTCGTTCAATGCCTGCCCCAAGTCCCCTTCGCTTAGAAAATCGCGCGAGGCCTCCATGTTGTCACCCGCATCGCCTGTTGCCTCACCCGTAGATTCGCTTTGTTGGGATTGCAAACCTTCAATGAATTCGCGCAAAGCGTCTTGTTGTTCGGCCAATGATTGCGCTGCTTCAGGCGAGCCTTCGCCACCGTTTTCCAGAAGTTCCTGCAATTGCTGAAACGTCTCATCCGACAGGGATTGCTGCTGACCAAGCGCGTCTTGCATCTGATCCATTTGCTCGGAATTTCCGCCTTCTTGCTCGGCCACTTGTGCATTTTCCAACATCTGGCGCATCTGTTCCAGCAACTGGCGCGCGGCCTCGGATTCACCGTTTTCCGCCAACCGTTGCAGTTCATCCATCATTTGGCGCAATTGTTCGTTCCCATCGGGTTGCTGCGTGGATTCGGCGGACTGCTGGTTTTGTTCGGCCTCGGCGGCCAGCATTTCCAGATACTCGTCCGTCGCTTCGCGCAATTCTTCCATCAGGTTGGAAATTTCTTCCTGCTCGGCCTGCTGCTCGATCGCTTGCAACAGCTTTTCCTGCGCGCGCCGTAAACGCTCCCGTGCATCGCCGAGGTCGCCGTCTTCCAAGAATATGGCGATATCCCAGAATGTGTCGGTGATCTCGGCTCGTTCGTCAGGCGAAACGCCATTTTCCAACATCCTCTCGTATCGACGAATAGCTGAACGGATTTTCAGGTATATCCCGCTCGACAACGTGAAATCTGTGGGCAGGTTTGTCACGGCTTTGAGCACCAGCAACACTCGTTTGTCGTTGTCCGGTGACCATAATAAATCTCGCCGTCCCTCCACAAAAGCGGTTGCGAGGGGTACGTAAAACCGCTTGCCGGGTAACGCGCCAGATATTTCGGTCTCGCCGATTTGCCCCGCTGCATCGCGCACGGTCAGTGTGATTTTTACGGGCATCCCGACCCATAAGTCTTTGCTGAAATCCTCAACCAGAACTTCGGAAATATCGTCCGTTGCACCGCGAAACGGTAGGGGTAAGTTGGCGGTCAATGGCTCCCGTTCGACAGGGTTTGCCGTCAGGCCGAACCGCCTATCCACATGGTCCAAATCCAGCGTGATACGCGCACTACCAGCCACAACGCCGTAATCATCCACGGCTTTGAACGGCAACTGCAACGCCCCTGCGGTTGTCTGCCCGATATCTTCACTCACGAACACATTTGGCGCGTTATCCTGCGTCGCAACAATTCGCCAAGTGTCCAGTTCAGCACGGCCATCCAGCACCTGCATTTCGCCCGATTTCTCAACCGTTATGGTAGCATTTCGTACAGTCGTTTTATCACCCGAAAACACTGCGCCCGCATTTGAAACGCTGTCGATCAAAGTTACCTCGTCAGACCCGCCGTAAACCTGCATCACAATTTTTGTGCCAACGGGCAGGTCCAGAATAACGCTGTCTTCCACCTCGCCGAGGTAAACCTGCGGCCTGCCGGTGTAGGATGGCGGGGTCGCCCAAGCCTCGATGCTTGCACCAGTGCTGGCCGTGAAAGCCGGGGCTGAAATGGCGTTCTTAACAGATGTTAAGCCACCTGACGGGGCGAAAAATACCGCCACTGTCGCACAAACCAACGCCATCAAGCGCAGGCCGTAATGATCGAATGATGCGAGTCGCAGATCAGGTGGTGCAGACTTCAATTCTGTGGCCTTCACCACCATCTGTGATTGGTGTTTTTCCCAAAGTGCGCGGGTCAAAGCATCGTCAGTACTCACCGCCGGTTGGTCTCGCAAGGATGCCAACGGCGCATCTGCCCCGTCAAGCCGATCAATCGCCGCGTTGCCATAAGGTATTTTCAGACCGCGCAGGCCAAATATTAACAACACGGCGCAGCCAATCAGAACCGCAATTACCAATCCGCGCCCCACACTTGGCGAAACCAGATTGAGGCCATCAAAGGCGACGAAGGTGTAAGAAAACAGCAACAGCGTCCAAAGCGGCCAGAATCGACGCACCAGAATTTCCAACCATAGCGCACCACGTGACAAGGCCAATCGCAAGCGCAAGGCCCGAATGACACTTCCGTATCTGTTGTCAACGTAACCTGCCCAAAGCTGGTTCATACCGTCATCCCGATTTTACGTGTGTCGATTTCGACTCACGCCATCCAATCCGGGATGGTATCGCGGTTAATCATTTCTTCATAGGTCGGGCGCGCCCGAACCACGGCAAATTGATCGCCTTTCACCAGAACCTCAGGGATCAGCGGGCGGGAGTTATACTCGCTGGCCATCGCCGCACCGTATGCACCCGCAGACCGAAACGCCATCAGATCACCCGCTGCCAGCGCTGGCATATTGCGTTCTTTGGCAAATGTGTCGCCACTTTCACACACTGGCCCAACGATGTCATGCGGCGTTGGCTCGATGCCCACCTCCGGTTCTATCACAGGGATAATATCGTGGTAAGCTTCATACATTGCAGGGCGAAGAAGGTCGTTCATGGCGGCGTCAACGATCAGGAAATTGCGCCCCTCGCCTTCTTTGCGATAGATAACCGAGGTCACCAGTAATCCGGCATTTCCGGCAATCAGGCGCCCCGGTTCAATTTCGATTTCGCAACCAAGATGGCCAACGGTTCGACGGATTACCGCACCGTATTCCATAGGCAACGGGGGCGCATCATTAGAGCGTTCATAAGGAATGCCAAGCCCGCCACCCAGATCGAGGCGTCGTATATTATGCCCGTCCGCCCGCAGCGTTTCTGTCAACTCCGCGACCTTGTTGAAAGCATCCTCGTAAGGTTGCAAATCGGTTAGCTGGCTGCCGATATGCACGTCGATCCCGACCACTTCCAACCCTTTCAGATTTGCCGCTTCGGCGTAAACTTCACGGGCTTTGGATATTGGGATGCCGAATTTATTCTCGGACTTTCCTGTAGCGATCTTCGCGTGGGTCTTGGCGTCCACGTCGGGGTTTACCCGTACTGTGATCGGGGCGATTTTGCCCAGCGATAACGCTACTTCGTTCAGCACCCGCATTTCGGGTTCGCTTTCCACGTTAAACTGGCGAATGCCACCCGTTAACGCCGCCACCATTTCCGCACGGGTTTTCCCGACACCGGAAAAAACGATGTGCTCACCCGGAACGCCTGCCGCAATCGCGCGGGCATATTCGCCGCCCGAAACGACATCCATACCAGCACCCATTCCGGCCATGATCCGTAGCACCGCCATGTTGGAATTGGCCTTCATCGCATAGCAAATGAAATGGTCCATGCCTTCCAGCGCTTCGTCGAACACCTGATAATGGCGTTCTAGCGTCGCGGTCGAGTACACATAAAACGGTGTGCCAACAGCCGAGGCGATCTCGTTAATCGCGACATCCTCGGCGTGCAGAGCGCCGTTGCGGTAGATAAAGTGGTCCATCAAGCTTGATCCATATAGCTAAATCAGGCTTCAGGTATAAGGGATAGGGTTAGCGCAGGCCAACCCCGAAATCGCCTATTCCACGTTGATATGGTAAATTGACCAAACCCACCAATCGTCGTTCATATCGGCCAAATCAGCGCGATCGGCCCGTGGAAACACGATATGCGTTGGGCCGAAATCCCCGATTGCAAACGGAATACCGTCACGCTTCAACGCGACAACCGCGCCAGCCGCATACGCATCTGTAAGCGAAATATCGACAGCATACCCATCTAGCGCACGGATGGTTACGACCTCACCAGTCGCTCCGACGGATTCCAGAACATCTTTCAATAACGGCCCTTCAAACAGATAGACGCGCCCACCCATAGGGAAATCCGCATTCACAGATACCTGTGGGAGCGCCTGCAATGCTGCCACATCGAACTGCGCAGCTTTATCAAAAGTGATGTCGTTAAATATGAAAAACTTATCAACATCCTCCGAACTACCCTGCCGTGTTGGCAACGCAACATTTCCCGTCACGGTCAAAATAACGGTACCCCGAAACTCTCCTTCGCGCCAAACCTGCGCGAATAGCGGTTGGCTGGCCATCGCTGCAATCATTCCGATTATTAATGCACGTAATACTATTCTCATTATGTCGTCCCTTTATATGTTTGGAACAACACCGATAATCAGTTGGTGGATTGGCTTGTGGCGGCAGGATATGTCGGCGGAGCTTTAATCCCGCAAGACGCGGTGACCCCCATAAGGGCAGCGCCTAATAATATCAGAATTACCCTCATTTCAACTTCCCGTTCCACCGTGCGACCTGTTCGCGGACCTGATCTGGTGCTGTACCACCATAACTTGCCCTACTCGCCACAGAGTTGTCCACCCCCAAAACAGAATAAACGCTCTGGTTGATTTCAGGGTGGGCAGATTGCATCTCTTTCAGCGACAGTTCCGGTAAATCGCAGCCTTTATCCTCGGCCATTTTCACCAAAGCCCCCGTTGCGTGGTGTGCATCGCGGAACGGCAAACCCAGTTCACGCACCAACCAATCCGCCAGATCAGTTGCAGTAGAAAACCCCATCGCTGCTGATTCGCGCAAACTGTCTACGTTCGGCTTCATATCGCCGACCATTCCAGTCATCGCGGCCAGTGCCAGCATCAGGCTATCAGCCGCATCAAACACCTGTTCCTTGTCTTCCTGCATGTCCTTGGAATAGGCCAGCGGCAAACCCTTCATGATTGTCAGCAACGCAACCAACGACCCATTAATCCGGCCGACTTTCGCACGGATCAATTCCGCCGCATCAGGGTTTTTCTTCTGCGGCATAATCGAAGACCCCGTCGAGAACCGATCCGATAGAACCACGAACCGGAACTGTGCTGAAGACCAAATCACCAACTCCTCCGCAAAGCGCGAAAGATGTGTCGCACAAATCGAAGCACAGGACAAAAACTCCAACGCAAAATCGCGATCCGACACGGCATCAAGCGAATTGGCTGAAGGCCGATCAAAGCCCAGCGCCTTTGCCGTCATTTCCCGATCAATCGGATACGCCGTGCCTGCCAAGGCTGCCGCGCCCAAGGGGGATTCGTTCATCCGCACCCGTGCGTCTTGCATCCGCGATTTGTCCCGTGCGAACATTTCAACATAAGCCATCATGTGATGCCCCCACGTCACTGGTTGTGCCACCTGCAAATGGGTAAATCCGGGCATGACGATATTGGCACCTTCTTCGGCTTGAACAAGCAGAACCTTCATCAACGCATCTAGCCCGTCAATCGCGGCATCGAATTGTTCCCGTGTCCACAATTTGAAATCCGTCGCGACCTGGTCGTTCCTTGAACGGCCCGTATGCAACCGTCCAGCAGGTTCGCCAATCAAATCTTTCAGCCGTGATTCCACATTCATATGAATATCTTCGAGCTCTTTCGAAAAGGTAAACTCTCCAGCCTCGATCTCTGACAATACCGTGAGCAGGCCTTCCCTAATCGCTTTCCCGTCACTATCACTAATAATACCACAGGCAGCCAACATCGCCGCGTGGGCGCGGGAACCTTCAATGTCCTGTCGGGCCATACGTTTGTCGAAACCTATCGAGGCATTGATAGCCTCCATGATCGCATCCGGTCCGGCGGCAAACCGCCCGCCCCACATTGCATTTGATGATTTTTTGTCCGACATTGTGATACCTGTTCAATCCACGAGGCCAAAATGAAAAGACCCCTTCTTACCGCCCTGCTATACGCCGCTCTGACTTTGGGTGCAAACCCTGCGGCAGCAATTGACCCCGAAACCCGCCAGATCATTCTGGACATGCGGGTCGACGACATGCGGAAGATGAAAATTCTTGCAGTGGCTGCCAAGCCCGTCGACACTGAATTCGAAGACGTGGATGGCAACAAAATGACGTTCTCTGACACAAACGGACAGTTCCGGTTAGTCAACTTCTGGGCTACATGGTGCGCGCCGTGTCGCGAAGAAATGCCCGCACTGGACGCCTTGCAAGTGGAAATGGGCGGTGACGATTTTCAGGTCATGACAATAGCCACGGGCCGTAATCGGCTGTCGGGTATCCATAAGTTTTATGCAGAAGCCAACGTCACCAACCTGCCTATTTTGCTGGACCCTAAGGGTAGGCTGGCCACGCGTATGGGCGCACTGGGATTGCCGGTTACGATTCTTCTGGATCGTGAAGGTCGCGAAATTTCGCGCCTGACTGGCGGCGCAGATTGGGCATCTGAAAATGCCATTGCAGTATTGCGGGCGTTGATGGACGCGGAATAGAGCCAATCCCACCGGCGCGCCATTTTGTATACAATTCGATGTCGTGCTGCATCTATCAGATGCCAATCCGCTCAATTTACATCTAATTCATGTTAATTTTTTCGAACATTGTAAGAACATATCGGGAAAATTTACGAACATTTAACTCTTTACCCCCCCAATAGCCCCAGAAACTACGAGTTAAGGGAGGGAATGATGGCCAGTGCCAATAATCAGATTTCTAGAAACGCTGATATCCCTGCCGTGATGTCAAACACGCTGGCTGACCTCGAAACCGCTCGCGTTCATAACGCTATGAACGAAAACCGGTTGGAGTTGTTTTACCAACCCATCGTGCGCTCGGGCACAAACAACTTCGTGGCTTTTTACGAGGGGTTGGCCCGCATAAAAATGCCAGAGGGAGCAATAATATCTGCCGGACAATTTATGCCGTTCGTTGAAAATACGGCCCTTGGAACTCGATTGGATCGTCAAATTTTACGCTTGGCCCTGAAACGGTTGGATGACACCCCGGATATCCGCCTCTCTATCAATATGAGCGTACTTTCGATGCAGGATTCCGGTTGGCTGACCATTCTGGAATCTGCCCCCACTGATACTTGCGAACGTCTGATTATCGAAATCACCGAAGGGGCGGCTATGTCTGATGTCGAATTGACCACCGCTTTTATGCACCGCGTTCGCCGCAAACATTGCAGTATCGCGCTGGATGATTTCGGAACCGGCGCGACATCCTTTCGGTATTTCAAAGACTTCCTGTTCGACTTCGTCAAAATCGACGGATTATTCATCCGCGACCTTTGCTACGACAAAGATAATCAGGTATTAGTTCAGGCCTTAATCGACATCAGTAAGCACTTCGACATGGTGACCGTAGCCGAATTCGTTGAAACCGATGGGGAGGCTGAAATGGCCGCAAAGTTGGGCATCGACTGCTTGCAGGGGTACCTGATCGGCGAACCAGCTGCCCAACCAATCGCTCCGTTTCAAAGACCGGAACTGGATCAAAAAGTCGCGGGATAGTATTACGATTTATCCACAAGCTTGCTAAGCTGGTCCTGCATCTGGGCAAGCTGCGCCTTCAAGTCACCAAGCTCGACATCCGATGCATCATCATTGGTATCAGTCGTTGTGGCCGCAGCCTTGTCAGCTGCACCACTGACCGCTGGCGTAAACATTCGCATTGCGTTGTCAAACCAATCCATGTTTTGGCGCGCCAATGCCTCGAATCCGGCCATCGCAGGGTTTCCCGCTATAGCGCCCTGCATCTGCTCACGAAGACCGTCCTGATTTTTCGTAAACGTTTCCATCGAAGCCTCGAGATATCCGGGTACAAATCCCTGAACCGAATCCCCATACAGGCTGATAAGTTGGCGAAGAAACTTAGTAGGCAACATGTTATGCCCTTTGCTTTCCTCTTCGAAAATAATCTGAGTCAACACGGATCGTGTAATATCCTCGCCGGACTTCGCGTCAATAACCACAAAGTCCTGCCCCTCCCGCACCATTTCGGCCAAGTGGTCTAGCGTTACATAGCTCGATTTCTGGGTGTTGTATAACCGCCGGTTGGCATACTTCTTGATGACAACGGTATCTTCGTTTGTATCGGTTTTATCGGCCATTACGGAACCCTTCTGATGATGCCCTGCGGCCATATGTTAACAACAATCTAATACAGTATTTCGCAACTGCAACGAAAATATCGCATGCGCGAACATCCCGTGCCATGTTATGGTCACTGGATTATTGAATGTAAGGTATGAAATGGCGCAGAATCCCCCCTCTTCAAACGACAAAATACCTCATATTGGGGGCCGTGAAGAACACTATCTGGACTTGTGGGAAGAGAACATTCGACTGCTAGCCGCCAATGGCCCTGCTCAAAAACCACAAAATAAAGATGACTGAAAGCCCACAACACAGGATGGGTCACCCATCACCGCTAATCTTCCATTTGGGTGCTGCGGTAGCCGGATACCAAAGTGCCATTGCGAATGCCTCCAACCCTGACACCGCAGATTTCACGTGGCAACCAGAACTAATTGAACAAGCAAGCTCAATTGGCGATCTAAGCGCCCCCGCACTTCACCGCGCCGCAATTGCACGCATACGGGCAATGCTATCTGGGTTGGAAAAATGGCAGGCACATCCATACAAACGGGCGGTCACGGATCCACCAGTGATATGGTCAGAAGGCTCCTCCCGTTTGCTTGATTATGGACATTGCCCAGAGGCCACAAACCCCAATGGCCCGCCGATACTTGTGGTCCCTTCACTGATCAACCGCGCCTATATTTTGGACCTTAACGAAAACTGCTCACTGCTTCGGTATTTGGCCGCACAAGGGCTGCGCCCATTATTGTTAGACTGGGGAATTCCGTCGAACGTCGAGCGGGAATTTGGCCTGAATACCTATACTACACAGCGATTATTACCTGCCCTTGCGGTATCCAGCGGGCTAACCAATAAGCCGGTCGGAGTCTTGGGGTATTGTATGGGGGGCACGTTGGCCGCAGGCGTCTTGTCCCTTCGAAACACCGATGTGGGCGCTTTCGCAACCATCGGGTCGCCATGGAATTTCGACGCTAGCAAG